>Ga0137355_1000010_pt1 | contig 31247 bp, 20 predicted proteins | sample EasRivERMLT800_2_FD_104763 | JGI IMG/M metagenome (GOLD analysis project Ga0137355, IMG submission 104763) | Soil microbial communities from meander-bound floodplain in the East River, Colorado, USA - East River MetaG ERMLT800_2 | ecosystem: Environmental > Terrestrial > Soil > Floodplain ... | reverse complement strand
ATTGTCTGCTGCAGGTAATTATACTTACTCTGTTGTTGCAATCTCGGCTTCTGGAATCGAAAGTACAAAAAGTATCGTTTCCGCCCCCGTTGTTTTATCAGTTGTTAAAACTAGAGTTTCCACTGGTTTGGATACTTATATGATTAACGGGATTTATGTGACTTATAACAAAACCACTACAACTGTTTATACTTATAATGGACTCAAATTAGCAAATGTGGTAGTTACTAGTACTGCAGACAATCCTGATGTGCCAAAAGCTGAAACAAAAAATGTATATACCTACACTGGCAATTTAATTACAAAGATTGAATCTTTTAATAATTTAACCAATGTACTTAACTATATATATGATTATTCTTATAACGAATCAGGTAAATTGATGAGTCGTGTCAGTTCTACTCCTACTGGAACCAGTAAGAGTAATGTGGCATATAGCTATAATGCAGATGGGTCTGTAATTACTGCAGCGTACAGTTCTATTGTTATTGCTACAGGCGAGTCAAAACCAGGATATACGGAAACGTATACGTATTCAAATGGTAATCTGGTCAATTACACTCGAGTAAATACAGGTTATAGTTATAATTGGACTATGGCTTATGATGAAAAAAAGAGCCCTTATTTTAATATTTTGGGTTTCACTAAAATTAATTTATACAACGGGATTAACAATATGCTAACGGAAAACGATACTGATGTATATGATGGTGTTCCTGAAAGTTCATCTTACAGATTTGAATACACTTATGATACGAATGGATATCCTTTAACAAGTAAAGATTATTCTAAAATGGGTACGCAGCCTGAATCAGTAGGTAAGAATGTCACTTATTCGTATTAATTTTCTTGTCGTGATTCGGCCAATAATGCGGAATTCATTAAGTTACAATAACAAAAGCAGCTCAACTGAGTTGCTTTTGTTGTATAGTATAATTGTCTAGCCTAAATTTATAGGCTTGAACTCTTTCTTTCAGCATTTTTTAAACAAAATCTTGAGAGAAGTTGTTTTTAAGTAATTACCTGATATTAAACCGATTATTGATTTAAAAGTGATGTTTTTAGAGAAAATAAAACCAAAACTTATAGTAATATATATTGGAGCACCAAAAAAAGCAACCTGTGCAGAGATTGAAAACTTATTTTTTTACAGGTGAAGGTTATGGTTAGTGTCAAATTGTGATATTAGAATACAAAATGACGGATATAAATGTGTTGAGAAGTTTTAGTTTAATTTGTGTAATATTTTTTTTATGTTTTTATTTGCGCAACTAAACTATAAAAGCCTAAATAATGAAAAAAATTGCAATTTTATTAATGATTTCTCTATTCGTTTTTGCTTCTTGTTCTAAAGACGAGCCAACCCCAACCCCAACCCCAACCCCAACCCCAATTCCCGTTACGGCCACTCCGACGGAAGTAAAAGCAGTTTTAGGCGTAAATGGTATGACTATAAGTTGGAAAGCCATAGAGGGTACGGGTATTACTTACAATGTGTATAGAAATGACAGTGGTATTAAGATTAATACTTCACCTTTAACCACGACAACTTTTACTGATTTATTGTCTGCTGCAGGTGATTATACTTACTCTGTCGTTGCCATCTCGGCTTCTGGAGTAGAAAGTACAAAAAGTACCGTTTCTGCCCCTGTCGTTTTATCAGTTGTTAAAACTAGAGTTTCCACTGGCTTGGATACTTATAAGATTAACGGAATTTATGTATCTTATAACAAAACCACTACAACTGTTTATACTTATAATGGACTCAAATTTGCAAATGTGGTTACTACTAGTACTGCAGACAATCCTGATGTGCCAAAAACTGAAACAAAAAATGTATATACTTACACTGGAAATTTAATTACAAAGATTGAATCTTTTAATAATTTAACCAATGTACTCACCTATATATACGATTATTCCTATAATGAATCAGGTAAATTGATGAGTCGTGTCAGTTCTACTCCTACGGGAACGACTAAAAGTAATGTGGCATATAGCTATAATACAGACGGGTCTGTAATTACTGCAGCGTACAGTTCTATTGTTATTGCTACAGGCGAGTCAAAACCAGGATATACGGAAACATATACGTATTCAAATGGTAATCTGGCCAATTACACTCGTGCAAGTACAAATTATAGCTACAATTTTACTATGACTTATGATGTAAAAAACAACCCGTACTTTAATATTTTGGGTTACACTAAAATTAATTTATACACCGGGATTAACAATATGCTAACGGAAAACGATGTTGACGTATACGATGGTGTGCCTGAAAGTTCATCTTATAGATTTGAATGCACTTATGATACGAATGGCTATATTCTAACAAGTAAAGGCTATTCTAAAATGGGTACGAAGCCTGAAACAGCTTATGGTAGTAGTATTTATACCTATTAATTTTCTTATTGTGATTCAGCTAATAAAGGAGAATTGATAGAAGTTACAACAACAAAAGCAGCTCAATTGAGTTGCTTTTGTTGTATAGTATAATTGTCTAGCCTAAATTTATAGGCCTGAACTCTTTCTTTCAGCATTTTTTAAACAAAATCTTGAAAGAAGTTGTTTTTAAAGTAACGAAATATTTGATATTAAATTACTTATTTATTTAAAAGGGATGTTTTTAGAGAAAATAAAACCAAAACTTATAGTACTATATATTGGAATACCAAAAAAAACAACCTGTGTAGAGATTGAAAACTGATTTTTCCACAGGGAAGGTAATGGTTAGTGTCAAATTGTGATATTTAGAATGCAATTGTGCAAACAAAAGAGTGTCAATAACTTTCGCTTTTGAGGAAGATGATATTCAAAATAGTCCATAACAGATTCGGTTGTTAATTTTTAATACGAGGCGTTTTTTAAAACAATAATTATATCTGGTGTTCAACGGATTAGCTGAATTGTATTGTATTATGACCTCGATTTTGTGCTTTTAATCCTTTTTTTTATTTTTCTTTCAAAAAATAATCACAAATATGCTTATTTATAGTAGTTTAGAATAAAATAAGAGTACATTTGTTCCATTATTATAAATAAGTACATATGAATATTTTTGTTGGAAGCCTTCCATTCAGTATTGAGGAAGCAGATTTAAGAGAGTCTTTCGAAGCTTACGGTGCAGTTGATTCAGTTAAAATTATCACGGATAAATTTACAGGAAGAAGCAAAGGTTTTGGTTTTGTTGAAATGGCAAACGATGACGAAGCTCAAAAGGCAATTGACGAATTGAACGGTGCTACTGTTCAAGGACGTTCAATCGTAGTAAACAAATCTGAGCCAAAACCAGAAGGCGAAAGAAGAAGTTTTAATAACAATCGTGGTGGAGATTCACGCGGAGGTTATGGTGGAAACAACCGTGGTGGAGAAAACCGTGGTGGTGGAAACAGAGGAGGATATTAATATTTTTTTCTAAATATAAAAAAAGGTGTCAATTAATTTTGACACCTTTTTTGTTTTTAATTAAATCTGGTTTGATATAACTGTAATGAAGTTGAAATTTTAAACCAGGGCCACATTAAGCATTTTTTGAGTTGCCTTGATGGCAGCTACCGTCTGGTCTGAGTCCAAACCCCTGGTCTTGAATTCCTTTTCGTCATTAATCCAAGTGATAATAGTTTCACACAAAGCGTCCGAACTACTGCCCGGTGGAATTCGTACGGCATAATCAATCAGTTTGGGCAATGTCATTTTTTTGTTTTTGTAGATTTTGGACAAGGCATTCATAAAAGCATCAAATTGTCCGTCACCTTGTGCGTGTTCTTCAATAGTTTCTCCATCTATTTTTAAGCACAACGTGGTGGAAGGGCGCATTCCTTTAGAGTGTACCAATATATAGGACTCAATGATTATTTTTTCTTCATAGGTATGACTGTCCAATACATCCGAAATGATATAAGGCAAATCTTCTTTGGTAACCGTTTCTTTTTTGTCTCCCAATTCAATGATGCGTTGGGTCACTAGTTTCAAATCTTTGGGGTTGAGCTGTAATCCCAATTCCTGAAGATTCTTTTCGATATTGGCTTTGCCGGAAGTTTTCCCTAAGGCATATTTTCGTTTTCTTCCGAAACGCTCCGGAAGCAAATCACTGAAATACAAATTGTTTTTATTGTCTCCATCGGCATGAATTCCTGCTGTTTGGGTAAACACATTGTCACCTACAATAGGTTTGTTCGCGGGGATTCTATATCCTGTAAAAGTTTCCACAAGTTTACTCACGGAGTATAAAGAAGTTTCCTTAATGTTGATTTTTATTTGTGGCAGATAATCATTAATTACCGCAACGGTGCTTTCCAATGGCGCATTTCCGGCACGCTCTCCCATTCCGTTTACCGTGACATGTAACCCTTTTATACCCGCTTTTACAGCTTCCATGGCATTGGCAACACTCAAATCATAATCGTTATGCGCGTGAAAGTCAAAATGAATATCAGGGTATTTTGCAGTTATTTCCGAAATAAAGGCAAAGGTTTGAGAAGGAATGAGGATGCCTAAAGTATCGGGCAATAATATTCTTTTTATAGGTTGTGTGGCCAAAAAATCCAAAAACTGGAACACATATTCAGGAGAATTACGCATACCATTACTCCAGTCCTCCAAATAGACATTAGTTTCAATGCTATTTGCTTTGGCCAAAGAGATGGTTTGAGCGATTTCGGCAAAATGTTGTTCCGGTGTTTTTTTTAACTGATGAGTCAAATGATTCATGGATCCTTTGGTCAATAAATTTTGGACCTGTGCTCCGGCTTTCTTCATCCATTCTATCGAAACTCCACCATCAACAAAAGAAAGCACTTCAATTCGATCGCCGTATCCTTTTTCTTTTGCCCAAGTGGTAATGCCTTTTACCGCTTGAAATTCTCCCTCACTTACTCGCGCTGAAGCAATTTCGATTCGATCAATATTTAATTCTTCGAGTAACAATTGCGCAATGGTTAATTTTTCTGCAGCAGAAAAAGACACCCCCGATGTTTGTTCCCCATCGCGAAGTGTGGTGTCCATTATTTCAATTTTTCTTTTTTCCATTTTTTTGTTGATTCTATTTTCTTTCGAAAATGGGTTTTGGGCATTGTCAAAAATGAAAATAAGTTACAACTAAGTTTAAGATCAACTCGGCTGTAACTTATTTTTGACTGTGTCTTAATAGTTAGTAAGGGAGTTGGTCCGCAAAGCTGATAATTTCTTCTTTGATGTTTTGCAGGTAATCAATATCATCAAAACCGTTAATCATATTGTCTTTTTTATATCCGGAAATATCAAAAAATTCTTTTTCCCCGGTTGATTTAAGCGTAATGGTTTGTTCCGGCAAATTGATTTCTAATTCGGTTTTTGGATCGGCTTCGATTGCTGTGAAAATTTTATCAGAAAACGAGGCACTTACCTGAACTGGTAAAACGCCGACATTCAAGCAGTTATTTCTGAAAATATCAGCAAAAAAACTGGAAACTACACAACGGAATCCATAATCGTAAACTGCCCATGCCGCATGTTCTCTGGAAGAACCCGATCCGAAGTTTCGGCCTCCAACAAGGATTTTTCCGCTATAGGTTGGATTGTTTAAAACGAAATCTGATTTTGGTGAACCGTCATTATGGTATCTCCAGTCACGGAAAAGATTATCGCCAAAGCCAACGCGCTCGGTTGCTTTTAGGAAACGAGCAGGAATAATTTGGTCTGTATCTACATTTTCTATAGAAAGGGGTACCGCGCTGCTGGTAAGTATATTAAATTTATCGTATGCCATTTTTCTTTATTTTGTATAGTGTAAACTTTATGCTGTCAATTCTGAGTTTTTACTTTGGGGCTGGAGCCTAAATTAAATCTCTAGGATCAGTCAGAACGCCTGTAATTGCTGCTGCCGCTGCCATAAAAGGACTTGCCAAAAGTGTTCTTGAACCGGGTCCTTGTCGTCCTTCAAAATTTCTGTTGGAAGTACTCACGGCATATTTTCCTGCAGGAACCTTGTCATCATTCATGGCTAAACAGGCAGAACATCCGGGTTGACGCAATACAAAACCGGCCTCAGTCAATACATCCAGTAAACCTTCTTCTTTAATTTGTTTTTCTACAACATGAGAACCTGGGACTAACCATGCTGTAACATTCGAAGCCTTTTGTCTTCCTTTTACAATAGATGCAAAAGCCCTGAAATCTTCGATACGGCCATTGGTACAACTACCCAAAAAAACAGAATCTATAGGTTTTCCAACCATCGTTTCGCCTTCATGAAAGCCCATATAGCCAAGAGATTTAAGATACGTTTCGTCACCGCCTTCTACATCCTTGGTATTTGGAATACTTTTAGAAATACCTAATCCCATTCCTGGGTTGGTTCCGTAAGTAATCATAGGTTCAATATCTGAAGCTTCAAAATTGATCTCTTGATCAAATGTCGCATTGGCATCTGTTTTTAGTGTTTCCCAATAGGCAACGGCCTTATCCCAGGCTTCTCCTTTTGGTGCGTATAGACGGCCTTTTAGGTAGTCAAAAGTAGTTTGATCCGGAGCAATCATTCCTCCACGGGCACCCATCTCGATGCTTAAATTACAAACGGTCATACGGCCTTCCATGGTCATTTTTTCAAAAACATCACCTGCATATTCTACAAAATACCCTGTGGCTCCCGAAGTCGATAATTTCGAAATGATGTAAAGGGCAACATCCTTTGGAGTAACTCTTAATTGGAGTTTTCCGGTAACGTTGATGCGCATTTTTTTAGGTTTTGGCTGCATAATGCATTGCGTGGAAAGCACCATTTCTACTTCGGAAGTTCCGATTCCGAATGCGATGGCGCCAAAAGCACCATGTGTAGAGGTATGCGAATCTCCACAAACAATGGTCGCTCCTGGTAACGTAATTCCGTTTTCGGGACCTACTACGTGTACAATTCCATTTTTTTGGTGACCTAATCCCCAGTGGCTAATTCCATATGAGTTAGAATTTTCTTCTAATGCCTTGAGCTGGTTGGCAGATAAAGCATCTTCAACGGGTAGGTGTTGGTTTATAGTTGGGGTGTTATGGTCGGCGGTTGCAAAAGTGCGTTCCGGGTACAAAACGGGGATGCCTCTTGTTTTTAAACCTAAAAAAGCAACGGGACTGGTAACTTCATGAATGAAATGACGGTCAATAAAAAACACGTCTGGTCCATCTTCAATTTTACGCACTACATGCGAATCCCATACTTTGTCAAATAATGTCTTGCTCATTTTAATTTTTTTAAGTGTATTTCTTTTTTTATAACTTTTCGAGAATTATTTGTAGTTATAAACAACGGCGACAAATTTAAATAAAGTAACAAGGGAGTCAATTTCATTATTCCTTTATATACGATACCCAAACTGTTTTTAGAGACTTTATGACTCCGTTTTACTTATTTTGGTTTTGGGAATTGTTTTTTATTTTGACTTTATTTTTGCTTTGAATACTTTTTTGGGGACAGTTCGGGTTGTTTTTAGGATTTGATAATTTTTGTTGTAAATCAAGGAGTTTATTTGAATAAAAAAACGTTTTTACGATTAAAATTGCAATTTTAGGCAATGGAAATGTTGTTGTCTTGTTTTTATGGTTTGCGTTTTTAATTATTTATTGGTCTTTTTCCTTTATTAAATAGAATGAATTTGAATGCGCTTTTTTATTTGTTTTTTTGATTAAAATACTACGACATCCAAAAAATCGAAGGATTGTTTATTTATGTTTTAACAGGGAAATATTGAGGTAATTTAACGGGAATAATTGAGTATTACTTTCGAGACTGATTTTAAAAATTAATTTAATTTTTAGTGAATAACCTTGTCTAAAAATCCTAAATTTGAACCCCCACCATTTTGTGTTTGAATACTTTTTATAGTCCAAAAAATCAACATTTTAAGACTGCACAAAACTTGGAATTTGGAATTTTAAATTTGTTTTTTATACAACTATGTACTTAATATTCGATACCGAAACCACGGGATTACCCAAGAAATGGGGAGCGCCTATCTCTGATACGGATAACTGGCCAAGATGTATTCAAATCGCATGGCAGCTGCATGATGATATGGGAAAACTCATCGAGCATCAGGATTATCTGGTAAAACCAGAGGGATTCAATATTCCGTATGATGCCGAACGGATTCACGGAATTTCTACCGAATTGGCAGAAGCCGATGGAATTTCTTTGAGTGAAGTATTAGAGAAATTTAATATTGCATTAGAAAAAGCCAAATATATTGTAGGGCAAAATCTGGGTTTTGACATCAATATCATGGGTTGCGAATTTTACAGGATGGGAGTTGAGAGCCAAATGAGTTCCATGCCGATTCTGGACACCTGTACAGAAGTTACCGCATCTTTATTGCGATTGCCTGGTGGTCGTGGAGGAAAATTCAAGTTGCCTACATTAACAGAATTACACAGTTATCTGTTCGATAAACCTTTTGCGGAAGCGCACAACGCTACTGCCGATGTTGAGGCAACCACGCGTTGTTTCTTGGAATTAATTCGTAGAGAGATTTTCACTAAAGAAGAACTCGATGTTGAGGTGGGTTATTTCAAGGATTTTCAAAATAAAAATCCAAGAGAAATTGAACTCATAGGGCTAAAGCACATTAACCTAAAAGAAGCCTCTGATAAAATTCGCCAACAATTTGGAGACAAACAGGTTCAGGCTATTTCCAAAGAGGAATTATCGGAGAATACAAAAGTACTAACGGATGCTCCTTTTGTGCATTTGCACAATCATACCCAGTTTTCGGTTTTGCAATCTACCATTAGTATTGCGGCTTTGGTAAAAACGGCGACACAGTTTAAAATGCCTGCTGTTGCCATGACGGATCACGCCAATTTAATGGGTGCTTTTCATTTTGTTCGGGATATTCTATACCATAATAAAGCAGCCGAGGCAAAAAATAAAACCGCAATAGAAAATGGTGAGGAGCCTACAGAAGTTCCGATGAAACCCATTGTAGGTTGTGAATTTTTTGTTTGTGAAGACCATAAAAATAAATCGGTTAAGGATAATGGATATCAAATTGTGCTTTTGGCGAAGACCAAAAAAGGATATCACAATTTAGCCAAAATGTCATCGATTGCCCATACGGATGGGTTTTATTATGTGCCCAGAATCGACCGAAAAGTCATTCAGGAATACAAAGAAGATATAATCGTTTTGTCCGGAAATCTCTACGGAGAAATTCCGAGTAAAATTTTGAATATTGGTGAAAACCAAGCGGAAGAAGCGTTGCTTTGGTGGAAGCATGAATTTCAGAACGATTTCTACATCGAGGTAATGCGTCACAATCAAGAGGACGAAAATCGTGTGAATACGTCTTTGATTGCCCTGGCGCGAAAACATGATGTCAAGATTGTTGCAACGAATAACACTTTTTATATCGATAAGGGAAATGCCAATGCACATGATATTTTACTTTGTGTGCGTGACGGCGAAAAACAAACCACCCCTATAGGCCGTGGTCGTGGGTATCGCTACGGATTACCGAATCAGGAATATTATTTCAAGTCGGGAGAGGAAATGAAAAAGCTCTTTAACGATTTGCCGGAAGCGATTTCGAATATTTCTGAGATAGTGGATCAAATCGAGATTTTCGATTTGGCACGCGAAGTGTTGCTTCCCAAATTTGAAATCCCACAAGAATTTTTAGTTCCCGAAGATGAAGCCGATGGAGGAAAACGAGGAGAGAATAAATACTTAAGGTATCTGACTTATGAAGGTGCTAAAAGACGTTACAAAGAACTAACACCCGAAATACAGGAGCGCATCGATTTTGAATTATTAACGATTGAGAATTCCGGATATCCAGGTTATTTTCTGATTGTTCAGGATTTCATCGCCGAAGCCCGAAAAATGGATGTTTCCGTAGGACCGGGAAGGGGTTCTGCTGCGGGATCGGTGGTGGCGTATTGTTTGAAGATTACTAACATCGACCCGATGATGTACAACCTGCTTTTTGAGCGTTTCCTGAACCCGGATCGTGTGTCGCTTCCCGATATTGATATCGATTTTGATGATGAGGGACGTAGTCGGGTAATGGACTATGTAATCAATAAGTACGGTTCGAAACAGGTGGCACAAATTATTACTTATGGTAAAATGGCTACCAAATCGGCCATTCGAGATACAGCCCGTGTATTGGATTTACCATTATTTGAAGCCGATAAAATAGCCAAGCTGATTCCGGGAATGATGCCTTCTAAATGGAATTTAGCGCGATTTTTGAGCGAGGATGAAGCCTTGATTAAGAAAGTGGTTCGTCCTGAGGAATACGACAAAATAAAAGAATTAATTGGTATTGCCAATGAAGACGATCTGGCTGGTGAAACCATTCAGCAAGCCAAAGTTTTGGAAGGGAATATGCGGAACACCGGGATTCATGCCTGTGGAGTAATTATTACGCCAGATGATATTACAAAGTTCGTTCCCGTGGCTACCGCCAAAGATTCGGATTTGTACGTGACTCAATTTGATAACTCGGTGGTGGAAAGTGCCGGTTTGTTGAAAATGGACTTCTTGGGTCTGAAGACCCTGACCTTGATAAAAGATTCAGTCAAATTAGTAAAATACAGAACCGGAATTGATCTCAACCCTGATGAATTTCCTATCGATGATTTAAAAACCTATGAGTTGTTTCAGCGTGGGGAAACGGTAGGGATTTTCCAGTATGAGAGTCCTGGGATGCAAAAATACATGAAGGAATTGAAGCCGACGGTTTTTCCAGATTTGATCGCCATGAATGCTTTGTACCGTCCGGGGCCTATTGCTTATATTCCGAGTTTCGTTAAGCGAAAAAATGGCGAAGAGGAAATTATTTATGACCTCGATGCCTGTGAAGAGTTACTGAAAGATACCTATGGAATTACGGTTTACCAGGAGCAGGTAATGCTTTTGTCTCAAAAACTGGCTGATTTCTCCAAAGGAGAATGCGAAGTTTTTCGTAAAGGGAATGGAAAAAAACAAAAGGACGTACTCGACAAAATGAAACCCAAATTTATCAGTCAGGCTGCCGCCAAAGGACATGCCGAAGATAAGTTGGAGAAAATTTGGAAAGACTGGGAAGCTTTTGCGGAATATGCTTTTAATAAATCGCACTCGACTTGTTACGCCTGGATTGCCTACCAGACCGCTTATTTGAAAGCCAATTATCCGGCCGAATATATGGCGGCGGTGCTGTCGAATAACATGAGTGACATTAAGCAGGTTTCGTTCTTTATGGAAGAATGCAAACGCATGGGATTGCAGGTTTTGGGACCCGATGTAAACGAGTCGTTCTACAAATTTACCGTAAATGATGATTATGCGGTACGTTTTGGAATGGGAGCCATCAAAGGAGTAGGTTCAGGAGCTGTGGCGACTATTGTAGAGAGCAGAAAAGAAGGAAAATACAAATCGATTTTTGATTTGGCCAAACGAATTGATTTGCGTGCCGCCAACAAAAAAGCATTCGAAAACTTGGCTTTGGCTGGTGGTTTCGATTCGTTTGTTGGTACCACAAGGGCCCAATACTTCCATGATGATGGTGACGGAATTACCTTTTATGAAAAGGCCATGCGCTATGGCTCTAAATTTCAGGAAAATGAGAATTCCTCACAGGTAAGTTTATTTGGAGAGGCCAGTGAAGTGCAGATTGCCGAGCCTGTTGTGCCTCCCTGTGAGGACTGGAGTACGATGGAAAAATTGGCCAAAGAGAAAGAGGTTGTCGGGATTTATATCTCCGGGCATCCATTGGACGATTTTAGGTTTGAAATGAAATATTTTTGTAATGTCAAACTGGAAGCACTTAAGAACTTAGAACTTCATGTGGGCAAGAATTTAACTTTTGCCGGGATTGTCAACAATGTGCAGCATCGTGTGGCCAAGAATGGGAAAGGTTGGGGAATTTTCACATTAGAAGGATATGACGAAAGTTATGAATTTAAGATTTTTGGTGAAGAGTATTTGAAATTCCGTCATTTCTTTATCCAAAATAATTTTACTTTCATGAAGGTGATGGTGAAAGAAGGTTGGGTAAATCAGGACACAGGCAAAAGAAGTGAGCCTAGATTGCAATTTGTAGAAGTGAAACAACTGCAGGATGTATTGGATGCGTTTGCTAAAAAGCTAGTTTTATTATTGAATATTAAAGATTTAGAAGCCAATTTCATCCATAGATTAAGTCATCTTTTTCAGGAAAACAAAGGGGATAATACGGTGAGTTTTGAAATCATGGAATTGGAAAGAATCAAGCGATTGGTTGAGGTTGCTCCTGTAGCATTAGAAAATGAAGAAGTGGCTTTTGTCGATGAGAATGAAGATTCTGAAGCCGAGTCACTAGAGATCCCGGAAATAAATACTGTTGCAAAAGTAGAAGAAGTGGAGGAAATAAAAGTGGTAACGAAATTGACGATGCCAAGCAGAAAATTAAAAGTCAAAATCTCGAATGAGCTATTGTTTGAGTTGGAGAAAATGCAGGTTAATTTTAAGTTGAATTAGGATTAATTGTATAGAAATAAAGGTGTTTTTTAATAAGCCCGGATTCAGTAATTACATTCCAATTACTGAATCCGGGTTTATTAATTTTATGGATTGAGTGTAGATTTTTGTGGAAAAGGTGATTTTGTAAAAAAAAAATATTTTTTTGAATCAGTTACGATGTTGATTATTATGATATTGGCATTTTAAGCATAAATTCGTCTATTAAAAGTATTGAAATTTCAAAGTTATTGAGATATTTTTGCCGAAATGACAATATTTAACAGGATGAAAAAGAATTTAATTTTATTAGGATTCATGGTTTGTACCATGACAATGGTTGGACAAACACAAAAAAATGAAGGATGGAGTTTTTACGTTGGAGGATCTTATTTTTCTCAAGTTGTAGCTACTGAATTTCCGGCAGTTGGAGGCAGAGCTGCTTTGGATCAAGTGTATGTTGGTGGAATATTAGTTTCCAAAAAAAGCATAACAGGATCTTTTGGAGAAGGTTTTCGTTATGGAGGTGGGGCAGAATACCGTTTTTCAAATTATTTTGGTTTACAAATGAGCGTGAATTATTTTAAAAGCAATAGTAAAACGATGGTGCAAACCAGTACGGATCTGCCTGGAGACGGGGTGATTTATAATCTAAAAGCGGATGGTCAGCTTAGAGCTTTAGATTTGGCGCCAGTTGTTGTTTTTTATTTAGGTGAAGCGAAAGGGTTTAATCCTTATGCCAAAGTTGGAGTAATTGTTCCGGTTAATGGGTATTTAGAAATTAAAACTACTGCGAATCCTTTTCCGGGAATGAATGTTGCTTTTACAGATAAAATAAACCCAAATCCTACAGCAGGTTTCGTAACGGCATTGGGGACAACTTATAAAATAGGAAAAAACATTGCGGTATATGCCGAACTAGAATACCGTAACTTTACAATTGAAGGGAAAGATAAAGAAACGACTGCATATACTGTAAATGGCATTGATATGTTAAGTACCCGTACAGCAGCTCAGCGATATTCTAATTATACAGATCATTTGGACGGCAGTTCGAATAATTCGGAGTTTAATGTGGTAGATCCGACAAAACCAAAAGATGAATTGAGTTCTTATGTTGGGATTAGCGGATTGGGTTTGACTTTAGGTCTTAAATACAATCTGTAAAGATTTTTTTAATTATTTTAAAAAGAGATTGTCATGAAGACAATCTCTTTTTGTGTATAATAGTTTTTATTTGGGATAATTATGCAACAGTGTTCTGATAAATAATGACAATGCATTCATAATCAAAACTAATTTATGAATAGCGTTTGATTTGTTTTTAATTTCTAAATTTGTACTCGAGTTTGAAACTTTAAGTATTCAAACTTTAAACTTTAAACAAATATAAATATGGCTTTAGCAATAACAGACGCTACTTTTGAAGAAGTAGTTTTGAAATCAGACAAACCAGTAATGGTAGATTTTTGGGCAGCATGGTGTGGACCTTGTAGAATGGTTGGTCCAATCATTGATCAAATCAGCGATGAATACGAAGGAAAAGTAGTTGTAGGAAAAGTGGATGTTGATGCAAACCAAGAATTTGCTGCAAAATACGGTGTGAGAAATATTCCAACAGTTTTGGTTTTTCACAATGGAGAAGTAGTAGGGAAACAAGTAGGGGTTGCTCCAAAACAAACTTACGCCGATAGTTTAGACGCTTTGTTGTAATCAGTAGATTATGATTTATATAAAAAAAGGTTTGACGAAAGTCAAACCTTTTTTATATACTAAACACTCGAATTGTATCGATGTGCAATTATTTTATTTATTTTTTTTAAGTCTTTGTTTAAAGTGCGTAGAGTTGCGTTTGTCGCATGAATTTATAACGCTAAGCAAAATTCTATTATAAAGTAGATATTTTTTTATTTTAATTTCTCTTCTTCAGCTTTCTTTTTAGCTCTTTCTGCCGCTTTTCCCTTTCCTATGGGGATTCCGGCATTCAGGTAAAAAGCGCGGTTGTATTGATTAGATGTTGCATCATCTATAGTGGTGTCTATCATTCCTTGATAGTATTGAATGCCTATATTCATTCCATTGCCTTTCATTAGACGATATCCTACTCCAACGGCTAAACCGGCATCGATGGGATGTAATTGTTTTCGGATATCAACTGTATAAGACAGATCGCCATCATTTATTGAAGAAACAAACTCATCTTTGGCTTTGTAAAGTAAACCGAGTAGCGCTCCTCCTTTCATGTAAAAGTGATTTTTAAATTGGTATTTCATCATGATAGGTACGTTGAAATAACTAAGCTTTCTCGTGACACTACCTCCGGAAAATGCATTGTCAAGATCCGGGATGTTTAGGAAATACACCGGAATACCCTCTGCACCCATTGGCGATTTTACAAGAACACCTGTATTGATCATCCATGATGGGTTTTTGGGTAGTTTTAAGTCGAAATAGAAACCTAAATTGAATCCGGATTTATTATCGGCTCCATTCTGGTTCTGAATGTCTGAAAGAACCCATCCGCCATCCAGTCCAAATTCTACTTTATCAGAGTTTAGTAAATCCCCAAAAACTAGCGAAATGATCACTTGGGAATTTACGGAACAGGAAATAAAAAGGAAGACTAATAATAGTGATGATTTTTTCATTTAAATGGAGTATTACAGTCCAAATCGGTATTGCAGGCTTGCCATGAATTGTGTACGACTTCCCAGAAATCCATATTCCGCTCTTAACATCCAACTGCGATTTAGCTGGTATTGTGATCCGATGATAAAATTCCACATGTCTTTTAGTTTTTTGTCAAGACTGTATTGTACGGTAGCTGTGCCGGCATTACTCAAGGCGCCGTCTATGGAATTTAGCAGATTTCCGGTTTTATCCAATACTCTGTTAGCGGTTTCGTATTTTGCAATATTGACCGGGCTATTTTGTTCCAGATTACTCAGATTATTCCACCAATCATCTACAGCCACTTTTCTTTCCTCAACCTTAATAATTCCATCATCTACTTTTTGTTGCAAATCATTTTCGGGGATTACTTCCGAAAGAGCGAGAGATCCGTTTGTTTCGCTGCTTAGATGAACTCTAAACCCGCCGACCCAAAGCGCAATATTGCTGTCTGGTTTTTTAAATTTAAAAGTTTTTCCTAATCTCGGGCCAAATACAAATGTGGTAACGGGTTTGTCTAAGGCATCCACATCTGACCAAGCAACATTCATGTCTAATGCAAGCCACCCCCCTCCAATTCCAATTGTTGGTGTTACCCCAAGTCCAAATGAGGTGGCGTCAAAATTGGCTTTTGAACTAAAAGAAGTTAGTTCTGTCCAATTATTTTCGCTGTCTGGAAGCCAGATTCCTGCGCTTATAGCGGTTGAAGTCTTGGCTTTTCCCAAAATTGCATATACATTGAGGAACGGAAAAAGCCAGATATCAGGGCGTATCGTTAGGACATCCGCTTCTGCCACAGAATTGTTAAACCGTATGATTTCATCGACATTATACATTGGACCGTTGTTAAAACCTATGTTTAGATTATCTATTACCAGATCTGATTTTTGAGTAAGATAATTGACACTAATTCCCGCAGAAAGAGGTAATTTGAATCCTTTTTTGGTTGCTTTGTCTCCCCAAATAGGCAATACATAAGGGTATTCCTGTGTTTTAAGGCTGTCAATTTCAGATTGGTTTTTCTTTCCTACGACTTTATTACTGTACACCTGAGAAAAAGTTTGAGAAGTGACTAGTAAACAAAAAAGGAATAAAGCTTTTGCAGTTTTCATTTTTTTTTTTGGTTTTAGTGTTGGTTTTTGGGTGTATTACTTCGGGATGTGATGTAACTGTCTACGTATGAGTGCGATTTTACTGCTAAGTTAATGAAACTGAATTAAAATTATCAGGAATTAGGAACTTTTTTACGGGCAAAAATTATGGATTTCAAGTCTGTTTCTCTTCCTTTTTTTAGGACAGAATACTTGACAGTAAAATAGAAATATAAAATTTAGTTATTATCTTTGAGAGATGAAGATCGAATCGCAATTAGAAAAAATATCGAGCTTTCAACATTTGGAGTTGTTGGCCAACCAAGTAGTGGAAGGTTTTATTTCCGGAATGCATAAAAGCCCGTTTCATGGTTTCTCGGCTGAGTTTGCTGAGCATAAAGTATATAATGCAGGTGAAAGCACGAAGCATATTGATTGGAAGTTATTCGCCAAAACGGATCGGTTGTACACCAAATGTTTTGAAGAAGAAACTAATTTGCGCTGTCATATCATCATAGACAATTCCTCTTCGATGCATTATCCGAAGTTAAAAGAGAATCAGCCTTTTTATGAAAGTAAGATTGGGTTTTCTGTTTTGGCTTCGGCGGTTTTAATGAACCTTTTAAAGAAACAGCGTGATGCAGTGGGGCTAAGTGTGTTTTCGGATAGGTATGAGTATTACGCACCGGAAAAAGGCAGTGATCGTCACCATCGAATGATATTAAATGCTCTTGAAAACCTTTTAGAAAAACCAACTGTCAAGAAAAATACAGATACCGTTACTTTTTTGCATCAAATAGCGGAGAAGATGCACCGCCGTTCGATGATTATTTTATTTACCGACATGTTTCAATCTGGAAACGAGGAAGCCTTGTTTAATGCCTTGCAGCATTTGAAGCACAATAAGCATAAAGTGGTTTTGTTTCATGTCATTGATAATAAAACAGAGTTGAATTTTGATTTTGATAATGCTCCGAGGAAGTTTATCGATGTTGAAACAGATGAGGAAGTAACTGTTTTTGCCGACAATGTGAAGCAAGAATACGAAAAACAGGTCGAAAGTTACTTCAAAAAGTTAGCGCTAACCTGTGCGCAAAACAAGATTAAGTACATTCCTGTCAGTGTTGACGAAAGTTTTGAAAAAATATTAATTTCGTATTTGATTGAGAAACAAAAGTTTGGATAATTTAATTAGGATTTATTGAAAATTCTCTATAAAAACACTTGCGTAAACGAAAATCTATTGTATCTTTGCCACCGCAATAAAGCAGAGGTTTGGTAGTTCAGTTGGTTAGAATACATGCCTGTCACGCATGGGGTCGCGGGTTCGAGTCCCGTCCAGACCGCTAATATTGGGAAAGCCTTTCGTAACAGAAAGGCTTTTTTTGCCAATATACAGTATCTAAAGCTAGTTGTGTTGTTTGGTCGGCCTTGTAAGCTGGCCGGGTTTAGTAGTTAGACCAATGAAAAGCTTTCCAATGTTTCTGGATTTATTTCGGGATCTACGGATGGCTTTTTTGATTTATAGATGTTCCTATTCGTTTTAAAATTTATTTACGTTTTTTAGGATTGAATATGTAAAAAATACTTGCGTAAACAAAAATGTATTGTATATTTGCCACCGCAATAAAGCAGAGGTTTGGTAGTTCAGTTGGTTAGAATACATGCCTGTCACGCATGGGGTCGCGGGTTCGAGTCCCGTCCAGACCGCAATATTGGGAAAAGCCTTTCGTAACAGAAAGGCTTTTTTGCCCAAATACGGTATCTAAAGCTAGTTGTGTTGTTTGGTCGGCCTTGTAAGCTGATCGGGTTTAGTAGTTAGACCAATGAAAAGCTTTCCACTTTGTGGACGGCTTTTTTGATTTCAGATAGGTATTCAATGACAGTATTTCGGATCAATCCTTTTTATTCGTAAATTTAGAGATTCTATAAATTGTTCGAATATGAAAGCAACAGTATCGATTTTCGCATTGTTTTGTTTGCATTTATGCTATTCCCAAATTATTGGACTGCAGAGTTTCGCATCTGGTTTTACAAATCCTGTTGAAATAACAAATGCAGGAGACAGCCGCTTATTCGTTGTAGAAAAAGGTGGAATCATCAAAGTAGTAAATTCCGATGGAACCACCAATGCAAATGCTTTTCTTTCTATTTCGAGTCAAGTAAGTACTGGTACTGAACAAGGTCTGCTAGGTTTGGCTTTTCATCCCAATTATGTCTCAAACGGTTTTTTTTATATCAATTACACCAACTTGAGCGGAAATACTGTAATTGCCCAATACTCGGTTGATGCCGGGAATCCTAATATTGCCAATGCTTCCAGTGGAAAGATTCTCCTGACGATTGCGCAGCCTTATGCAAATCACAACGGAGGAACCCTGAAATTTGGGTCAGATGGTTTTTTGTATATTGGGATGGGTGATGGAGGAAGCGGTGGAGATCCAGGGAACCGAGCACAAAACAGTAATGAATTATTGGGAAAAATGCTTCGTATCGATGTTGATTCCGGGACTCCGTACGGAATTCCGAGTGGCAACCCCTATATTGGAGTAGAGGGTGCAGACGAAATCTGGGCTATTGGACTTCGAAATCCTTGGAAGTTTTCTTTTGACAAAATCAGGGGAGATTTATGGATTGCCGATGTTGGTCAGGATAATATTGAAGAAATCAACGTTGCCAATGTCTCCCAAGCAGGGTTAAATTATGGTTGGCGGTGTTACGAAGGAAATACAGCCTACAACACTTCCGGATGCCCCTCACCAGCATCATTGAAGTTTCCGCTGACTGTCATAAATCATTCCACAGGGGCTTGTTCTGTTACCGGAGGTTATGTTTATAACGGCACGAAGTTTCCTAATTTTTACGGACTGTATTTCTTTTCAGACTATTGTAATCCTCAAATTGGAATGTTGACCAAAACAGGTACTATGGTCCTTTCGGTCGCTTTTACCGGAAATAATTTTTCGACTTTTGGCGAAGACAATACCGGAGAATTATACATCGCGGCTTTAAATAACGGTACGGTTTACAAAATAACGGATATTTCATTAAATGTAAAAAAGTTCGATAAAGCCCGATTTCTGATTTACCCCAATCCGGCGAAATCAGAAATTTATATTCAAAAGTCAAACGATGATTATCCCACAGAAGTTGCTATTTTCGATTTGAATGGAAGGTTGTTGCTTCAACAGGAACCCGAAGATCAGTCGATAAATACCATAAGAACAGCAAATCTAGCCTCTGGATTTTACATAATGACATTAAAAAGCAGTGACGGAGACTTTTTTACACAACGGCTGATCATTGAATAATTTTGGCTTATGGTTGGGCGTTTAAACCCAAACCTATCGAACGATAAAAATTAAGCATAAATATTAGGAATCAAGACTAAAAGTTGTAGTATAAAATAACCCAAATCATATAAAAAATAATTTGGGTTAGAGAATTTGACTATTTAGACACAGGTTTATTTATTTAAGATTAGCACAATTTTATTAAAATCTGAGGCGGCATTTATAACATTTTTATATTCATCAAATTTTTCTAAGGGATAATTTATTATGTTATAGAACTCTGAGTTTTCTACATTTATTTCATCCCCATTTTTATCATATTTGCTAATAAAAGCAGCTTCAGATTTCCCATTTATTTGAGTTTTAAAATCCATATTAAATTTATCAAGATTCTTAACCGTAATACCTTTTGGAACGATAATTTTTATTTTTCTTAAATAAGAATGAGGATAATCAATTTCTATGGGAAGCATTCTTTTTCCTTTTTGATACAGTTCCATTTGTTTACCAATTACTTTTCCAACAGAGAATAAATAACTCTCTCCTGCTTTTTGTATCATATCCTTACCATCAAATGATATTGTTAATGTAAATGGTTTTTTACTTATGTTATCTAAACCATCGTTTTCGGTCGTTAATGTTTTGTATTCAGTTTCGTCAGTATAATTTTTGGCAATATTTTTTAAAATATCATTAAATTGATCAGTTGAAACAAAATCTTTTAAAGGCTGCAGGTTTAAAGAAGCATATCCGCCAAAAGCGATTTTATTTGTTATTAAAGGGTTTTCTATGTCTTTTGCAAAGTCAACCGTGATTTCCATTACATCATGCGTAATTTCGCTCCCAGGAATCTCTATAAAGTTGATTTCTCCAATTCCCATTGCAACTCCTGCAAATACCTTTGATTTTATAAACAGGCCGTTATTGTTGGCTAAATAGGCAGGAAACAATGGTATTCTAAATTCGTTTTCTGTTGGGGTTATGTATTTTTTTATATTTGGGAAATAAAATAAAATAGCTTCCAGATTTTCATAACTTTCAAAATCTGTATCAAATGGAATTTTGTATCTATCTGAGGTAAATACAATTTGGTTTTCTATTTGAAAGTTTTTAAAAACTGCGATGTATAATTTTAAAATATCGAGTTCGTTTGCTTGTTTTGATTTAAGAATATCCGACAGGGATTCTTTGGCATCAAAATATTTATTGTAAGAAATAGTTTTTTTTATTTTATTTTCAATATTCCAAATTTGTTCTTGTAAGTTATTAGATTTTGTGATATTACTACATAATTCATCTATTGATTTCAGATCTTTTTTATCCAATTCTGTATTTAATCGATCGTAAATATTGGTTGCAAATTTCTTGTAGCTGTAAATGTTTTTGGAACCGTTATTTAAATTCTCATCCAATTTGTAACGAAATATTTTTAATTGCGTATCCCAATTCGAATATTCTTCATCATTTTTTAATGTGGTTATGTCTTTTTCGGATATGGAAAGGATTGATTTTCCTTCTAATTTTTCCGAATCTAATTTTGCATTTGTTAACCCATTATATGATTTTGTTTTAAAAGCAAGATGTTTTGGAAATATTAATTCAAAATTCAAATCCAGTATAGGATATTGTCCTTGCAACTTGAATGTTTTTCCTTCCAATTCCGGATTTTCTTGTAAGATATAGAATCGCTCTATTACAGCTCCTTTTTCTAATCCCGTTACCGCAAAATAGTTATATTTAATGTTTTTTTCCTCGTCAATTTCTTCTTTAATATCATTTTTGTCAAGAGAAATAATTTTTCCGTTTTTTAAAATAACCCTTGCTTTATTTTCAACAACACTTTCATTTAAACTAAATGGAATATAGATTTTATTGTTTCTTTCTATAGCGTCATCCGAATTTATAAATGTTTTTTCGTGATACAAATAGTATTGTTTTACATTATTTCCTACGACAGCAATCTCTATTTTGATGTTTTTGGAGATTATTATTTCATTTTCATTTTTGTATTGATCCGGAATGTTAAATGTTGTTTCATTTTCTTTCCAATCATAATTTTTGAAACTATAATCTTGGGCAAAAACCATTACTGAATTTAGAATGACCAAGATGAGAAAAGTAATTTTTAAAGATGCATTTTTCATTATTTTTGCGTTAAGATTATAGTTTCTGAATAATTAGATTTTAATTTTTTTATAGTTTCATTCCAAAGCTCAAAATCGGTAACATCTAGAAGGATTTTTTTTAAATTAAATTTTGCTTTAAGAATTATTTTATTATTTTTTTCTTCGTAAGAAAAATTACTTGAGAATAAATTATTGTCTATAGATACATTTTTTGGTAAATATTTCACTTTGTAATTTTGAGGTATATCCAATTCATAAGCTGCATCAGACATCGTTAAATAATCAATTTCATATTTCGATTTCCGGTCTTTTTCAATTATTAATTTTTCTATGTTTCTATCTAGAAATAGATTTACAAATATTTCTTTATCTACTTTTATTAAATAATTATCTAATTCGAAATTGTAATTGATTACGTATGGCTTGTCTTTGTCTGTAATGTTTTCTTCGGTATAATTTTTTAAATTAAATTTATTGTTTCCCTTTAAAACAATGTTTTTTACTAAATCAAATCTAGCTTTGTTTGAAGCATCTCTTATTTGGTGTAAAACGGTACTTCTATTGTATCCGTTTAACTCCAATTTGCTGGAGCCAATAAGTTTATTTCCTGCTATTGTTAAATTTGTTTTTTCGGAAACTTTATTCATTTCAGAATCTACAATTGGGACTTTTACTATTTTATAAGTGCCATTTTCATTTACCAATGCTTCCTTACCTTGAATAAATGAGGTTGGGATACCAAATCTAGTTTGATTGTCTGTTGCGTCTAAAAAAACATATTGCTCCCCATTTTTAAAAACCGCTATCATGTGATTATCTACAGATGGAGTTGGCAGATCCAAGTATAAGTATGGTATTTCCCGAGTGCCTATCCATGCAATAAATACATTATCGATGTTGGCATATTTAGCCATAGTAGTGATGATACTAGCCATGTCTTTGCAATCTCCAAATTTTCTTTCATAAACCAAATTGCCTTCTCTGGGAATAAATCCTTCGTAACCATTTTCAAAAGCGATGTATTTTATATTGTCTTTTACCCAATAAAAAATATTTTTAACTTTTTCTTCATCAGTCTTACAGTTTGAAGTTATATTTTGTGAAATGGTCTTTAGCTCTGCATTTTCTTTTTTATTTATGTCTTTTATAAAATCCATATAATAGTCAAAAAGAGTACTTACATTCTCTAAACCTTCTACTTTCTTATTCTCTATGGTGTAATTTTTTATGAATACATTTATATTTGGAACAATATGTAAATAACCGGGTGAATTATCTTCAAATTTCACGGGTTTTATGTTTTTCATTGACCATTTGTAAATCCATTTTCCTCTTTTTTCTGTTTTAGAAAATTCAATAGTATTGTTTGGGTCGTTAAAAATTTTGTATCCTAAATCTATTTCTTTGTCTAATTTTATTTCTAAAGTAGAATTTTCTATAGGAGCAAAGCCCCCAAAGATAAATTTGTGCAATAAATGATAATCAATAAATTGGGTTTGATAATCATATACTTTTTTTGCTCCAGCTTCCAGATTAGGAAAAATAAGTTGCCGTTCTTTTACATCATTATGGAAAACAGAACTTTCTTGAGCTTGTTTTTCATTTGTCTGAGTAACTTTTATTTTTCGTTCTTTCCCATTGTCGTTAATTATGGTATATGCATCATATTCTAATAATTTTACCAAATTAGAATACGTAAAACTTTCTTCGTTTTTATTAATTCCAATTTCTTTTAGAATAATAGATTCGTAATGATTGTCCTGAATTATTTTGATGCCTTTATTTTCTATTGAAATGTCATACGATTTGTTATCATTTAGTATCACTTCGCTATAATCTGGATAGGCTGTTTTGTATTCTTGTAATGTTTTTTGTGCATTCACATTTGTAATAAAAAGGGAAAGGCAACAAAAAACAGTTTTACTTAATGATTTCAACCAATTCATCTGAATTATATTTTTTAGTTAAGGATAGTGTTCCATTGGCATAAATTAAAGTATTCCCGTTTAATTCATCATTTTTATATTCTGATTTAAGCCAAGGTTTGCCATCTTCTTTAAAGTATTCTTGCTGTCCTTCGTAATCATTTATTACAAAACGTTCTTTTTTATACAATTTCCCATTGGTGTAAAATTCATTTCTTTCCCCGTCAAACAAGTCGTTTTTATAATTTGCTTCATATTCTAATCTCCCATCGGGATTGTTAATGATAAACTTACCTTCTTTCAGTCCTTTTGAAAGATTAAATTTTACAGCTATTTTTCCATTAGGATAATTGGAAGTAATTTCCCCAGTTTGATTAACTATTTCAATTTTATCGGTTAATTTTCCAGTTTTATTTTTTGCAATATAATATTTGATCTTATCATTTTTGTAACCCAAAATTAGAATTGGTTCCCCTTCTTGATTATAATAAATACAGTCTCCTTCAACAACTCCATTTACCTTATTGTATTCATTAAATTTGGATTTATTATGAAAATATCTTACGGTTTTTCCATTTTCAACCCCGAATTGATATTCAACAGTCATTTTCATGTTTCCGGCAAAATCATAACGTTTTTCTATTCCATTTTCGTTTCCAGAATAATAATTGCTTTCGTATAAAATGGAACCGTTTGGATTATAACTTTTGGTGCTATTATTTCTGACACCATTTACAAATTCAGATTCTTGTTCGTAATTGTTCAGAACATCTTTTGTTATGTATTTACCATTCAAATTACCATTTATAAGTTCAAAATCATGAATCATAGAGCCATTGTTATATTTTGTGCTCAATTTCCCTGATTTATTTTTATAATCATAAGTATTTTCAAGTGTGCCATTTTGATTAAATTCCTGGGAATAAACATTATAATCGGCAATAAATTTTTCTTTTCTGGAGATTTTGCCATTTTGCCAATAGGATAGTTTATTATAATTTAATTCACCATCTTTATAAAAGCCTTCCTCTTTAAGCGTACCATCAGGGTAAAATGTTTTATAAGGACCGTCTTCAATTCCTTTAACATAATTAAATATTTTATTGAGTTTTCCATATTTATAGGTTTCATATACACCGCTTAAAGTGTCATTTGAATAATTTACTATAGATTCCAATAAACCATTTTCATAGCCATAACTTAGACCTTCCAATTTGTCATTCTTGTAATTATTGGTTGTTTTTAATATTCCGGAATTGGTATAATAGTTCCATTCGCCATCTTTTTTGCCTTTTATAAAGTTTCCGGATATCAAAACAACACCATCTAAATCTTTTATCTCAAAAGGTTTTTTTGACAAACTTACTTCTACTGGATTTGGATTGTTTTTTGAATATTGCAGGCCTAATTTTAGTTCTCCTGATTTGAATTTTTGGTCAAAATATTTAATTTCATTGTTATCATACATAGTATAAAGTTCCAATTCCTCGTTTTCGTCATAAATGGATTCTATAGATTTTTTTCCGTTTGCGAAATATTCTATAGCTTTTTTAATTTTTCCGTTTTCATAAAAGGATTCTTTTTTTACTAAACCATTAGAGTAATAACTTTTATAAGAGTTTTGAATTTTTCCATTGGAGTAATTCACTTCGGCTTTTATTGTTTTGCCGTCATAATATTCTGTGTATTTCCCGTTTAATTCGCCATTTACATAATCACTCGATTCAGTTACGTCTCCAATTTGATTATAAACCAGGTATTTGCCATTTAGTTTTCCATTGGAGTAGTCGATTTCGGTATTTTTAGTGCCATTTGGATATAAGCATATAAATTTCCCTTCTCTTTCGTCATTTACAAAATTCACTTCACAGTGTTTCCCTCCATTTACATAAAAAGAAGTACTCAATCCTTGTAGTTTGTCTTCTTTGTAATTTTCGATTAAATAGACAAGTCCATTAGAATAATAAGTAGTTTTTTTGCCATCCAGCTTCCCGTTTACAAAGTTTTTTTCTACAGTTAGATTTCCCTTGTCATCATAATATTTTTGAACACCTTCTAGATTATCGTTTTTTAAATTCAAATCCCCAATTGTATTTCCGTCTTTATTCAAGAGCTTGTACTTGCCTTCTTTCTTACCGTCAACAAAAGCACCAATAGTATAGGGTACACGGTTTTCGATCGAAATTATTACTTCTTCTTGTTTTCCGTAATGATCTAGTTTTCTTTTGCCAAAATTATTCCACAGATCATTGGTGTAATAAGTTTTATAAAAATCGTTTATTTTTTTCTTTTGGGAAGTAAGTTTCTTGCCCAATACATCTTCTAAACTCAACAAAATATAGTATGATAAACCTTCAAATTTGTTTTTCACAAAAACATCTTTTATCCAAGGAATGTAGGTGGTTTCAAAGAAACCGTTCTCCATTTTATGGGTAACAGAATATTCTGCAACTGCTTGAATTTGGCGAATGTAAACATCATCAATTTCTGACTGTATTTTATAAGCTTTTCTTAAAGGCAATTGATTTCTAAGGATGATCTCAATTTCTTCAAAGTTATCTCCCGATTTAGAAAATTGATACTTTCCTTTTTCAAGAAAATTTTCACCATACTTAGAGTTGAGTTTTGTAATTGCTTCCTTAGCGTGGATACCGTTTGGGGCAATGGTAAGGTAGCTTAACAAAGCCATTGTACCCTCAACAATTTTACCGTCTTCAAGAGCAATTAATCCTAATAAATAATGTGATGATGCAGAATTGGGATCAATAGTTATAATGTGTTCCAGAATATCGATGCTTTTTTGACGATCTTCTTTTCTTATATATAAAACAGCAAAATTGTATAAATGATTTGTCGAATTTGGAATGTACTTTTCGCCTTCTTTGAAAATTTTCTCTGCCAAATCATACTCTTTTTCATCACTTAAAAAACTGCCATAAAGAGTAAACAGTTTTGGGAGATCAGACATTTGATCGCTTTTGTATAACGATCCAAGAGTAATTCGTACTTGGTCATTTTTTTTTAAAGCTAATAAAGTTAGAATTTTTTCGTATTGAGCGGTTAAGTATTCAGGATCAATTTTTTCTATTTTTCCGTATTCTTTTAAAGCGTCATCATATTTATTGCTATCATAAAAGAAAATGCCTTTTTTTATTATAGAATCATTATTGTATACTTTGCTATAATCTTTTTGAGCAAAAGAATTATAAAAACAACCGATTAATGCAACAAGAAATAATTTTTTCATCATACTTAATTTTCTCAAATATAATTAAATTGTTGAAATTCTTACAATTATTCATTGTTTGTGTTTTTAATATTGAAAATTATATCAAAGAAAGAAACTTAAATATCATAGGATGAATGCTTTTGGATAAATTTTGCAGATCTGTTTATTTTAAAATAATGCCGATTTATTTTGCCAAACCAAAACGAGAAACAACCCAAAATACACCGTGCAAATCACAAATTTCATAAAAGAGGAAGCCAGAAAACCAACCAGTGAACCAGTCGCCGCCTTCAGGGCGCGATTATGATCCTTTAAATCGAAAATGAGCTCCCCAATATAGGCGCCAAGAAATGGACCAATGATAAATCCAAATGGGATAGGCGCAAAAATCCCAATTACCAATCCAATATTTGTTCCCCAAATACCATAATTACTTCCTCCAAACTTTTTTGTGCCCTTGGCCGGAATCACATAATCCAGGATGCTCACTATTATCACTATACCTAAAGTAATTCCCAAAACCCAATAATTTGCCGGAATGGCTTTTGTTAAATAAAGCAACAGCAACCCAATCCAGCTTATGCCAAGACCTGGCAAAACAGGCAAAAAACTTCCAAAAACACCTATAATCATACAGCAAAAACCAATAAAAAGAAGCAAAACATCCATAAAACTTTTTTAGTAATTTTGAAAAACGGAAAAACAGCATTTATTTCGAAAACGAATATGTAAAATTAATCGTATTTTTATAAAATATTTGTCTAAATCAAAAACAAAACATTGAAACACTATACTCTTTTTCTAGTATTTATACTTTTTAATTCCTGTCAATATTTCGACAAGCAAGTTCCTTCTGAAAAGGAATTGTTGCAAAAGGAATTGAAATCAATTAATTGGGATGAAGTCGATGAATATCCATCAGTTGCGGATTGTGAAAAAATAGAAGATAAAAAACAACGTCAGCAATGTTTTTTTGAAGTTTTGACCCAACTCATACAAGAAAAATTGCGCGCTGATACATTATTTGTTCTCTACCCGGAGTTGGATACTATTTCATTGAAAGTGACCGTGTTTCCTAATTCAACCATTAAGTTTGAGCCTCAATTCAAAAAAGATACCATTGCCTATGACACCATAAAAGTAGACAGTATCCTAAGAGTGCGGTTGGTTGATTTTCCAAAAGTAAATCCAGCGATCAAACGGGGAATTCCGGTAAAAACAGAATTTATTCTTTCTGTTATAGTCAAAAAGGAGTAACTATTTTGGTATCTTATATAAAGATTTAAAACCTTCTGCCTTTCCAATCGTATTTTCCAAACAACGAATACAAAGCCACGCTAGTGCTGAAAAAAGGATAGAATAAGCTACTTAAAATCAAATAATGGATTCTTCCTTTATGCAAAAATTGGTTTGTCTGGAATATCAAAATAAAATCAACAACAAACTTCATTAGAAACAAGAGAAAGATGTCTTGGAACTGAACTAAGCTCAAAATCAAAATTCCAAAGGCGAAAACCCAACTCAAATTCCCGGCAAAAACCAATAATCCCAATCCTTTGCCAAAACCACTTTGATAGGAGCCTGTTTTTGAAGCCCAACGTACTCTCTGATAAAATACCGATTTCCAATCGTTCAATGGTTTTGTTGTGACAATATTATATCCGGATTTCAAATAATGAACTTTTTTGGCTGATTTTGCAACTGCTTTTTGCAACAAGAAAACATCATCGCCACTGGCAATTCTATCATTCCCTTCGAAGCCATTCAATTCCTGAAAAAGGGTTTTAGTATAGGCAAAGTTGGCGCCATTGCACATAAAACCTTTATTAATGCCAAAACTTCCGATCGTGGCGCCCTGTAAACTGGCCAAATCCAATTGCTGGAAATGATGTAAAAAGGAATTATTACAATCGTAGGTAACAGCACCGGCAATCATCGAAACATCATGACGCTGAATGTAATTGTCCACTGTCAATAACCAATCTGGGTTTACAATGCAATCAGCATCGGTAGTGATAATCCAGTCGGTGGTTAGCTGTTGCATTGCCGTTACAATCGCATCTTTCTTGGGGGAATTCGAGACCCTTACATTCTTTATAACTGAAACTTTAAATCTCAAACTTTGAACTTTAAACTCTTCCTCTGATTCATCATCGACCAGAATCACTTCAAACAATGAACTAGGATAATTCAGCTTAGAAAAACTATCTGAGAGCAACGGTAAATTTTCGGATTCATCCCGAAAAGGAACAATGATGGTGAAGTTAGTTTTTGGCGTCAAGCCAATAGATTTAAACGTTTTTATCTTTGTGAAACCATAAATAAGCAAGCCAATAGCTACGGCATAAATAAGCAGGATGAGGTAGCAAAAAAGGATCATTTTGTTTGTTTAGTTTTGAAATTCATCACGTAATAACTCCCAACGATTACCGGTAAGACCACATTCAGAAACCACATCAGGGTAGAAATAAACACCACGATCCATTCGTTTACGCCCAATATCCCAAAGAAATAAACCGCGACGCTTCCTTTTACGGCAAAGTCCAAAAACTGAAAAGTAGGTAAGGAGGATGCCAAAAAATAAACAGAGGTAATGGTTGCAATAAGTGTCAGATAGGGTAAATCAACATCAAAAGCCAGAAACAGAAAGTAGTATTGATGCGAAAAAACCAAATAACGACAAACAGCTAAAAAGATGTTCTTCTGATGAATTCCTTTGGGGATTTCATTTATTTTATGAATTAGCCTTTCAATAGAATAGCCTTTGATTGTGATTTTTTTGACTGAAAACAAAATGACAAAAACGATGAGCAGAATGCCAAAAAGAATCATAACGGTTTTAGTCGTAATTACATTGTATTGGGCGTTGAAATACAGCAACCCGAAAATTCCAAAAATGATGGTCAAAATCATTTGGATTCCGTTGCAAATCAGATTTAAGAACAGGATTTTTTTGGTTGCTGCCTTTTCGAAAAACAATGCTTTTCCGGCATATTCACCCACGCCATTGGGTGTAAAAAGTCCGGCGGTCAGTGCGGCAAGGACCTGTTTTGTCGCTTCGCCAAGTGATATTTTATGGATAAACCCAACTAAAGTCTGCCATTTCAATATTTCAAAATAGCGATTCAAAATGCTTAATAATAAAATGAAACTGATTCCGGTGATCGATTGGTTTTTCTTAAACAAAACAATGAATTTCTGCCAGTCCAGTTTGTCGTTGTTTGCCAATTGGGAATAAATAAAATAGAATGCGCCGCCCACAATCAAAACTTTGACGGTAAGAACGAGGAATTGTTTAGCTTTGTGGGGAATTGTAATCATAGTTGCAAAGTAAAGGAAAACTATCGTGAAAAAGCTATTTCAAGAAGATTCACGAAGAAATCGCTAAGGTGCACAAAGATTTTAAATTTGTAGACTTATAAATTAAACTTCGAGTGTCTCCGTGTAATAACTTAAAAGCGTAATAAATAAGAAAAATTGGCAAACGAACGCATCATATTAGGAATCGACCCGGGAACCACCATTATGGGTTTTGGATTGATCAAAGTCATCAATAAAAAAATGGAATTTTTGCAGCTCAACGAACTGCAATTGTCCAAATACGATAATCATTATCAGAAACTAAAAATCATTTTCGAGCGTACCATTGAGTTAATCGAGACACATAATCCGGATGAAATTGCCATTGAAGCACCATTCTTCGGAAAAAACGTTCAATCGATGCTGAAGTTGGGAAGAGCACAAGGGGTTGCTATGGCGGCGGGACTTTCGAGAGATATTCCCATTACCGAATACGAGCCCAAAAAAATTAAAATGGCCATTACCGGAAACGGAAACGCCAGCAAAGAGCAAGTCGCCAAAATGCTTCAACAATTATTAGGACTGAAAGAATTACCCAAAAATCTCGATTCTACCGACGGATTAGCGGCTGCGGTTTGTCATTTTTTTAATTCTGGAAAAGTTATTGGGACTAAGAGTTATACGGGCTGGGACGCTTTTGTGAAGCAAAATGAGGAACGAGTTAAAAAATAGTGAACATTTATAAATGAGCGGCATCTACATCCACATACCATTTTGTAAGCAGGCATGTCACTACTGCGACTTTTATTTTTCTACTTCGATGAAGAAGAAAGACGAGATGGTTTTGGCTTTGGCCAAAGAAATCCAAATGCGCAAAGATGAGTTTGAGAACGACCCGAGCGAAAGCGAACAGGCGAAGCAAACAGTTGAGACCATTTATTTCGGCGGTGGGACACCATCGGTTTTGACTTCTGAGGAAATTAATTTTTTGATTGAAGCCGTATACCAGAATTATGCTGTAATTGAAAATCCGGAAATCACACTCGAAGCCAATCCTGATGATTTGTCAAGTGAACGGATAATCGAATTATCCAAAAGTCCGATCAATCGTCTAAGCATCGGGATTCAATCTTTTTATGAAGAAGATCTCAAAATGATGAACCGT
>Ga0137355_1000009_pt1 | contig 32252 bp, 25 predicted proteins | sample EasRivERMLT800_2_FD_104763 | JGI IMG/M metagenome (GOLD analysis project Ga0137355, IMG submission 104763) | Soil microbial communities from meander-bound floodplain in the East River, Colorado, USA - East River MetaG ERMLT800_2 | ecosystem: Environmental > Terrestrial > Soil > Floodplain ... | reverse complement strand
GAATTTGTTATCCTTGTCATGGAATAGATTGCTTTTTTTTTATGAAGATAACCTTTCCTTTTTTGAATGAATCACTTTTTAAAAGTATTTAATAATTGATTTCTAAAAGAGGAGTAAAGTCTTTGATTATGTTTTGCTGAAACGTAAAAAAAATAATATTATTTTTTCATTTGTGTACTATTTTTTTTAACTTTAGGGTCAACTTAATTTATTCGTTATGACTGTTAATCAGATATTAAGCATTAAAGGAAAGGATGTCTATTCCGTACTTTCTACTATCACGGTATATGAAGCTCTAAAAGTAATGAGCGAACGGAATATCGGAGCAATTCTGGTCATAGAAAATGATGTTTTGAAAGGAGTGATGTCCGAAAGAGATTATGCCAGAAAAATTATTTTAAAAGAAAAGGCTTCGAAAGAAACTTTTGTTTATGAAATTATGGAAAGTAATCTGATGACTGTAAAGCCAACAGATAATATTGATTATTGTATGGAACTGATGACTACAAAAAGAATCAGACATTTACCAGTTGTAGAGAATGATGTGGTTTTAGGAATTATTTCAATCGGAGATGTTGTGAAAGCAATTATAGAACTTCAAAAGGAGACTATTCAATATTTAGATTCCTATATTAGCGGAAGCAAAGCTTAAAAGTCAAATCCAAATATATTTAAAATAGCTACAATATATTGTAGCTATTTTTGTTTTTATTAATACGCATTTAGTGCCATCATAAAAAGAAAGATGGAAAAAACTTCCTTTTTATGCCAAGTCCTTATATCTTTGTCTACAGGTTTAAAATCTAAAATAATGAACAAAAATAGCAAAAGAATTGAAGCATTATTATATCATGCGAAACCCACACCGGGGAAAATTCAAGTCGTTCCTACTAAGAAATATGCAACACAAAGAGACTTGTCTTTGGCCTATTCTCCAGGTGTAGCTGAGCCCTGCTTGGAAATCGCAAAAGATATAAACAATGTATATAAATATACAGCAAAAGGAAATTTAGTTGCAGTAATTACTAACGGGACTGCAGTGTTAGGTCTTGGGGACATTGGACCGGAAGCTTCTAAACCAGTTATGGAAGGAAAAGGTTTGTTGTTTAAAATTTTTGCGGATATTGATGTGTTCGACATTGAAATAGGAACAAAAGATATAGAAGAATTTATTCAAACAGTCAAGAATATTGCACCAACATTTGGAGGAATAAATCTCGAAGATATTAAAGCTCCCGAATCTTTTGAAATAGAGCGAAGACTGGTAGAGGAGCTCAATATTCCTGTCATGCACGATGACCAGCACGGAACGGCAATTATTTCATCGGCAGCTTTGCTAAATGCATTGGAATTAGCAAATAAAAAAGCAGAAGATGTGAAACTGGTGGTTTCCGGAGCAGGTTCGGCAGCGCTGGCATGTGCTGATTTATACGTGCTTTTGGGAGTGAAAATTGAAAACATATTTATGTTTAATAGTAAAGGGGTGTTAACAAAAGATAATCCCTCGCTATCTGTTATGCAACAAAAATATGCGAAAGATATTGCGCCAATGAGTCTGGAAGAAGCAATGGAAAATGCGGATGTATTTTTAGGGTTGTCGTCAGGAGGCGTTTTGACTCCGTCGATGCTGTTGAAAATGGCCGACAATCCAATTGTTTTTGCAATGGCAAATCCAGATCCGGAAATTGATTATAATGTTGCAATTGCTACTCGTAAAGATATTATCATGGCAACCGGACGCTCTGATCATCCTAATCAAGTAAATAATGTACTAGGATTTCCTTATATTTTTAGAGGAGCTTTAGATGTTCGTGCCACCAAAATTAATGAAGCTATGAAAATGGCTGCGGTAAAAGCATTGGCATTATTAGCAAAAGAATCGGTTCCAGAGCAGGTAAACATCGCTTATGGTGCCACTAAACTTATTTTTGGGAAAGATTATATTATACCAAAACCATTTGATCCAAGATTAATTTCTATTGTAGCCCCTGCTGTTGCAAAAGCGGCAATGGATTCGGGAGTGGCGTTAAATCCTATTACCGACTGGGTAAAATATGAGGAGGAACTTTTAAACCGTTTAGGGAATGATAATAAGATGGTTCGATTGATTTCCAATAGAGCCAAAATGGATCCTAAAAGAATTGTTTTTGCCGAGGCTGATCATTTAGATGTTCTTAAAGCCGCCCAAATTGTTTTTGAAGAAGGAATTGGTTTTCCGATTTTGTTGGGAAATAAAGAAATTATATCGGAACTGAAAGAAGAAATTGGTTTTGATGCCGATGTTCAAATCATAGATCCGAAAACTAAAGAAGAGGAAAATAGAAGAAATAGTTTTGCATTAAAATACTGGAATACGCGCAAAAGAAGTGGGATTTCCTTATTGGATGCTCAGAAATTAATGCGAGAAAGAAACTATTTCGCTGCTATGATGGTCAACGAAGGTGAGGCAGACGGTTTGGTGACCGGACATTCAAGAAGTTATCCATCGATTGTTAAACCAATGTTACAACTCATCGAAAAAGCACCGGGCGCTTCACTCGTGGCTACCACAAATTTGATGATGACAAATCGTGGCCCAATGTTCTTATCGGATACAGCCATAAATATTAATCCAACGGCCGAGGATTTAGCCAAAATCGCTATTATGACTGCCAAAACTGCCAAAATGTTTGGAGTAGAACCGGTAATTGCAATGGTTTCTTATTCTAATTTTGGATCATCGACTAATGAAAGTGCGGTAAAAGTGAGAAAAGCGGTGGCTTATTTGCATGAAAATTATCCAGATATGGTTATTGATGGTGAAATTCAAGCAGATTTTGCTTTAAATCCTGAAATGTTGTCCACGAAGTTTCCTTTTTCAAAACTGGCTGGCAAAAAGGTAAACACTTTAATTTTTCCTAATTTGGAATCGGCGAATATTACTTATAAGCTTTTGAAAGAATTGAATAAAGTCGGTTCTATCGGTCCAATCATGTTAGGGATGGGGAAACCTGTTCATATCTTCCAATTGGGTGCAAGTGTAGAAGAAATGGTCAATATGGCTGCCATTGCTGTGATAGATGCCCAAGAAAAGGAAATAAAAAAAATAAATCAGAATAAATAATGTCTTGCACCAATGGTGCCTGATAAACTTCGTTAAATCCATCCTTATTTTCTTATATTTGGATGTAAATTTTATATATGATAGCACATTTGCAGGGAAAAGTAGTGGAAAAAACGCCGACACAAGTCGTTATAGATTGTGGGGGTATTGGATATCATGTAAATATTTCCTTGCATACATTTTCGTTACTTCCTAAAACCGATTTTGTAAAATTATTTACGCATCTTCAAATAAAAGAAGATGCGCATACTTTATATGGATTTGTAGAAAAATCGGAAAGAGAAATATTTAAATTGTTATTATCGGTTTCAGGGATCGGAGCCGGTATAGCCCGTACAATGCTTTCATCATTAGATCCGAAACAAATTACCAATGCAATTGCATCAGGAGATGTGAGTACGATACAGTCCATAAAGGGAATTGGCAGTAAAACGGCGCAAAGGGTAATATTGGATTTGAAAGAAAAAGTGTTAAAATTGTACGATTTGGATGAAGTCACTATGTCGCAAAGCAATACAAATAGAGATGAGGCGTTATCTGCTTTGGAGGTTTTGGGTTTTGTCCGAAAAACATCGGAAAAGATAATCGAAAAAATTGTAAAAGAAGATCCAGACGCATCTGTCGAAACATTAATAAAAAAAGCATTAAAGAACTTATAAAAAAGCACATCAGAAAAACGACCTATATGCATAAAATTTATATTTTTTTGCTAGTTTTATTTTGTGGTTTTGTATCACAGGCTCAAGTCAAACCTACTGTCCAAGATACGGTTAAAACTGGGTTTTCAGTTGGTAAAGTACAACTGAAAGATCCGGCAAGTATTCTCTCCGCTTACACATATGACCCCGTTACGGATAGGTATATTTATACCAATTCTGTTGATGATTTTTCCATTAATTATCCAATTGTATTAACTCCTAAAGAATATGAAGCCTTGGTTTTGAAAGAATCCAGGCGAGACTATTTTAAGAAAAAATCGGATGCTGTTGATGGTAAAAAGGAGGGGAGCGAAGCCGCCAAAAAAGATTTATTACCAAGATATTATATCAATTCTGGACTGTTTGAGTCCATTTTTGGGAGTAACACTATTGATGTAAAACCGACGGGTTCTATAGAGATCGATTTGGGGATGCGTTACACAAAGCAAGATAATCCTGCGTTTTCGCCTAGAAACAGATCGAGTTTAGCATTCGATTTTGATCAAAGAATCAGCATGAGTTTGATGGGAAAAGTGGGAACACGTCTTCAGGTTAATGCAAATTATGATACGCAGTCTACTTTTGCATTTCAAAATTTATTTAAATTAGAATATACTCCATCTGAAGATGACATTATTCAGAAAATTGAAGTAGGGAACGTGAGTATGCCTTTGAATAGTTCGTTGATACGAGGAGCCCAAAGTCTGTTTGGTGTGAAAACCCAATTGCAATTCGGGAAAACGACTGTTACCGGGGTTTTCTCAGAACAAAAATCACAAACAAAAAGCGTAATAGCGGAAGGTGGAGGTACAATTCAGGAATTTGATTTGTATGCATTGGATTATGATAATGACCGTCACTTTTTCTTATCGCAATATTTTAGAAATAAATACGATGCGTCTCTAAAAAAATATCCTTTCATTGATAGTAGAGTTCAAATTTCAAGGATAGAGGTTTGGATTACTAACAAGCAAAATAGGGTAAATGCCACCAATAATAATTTAAGAAATATTATTGCACTTCAGGATTTGGGAGAAGGGCAATTGACTGGTTTGCCAGATGATGAAGTGGTGGGTACGAATCTTGACGATTATCCGGGATTCTTTAAAAAAGGAATTGACACTCCGCCAGACAATGGAAATAACTATTATGATCCAAAACTAATTACTTCAACAAAGACGTATCCGATTCCCCCAGATGGAGGGATATTGAACTCAAATATTAGGGAAATAGGAACTTCGAATGGAGGGTTTAATATTCCTCCAATTCCTAATCCAATCGTTGATAAAAACATTAGCGAAGGAAAGGATTATTCAAAATTAGAAAATGCCCGAAAATTGACAGCGGCAGAATTTACTTTCAATCCTCAATTAGGTTATATTTCATTGCAACAACGGCTTGGGAATGATGAGGTCTTGGCAGTTGCCTATGAATACACAGTGGGAGACAATGTTTATCAAGTGGGAGAGTTTGGTAATGATGGTGTAGATGCAACTGTCGTAGAAGGTTCTGGGGCAAATCAAACGATTGTGACCCAAACTTTGATTCTGAAAATGCTGAAAAGTAACTTGACGAATGTTGAAAATCCGGTTTGGAATTTGATGATGAAAAATATTTATCAAATTCCTGGAGCCTATCAAGTAAAGCAAGAGAACTTCAGATTCAACATCCTTTATACGGATCCTTCTCCTTTAAATTATATTACCCCTGTTTCTGGAACTTCTTTTCCACTAAATCCTTCACCCGAAAATGTGGTGACCGATACGCCTTTGCTGAATGTATTTGATTTGGATAAACTTAATTATAATAACGATCCGCAGACTGGTGGTGATGGTTTTTTTGACTTTATGCCAGGATTAACGGTTGATACCCAAAACGGGCGTTTGATATTTACATCCAAAGAACCTTTTGGTGAATTACTGTTTTCTAAATTACAAAACCAAAATGCGGGTGAGGATTACAAAAATGAAACCACTTACAATCCAAATCAAAAGAAATATGTGTTTCGGGATATGTATGAAAATACCCAGTCCGGTGCTTTGCAAGACAGCGATAAGAACAAGTTTTTATTAAGGGGAAAATTTAAATCTACTGGTGGCGAAGGAATTCCTATCGGGGCTTTTAATGTTCCTGCCGGTTCAGTAGTGGTTACCGCGGCAGGAAGAAGGCTGGTGGAAGGCATTGATTATAGCGTAAATTATCAACTGGGGAGGGTTCAAATTTTAGATCCTTCACTTCAAGGATCAAATACTCCTATTGAAATCTCATTAGAAAATAATTCTATTTTTGGACAACAAACAACAAGGTTTATTGGCGTGCATGTTGAACATAAGATTCAGGAGAATTTTTTGGTTGGAGCAACGTATTTAAAATTAAACGAAAAACCATTTACTCAAAAATCGAGCTTGGGACAGGAATCTGTGAATAATACAATCTATGGGTTTAATGCCAATTATTCTACGGAAGTTCCATTCTTTACCCGTTTAGTCAATAAATTGCCGAATATTGATACCGATGTGCCTTCGAATCTCGCTGTCAGAGGAGAGATTGCCTTCCTGAAACCTGATTCGCCAGAGGCAGAAGAATTTCAAGGAGAATCAACCATTTATGTTGATGATTTTGAAGGTTCACAAACTACCATTGATATGCGTTCTCCCTATGCGTGGACTTTGTCATCGACACCAGAAAAAAATGCAACGAGTTCTTACAACTTTAATGCCGATGCGGATGATTTGAGCTACGGTTTTAAAAGGGCTAAAATGGCTTGGTACTCCATAGATCCTGTTTTTTATACGGAGAAACCATCGGGAATTTCAAACGATGATTTGTCATTAAATTCCACCAGAAGAATTTATAGTGAGGAATTGTACCCCGTAACAGATATTGTTCAGGGACAATCTACTGTTATTAACACGTTGGATTTAAGTTATTATCCTTCCGAGCGTGGACCCTATAATAATAGCCTAAATGTAAATGCAAGTCCAAAGGATAATTTTGGAGGGATCATGAGATCTGTGAATTCAACCAATTTCGAACAAGGTAATGTTGAGTATATTCAATTTTGGTTAATGGATCCTTACGTTGGAAATAGCCAGACGTCACAAAGTAACATAGGTAAGATTTATTTCAATTTAGGAGAAGTTTCGGAGGATGTCCTGAAAGATGGAAGAAAACAGTATGAGAATGGTTTGGGGCCAGACCAGATACTGGTAAATCCACGTCCTATTTGGGGAGATGTCCCTGCCTCGCAATCTTTGATTTATGCATTCGATAACAACAGTGATAATCGATTGAATCAAGATGTAGGTTTGGATGGATTGACCGACGGAAACGAAGGAGCCATTTATACTAATTATGCCTCAGAAAGTGATCCCGCGGCCGATGATTATATTTATTATTTGAACACATCGGGAGATGTTTTAGAGCGATATAAAAAGTATAACGGCGTTGACGGAAATTCAGCAGTTGATATTAATGATGCAAATAGAGGAGCAACGACAGTGCCCGATGTGGAGGATATCAACAGGGATAATACCATGAATACGATCAATGCGTATTATGAGTACAGTATTGATATTAGCCCGAATATGAGTGTTGGTCAAAATTACATTACGGATATACGAAATACCCAGGTAACATTGCCAAACGGAGCGGCAACCGATGCACGATGGATACAATTTAAAATTCCAATTTCGCAGCCTCAAAATACGATTGGAAACATTTCAGATTTCAGGTCGATTCGCTTCATGAGGATGTTTATGACTGGTTTCGATACGGATGTTACGTTTCGTTTCGGTTCATTAGATTTGGTACGGGGTGATTGGAGAAGATATACCAATACGTTGGATATTAATGATACTAATGTAACCGATGATGGTACCGATTTAGATGTATTGGCTGTGAACATTGAAGAAAATAATGATAGATGTCCTATAAATTATGTAGTTCCTCCAAGTGTAGAACGTGAACAATTGTATAATAATAATACGGTGATCAATCAAAATGAACAATCGCTGGCGTTGAAAGTTTCTGGTGATGGACTGGAGCCGAACGACTCTAGAGGTGTTTTTAAAAATGTAAGTATTGATATGCGTCAATACAAAAAATTAAAAATGTTTTTACATGCCGAATCGTTACCGGATGAGGTGGTGTTGCAAGACAAGCAAATGGTAGGATTCATTCGTATAGGAAATGATTTTAATCAAAATTTTTACCAAATCGAAATTCCGTTGCAAGTTACTTTGCCATCGTCAGCTGTTCTGGGTTCGGGTTGTGCGGCTTTGAGTCCCGAAGCAGTTTGGCCTAGTGTAAATGAAATCGACTTGTCTTTAGAATTATTGACTCAACTGAAAATTCAGGCGATGAGTATTGACCAAAGCACATTGCCTGCGGATGGAATCTATTACCAAAATGAAGATCAGCTTGATCCTTCATTGGTGAATAAACCCAATAAATTGAGATTAGGGATAAAGGGAAATCCCAATTTTGGATTGATCCGTAATTTGATGGTTGGGGTAAAAAGCAACGAAATCCACCAAGATATAAAAGGGGAAGTCTGGTTTAATGAACTTCGTCTGGCTGATATGGATAATGAAGGCGGGATGGCAGCTGTATTGACACTGGACTCGAATCTTGCTGATTTTGCTACAGTTTCGGCCACGGGGAAGAAAAATTCCATCGGATTTGGAGCCTTAGAACAAGGGCCAAATGAAAGAAGCCGTGAAGATATTCAGCTTTACAATATCGTTACCAATGTTAATTTAGGTAAATTATTGCCTCCAAAATGGGGAGTTGTATTGCCTTTTAATTATGCTATTGGTGAAGAAATCATTACTCCGCAATATGATCCTTTTAATGAAGATATCAAACTAGAAGAATTATTGGATCACACATCGGATGAAGACGAGAAAGAAAATATTAAGAACAGGGCAATCGATTATACCAAACGAAAAAGCATCAATTTTATTGGGGTAAGAAAAGAGAGAAGCCCGGAACAGCTGCAAAAAATATACGATCCGGAAAACTTTACTTTTTCGCAGTCCTACAATGAAGTGGAACGTCATGATTTTGAAATTGAGAAATATATAGACCAACAAGTAAATACTGCCATTGGCTACACTTTTAGTTTTCAACCCAAATCAGTTGTCCCATTTGAAAAAACGGAGTACTTTAAGAAAAGTAGTTATTGGAAATGGTTAAGTGATTTTAATTATAGCTATCTGCCAGCGAATATTACTTTTAATACTAATGTAAATAGACTTTATAATAGTCAGCAATTCAGACAAGTGGCGGATGTTCAGGGAATTGGTTTAGATCCTTTGTATAGAAGAAATTTTTCATTTAATTATCAATATGGATTTAATTATAACCTGACAAAATCATTAAAACTAAGTTATACTGCGGCATCAAATAATATAGTAAAAAACTATTTGAATGCAGATAATGAACCGATAGACAGTTTTTCTGTTTGGGATAGTTATTGGGATGTTGGAGATCCAAACCAACATGTTCAGCAATTTGTGTTAAATTATGAGATTCCTTTTGGTAAGATTCCTGTATTTAGTTTCATTAAAGCCAATTATTCCTACACGGGAGATTATAGTTGGAAAAGTTCTTCGGATTTTTTATCTGAATTAAAAATTGGTGAGGATACCTATGACTTAGGGAATACAATCCAGAATGCAAATTCCAATATTTTGACGACTACATTCAATATGGATGTATTATATAAATATTTGGGATTGACAAAAAACAAGAGTAAATCTTCAGCTAAGCCGAAACCAGCCGTGCCAAAACCAGGGGAAAAAGTGGTTAGCATTCCGGGACCCCAATTCGAAAAAAGAAATCCGTTTCTAGATGGTTTGATGGGGGTTTTAACAAGTGTTAAAAACATTCAATTCAATTATACATACAATAGCGGAACAATTTTGCCCGGGTATACACCGTCTGTTGGTTTCTTCGGATCTTCGAAACCTACTTTAGGCTTTGTTTTTGGAAGTCAGGACGATGTTCGTTATGAGGCTGCGAAGAATGGTTGGCTTACCAATTACCCTGATTTTAATCAAAATTATTCTCAGGTAACCAATGAAATTATGAAAGCTACTGCCAATATTGACTTGTTGCCTGATTTGAAAATTGATTTGACTGCGGATAAGAGTCATGCCGAGAATTTTTCGGAGCAATATGATGTGACCGATGGGCAGTACAATCCTCGATCTCCATATAGTTTTGGTACTTTTTCTATTTCTACGATTTTAATCAATTCTTCTTTCTCAAGCAGTGATGAAAACGCATCATCAACATTTGATGATTTTAGAGAAAATCGTCTTGTTGTGTCCAAACGTTTGGCGACAGAGCGAGGGATAGACGTAAATGATCCAACTAAATTAGATGCTGAAGGATATCCTTTGGGATTTGGGAAAAATAATCAAGCGGTTTTATTGCCGTCATTTTTAGCTGCTTATTCCGGAGGTAATGCTTCGGATGTTTCTCTGGATATTTTCAGAAGTTTTCCGTTGCCAAACTGGGCGGTAAAATACAACGGTTTGATGCGTTATAAGTTGTTCAAAGAGAATTTTAAGCGATTCTCCTTGCAGCATAATTACAGGGCATCTTATACGATTAATGCGTTTAGATCAAATTTTGAATATGATAAAAACCCAGATGGGTTTGATGTTAGCGGTAATTATTACAATGAAACGATCATGTCAAATGTCAATTTAGTGGAGCAATTTAATCCATTGATTCGAATGGATTTTGAACTAAAGAATTCACTAAAAATTTTAACGGAAGTCAAAAAAGACCGCGCATTGTCAATGAGTTTTGATAATAATTTGTTGACAGAAGTTAAAGGAGTGGAATATGTGGTTGGATTGGGTTATCGATTCAAGGATGTTGTTTTTTCTTCCAGATTAGCGGATAATCCAACAGGGATAATAAAAAGCGACATTGTTTTGAAAACTGATTTTTCTTATCGCAATAATAAAACGATCGTACGCTATTTAGATTACGATAATAATCAGTTGGCCGGCGGGCAGGATATTTGGTCTTTGAAATTAACGGCAGATTATGCTTTAAGCAAAAACCTGACTGTCATTTTTTATTATGATCATTCTTTCTCCAAAGCGGTTATTTCGACTTCTTTCCCAATTACTAATATTCGTTCTGGATTTACAATTCGATATAGTTTTGGAAACTAATTTTTTTTAATTCTAAACAAAATTTGATTAGAAGATTGTTACATTTGCGTTTCAATATTAAATCATCATTTTTTAATTACAATTTTTATGAATATACCATCAAATTTAAAGTACACAAAAGATCACGAATGGGTTAGCCTGGAAGGTGATATTGCAACTGTAGGGATTACCCATTTTGCACAAAAAGAATTAGGAGATATCGTATATGTTGAGGTAGAAACTTTGGACCAGACTTTAGAAAAAGATGAAGTTTTCGGTACGGTTGAAGCTGTAAAAACGGTTTCGGATTTGTTTCTTCCTTTATCTGGTGAAATCATTGCATTTAATGATGCATTAGAAAGCGCTCCAGAAACAGTAAATTCAGATCCTTATGGAGCTGGATGGATGATCAAAGTAAAAGTGGCTAATATGGCTGAGGTTGAACAATTGCTATCTAGTGAGTCTTACAAGGAACTAATAGGTGCCTAAGAAAGTATTTTTTTTGATTGCTTTATTTTGGACAGGAATTATTTTGTTTTTTTGTTTAGCAAGTTTTAAAGATGTTCCTCTGGAAAGTGTTTCAAACATTGATAAATACGTCCATACTTTTTTTTATTTTGTTTTTACATCTGCCTGGTTTTTGTTTCTTAAAAAACAAATGAAAAATAGCAGTAAAATAAAGCTAATAACCATTTCTTTCACTCTTTCCGTTTTATTTGGAATAGGCATAGAGATGTTGCAAGAGTTTTTTACCACGACAAGACATGCTGATATATATGATGTATTGGCAAATACAACAGGAGCAATTCTCGCAGTTTTGATTATTGTTTTTATAGATAGAAAACAGTATCTGGATAAAATTTAAATACTAAAGAATCCCGCTTCGGCGGGATTTTTTTTGGAATAATTGCAGGGATTCAATTCTTATTGTGTTTAGTCTGATTATTATGCTATAAAATGTATTTTTGTCAACGAATGATTTGCTATTTTATAAACACAAGAGTATGGATGTTAGACAGTATTTAGATTCTACATATTTAAAAACAGCTGATCAAGCCGGAATCAGTGAAGAAGAGAGTGTTACTATAGTTAAGCAATTTATACAGGAAGCTATCGATGAGCAATTTAAGCTTATTATGATTCGTCCAAATAGAGTTTCTTTGGCAAAAAAAATGATCGTAGATGCGCATTCAAATGTGTTGGTCGGAACTGTAATCGATTTTCCGGAAGGGAAGTCGGGTTTGACGAATAAATTAAAAGAGGCACTGCAAGCAATTGAGGATGGGGCCGATGATTTGGATTTTGTGTGCAATTATGAAGCATTCAAAAAAGGCGAAATTGAATTGGTAAAAGAGGAAATTCTAAAATGTACTCAATTAGGATTAGCGCACAATAAAGTGGTTAAATGGATTATTGAAGTTGCCGCACTCAATAGTACTGAGATTATTCAGTTGTCGGCTTTGATTAAAAACATCGTTATTTCTAATTTTAAAGAAGAAAATTACGCCTCTGTTTTTGTGAAATCATCCACTGGTTTTTACAAAACACAAAATAATGAGCCAAACGGTGCCACAAGAGAATCTATAATGTTGATGTTGGAAAATGCTTCGCCATTGCCTGTAAAAGCGGCAGGAGGAGTTCGGTCCTATGCAGAGGCTGTCGAAATGATTCGGTTAGGAGTAAAACGTATTGGTACTTCGGGTGCGAAAATAATCGCTGATGGAGAAAATACAAACCTTGATTATTAAACCTACTATTAAAAGTAACAGGATATCGCTATTATTCTAAAATGTAATGTTTGGAAAATGTGATATCAAGTTTTATAAAAAAATATTATCTGCACATGAAAAAAAGTGTACCAGTTCTCTTATTGTTTCTTTGTTCTTTTTTTGTTTTTGGGCAAGAAGCGAATGTAAATTCAAAACAATCCGGTCTTTCTGTTGCAAAAGTTCCTGTTTTTCCTAATTGTGTTGATTTGGAACCTGTGGCATTGGAAAAGTGTTTTTACAAACAACTCAAAATTTTTGTATTTAATAACTTTAAAATTCCGGAGCAATTAAGTAAAAATAATTACAAAGGTACCGTTGCGGTTCTTTTTGAAGTGGATACTGCCGGTACATTTAAAGTGCAATATGTAGATGCCGTTTATCCAGAACTTATACAGGAAAGTAAAAGAGTGTTTGAGACTCTGCCGAAAGTTCAGCCTTCAACGTACAATGGCAGGCCTACTTATGCAAAGTACACCCTTAAAATTGCTATTCCATTGCAAGATCCAGAAGCTATTGTAAGTGCTAGTGAATCTCCTGATTTTGTAAAAAACAGAAATACGGTTCTTTCAGAGCTGGATAGCATTGTGTATAAAAAGTTCAATAATCCGCAATATAAAAGTTATTTAAACATTCCTTTTTCGCACAGTTTTTATGCACAGTTTGATGCTTCTATGAATCAATTGGGAAGCAATAACCATACGGGATCAAAACCATTTACTTATGCGGAAGTTGCTAAATATTATGACCTAAATCAAACGAATGAAGCCCTTAAAAATGAAGTTTCGGGTTGGTGGGGCAGGAAAATATGGAACGAAAATTTGGTCGAAATCCAAGGCGATGGCTATTGGCTTATCTTAAATCCTATAGTTGATTTTGAAGTTGGAAAATCAAATCCGAGTAAGACATCTTATAGTTATATCAATACACGGGGACTCAATTTTCAAGGAGGTTTGGGGTCGCAATTGAATTTTACCACTACTGTTTTTGAAAGCCAAGGGCGTTTTGCAGATTATTTCAATCGATATGCCGAATCGATAAAGCCTTCGGGCGGAAATCCTGCGATTATTCCGGGTGTAGGAATTGCCAAACGATTTAATGAAGATGCTTATGATTTTCCTTTGGCTGAAGCCGATGTAACTTTTACGCCTAATAAGTACATTGATTTGCAATTGGGTTACGGTCGAAATTTTATTGGGGACGGTTATCGTTCTTTGTTGGAAAGTGATGGTGCAAGCCCGTATCCTTATTTTAAAATTGATGCTAATTTTTGGAAAATAAAATATACGGTCAACTATATGTGGCTTAAGGATGTTAGGCCTTTGGTGACTGCCGAGAAAACGTATGCGTCAAAATATATGGCCAATCATTATTTGAGTTGGAATGTATCGAACCGATTGAATCTTGGTTTCTTTGAATCGGTGGTTTGGACGAATACCAACGATAGAGGATTTGATATGAGTTTCGTGAATCCAATTATTTTTTATCGTACAGTAGAATTTACTTCTTCTTCCAAAAGCGGGAACGCACTTTTGGGATTGACTTCTAAATACAAATGGAACAACCAGATCAATTTGTATGGGCAATTTCTGTTGGATGAGTTTTCTGTTTCCGAAATGGGAGCGGGTGAACAAAGCTGGAAAAATAAATTCGGATATCAGTTGGGAGTGAAATATTTCAATGCTTTTCAGGTTCCTAATTTATTGTTGCAGTTCGAATACAATCACGTGCGCCCATACGTGTATTCCCATAGTGAACCGATTACCAATTATGGTCACAATAATCAAAGTGTCGGACATCCATGGGGAGGCAATTTCGAAGAAATGTTACTTATAGGGCGTTATCATAAAGGGAGGTATTTTGCAGATGCCAAATTTACGTATGGCATCCGTGGATTTGATTTAAATACGACCGAAGACAGTTACAACTACGGAGGTGATATTTACAAAGATTATGATGTGAACAGACCCTATGAAAAAGGGGTGACAGTGGGACAGGGAAATAAAACGACTGTTTTCATCGCCGATGTGCAAGGCGGTTTTTTGGTAAACCCGGCAACGAACCTGAAACTTTTCGGAAGCTTTATTTATAGGAGTTTTAATCCCGATCAGGACACAACTGCAACATTCGAAGAAAAAACGACTTGGTTTACATTGGGATTGAGAACAGATATATTTAATTGGTATTTTGATTACTAGTTTGAATTAAATTTAAGGAACAGCTTTTTTGTGAATTGTTTTTTGTCAAATCACTTTTGAAAAGCTACTTTTGCAAAAGTTTTTACATAGAAAATAAATAATTAGCATTGAGTACAATACAAAATACACTTTCATTTAAATCCATTTATATTGATTTCCGCGAAATAACCAAAGCACGTCTCGCTGTTAGTGTCGTGTTTTCATCTATTGCGGGATTTATGCTCGGTATAGAAGATTTGCAAGCCTTTAGTTGGATGATGTTATTTAAATTGGCGGTAGGCGGATATTGTATGGTTGGGGCATCGAATGCTTTCAATCAGGTTATTGAAAAAGATCTGGATGCATTGATGGATCGAACCAAAAATCGTCCGGTTCCAGCTGGCAGAATGACGCCTAATACGGCTTTGATTATCGCTAGCCTGCTTACGGTCCTTGGGATTGCTTTGCTTTATACGATCAATCCAAAGACAGCGATGTTTGGTGCGATTTCTATATTTTTATATACCAGTGTTTATACACCATTAAAAACGATGACTTCGTTGTCTGTTTTCGTTGGTGCTTTTCCTGGAGCAATTCCCTTCATGTTGGGTTGGGTTGCGGCAACGGATAATTTTGGCATAGAAGCCGGAACGCTTTTTTTGATTCAGTTTTTCTGGCAGTTTCCTCATTTTTGGGCCATCGGATGGTTTTTGTATGAAGATTATGAAAAAGCAGGTTTCTTTATGCTTCCAACAGAAAAAAGGGACAAGGGAACCGCATTGCAAATTATTTTATATACCGTTTGGCTTATTATAGCGTCTCTTTTACCTGTTTTGGGTTATACGGGACAATTGTTTATTACACCAATAGCTGCTGTTTTAGTCTTTTTGTTAGGATTGTGGATGTTGTATTATGCGGTGCGTTTGTATAAATTAAGAACTGCAAAAGCAGCAAGAACTTTGATGCTGGTAAGTGTTTCTTATATTACTTTGTTACAGTTAGTTTATATATTTGATAAATTTTTAAGATAGTTATGGAAATGATAATGACACCAGAGGAACATAAATCGAGAACAGCGCGATCATATAAGTTGATATTGTTGTTTGCAATGGTCGGAATGATTATGATGTTTGCAGGGATTACGAGTGCTTTTGTGGTAAGTAAATCCAGAGCCGATTGGTTGAAGGATTTTCAATTACCGCCTGCTTTTTATTATAGTACAATTGCTATTATCGGAAGTAGTGTAATGTTTCATTTGGCTAAAAAAGCCATTCAAAAAGACAAACACAGTCCGGCGACTACTTTTCTTTTGGCTACATTAGCTTTAGGGATTTTATTTGTGATTCTGCAGTTTGTAGGATTTGGACAAATAGTATCTAGTGGGTATTATTTTACCGGTAGCGGTAGTTCAATTACTACTACTTTTCTTTATGTAGCGGCGGTATTGCACCTGTTGCATCTTGCTGGCGGTTTGATTTCGCTTTTAATTATAATTTATAATCATTTTAAACAAAAATACAATTCAACTCAAACTCTTGGAATTGAACTAGGTGCAATGTACTGGCACTTTCTTGATTTCTTGTGGGTTTATTTATTTTTATTTTTATATTTCTTTAAATAAGAAAAAAACGTAAATTTGGGAACTTTTTAACGAATATCTTTTATGGAAACGACAGTTACTACTGCAAATAGTGAAGAAAAAACTTGGGGAGGCGGCAATGAGCCTATGGGAGCAAGTTATGGTAAATTAATGATGTGGTTTTTTATCGTATCGGATGCCTTAACATTCTCTGGATTTCTAGCAGCTTATGGTTTTTCTCGATTTAAATTTATCGAAACCTGGCCTTTGGCAGATGAAGTGTTTACACACTTCCCATTTATGCATGGTGTTTCCGCTCCAATGTATTATGTGGCATTTATGACTTTTATTTTAATTTTCTCCTCAGTGACGATGGTTTTGGCTGTTGATGCGGGACATAGTTTAAATAAAGGCAAAGTAACCATTTATATGTTTTTGACAATAATCGGCGGATTAATATTCGTTGGGTCACAAGCTTGGGAATGGAAAAATTTTATAAAAGGAGAGTATGGTGCTATTGAGACAAAGGGAGGTAGTTTACTTCAGTTTGTTGATAAAGAAGGCCATCGTGTAGCCCTTGCTGATTTTGCGGCAACTTTGCCGGAAGAAAGAGCCCAGCTAGGTAGAGATAAGGCAAAATGGTTCATGAGTGAGCCAGTTTTACCGACTTATTCTGTTGCTGAGGTGCAAGCAGGTTTCAAATCGCATCCTGACATTTTGGTTAGAACTGAGGTGTTAAAGAATAAGCAAAAGACAGTTTTGTCTAGAGAAGAATCTGAATTGAGATTGAGTCAAGCTGCTATAGTTATTGAAGGTGCTAACTTGGAAAGAAATGAATATGGTAGTAAATTATTTGCCGATTTCTTTTTCTTTATTACAGGTTTTCACGGTTTTCACGTATTTTCTGGAGTAGTATTCAATATTATTATATTTTTTAATGTTCTTCTTGGAACTTACGACAAAAGAAAAAGTTATGAAATGGTCGAAAAAGTGGGTCTATATTGGCACTTTGTCGATTTAGTTTGGGTATTTGTATTTACATTCTTCTATTTAGTTTAATTTTAGATTTATTATTATGTCGCACGAACACGTTTCTAACGAAAAAAGAATTTGGACCGTTTTTGGTCTGTTATCACTAATAACGATTGTTGAAGTATTTTTCGGAATTGTAAAACCTGATTTTTTACATATGAATAGCTTTTTGGCTATGACTTTATTAAACTGGTTGTTTATTATTTTAACAATTGTTAAAGCATATTACATCGTATGGGCTTTCATGCATATGGAAGGTGAAAAAAGTACGTTGAAAAATGCAGTTGTTTTACCATTAATCTTTTTGATTTTATATTTGGTTTTCATTCTTTTGACAGAAGGGAATTACATTTATGAGGTTTTTAAGAATTCTACTATAAAATGGAATTTTTAACAAGATATTAATTCAAGAAAAGGGTACGCATTGCGTACCTTTTTTTATTTTTGCACCACAAATTTTGTCATGGAATGAAAAAAAATATTGTTCTCTTCGTCCTTTTTATTTTGCCTATAGTGGCTTATTTGTTCTTTGCTTCCGGAATAAATAGTTTTACTAAATTACCTGTTATTACGCCTAAAGTTCCGGATTTTGGAAAATGGGAGTCTTTGAAAGGGGAGCAGGTGAGTTTGAATAATAAAATTACCATTTTGGGTTTTCCTGGATCGAATATTTTAGAAAACAGAGGTAATTTTTTCAATCTAAATGAGAAAATTTACCAGCAATACCATACTTTCAAAGATTTGCAATTTGTTGTGATCTGTCCTTTAGGTTCCGAAAAGGATGCTAAAAAAGTGATTGACGCGTTGGGTAAATTTACCGATGTTTCTCAATGGCATGTTTTGTTTGCTCCACCCGAAGAAATAACTAAATATTACAGTCAATTGCATTTAAAGGGGAAACTTGATAAAAATCTTGGTACTTCAAATGTGTATATTTTAGATAAGGAAAGAAATCTTAGAGGCAGAAAAAAAGTAAATGAGTATAAGGAAGGATATGATACTTTTCATCCAGCAGATTTAAGTAATGAAATGCTAGATGATTTCAAAGTGATTTTGTACGAATACCGTGCCGCTCTAAAGAAGAATCATAATGCAACCAAAGAACTTTAATTTTATAGATTATGCTTAAAAACAAATCATATATTGGGATTTCATTTATTATCTTAATTTTTGGAATTTATGCCATTCCTAAAATTATCACCCGCATAACAAATGATGATATTGTAAAAGGAGATCGATTAGATAAGGTGACTGTTGCAACTAATAAAACCGAAAAACTGTCTAAAATTGGTTTGGCTCCCAGTTTTGATTTAATCAATCAAGACAATAAAAGGATTTCAAGTGAAAGCTATAAAGGGAAAGTTTTTGTTATGGAATTTTTCTTTACTTCTTGTCCTACTATTTGCCCGAAGATGAATATGAGTATGTTAGATATTGAGAATAAATTCTTTGGCAATCCTAATTTTGGAATTGTTTCCATCACGATCGACCCAGAACATGATACCTATAAGGTTTTGAAGGAACATGCAAAATTGTTAGGGGTTAGATCAGCCAGTTGGAATTTTTTGACTGGAAACAAAGAGTATATAATGGACTTAGCCAACAAGGGGTTTAATCTTTATGTTGGTGAAAACAGTAAAGTACAAGGGGGTTTTGAGCATTCCGGATTATTTGCGTTGATCGATAAAAACGGATATATCCGATGCAGAAAGGATGATTTTGGAAATCCTATTTTGTATTATGATGGTTTAAGTAAAAAAGGGGTAAAAGACATAGAGCAAGATATTAATATTTTATTAGAAGAATAAAGGCTAAAAGCAAATTATAAAAATCAAATACCAAATTACAATAGGAAAACGTATTAAAAATACAAGGATATAAAAATGAAAGATCAAACAATAGAACAAAAATATAATAAATGGATTGTGCTTCTGTCGGTAGCGATTCCGGTTGTCGTGGCTATTTTATTTACCGTCAATTTAAGAAAATTAGGTTTTAGTGTTACTCCGTTAACCTTTTTGCCTCCTATTTATGCCACAATAAATGGAGTTACAGCAGTTTTGCTAGTTTCTGCAGTTTTAGCGATAAAAAATGGGAAAAGAAAATTACATGAAAATTTGATGAAATCGGCCATTGGATGTTCGGTTGCTTTTCTGGCCATGTATGTGGCGTATCACATGACATCTGACGCTACAAAATTTGGTGGTGAGGGAACTGTTAAGTATGTTTATTTCTTTATTCTGGTAACCCATATCCTTTTGTCTATAGCGGTTATACCACTTGTTTTGATTACTTATGTTCGTGCCTTGGCTACCAAATTTGATAAACATAAAAAGATCTCAAAAATCACGTTTCCAATTTGGTTATATGTGGCCGTTACTGGTGTTATTGTTTATCTAATGATTGCTCCATATTATGTTAATTAAAAAAATAAATTGCAATCTTCAAATTCCAAGTTCCAAAATTTGTGCGATCCTTATTGGAATTTGTTTTTTCTTTATTGGGGTATCTGCAAATGCCCAATGCGCCATGTGCCGAGCCGCTTTAGCTGGCGAAGGTAATAAAGCCAAAGCCGCTGCCGTAAATGACGGAATCGTTTATCTGATGATAATTCCTTATTTGCTTGTTGGCGCAATCGGTTACTATGTTTATCGTATGAAAAAGAAGAAGTCGTAATTTAAAAATAAATAAATCATAGCCGATTTCAATTAAGAAAGTCCAGAAGTTATTGGATGATCTTAATCGAAATCGGCTTTGTACATTCTGTGAGCGGAGAACTATTTAAGTCCGTCGACAGAGATTTTCACAGTTCCGGTAACTTTGATAAAAGCGATAAGAGCTTGATTGGTGAGTTGGGTTTTTTGGAATTGAATATCGTCAATTTTTCCATTAACAAATACGCCGGGCATCGGTGAATAGTTCTTTAAATAAGTCATTATACTTTGTTTTCCTTCTTCTAAATTTGGTTTTATAGAATAGCGGCAATTTTCGTTTATTTTTTTCAAAATAAGCCCTTGCATCAGCCAATTGGCAGTGCGTATTAATCTGCTTTTGGTGTCTAAAGCATAATCCAACTGATCAAAAAATATTTCTTTTGTCTGATCATTGTATTGAGGATATCCGGTAAGGTAGATCGTTCCGTTTACAGAACCCAGTACGTCTAAGGCAATGACTATTTTTCCGTTTTTGTGCCAAAGCGCTACGTTTTGGACTTTTACTTTTTTGCTTCCCGATCCAAATTCTTGTCCAACAAAATTAGAAGTCAATATTTTTGATGCTTCCAGATAAGTTGAAACGGCTGTGATGTTGGCCGATATTTGACTTGGAATTTTAGCTGTCGGTTTCAAGATGATTTTGGCTGCCTCAAATTTGGATTCTGGTTGTTGACCTATTATAGATTCCATTGTGCATTTCATACCCATATCCAGCATGAAAGTGTCATTTTTTAGTTTGGCATTGGTAGAATAAATTTCGTTAGGTATGATTCTGAGCCATGTATTGTAGGTTTTGCTCATTTGAAAAGGAATAGATATCTTTTCTAAAGCGGCCAGAACATTGGGTCTAAAATCCATGGATTTTTCAATAGCTTCGTCTATCTTTTTTTCTATTGTGGATTTAAAAAGGCCAATAGCGGGATTAACAAGGTATGTTATTGGAACATTTTTGCCAAAAACAACCATTGTTGGACTTTCGTTCCAATCCAATGATTTGAGCTCTGTTTTTGAGTTTAGTTTCCAGTTTGCCAAGGTAACGTCGCTTACCAGAGTAACCACTCCATTCAGATTAAATTCACGAGTGTTATAAAGTTCAACTCCGAGTGTTTTTGTGCCAATTCTATATTTTATCCAAACTTTTAAAGGTAAAACTGTTTTTATTTTTCCATTGGCGCTCTCTTTATGAGTTTCAAGATTATTTCCAATGGTGATTGGTGAGAGTTTCCAAACTTTCATTTCAATGTTGTCGTCCTCTATATTGTTGTCTTCATAGATTAATCCATTTAATAGAGAGTTCGTCTTGTTTTCAATATCTTTCAGTTTTATGCTGATAGGCAAATTAATATAGGAAGGAACGTTTTCGTAAGTTAGTGGAACGGCATCATCAGGTTCTGGTTTCAAAGTAGTTAATTTTTGAGAAGTGGAACAACTTGTTAGCGAAAGAACAAAGAAGAATGTAAGTAGGGTCGAAAGAGGCTTTAGCATTTAGTTTTTTTTATTTTGTAAAAATAATAAAACAAATATATTTTCTGACTAAACTGTAACATTTTCAGTGGAGTTAAGTCTTATTGGCTTGGATAGAAGGAAAGACTATTAACGTTTACTCATTTTCTATTGCAAAACATTTAATATTGTTTTAAAACTAGCTAAACCATGATTAAAATTAAAGATTTGCACAAATCCTACAAAATGGGAAGTTCCGAATTGCATGTGTTGAAAGGAATTAATTTCAATATAAAAGAAGGAGAACTGGTTGCTATTATGGGATCATCGGGTTCAGGGAAATCTACTTTGCTGAATATTCTTGGGATTCTGGATGAAGCCGATTCTGGCAATTATAGCTTAGATAATATGGATATTAAAAATCTAAATGAAACCATCGCTTCCAAATACCGTAACCAATTTCTGGGTTTTGTTTTTCAATCATTCAACTTAATCAATTATAAAAGTGCTTTAGATAACGTGGCGATGCCAATGTATTATCAAGGAGTAAAAAGAAAGGAGCGCCATAGAATTGCCATGGACTATTTGGAAAAAGTGGGTTTGGCTTCGCATTCGCATCATTTACCAAATGAACTTTCAGGCGGACAAAAACAACGGGTTGCTATTGCCAGAGCTATGGCATCCAATCCGAAAGTGTTATTGGCCGATGAGCCTACCGGGGCTTTGGATACTAAAACTTCCTACGAAGTAATGGAGCTAATTCAGGGAATTAACGACGAAGGAAAAACCATCCTGATTGTAACCCACGAACCGGATATTGCCGCTATGTGCAAGCGTAATGTGGTTTTAAAAGACGGTGTAATCATCGATGATAAATTAGTTGAACAAGTAAGAGCATCGTCTTATGTTTAATATTGAGCGTTGGCAGGAAATTTTTGAGGCTATGGCCAAAAACAAACTGAGAACGTTTCTCACGGGAATTTCTGTGGCTTCGGGAATATTTATTTTGGTCATCCTTCTCGGTGTTGGTAAAGGACTTCAAAACGGTATTGAAAAACAGTTTGAAAATGACGCTGAAGGGGTTATTTGGGCTTGGACAGGAGCCACCACGGTAGAATACAAAGGCTTAAATCCCGGAAGACAAATACAATTCCACAATAGCGATTATGAACTTCCTGCTCAAAAATTTGAAAAGCAAATAGACAAAAAAAGTGCAAATTATACATTTTGGAATGCAAGCATGGTCTATGGAAAAGAAACTGGGAATTATCAATGTCAAGGGATTCATCCGGATCATCTAGACATAGAAAAGGTCAGTATTGTAAATGGGAGATTTATAAATGCAAATGATTTGTCTTCCAATAAAAAAGTGGGGGTTATTGGGCAAAAAGTAAAATTAGATTTATTTAAAGATAAAAATCCAATTGGGGAACAATTGATAATTAATGCGGTTAATTTTAAAGTGGTTGGCGTTTTTACCGATCCCGGTGGAGAGCGTGAAGAAACTAGAGTTTATTTGCCTATAACAACTACACAACAGGTTTTTGGTGGTGTAGATAAAATAAATAATTTGGCTTATACACTGAATAAAAAAGAGACTTATGAAGAAGCTCTAGCCGAATCAACCAAATTTACTACGGAATTAGTGCAATTATTGAAAAGTAAAAACACGATTGCTCCAAACGACGATAGTGCCATTGGGATTAATAATTCCATTAAAAATGTCAAACAGTTTTATGATTTGAATTTGTATATCAGACTGTTTTTCTGGTGGGTTGGAATCTGTACGATAATTGCCGGCGTAGTTGGCGTGAGTAATATCATGTTGATTATCGTAAAAGAGAGAACCAAGGAAATTGGTATCCGAAAAGCACTTGGCGCATCGCCCATATCAATCGTAGGAATGATTTTGCATGAGTCTATTTTTATTACCGCTATTGCTGGATTTATTGGGCTTTTGACCAGTTTGCTACTTTTGGAATTGATTGGTCCACAAGTGAAAAGCGATTATTTTTTGAATCCGGAAGTCGATTTCAGCATTGCATTGACCACATTGATATTGCTGGTTTTCGCAGGGGCATTAGCTGGGTTTTTCCCCGCATATAGAGCAGCAAAAATAAAACCCATTGTAGCACTTAGAGACGAATAATTATGTTTGATAGAGATAATTGGAATGAAATTTTAGAAGCGTTAACCGCTAATATATTCCGGACACTGCTTACCGCTTTTGGTGTTTTCTGGGGGATATTTATTTTGGTTATATTACTCGCTGCGGGAACCGGTTTAGAGAATGGTGTAAAAAAAGGGTTCGATGGGATTGCAACCAACACGATGTTTATGTGGACGCAAACCACTTCAAAACCCTACAAAGGACTGCCCCAAACCAGAGAATTCCATTTTAAAAATACTGACGTAGATGCATTAAAAGAAAATTTTCCCGATCTTTTATATGTTTCTCCTCGTAATCAATTGGGGGGACATAACGAAATAAGCAATGTAATCAGAGGTACAAAAACAGGAGCATATACTATTTACGGAGATTATCCGGAATTGATAAAACAAGAACAAATGGACATTGTAAAAGGTCGGTTTGTGAATCAGCAAGATATACTTTTGAAACGTAAAATTGCGGTTATTGGTCAAGGAGTAATTAGTGAATTGTATAATAAAGCAGAAGAGGTTATCGGGACTTATATCAAGGTCAATGGGGTGAACTTTATGATAGTTGGCGTTTATAATTCGAAATCCAGAAATAACGGAGATGCCGAATCGGCCCAAAAAAATATCTTTATACCATTTACCACTTTTCAGCAGGCATTCAATTATGGCGATACTGTGGGCTGGATGGCGCTTACCGCAAATGACGATGCTTCGATTACCCAGCTTAAACCAAAAATTTTAGAGTTCATGAAAGCCAGGCATTCGATTCATCCAAAAGACGAAAGAGCCATCGGTAATTTTGATTTATTCCAAGAATTCAGCAAAATACGAGGGTTGTTTTTTATATTAAAATTCATCGCCTACTTTGTCGGAATATTGGTGTTGCTTTCGGGCGTTATTGGGATTTCTAATATCATGCTTATTGTGGTCAAAGAACGTACCAAAGAAATCGGAATTCGAAGAGCTTTGGGCGCAACGCCTAGGGCGATACGCTCGCAAATTTTATTGGAAGCGATTTTCTTGACGATTATCGCGGGAATGGTTGGAATTGCAATGGCTACGGGATTATTGGCTATTCTCAATATGATTTTGGATTCGATGCCAAGTGAAGGGATGATGTTTGCTAATCCCAGTGTAGATTTAACAGTTGTTTTCGTTGCATTACTCATATTAGTAGACTCAGGTTTATTGGCAGGGTTTATTCCCGCGCAAATCGCCATAAATGTGAAGCCTGTAGATGCTTTACGTACAGAATAAATTTTCAATCAAAAAAAATAATAATCGATTAAACAAACCACAAAATGAAAAAAGGAGCAACCATAACTATTTTGATTTTTATAGCACTACTGTTTTTTGGTGCCATGTATTATCTGTATGCAAAGAATCAGGAATCACCAATTGTTTTTGAAACGGACAAAGCTGAAATAAAAACAATTGTGAAGAATACTATTGCAACGGGTAATATTGTTCCCGATGAAGAAGTGCTTATCAAGCCCAATATTTCTGGTATCATCGAAGCGGTATACATTAAAGCAGGCGAAAATATCAAAGCAGGCGATTTAATTGCGAAAATTAAAGTTGTTGCCAACGTTTCTAATTTAAGCAATTCGCAAAATCAGGTTAAAACCACCAAAATTGAATTAGACAATCAAGAAAAGTCGTTTCAAAGACAAAAAACGCTCTTTGATAAAGGGGTTATTTCTGCCAATGATTTTGATGCTGCACAATTGGCATACAATCAGGCAAAACAAAATTATAACGCTTCAAAACAAGGATTTGATATTGTAAAAACTGGGACAACCTCGGGACTCGGAGATTATGCCAATACTTTAATTCGTTCGACGGTGAACGGTATGGTACTCGATGTACCGGTAAAAGTCGGGAATCAGGTTATAGAAAGTAATAACTTCAATGAAGGAACAACCATTGCAAGTGTTGCTGATATTGGGAGAATGATATTTGTTGGAAAAGTGGATGAATCTGAAGTAGGAAAAATAAAAGAAAAACTGCCTATTGAAATTACTGTTGGAGCCATTGAAAACAAAAAATTTGATGCCGTTTTGCAATACATTGCCCCTAAAGGCAAAACGGAAAACGGAGCTATTCAATTTGAAATAAAAGCAACTTTAACAAATAGAGATGATACATTTATTAGGGCGGGATTAAGTGCTAATGCCTCTATTATTTTGGAGAAAGCGGAAAAGGTTTTGGCTATAAAAGAATCATTAATTCAATTCGATAAAAAAACACAAAAGCCATACGTAGAAGTTGAAAATGGTAGTCAGAAATTTGAAAGAAGAGACCTTGTTTTAGGCGTTAGTGACGGAATTTATGTTGAAGTAAAAAGCGGTATTAAAGCTTTTGATAAAATAAAAGTTTGGAATCAGGGCTTGAAAAATGAAGAGAAAAAAGAATAGATTATTGCTTAAAAAAGAATTTTAGTTTTAAAAATAAAGTTAAATAGGTGTAGTATCTTTGCTGCACTTTCATGCAAATTATATGAAAAAACTCAGTTACATCAGTCTCTTTTCGATCCTATTATTTGGGGTTTCAGTTGAAGCACAAACCAAAAAATGGACATTGGAAGAATGCGTAAAATATGCGCTGCAAAACAACATATCAATCAAGCAAACCGAATTAGATACCAAATCGGCGGATATTGATAAAAAAAGTGCCATTGGGAATTTCACACCTTCATTAAACACGAATTATTCTCACTCTTGGAATGTTGGTTTGAATCAAGATGTAACCACTGGTCTTTTGCGTAATCAAACAACGCAATACACGTCTGCAGGCGCAAGTATTGGGTTTGATATTTATAAAGGGATGCAAAATCAAAACACGCTGCGTAAAGCAAATCTTTCGATAATTGCGGCCAAATACCAGTTGGTGAAAATGCAGGAGGATATAGCACTTAATGTAGCCAATGCTTTTTTGCAAATCCTTTTCAATAAAGAAAATTTAAAAGTACAAAAAGAACAATTGGCAATCAATGAAAAGCAATTGTTGCGTTCGGAGGAATTAGTTGCTGCAGGAACGTTGCCTCGCGGCGATTTGTTTGATATTAAGGCAACCATTGCTTCTGATAATCAGAGAATTGTTGCCGCAGAAAATGCCTTGTTAATATCTAAATTAAGTTTGGCGCAATTGTTACAACTTAAAGAGTTTTATGATTTTGATGTTGTTGATGATACTAGTGTTAAAGATGAAAATAATATTTTAGCGCAAACTCCAATCACTATTTATGCGAAAGCAAAAGAAGAGCGTACAGAGCTAAAAATTGCTCAAACAAATTTGGAGATTGCCGAGAAAAATTTAGCTATTGCAAAAGGCGGATACTATCCAACTTTAACTGGTTTCTATAACTTTAATACTAGGGCAAGTTATAGTGACATTGTGGTTGGTTCTACACCAAACACTACGAATCCAACATCTGTAATCGGATATGTGGAGGGTACGAACCAAAATGTGCTGCGACAAAATTTTTCGCCAGTTTTGGGAAGTGCGGATCCCGTTTTAGATCAATTTAATGATAATAAAGGACAATCATTCGGGGCGCAATTAACGATACCCATTTTTAACGGTTTTTCGGCCAGAAATAATGTAGAGCGTTCCAAGGTGAGTTTAGAAAAATCGAAAATTGCATTAGAACAGGAGAATTTGAATTTGCAAAGGAATGTTTATACTGCATTTACAGACGCGAAAGGCGCTTTGAAAGCACATGAGTCTTCTCTTGTTGCACTCGAATCCAGACAGGAAGCATATAGCTACGCTAAAGAGAAATATGCTGTGGGTTTGATGAACTCTTTCGATTTCAACCAGTCTCAAACATTACTTACCAATGCGCAATCAGAAGTAATCAGGACTAAGTACGATTATATTTTTAAAATAAAAATTTTGGAATTCTATTTTGGAATTCCAATTATTTAAATTCATTTACGATGTCAAAAAAAACAATTTATTTTATAATTGCTGGAGCGGTAGTGATTATAGCTTCGTTGATAGTGCTTTCTAAAAAAGGAGTTATTGGGAATAAGGATAAAGCAAAAGAAATTGAAATAGCCAAAGTTGACGCTTCCACAATTGTCGAAACCGTTTCGGCTACAGGTAAGATTCAACCTGAAATTGAGGTGAAAATTTCTTCTGAAGTTTCGGGCGAAATTATTGCTTTGAACGTAAAAGAAGGGCAAGTGGTCAAAAAAGGAGATTTGTTGGTTAAAATTAATCCCGATTTATATACTTCAGGGTTAAATCGTTCTATATCTAATTTGTCAGGGTCCAAAGCGGGTTTAAGCCAGTCTGACGCATCTTATAACGAAGCAAAAGCCAATTATGACAGAAACAAGGCTTTGTATGAAAAAGGAATTATCTCTAAAGGCGATTGGGATAAAGTGAATGCCACTTTTGAAGTTGCTAAAGCGGCTAGGCAAACGGCTTATTTTAATGTGCAAAGTGCTTCGGCTACCGTAAATGAAGCAAAAGATAATCTTGGACGTACCGTGATTTTTGCTCCTGCCGACGGTACCATATCGGTGCTTAATGTAGAATTAGGAGAAAGAGTTCTTGGTACGCAACAAATGGCGGGTACCGAAATTTTGCGGGTAGCCAACTTAAATAACATGGAAGTGGAAGTAGATGTTAATGAAAATGACATCGTAAAAATAAAAGAAGGTGACTTAGCCAATGTTGAAGTGGATGCTTATCTGAAAAAACAATTCAAAGGAATTGTGACCAGTATTTCTAATTCGGCGAGCACAGCGTTGACAGCGGATCAAGTGACTAATTTTAAAGTGAAAGTTAGAATTCTTAAGGAATCCTATCGGGATTTAGTTGTGGGTAAGCCAGAAGCCTATTCTCCTTTTCGTCCTGGAATGACCGCAACTGTTGATATCATCACGAAAACAAAAACAAACGTATTGGCGATTCCAATTAGTTCTGTGGTGGTGAAATCGGATACGGCGGCCGTAAAAGAAATTAAAGTCGAAGATCATGAATCGGAAGAGAATAAACCCAAACCCAAAAGTGACAAAAAATTCGAGTGTGTTTTTGTGAAAGTAGGGGACAAAGCGAAAATCAGAATTATCAAAACAGGAATTCAAGACGACACAAATATTGAAGTTTTATCAGGACTTAAGAAAGGGGACGTTGTTATTACCGGACCTTATAGTACGGTTACCAAGGAACTGAATTCTGGTGATAAAGTTACTATTGAAACAAAAAAAGACAAGAAGTGATTTTAAACTTTATACTGTTTTAATTTTTGTTCTTTAATAAACGCCGTATTTTTACGGCGTTATTTTTTCAAATTCAGCATTTATAAACGATGCATGAAAATGAGAAAGTTGATCATTCCGACGAAGGAGAAATCTCAAATTAATTACCGAGATTGCTCCTTCGTCGGAATGATAATTTTTAGAAAAGAGAAAATAAAAGTAATTCAGTTTTTAACCCAAATTCCCAATTAAAGTGCCATATATCCTCAATATCGAAACCGCTACCAAAAACTGTTCAGTAGCTCTTGCAAAAGAAGGGAAAACCATTTTATGCAAAGAAATTGCAGACGAAGGGTATTCTCATGCCGAACGGTTGCATGTTTTTATAGAAGAAGTTTTAACAGAAGCAGGGATTACTTTTAAGGATTTATCTGCGGTTGCAGTGAGTCAGGGACCGGGATCCTATACAGGATTGCGAATAGGGGTTTCTGCTGCCAAAGGGTTGTGTTTTGCACTTGATATTCCTTTGATAGCAATCGATACTTTGCAAACATTGGCTTCGCAAGTAGTCGTTTCTAGCGGTTTGATAATTCCAATGATCGATGCCAGAAGAATGGAAGTGTATAGTGCTGTTTTCACTTCAAATCTGGAAAGCAAACGGGACATTCAAGCTGAAATCATTACCGAAAATTCATTTGAAAGCCTTCAAGAAACACTTTATTTTGTGGGTGATTGTGCCGAAAAGTGTAAAACAGTTTTGACCAAAGAAAATTTTATCTTTTTGGAAGAAATCAAATATCCTTCGGCAAAAGAAATGAGTCTTTTAAGCTATGAAAAATACAAAAAAAACGACACCGTAGATGTCGCTTATTTCGAACCGTATTATTTGAAAGATTTTATGATCACTACTTCAAAAAAGTAATTTTTCAAGTTTATGTAAATAAAAGCTGATTCGATTTAGGCATGCTTTTGTATTATTCCTGCGAGTTTTTTACAAACGGTTGAATAGCTATTCCGGCAGCATCAAATGCTAATTTGCAGTTTTCCAAAGTGTCAGCGACTACGGGCGAAAAATCCTCATTATTTGCCCAAGGCCTTACGGCTAGTTGGATGGCACTGTCGGTTAAATTCTTAACGGAAACTTCCGGTGCGGGAGTTGTAAGCACTTTTGGGTTGTTTTTTAATACTTCCATAATGATATCTTTTGCTTTTTTGATATCGGTATCATAAGATATTGCAAGGGTTAAATCGGCTCTTCGATGACCTAACAAGGAATAGTTAATGATTGTTCCGTTGGATAAAGCACCATTTGGTACAAAAATAGTTTGGTTGTTGGCAGTGATTAATTTAGTTACAAAAATCTGTATTTCACTGACCGTTGCGAAGGCTCCTTGTGCCTCAATCAAATCGCCCACTCTAAAGGGTTTGAAAAGAATAATCAACATTCCGCCGGCAAAATTAGACAGCGAACCTTGTAGTGATAAGCCTATTGCCAATCCCATGGCTCCTAGAATGGCTACAAAAGAAGAGGTTTCTATTCCTAATTTCGAAATAAAAGTGACAAACAATAATACTCTCAAAACCCAAAATAAAATGTCAGCTAGGAATTTGGTCAAAGTTGGATCCAATTCTCTTTTGATCATTATTTTTCTGATGATTCTATTGATAACCCGAATGGAATAGAGTCCCACAAATAGAATGACAAAAGCAGATATAAGCTTTGGCGAATAATCAATTAGTGCTTTTACAAATGTACTGGCATATATTGTAAGATATTCCGGATCTAAAGTCATGTTCTTTTTAAGAATAAAAAAACCTTCCAGAAAAGAAGGTTTAAGTTAGAGCGGCAAAAGTACTAATTATTTTTTTTATTTTGGATCATTCCTTTTTGATTGGAATCTTAAATTAGAGGTATTTCTAATCAGTTTTTTATAGTCGGATTTAGATTTTCGTCCCATTTTTCTAATTGTAAACTAAAGAATCAATGGCATTTTGAAAATCTGTTGAAGGCAATAAACAGGTTTTATTTTGACAAACGTAGAAAAGTGTTTCGTCAGATTGATATCGTTCCTTCAAAAAAGGGAGATTAGAGTTTTTAGTAGTACCCGCCAAAACAATATTCGGAATATATAAACGATTTATTTTTTTACAATATTCCAAAGCCTGTTTTCCGCAAACGGCTAATTCTTTATTTTCCCCCGAATAATTTAAAGCTAAATCCATCCAATTTGTGTAGGCCGATGGATAGTCGACAACAGTTATTATATTTTTGACCATTTGTTGGGCAACGCTTTCATAATAGGAATTGTCATAATAAATGCTCAATTTATATAAATTTTTGGCCATCACTGAGTTGGAGGCAGGGATTACATTGTCTTCGGTTTCGTAATGTGTAGTAATTAGAGCTACATCCAGATTTGAAGTGAAGGCAAAAAGAAAGTTCTCGGTGTCATAAAAATGTTCGAAGCTGTAATCCGTGAGGAGTTTTGCGTTGAGCAACCATTTTTCATCCAAACTGACTTCATATAAAGCAATAAAGGCTTCGATTACGGAACAGTAATCTTCAAGATACCCATTGATGGTGCTTTTGCCATTCTTGAAATTACGAAATAAATTGCCTTCGGGAGACCAAAGGTTTGTGAGGATAAAATTGGCGTTTTGTATGGCTATGGCTAAATACGTTTCATCTTCTAAAGCTTTATAGGCATCAACAAAGCCTTTTAGCATTATACCATTCCAAGAGGTAAGGCATTTGTCGTCCAATCTTGGCTTGCTTCGTTTTTCTCTCTCTGAATAAAGTTGTTGTTCCCAAATTCGCTTTCTGTTTTGAAGCTCTAAAATGGTCATGTTGTTTTGATCTGCAATTGCTTCCAAGGGCTGATTTTGGATCAATACATAATTTTCGTCTTCCCATAATCCAAAAGTATTACAATTGAATACTTGGCTAAACAAATCGAAATCTTCTTGGAGTATTGTTTTCAATTCCGGAATTTTCCAAACATAAAAGGCGCCTTCTTCCAAATGGCTACTTTGGTTAAGGCTATCAGCATCGAGTGCCGAGTAAAATCCTCCAACGGGATTCATCAGTTCTTTTTCTACAAAGTGAAGTGTCTTTTCAATGACTTCCTTGTACAAAGGATTTTGGGTCAGTTTGTAAGCATCACTATATAAAGAAACCAATTGGCCATT
>Ga0137355_1000008_pt1 | contig 33105 bp, 25 predicted proteins | sample EasRivERMLT800_2_FD_104763 | JGI IMG/M metagenome (GOLD analysis project Ga0137355, IMG submission 104763) | Soil microbial communities from meander-bound floodplain in the East River, Colorado, USA - East River MetaG ERMLT800_2 | ecosystem: Environmental > Terrestrial > Soil > Floodplain ... | reverse complement strand
TAAAATCCCATTAGAAGTTTTAGAGCCATAGTTAACGGTCCATTGGTCATCCAATCTGAATTTGAACTCCCCTACAACCATATCCATTGTAATCGAATACTTTTTAGTCTCCAGACTATAATCTAAGTTTACATCAGAATCCCATCCTGTTGGTTGTATTGCACTACCGATGATACCCCAGTTTGGCCAAGCCGGATAAGGAGTCGCTTTTATGGTATAAAAGTTGGAAACCTGCGGAGTAGTTGCATTTACTCCTAAACTTGATTTTATACGGATATCGATACTTCCTTCCACAAAAGGAGCAAAACCGGCATTCAACAAAGCCGAGTTCAACTCTGAAACTGTAAAGTTTTTAAAAGTACTGGTCGAAGTTCCCGCCACCGAAGGGCTTGCGAAATTGGTCCCCGCTTTTGCAATTTCGATTGAATAATTTACAACTGTTGAATTCCCTTCGTAGGTTGCCGGTTCCCAAACTACCGAAGTAGCCAAATCATCCGCTTTTCCATTTTGAAGAATAATATTGAAATCTGATTTCGGAGTAAGTAGAACCGGAGCTGTTCCGGCTGTAATTACCGGCCTGTTTTCTACGTCATCTCCAGAACATGATACAGCAAGAATGCTAATAAATGCGATTAAAATTTTATTTAAATTTTTCATTTCGTATAATTTTTATTGTGATTAATATCCAGGGTTTTGTTTTAATGTTGGGTTTGCTTGAATTGCTCTAGCCGGAATAGGCATAAGGTTTCTGTAGGACTCCGTAGAAGTGCCATTTTTCACTCCGCCTTTCCATTGCCAGATTTTAGAACTTCCCGTGAACTTGTCGAAACGTACCAAGTCCGTTCTTCGGTGACATTCCCAAAACAATTCTCTTCCTCTTTCTGCAAGTATAAAATCCAGTGTCAAATCGGCCTCAGTAATAGCCGTCGCACCCGCTCTCGTTCTCAATTGATTTACATAATTTACTGCTGTGGCCATATTTCCGTTTGCACCACCTCTAAGTGTTGCTTCGGCATACATTAAATACAAATCGGCAATTCTGAACATTGGGAAATCAGTATCCGGCATGTCGTTTCTTTGAGCGAAACCGCCTGTAGAAGTTCTGTTGGTGAACTTGGTTACGGCATAACCATCTGTAAATTTACCGATAGAATTGATATCTATACTTTGTCCATTGGTAAAGAATGTACCTCTTTTGTCACCAACACCATTTTCATCAGGGAATAGCTGAACAAATTCTTTTCTGGTTCTGGATCCCTGCCAACCGCCGTCCATACCATAATCACTGGCTGTCATAGCTCCTCCGATTGAGGCATGAATAATAAAACTCATTCCTCCTCCAATTGGTCTGATGTTAGCACCATCTCCAACCACTGGGAAAATCACTTCGTTTTGGGCTCCATTTACATTATTGTCCGCACAGAATAAATAGTTGTATGCAACATTTGCAAATGTGTAACCTGAATTGGCAATAATATCATTAGAAAGAGTTATAACTTCATTATCCTTTGGCATACCAGTATATACTTTAGCATTCAAATAAATTTGAGCCAATAAAAATTTAGCGGCAGTCTTATCTATTCTTCCGTATTCATTGGATTTAGAAGCTTTCAGACTTGAATCTAAATCTTTTAATTCGCTTTCGACAAAAGCAAAGACTTCTGCTCTTGATTTTTGTGCCGGATTGTAGAAACCTACCGGGTCTGCCTCAGTAACGACTGGCACATTACCGAATAAATCCATCAATTGCACATAATCAAATGCTCTTAGAAAACGAGCTTCTGCTCTAAAATCGGCGATTTCAGACTTTAAAGCGGCGTCAACACCTCTAGCCGTTAATTTCTCATCCGTTGTTTCTCTTAAAAACTCATTGGCCAAACTGATTTGGTAAAATGCTCTGGAATAAGTCCCATACAAGAATTCATTGGATGGAGCCCAAGTTTGAGTATTCATGGTTGGCAATGAACCGTCTGCCCAAGCAATAACCGCTTCATCAGTTGGCAATTCCTGGCATACAAATAGAAGCCTTAAATAACTACTGAAATCTCCTCCAATTCCAGAAATATCTCCTTTCCCATCTCCGTCATTTCCTCCAACATATAATCCGGCATATAATTTTGCCAAAACTTGTTTGTAGGAAGCAGGATCCTTAAAGAAATCCTCCGACAGAAATTCATCATCATCTTTTGGTGTTACATTCAAGTCATCGGTACAAGAAGTAAATACCATATTCATCCCTAAAATCATCAGGAATAAATAAACTATTTTATTAAATGATATTTTCATTTTTTATTTTTTTAATTAATTGTCAATTTCAACTAGACCTATGGAATTAGAAATTTGCGTTTATGCTCAACATATAAGTTCTTGCTCTAGGATAAACCGCTCCGTCCACTCCTGAAAACACTTCAGGATCTATTCCATCGTATTTACTAAACACCAACGCATTTTGAACTCCTAATGAAAAATGCAATGAAGTCACTTTAAGAATTGATTTGTCCATCGTATAGCCAACAGAGATATTGTCTAACTTAATAAAAGAAGCATCTTTTATGAAATAGTCTGACAAGTAACGTTGAGATCCATTGTCTTCGAAAGTAAATCCGGTGTTGTAGTAATCCGGGGTAATATTCGCCAAATCAGTATCTCTTCTTAATGCCGCTTGCAAATATCCTTTATCAGAATTGATATTATCGAAAACATAATTTCCTAAACTGGCTCTCCAGTTCATGGTGAAATCAAATTTCTTGTAATTAAAATTGCTGAATAATCCGAAAGTATAATCGGCATTTGGTTTGTGGAATCTGTATTTATCGTTTTGATCTGTTTTACCGTCACCGTTTCTGTCTACATACGCCCCTTGAATCGGTTTTTTGTTGGCATCATATAATTGCTCGTAAACATAAAACGAGCCCGGGTTGAAACCTACGGTGTTTATCTTTACTTTATTGTTACTTCCACCGGCAATATTATCACCCGTTTCGTACCCTTGAAAACCTGGAACAGTAAGACCTAAATCGGTAATTTCCTGATTGATATAGGCCATGTTGAAATCTAAATTCCAATTCAAATCATTAGTCCTAACTACATCAGCATTCACATTGAATTCAACACCATCAGTAGTTACTTTTCCGATATTAGAGAATCCTGAGTTTCTTAAGTTAGCACCATCCGGATATGCAATATCTGCTAATAAATCAGTCGCTTTTTTATTAAAATAGTTTAACGATCCTTTGATTCTGTTGTTCAAAAATCCATAATCTAACCCAATGTTAAACTCATTTGTTTGTTCCCATTTGATGTCTTTATTATATCCTTCAGTTCTGGCAACAGTATAGGCAGTGCTTCCGAAAACATACTGAGAATTTGGAGTACCCAAAGTAACTCTTCTTAAATAATCATAAGAAGCTGAGATGTCTTGTTGCCCTGTTGTTCCGTAACCTACTCTAAATTTTAAATCAGAAATAGTTGCATTGTCTTTTAAGAACGATTCTTGAGTAATATTCCATGCAAAAGCAGCACCTCCAAAATTACCCCATCTGTTATCTTCAGAGAAACGGGAAGTACCGTCTCTTCTATAATTCAAAGTAAGCAGGTATCTGCTGTCGTATCCAAGATTCGCACGCCCAAAATATGATTGCAAGTTGATATCCGGATCAGTAGTCACATCGGTGGCCGGGTTTGGTCTTCTCAAATCTCCACTGGCATAACCTTCTCTTTGGAACAATTGGTAATTGTAACCTCCTGTTAAATCTACTTTTAACTTACCAAATTCTTTGGCATAGTTCAAATAAGCATTTAAGTTTTTGTTTTGACGCGTTTCTGTATAATTTTTATAATCTCCATAATTCACCCATTTTCCAGACGAAAATGTATTAGGCTGATATCCACTAACGCTATTAACGCTGGTTTCTTCGAATCCATCTCTATCAAATTTATCAATACCCATCTCGGCTACTGCTTTTAACTCTTCTAAGAAATGGAATTTGTAATCTAATTTTACATTCCCCCATTTTCTGGTCGAAGTTTCTCTTCTGTTGTTTTGATTGATACGAGCAACCGGATTTTTGGCCGCCAATAAATTCACATCACCATTAGCTTCCAACCACTCAAAATAACCACCATAACGTGAATCTGTCTGGTAAGGAGATTGTGTAGGATCAAATCCAATGGCACTACCAATAACGTTACCTTCGTCTTGAAATTGATTTTTAGCCCAAGACATGTTTCCGTTAAGGTCAATTTTCAAATGATTATCAAAAAGAGTCGGATTCAAAGACAATGAAGTAGTTGTTCTTTCGAAACTTGTATTTTTCAAAATACCCGGAGTATCGGTGTGTCCTATAGAAAGTCTTGCAGGCACCTTTTGTTTTATAGAACCACTTAATGCAACATTATTATCGGTTGTAATTACATCATGAAAAATTTCGTCCTGCCAATCGGTATTAGCAGTACCCAATTTTGCAATTTGGGCTGCTGATCCTTTTTCCATTACCAAGGCACGGAACTCATCTGCACTTAAAACATCAACTTTTTTCGCAATTGTACTTACGCCAGTCTTAGTATTAAAAGCAACTTTCAACTCGTCTTTAGATCCTTTTTTAGTGGTAATCACAATTACCCCATTTGCTGCTCTGGAACCATAAATTGCAGAAGCAGAAGCATCTTTTAAAACCGTAAAAGTTTCTATATCGTTAGGGTCAATTGTAGACAAAACACTTTGTTGGTCTTCCTTTCTGGTTCCGCTCAACGGCAACCCATCCACTACTATTAAAGGTTCGTTAGAAGCATTCAAAGAAGATCCTCCACGAATTCTAATATCGGCTTTTGCTCCCGGAGCACCTCCTCCGGTTACACTAACGCCGGCAACTCTACCTGTGATTAAGCTTTCCGGAGTTACGTTTAATCCTTTGGCAAAATCTTTTGAAGCCAAAACGGTAACAGCCCCAGTCGCGTCTTTTTTCTTAACGGTACCGTAACCAACTTGTACTACCACTTCTTTTAATTCACTAGCATCGGTTTCAAGGCTAACAGTAAAGGTTTTTTGGGAATCATAAACAACTGTTACATTTTTATAACCCACATAAGAGAATACGATTTTATCCCCTGCTTTAACATTTGATAATTGAAATTTTCCGTCAAAATCTGATGAAGCACTTATTGTGCCCCCTTGTACATTTATATTTACTCCCGGAATTGGCTTTCCTGATTCTTTATCAAGAACAATACCGCCTGTGGTGTTCTGAGCCAGAGCACAAAAAGGCAACAGTAGTAATAAAAATAACAACTTTTTGTAAATTGTTTTCATACTTTTTAGTTAATTTAATTTAGTTTGGTTTTTTGCTTTTTTTGAGTTTTACCTTTACTTCGAATGTTAAATTTATGTAAATATTAACACCTCCGACAAAGCCCCTCCGAAAATAGATTACGAAAACGTGATAGTGTTGAAAACTTTAAAAATTATGTAACTTTTTAAGGATAAAATTGTCAGATCTAAATATTATTTTATCTTTATTGAGAAATAAATTTTTATCAAATCCACACTTTGGAATATCATGTTTGATGCTAGTATTAAGAAATCAAAAAATCGTATCAAACTCGTTATGACCAATAAATTGTTTTAAATGAAAAAGAAGGTTACCCTTAAACAAATTGCCAAAGAACTCGATGTGTCGATTTCAACCGTTTCAAAGTCATTGCGAAATAGTCTGGAAATAGGTGAAGAAACCCGACTAAAAGTTCAGGCTTTCGCCAAATTCTACAACTACAAGCCCAACAATATTGCCCTTAGTTTAAAGAACAGAAAAACAAAAACCATTGGGATTATCATTCCTGAAATTGTTCATCATTTTTTCTCTACCGTTATTAATGGAATAGAACAAGTTGCCAATGAAAACGGATACAGTGTTATCATCTGCCTATCCGATGATTCGTTTGACAAAGAAGTCCTTAATTTAGAAATGCTAGCCAATGGAAGCATTGACGGTTTTATTATGTCGCTTTCCAAAGAGACCCAATTTAAAGGCGATTTTCACCATATCTCAGAAGTCATCAATCAGGGAATGCCGGTAGTTCTGTTTGACAGGATTACTAATGAAATAATTTGCGACAAAGTTATTATAGATGATAAACTGGCTGCCTATGAAGCGGTTCAGAGTTTGATTGATAAAGGACGAAAAAAAATAGCCCTTGTAACTACCGTAGATTATGTAAGTGTTGGGAAATTAAGAACCGATGGATACACAAAAGCGCTATTGGACAACGATTTGCCATTCGACGAAAATCTAATTATCAAAATCGAAAATGTTGATACTTGCGAGATAATAATCAGTAAACTATTGGAAGACAAAGCGATCGATGCCGTTTTTGCCGTAAATGAACTTTTTGCAGTCACCATCATTAAAATTGCCAATAAAATAGGCCTAAATGTCCCTAAAGATTTAGCCGTTATCGCTTTTACAGACGGAATTATTTCAAAATACTCCACGCCTACCATTACTACGGTAAGCCAAAACGGCATCAAAATGGGTAACAGAGCAGCAAAAATACTCATCGACCGTTTAGAGTCCGAGGAAGAAGACAATGAAAACTACATCACCGAAGTGATTGAAACCCACCTTATAGAAAGAGAATCTACCGATTAATCTTTCCCCGTTTCACTCGCTGTTCCATAACAAAAATTCATTTCAGGGTAAAATCAGAAATTTCAGTCCCAATTTTCAGCCAGCCACTAAAAATTGAGACTGAAAACTGAAATAATTGATTACAAAAAATTTTTTTTCTTCTATTATATTCATTACTACAACCTTGTAGTTGAAAATCTCGCTTTTTATTTGCTTCCAAAAAACAAAAGTTTAAAATAAATTTTTACATTTACCCCATCAAAGCTTTTACTTTTACTTCGAAAACAAGTTAAGTTTTGATAAGCAAAGCGCTTATCGTATTCAATTATTAAATTACGATAATGGAAAAGCGTAGATTAAGTTTCTGGCAAATCTGGAACATGAGTTTTGGATTTCTGGGAATTCAGATGGGTTTCGCCCTTCAAAATGCTAATGCTAGCAGAATACTTCAAATTTTTGGTGCCGATGTCCATGAACTTTCTTGGTTTTGGATTATTGCTCCTTTAATGGGACTTATTGTCCAACCCATAATTGGTCATTACAGTGATAAAACTTGGGGGAAATTTGGACGCAGAAAACCATTCTTTTTAGCAGGAGCACTATTGGCCTCAATTGGGTTAATCCTAATGCCGCAAGCCGAAATATTCATTGCCTTTTTACCTGCCATTTGGGTGGGAGCCGGAATGCTGATGATTATGGATGCCTCTTTCAACATTGCCATGGAACCATTCAGAGCATTAGTTGGAGACAATCTTAGAACCGATCAGAGAACCCTCGGATTTAGTGTTCAAACGGCCTTGATTGGTTTTGGAGCCGTAATTGGTTCTTGGCTGCCTTATGTATTGACCAATTGGTTTGGCGTTTCCAATGGAGACGGAAATGGTGGCGTACCGTTTCACTTAATCCTGTCATTTATTATTGGAGCTGCAATTTTAATTGGTTCCATATTAATTACCATTTTTACAACCAAAGAATACACTCCGGAAGAATTAGAACAGTTTGAAGACGAAAGCGTTCAAAAAGGGACAATAGCTCCGGACAGCGTTCATAAGGAATCCAGTTTACTGGACATTTTTGAAGATTTCAAGAAAATGCCAACTACAATGAGACAATTGAGTTGGGTTCAGTTTTTCTCTTGGTTTGGTCTTTTTGGAATGTGGGTTTTTACTACTCCTGCCATTGCGCATCACATTTATCATTTGCCAATATCAGACAGCAAAAGCGATGCCTATCAAACTGCCGGGGATTGGGTTGGGGTTCTTTTCGGAATCTACAATTTGGTTTCCGCATTTTATGCTTTTGCCCTTCCTTATATCGCAAAACAAATCGGAAGAAAATTAACGCACTCCATTTCATTGATTTTTGGTGGTTTGGGATTGATTTCGATCTATTTTGTACCAAATGAAAACTGGCTAATCCTTTCTATGGTTGGTATTGGTTTTGCCTGGGCCAGTATATTGGCGATGCCTTACGCAATTTTGGCAGGTTCTATATCACCAAAAAAAATGGGAGTCTACATGGGAATCTTCAACTTCTTTATTGTAATTCCTCAAATAATCAATGCCTTGGTTGGCGGATTGCTAGTGAAATACGTATACAGCGACAACACCATTTTTGCCTTGGTAACCAGTGGAATCAGTTTGATTATTGCGGCACTTTTGGTAGTGAAAGTAAAAGATGTAGATGACGTAAAACAATAATACAAATGAAGAAAGCATTTATATTCGACCTGGACGGTGTAATTGTTGACACCGCAAAATACCATTACTTGGCCTGGCAAAAAATAGCCACCCAATTGAATATTGAATTCACACTCGAACACAACGAATTGCTTAAAGGAGTTAGCCGTGTGCGTTCTTTAGATATCATATTAGATTTAGGAAAAGTGGAAGCGTCTCAAGAAGACAAAGACCAATGGCTGATTCAAAAAAACGAAGAGTACCTTTCTTATTTGGTCGATATGAATCAAAGCGAAATCCTTCCGGGTGTATTACCGGTTTTACAATTTCTAAAAGAAAAAGGACAACCTATCGCTTTAGGTTCTGCGAGTAAAAATGCAAGACCCATTCTTGAGAAAACAGGAATCATCCATTATTTTGATGCTATTGTGGACGGAAATGATGTTTCGAATGCCAAACCGGATCCCGAAGTTTTCCTGATGGCAGCCAAATTATTAGAATCAAAACCCGAAAACGCCATTGTTTTTGAAGATTCGGTGGCGGGTATTCAAGCGGCCAATATTGCCAAAATGATAAGTATCGGAATTGGAGAAGAATCCATTTTGAATGAAGCAAAATTCATCTTTAAAGATTTCACGCAAATTGACGAGAGCTTCATTGAAGCATTGATTAAAAAATAAATAAAGCAAAAAAGAAAAGAAGAAAGAGAATTGCTGTCATCATTGACAACTTTAAGCTTTCAAACCTTAAACTTTTAAATAAAAACAAAGAATGAACCAAGATTATATAAAACCAGACAATTGGTCCATCATTGAAGAAGGATTTGATGTAGAGAGAGTAAAATCATCTGAAAGTCTTTTCAGCATCGGCAACGGTGCTATGGGACAACGCGCCAATTTTGAAGAAAATTATACCGGACATACCTTTCAGGGAAGTTACATAGCCGGAATTTATTACCCGGACAAAACCAAAGTGGGATGGTGGAAAAATGGCTATCCCGAATATTTCGCCAAAGTGTTAAATGCACCGAATTGGATTGGAATCGACATCGAGATTAACGGTGAAGAATTCGATTTGAATACATGTGCAGTGGTCAAAAATTTCCGTCGTGAATTGAATATGCAGGAAGGATGGTACCATCGTTCTTTTGAAGCGACTTTAAAAAACGGAACCGAAATTCTGGTAAACGTACGCCGTTTTCTTTCTCTCAATTTAGATGAAGTTGGCGTTATCAATTATGAAATCACACCTTTAAACAAGGATGCAAAAATAGTTTACAAACCTTATATTGATGCTGGTGTAACCAATGAAGATGCGAATTGGGAAGAGAAATTCTGGGAGCCGCTTGACGTTAAAAAATCAGGAAATGAGGCTTTTATAACAGCCCAAACCTTCAAAACGCATTTCAAGGTGACCACTTTTATGCAAAACAGCATTTTTAGAGAGGGGAAAAACAAAAACTTATCTCCTATAAATGCAGAAGCAACCAACGAAAAAGTACAATTTAGCTATGATGTTATTGTGGCTAAAGGAGAAAAATCAGCCATTCAAAAAATTGGAGGTTATACGGTTTCTTTAAATCATGAAAATACACTCGCGGCGGCCGAACAAGCGATTCAGTCCGCCTTAGAAAAAGGATACGATCAATTATTACAAGAACAAATTGACGCTTGGGCTAAAATTTGGGAAATGTCCGATATCACCATCGAAGGTGATGTAAAAGCACAACAAGGAATTCGTTTTAATATTTTCCAGTTAAACCAAACCTATTTAGGAAAAGATTCCCGTTTGAATATCGGACCAAAAGGATTTACAGGCGAGAAATACGGAGGATCTACCTATTGGGATACTGAGGCGTATTGTATTCCGTTCTATATGGCCACAAAAGACCAACAAGTAGCACGTAATTTGTTGACCTATCGTTTTAATCAATTGGATAAAGCGATCGAGAACGCCGAGAAAAACCTGGGCTTTTCAAACGGCGCCGCTCTATACCCAATGGTGACCATGAATGGGGAAGAATGCCATAACGAATGGGAAATTACCCATGAGGAAATACACAGAAACGGTGCCATTGCCTTTGCCATTTTCAACTACCATCGATTTACCGGCGACTATAGCTATATTCCTGAGAAAGGATTGGAAGTATTGATTGGAATTGCCCGTTTTTGGCACCAAAGGGCTTCTTTCTCCAAAAACAAAAATCACTATATGATTTTGGGAGTGACCGGACCAAACGAATACGAAAACAACATCAACAATAATTTCTACACCAATTACATAGCCAAATGGTGTATTGATTATGCTTTCGAACAAATTCAAAAAGTGTCGCTGGAATACCCTTCTGATCACAAACGAATCATCGAGAAAGTAAAACTATCGGATACCGAACTTCAAGATTGGAAAAAAGTATCGGGAAATATGTACTTCCCCGTTTCGGATGAATTAGGGATTTACCTGCAACAAGACGGCTTTTTAGATAAAGATTTAGTTCCTGTAAAAGATTTAGATCCTTCTCAAAGACCCATCAATCAAAAATGGTCTTGGGATCGTGTATTGCGTTCTCCTTATATCAAACAAGCTGACGTGTTGCAATGTTTTTATTTCTTTGAAGACCATTTCTCAAAAGATCAATTAGAACGCAATTTCGACTTTTATGAATCGTTTACCGTTCATGAAAGTTCGCTTTCGCCTTGCGTGCATTCCATTCAGGCAGCGGTTTTGGACAAAATGGACATGGCCTATACTTTCTATTTGAGAACTTCCCGTTTGGATTTAGACGATTACAACAAAGAAGTAGAAGAAGGTTGTCATATCACTTCTATGGCCGGAACCTGGATGAGTATCGTCGAAGGTTTTGGTGGTATGAGAGTCAAAGAAGACACGCTTCATTTTGCTCCCAAAATTCCTAAAGAGTGGAATGGTTATTCGTTCAAAATTAATTTCAGAAACCAAATTGTAAAGGTAACCGTTTCGCAAAAAGAAACCCAACTTTCCCTTGAAGGTTCGAATGAACTAACCATTTTTGTAAATGGAACCGCTATTTTGGTAAAACCAAATAGCTTGGTTACGGTTTAAAAGTCAATTAAAAATTAACCATTAAGGCATTAAGACTCATTAAGACAAAGCTTATTTTTTCTTAATGTCTTAATGGTTCAAAAAAAGTACCATTAAGACTTTAAAAACATCTTTAATTGTTCAACCCATGAAAAAAACTATCGCCCTTTTTCTTTTTATCACCACATCAGTTTTCGCCCAAATTGATAAAATGGAACCTCCTTTCTGGTATGCAGGAATGCACAACCCGGAGCTGCAAATTCTATTTTACGGCAAAAACATTGCTCAAAATGAGGTTTCCGTTTCCAACAACATCGTCATAAAAGACATCCAAAAAACCGAAAATCCTAACTACGTTTTCGTAACCATCGACACTAAAAATATTCCGGCTCAAGATTTTGTTTTTTCTTTTTCTAAAGACAAAAAAACCGTTTTCACCAAAAAATACTCCTTAAAACAAAGAAGAGAAAATTCCGTACAGCGAAAAGGTTACGATGCCTCGGATGTAATTTACCTGATCATGTCCGATCGTTTTGCCAATGGAAATCCGAAAAATGACAGCGACAAATCGGTTACCGAAAAGGCCGACCGAAAAAATCCCGGCGGAAGACACGGCGGAGATATCGAGGGAATGATCCAGTACTTGGATTACATCAAAGAACTCGGCGCAACGGCGATTTGGCCCACACCACTTTGTGAGGACAATGACAAAACCTATTCGTACCATACTTACGGACAATCTGACGTTTATAAAATAGACCCTCGTTTCGGCACCAACGAAGAATATGTGCGACTTTCAGCGGAATTGCACCAACGCAACATGAAACTCATCATGGATTATGTGACCAATCACTGGGGCGCGGAACACTGGATGATGAAAGACTTGCCCACCTACGAATGGCTGCATCAATTTCCGGGATATGCCCAAACCAATTATCGAATGACCACGCAATTTGACCCTCATGCCTCCCAAATTGATGCTAAAATGTGCATGGACGGTTGGTTTGTAAAATCGATGCCCGATTTAAATCAGTCCAATCCATTGGTGAATTCCTATTTGAAACAAAATGCTATTTGGTGGATCGAACACGCCGATTTAGATGGATTCCGCGTGGACACGTATTCGTATTGCGATAAAAAAGGCATCGCCGAATGGACCAAAGCCATAACCGATGAATACCCCAATTTCAATATTGTTGGGGAAGTGTGGATGCACGATCAGGCACAAATGGCCTATTGGCAAAAAGACAGCAAAATTGGAGCAATAGAAAATTACAATTCTTATTTGCCAAGCGTGATGGATTTTACTTTAATGGAAACCATGGCTACTGTTTTCAATGAAGACAAACCCACTTGGGACAAAGGAATGGTCAAAGTGTATGAGAATTTCGTAAATGATTTTCTGTATCCAAACACCAATAATATCATGACTTTCGTCGAAAATCATGATACGATGCGTTTTAACGAAATCTATAAAAATGATTTTTCGAAATACCAAATGGCAATGACTTTGCTGGCAACGGTTCGCGGAATTCCGCAAATATATTATGGATCCGAAATCGGGATGAACGGGAATAAAGATAAAGACGGCGATGCCGCCATCCGGAAAGATTTTCCGGGCGGATGGAAAGGCGATGCCAGCAATGCTTTTACAAAAGAAGGAAGAACTCCAGAACAACAACAATTTTTTGATTTTACGTCCAAACTTTTCACTTGGCGAAAAACCAATGAAGCCGTACATTTTGGAAAAATGAAACATTACATCCCAGAAAACAACGTCTATGTTTATTTTAGATACACCGATACGAAAACCGTGATGGTGGTCATGAACAATTCGACCGAAAAACAAACGATCAAGACCAATCGTTTTCAGGAAAGCATCAAAAATTTCAAAACCGGAAAAGAAATTCTAACCAATACAACCCTTGATTTAGCAAACGAAATTTCGATTCAACCCAAATCGGTTTTGTTATTAGAACTCAATTAAGTTGATTTTAAAATTTAAACACCAATGAAAAAAATAATTATCACAGGTTTGCTTATCACTACTTGTATTTCCTGTACCACCAATAAAAAAACTGCAGAAGTTTCCGCTTCTACCAAAACATTGGCCCCTGTTTCGGATGCCATGGCCGAAAACGCCGTGATTTATGAAGCCAACATCCGCCATTATTCGCCCGAAGGAACGTTCAACGCTTTCGCAAAAGACCTGCCGGAACTAAAAAAAATGGGCGTAAAAATCATATGGATCATGCCGATTTATCCTATTTCGATGAAAAATCGAAAAACCACCGATGGCAGACTGGTTTCTGAAATCAAAGATCCAAAAGAACAGGCCAAATACCTGGGAAGCTATTACGCCATTTCGGATTATACCGCTATCAATCCGGATATGGGAACTAAAGAAGATTTCAGGAATTTGGTAAAAAAAGCCCATGAAAACGGAATGTATGTCATTCTGGACTGGGTAGCCAATCACACCGGCTGGGATCATAAATGGATCACCGAACACCCGGAATACTATCACAAAAATGCCAAAGGAGAAGTAACCGACCCGTTGAATCCTGAAACAGGTCAATCTTGGGGCTGGACCGATGTCGCGCATTTGGATTATGGCAACAAAGATTTGTTCCCTGTGATGACCAATGAAATGCTGTATTGGATAAAAAATGAAAACGTAGACGGATTCCGTTGCGACGTGGCCGACAATGTACCGGCAGCCTTTTGGGAATTTGCGATTCCAAAACTAAAAGAAGTGAAACCGGTTTTTATGCTGGCCGAGTCGAATAAAAATTATCTTTTGACTCCAAAAACATTTGATATGGGTTACGGTTGGGATGCACACCATACGATGAACGACATTTACAAAGGGTCCAAAACAGTAAAAGACTTTGATAATTTGCTGGAGAAAATCGGGAAAGAGTATGGTAAGGAAGCTTATTTCATGAATTTCACTTCGAATCACGATGAAAATTCATGGCAAGGCACCGAATATGAAAGAATGGGTGAGGCAGTTGAGACCTTTACCGCATTGACCTATACCATGCCCGGTCTGCCTTTAATTTATACCGGTCAGGAATACGATTTGAAACGCCGATTGAAGTTTTTTGAGAAAGATTCCATTCCGAAAACGAAAGCTCATATGTTCTCCGTTTACGAACAATTTGGTGCTTTAAAAAACAGCAACATCGCTTTAAATGGAGCCAAAAAACCCGCTTCCTATAAACGTCTGGCCACCTCATCCGATTCTAACATCCTTGCTTTTGAAAGAGAAAAAGAAGGTAAAAAAGTAGTTTATATTGGTAATTTATCCAAAGCAGACCAAGAATTCACTGTAGCTGCCGATGGCACATTTACCAATTATAAAACTGGTAAAAAAGTGACTTTAACCCAAAATCAAAAATATACATTCAAACCTTGGCAATATTGGGTTTTAACATCCAATTAATCGAAACCAAAACCGCCACTGCCTTTTAATACAAACACATGAGACACCATTTCAAACTACTACTTTTTCTTTTCGTATTGGTTAAAGTTTCCGCTCAATCGAACGACCGGAAATACGATCATTATAAAGTAGCAAACAATACCTTGGAAGTAACCACTTCCGACGGGAAATATTTGATTAAAAACTATTCGGACAAAATCGTCGAAACTACTTTTTTGCCGAATGGAGAAATTTTTAATCCCAATTCTCATGCAGTGGTTTTGGTGCCAAAAGCCGGTATTTCAAAACTAAAAGAATCGAAGAATACATTGGTGTATACCACAGGTGGAATCTTGGTTTCTATTCAGAAAGCACCATTCAAAATCAGTTATTCCTATAAAGGCAAAGAACTGCTTTCGGAAAGAAACGGTTATGTTAAAAAGGACAGCACGGAAATTTTAGACTTTAATTTAGATCCAACCGAAGCGCTTTATGGTGGCGGCGCCCGTGTACTGGGAATGAACCGCTGCGGAAACCGTTTGCAATTGTACAATCGCGCCCATTACGGTTACGAAACCCATGCAGAACTTATGAATTTCTCAATGCCAATCGTGATGTCATCAAAAATGTATGCCATTCATTTTGATAACGCACCGATTGGCTTTTTGGATTTAGACAGCAAAAAAAACAATACGTTAGCCTATGAAACCATATCCGGCAGAAAAACCTATCAGGTAATTGCCGGCGATTCCTGGACCGATTTGATTGAAAGTTACACCGACTTAACCGGAAAACAGCCTTTGCCTCCACGTTGGGCATTTGGGAATTTTGCCTCCCGTTTTGGCTATCACACGCAGGCCGAAACCGAAGCTACAATTCAGAAATTCAGGGACGAAAAAATTCCTGTTGATGCCATTATTTTGGATTTGTATTGGTTTGGAAAAACGGTTCAGGGCACTATGGGGAATCTTGAATTTGACAAAGACAACTTCCCTACTCCAACCAAAATGATTGCCGATTTGAATGACAAAGGAGTAAAAACCGTTTTAATCACCGAACCGTTTATTCTGACTACTTCCAATAAATGGCAGGAAGCCGTTGACAAGAAAATCCTTGCCACGGATAAAGACGGAAATCCATTTAAATATGATTTTTACTTTGGGAACACAGGCTTAATAGACATTTTCAAACCCGAAGGAAAAACGTGGTTTTGGAACATTTACAAAAATTTAATTAGTCAGGGCGTTGGCGGTTTGTGGGGTGATTTGGGCGAACCCGAAGTCCATCCCTCAAAACTGCAACACGCTACTGGAACTGCTGACGAACTGCACAATATTTACGGACATAACTGGGCAAAATTGGTTCAGGAAGGCTATCGCAACGATTTTCCAAATCAACGTCCTTTTATACTGATGCGCTCCGGTTATTCGGGTTCGCAGCGTTTCGGGATGATTCCATGGTCAGGTGACGTGAATAGAACTTGGGGAGGGTTGCAAGCCCAAACCGAAATTGCCTTGCAGATGGGAATGCAGGGAATGGGCTATATGCACTCCGATTTAGGAGGCTTTGCCGGCGCGAATCTGGACAACGAATTGTACACCCGTTGGCTGCAATACGGCGTTTTTCAGCCTATTTTCCGTCCGCATGCACAAGAAGATGTTCCGTCAGAACCCGTATTTAGGGAAGAAAAGACCAAAGCCCTGGCCAAAAAAGCCATCGAATTGCGTTACCAGATGATTCCGTACAATTACACTTTGGCATTTGAAAACAATCAAAAAGGAACGCCATTAATGCGCCCGTTATTATTTGAAGAGCCGACAGACCCTAAAGTTCAAACCATTAGCGAGACTTATTTATGGGGGAATGATTTTTTGGTTACTCCAATCACACAAGCGGGTATTAAAGAGAAAGCAATCTATTTTCCTAAGAACAATACATGGATTGACTTTTATAATGATACCAAACATGTTGGTGGCAAAACCGAAACAATTGCCTTGGCGGAAGATCACATTCCTGTTTTTGTACGTGCCGGTGCCTTTATTCCAATGGCCGATTTGGTACAAACCACCAAAGATTACACCACAAAAAAACTAACGCTTCATTATTATTTTGACCCTTCGGTAAAAGAAAGTACAGGCAAAATGTACGATGATGATGGAACAACACCCAGCGCTTTTGAAAAAGGAGCGTATGAAATAGTGCATTTCGACAGCAATAATAATGGTAAAGAATTAATTATCAAATTAAATGCGGAGGTTGGAAAATCCTTTCTTCCAACAGATAGAAATATTGAAATTGTTGTTCATAATTTGAATTCACAACCAAAAAAAATAATGATTGACGGAAAAAAACACATTGTTTTTGCTGTCAATGAAACTACATTAGAAATTCCAGTTTTTTGGGAAAAAGGAACGAAGAAACAAATAAAAATTCAATTCTAAAAGATGAAAAAAACAACATTACTACCAGTATTGTCTTTGCTATTCGTTTTCGCAATTTCCTCCGCCCAAACGAAAAAAGAGGCAGCTCCAAAAAAAACACCTTTCGTTTGGGAAGGTGCCAATTTATATTTTCTGATGACCGACCGCTTCAATAATGGCGACAAATCCAATGATTTGGTGTTGAACCGGAACAAAAAAACCGGAAAACTCCGCGGCTTTGAAGGCGGAGATATCAAAGGAATCACCCAAAAAATCGATGAAGGTTATTTTGACCGATTGGGGATCAACGTCATCTGGTTTACCCCGGTAGTCGAACAAATTCACGATGGAGTCGATGAGGGAACGGGTTTCAGTTACGGGTTTCATGGCTACTGGGCCAGAGATTGGACCAATTTGGATCCGAATTTCGGAACCAAAAAAGAATTGGCTGAACTGGTAAAAAAAGCGCATGCCAAGGGAATCCGAATCATGCTCGATGGCGTAATCAATCACACCGGACCTGTAACAGATATCGATACCGTTTGGCCAAAGGATTGGGTAAGAACCGATCCACAATGCCAATACAGCAATTTCGAAAATACTACGGCCTGCACCTTGGTAAAAAATCTTCCCGATGTAAAAACCGAAAGTACACAAGAAGTGGCGCTTCCTCCTTTTTTGGCGGAAAAATGGAAAAAAGAGGGTTGTTATGAAAAAGAAGTCGCTTCGTTAGAGGTCTTTTTCAAAAGAACGGGCTACCCGAGAACGCCTAAATATTACATCATAAAATGGCTGACGGATTATATCACCGAATTCGGAATTGATGGCTACCGGGCCGATACGGTGAAACATACCAACGAAAGCGTTTGGGCCGATTTCAAAACGGAATGCAACTATGCTTTTTCCACTTGGAAGAAAAACAACCCGACTAAAGTTTTAGACAACAATCCGTTTTACACCATTGCCGAAGTGTACAATTACAACATAAGCAATGGACAATGGTTCGATTTTGGGGACAAAAAAGTGAACTATTACCAAAATGGATTCAATAATATGATCAATTTCGAATTCAAATCGGATGCGCAAAAAGACTATGAATCTATATTTTCAAAATATTCTGATAGGCTGAACAATGAATTAAAAGGATTTAGCGTGTTGAATTATTTATCTTCTCACGATGATGGTTCCCCATTTGATGCCAAACGTACCAAAAGCATAGAGAGCGGAACAAAACTGTTACTTTCTCCCGGAATTGCACAAGTATATTACGGTGATGAAAGTGGGCGTTTATTGGCAATTGAAGGCGCTCAAGGTGATGCGACCTTACGTTCGTTTATGAACTGGGATGCCATAAAATCTAACGCTGAAACACAAAAAACGCTTTTGCACTGGCAAAAACTTGGAAAATTCAGAAAAAGCCATCCATCCATCGGGGCGGGAATTCACAAAGAGATTTCGGCACAGCCTTACACGTTCTCTAGAACTTTTTCCAGAGGAAATTATACGGATCAAGTGGCCATTGGACTCGATTTACCAAAAGGCAAAAAGGAACTTGCTGTTGGTTCTGTTTTTAAAGACGGAGCAAAAGTAAAAGATGCTTATTCGGGCAAGAAAACAATTGTCATAAATGGAAAAGTAACTATCGACAGTGAATTTGATGTCGTATTATTAGAAAAATCACTTTTAGATTAACTCGGCAGTCTTAAGCGCAAGGTTCACAAAGCTTTGAGGACATTGTGCGGTCTTTGCGGTTAGAAAAACACACATATAGAATTTAATCAGTCATTAGTGATTTAGATCAAAAAACCAAAACGCCTTTAGAAATGAAGGCATTTTTTTTATGTTTACCTTTGTAAACTCAATGACAAAAATTCTCAATATAGGACATCGTGGTGCCAAAGGTCATGAACCAGAAAACACCTTAATTGCTTTCCAAAAAGCAATGGATATGTTTGTGGATGGCATCGAACTTGATGTACATTTGAGTTCCGACGGTGAAATAATCGTTATCCATGATTTTACAATTGACCGAACCACCAGCGGAAAAGGTTTGGTAAATGAACTATCTTTGCCCGAATTGAAGGCTTTCCGAATAAAGGACGAACTGACACAGCAAATTCCAACACTGGTAGAAGTCTTGGATTTGGTTAACCAAAAGTGCTTTGTGAATATCGAACTGAAAAGTTATGAAACTGCCGAAAAAGTAGTTAAATTGATCGAAAAATATATCTCCGATAAAAACTGGAATTACAATGATTTTTTGATTTCAAGCTTCGATTGGACTGCATTGCAGCAAGTGACTTTTTTGAATTCCGAAATACCCATTGGCGTTTTGACGGAAACCGATTTGGATTTGGCTCTGGCTTTCGCCAAATTCATCCAGGCAAGATCCATTCATCCGCACTTTCATTTATTGACAAAAGAAAACACCTTACGAATACAAGAAAAAGGGCTGCAGGTATTCACATGGACGGTCAATGAACCGGACGACATTCAAAAAATAAAATCATTCAAAGTAAACGGAATCATTACCGATTTCCCAAATAGAATATGAACCAAAATTTCGACATAATAATAGTTGGCGGAGGTGCTGCCGGTTTTTTTACGGCAATCAATATCGTGGAGAGAAACCCAAAATTAAAAGTGGCGATACTGGAACGTGGCAAAGAAGTGCTATCGAAAGTTCGTGTTTCCGGTGGCGGACGCTGTAATGTCACCCATGCCTGTTTTGAACCCAATGAATTGGTCAAATTTTATCCTCGCGGCGAAAAAGAATTGCGTGGCCCTTTTCACCAATTTTGTTCCGGCGATACTATAGAATGGTTCCAGAAACATGGAGTTGAACTCAAAATCGAAGAGGACGGACGTATGTTTCCGGTATCGAATTCCTCTCAAACCATCATTGATTGTTTTTTGAAAGCTACCCAAAAATTGGGTATTACCGTACTGACTGGACAAAGTGTGCAATCGATTTTCAAGAAGGATGCTTTTTGGAAAATCGATACCCAAACCGAAAATTATATCACTGAAAAACTGATTCTTGCCACGGGAAGCAACCCGAAAATATGGGATATGCTTCAAACTTTTGGCCATGCCATTATCAGTCCCGTTCCTTCCCTATTTACTTTCAATATCAAAGATCCCAGAATAAAGGAATTACCAGGCGTTGCGGCACAGGTCACAGTAAAAGTAAAAGACACCAAACTTACTTCGACCGGTCCGTTGTTAATCACCCATTGGGGCATGAGTGGTCCGGCGATTTTGAAACTATCTGCTTGGGGCGCACGAATTTTGCACGACAAAAATTATCAGTTTACCATTTTCGTCAATTGGCTAAATGACATGGATTCCGAGGATACCGAAAAAATTCTGAAAAATTTAAAACAGGAACACGCCAAAAAAGCGGTCTCAAAGAAATCGCCTTTTGAGTTCCCGAATCGTCTGTGGGAAAGTTTAGTTCTCGCTTCCGGAATTGACGCCGAAACCAAATGGGCAGATTTATCTAAAATACAACTTCAAAATCTAGTAAATCAATTGACGAATGCCACTTTTCAGGTAAATGGCAAAAGTACTTTTAAGGAGGAATTTGTCACCGCCGGTGGAATTGATTTAAAGGGAATTAACTTCAAAACCATGGAAAGCAAATTGCATGAGAATCTTTATTTTGCTGGTGAAATTGTAAATATTGATGCCATTACAGGCGGATTCAATTTTCAGAATGCATGGACAAGCGGATTTATTGTGGCCAATGCCGTTTAGACCAAGTCATTATACTGCAAAACTTTAATTAAGAGAACTTTAGTTTTTGATTAACATTAATTTATTATTCTGTTTTGATTTTCACAGAATGATTTGAATATGTTTGTAATCAAAATATTACGAATGATTAAAAACTACTTTTTTGTTTCCTTATTATTTTTTGTACTTCAATCTGGTTTCTCACAAACTAAAAAAACACTCAGAGGAAAAGTCATGTTCGACAATTTTCTACTGAAAAATGTCGATGTAATCAATAAAACAACCCAAACAAGTACTACTACAGATGCCAAAGGTGAGTTTATATTATCAGCCAAAGTCAATGACAGTATTGTTTTTTACAGCAAAGAATATTATTTAAAAAGACTCAAATTAAGTCCAAATGATATTGAGGTCAACAATATTTCCGTTTCAATGGTTAAAAAACCCGAGGAACTGGAGGAAATTATAATTAGACAAACTGCAAATATTGATTTCAAATTAGATACAAAATGGGAACAAGTAAAAAGAGATGAGATTACTGCAGAAAGAAATGAAAACAGATTAAAAACTCCAGGAGTTTATGATGGCGTTATAGACAAAGGATTGAATTTAGCGCGAATAGGCAAAACGCTTTTTGGACTTTTAAAAAAAGAACCTGCCAATAACAAATTACCACAAAATGAATTCAAACAATTGGCAAAAAGCAGCTGTGACGAAAAATTTTATCTTGAAAACTTAAAATTAAAACCAGATGAAATAGACTTGTTTCTTCAATTTTGCGATGCCGATCCTAAATCAAAAACACTAATAGAAAACAGTAATGTTTTATCAATGATGGATTTTTTATCTACCAAGAATATTGAGTTTAAAAAGCTATAAAGACTTTTAAAAAAGAAAAATTATTTTCATTTGCAATTTTCTACCACCACCAAATACTTGTATTCAAAACGACAGCTAAACTTAGGTAATCAGTTGACGAATGACACTTTCCAAGTCAACGGAAAAGCACTTTTAAAGAGGAATTTGTAACCGCCGGCGGAATTGATTTAAAGGAAATTAACTTCAAAACCATGGAAAGCAAATTGCATGAGAATCTTTATTTTGCTGGTGAAATTGTAAATATTGATGCAATTACAGGCGGATTTAATTTTCAGAATGCGTGGACAAGCGGATTTATTGTGGCAAACGCTGTTTAGCTCACTTATTATTAAAAAAACGGCTAAAAGTAAACATTGGCGTTATATTTTAATTTTTATCAATATTTTTGTGTTAATAAAACACACATAAATGAAAAAATATCTACTTGTCTTTTTCTTCTTAAGCAAACTAACTTACGCTCAAAACTATGTCCCGATTGATACAGCTGATACTGAAAAAAGAACTTTTTTTACCGAAAGCTTTAAAAAAGACAATATCGCTTTTTCACAGACGATCTCTACAAATTATGACAGTAAGACAAAACGGGAATTAAATAAATCTTTAAATGAGTTTAATGACGATTTTGTCAAAAAAATAACAATAGGCGAATTCTCATTTAATAAAGAATTTCTTGATGAAATAAAATCTATCGTAGATGAAATTCTAGCTAAAAACCCAACTATCCCAAAAGATATTAAAATCCTACTGTCTAAAGACGGCACATTAAACGCATATTGCCTGGCCAACGGAACTTTGGTGGTAAACATGGGATTATTTCATTATATGGACAATGAAGACCAGATTGCTGCTATTATTTCGCATGAAATTGGACATAAAATTGCCCAACATGCTCTTAAAACCCAATTGCGCAGAATAAATGAAGAATTGTCAAAAGAGAACAAAAGCAAAATTAAAGAAATCAAAAATGCAAAATACAATAAGAGTGAAAAAGCGCTTGATTTGGTAAAACGCTCTTTATATGAAACAGGTTCTTATAGACGGAATAACGAACTTCAAGCAGATTCTGTTGGATATGCATTGTATAAAAACACAAAATATAAAAAATCAGAATTCATTGAAGCGTTGAAATTATCTGAGAAATACGATACTATAAAACCAATCGGATTTAAGAACGAAGGATATAAAAAATATTTTGACATACCATCCCAGCCATTTAAACAAACGTGGCTGGAAAATGAAGATTTTTCATCTTATGATTATACAAAATATAAGGAAAGTATAGATAAAGATTCACTTGCTTCTCATCCGGAAATTCAAGAACGAATAGCCCGATTGAAAACCAATTATAAAGAATTACTTCAAAAAAATAAGCCGGCTATCGCAACCGCCTCTTTTTCTAAACTAGAAAAAACGGCCCAGTACGAACAAGTCCCCAATTTATATTTTTCCGAACAATACGGAGACGCCATTTATTTATGTTTATTACATCTCCAAAAAGGGACAAACGACACGTATTATAAAGAGTGGCTGGGTAAAAATTTTCAAAAAATATATCAGGGAAGAAAAACATATACCTTGAATAGAAGTTTGGAAAGGATTGTTCCCAAAGAACAATCCAAAAGCTACCAACAATATTTAAGTTTTATGTGGAATCTAAGTCTCGAAGAAATAAAAAATATAGCTAATTTTTATACAAAAAAAGACCCAAAATAGGGTCTTTTTTTTGTTACAGGTTTAATTTCTCCAATCGTATCTGATTGTATTTATCGTCTTTCTCGTTGAACTCTCTCAACAAAATATAACCGTCTTTGGCATAATAGGGTAATACTGTGAATTCATCTTTTTTGGAAGAAATTGGAATTTCTTCATAACTGTATTTACCCGATATAAATTTATTGATTCCCAAAACCCAATTTTTGTCATGTGTTTTTTCATCTTTCTTTTTATCCTGAAAAAAGAAAACCATATCCTTTCTTTTGTTTAAATATTGGGAAAAAAGAAAATCCCCCTGATCAAAGCCTCTCGTTTTATCTTTTTTGATAATATCCACACTTTTCATTTTGAAATTTAAATCAAAATTCATCAATACCATTTCTTTGGTTCTGTATGTCGTAAAATCACCCTTTTTAGGTTTGTATTTTTCATATAAAAAGGAAATACTTCCATCTTCGAATATAAATTCATCTTTCCTCGCTAAATGATAATTATCATCATCGACTTGACCTTCATCCTTTATTTTAATAAAAGGAGCTGCTTCGTGCCACGGAAAGTACTTTTTATCTACCACATCCCCCTTCATATTCAAAGTAATTCTAAAGACTCCTAAATGTTCCGTTGACTCATATATATCATAAGTTCCTAAACCACGAGATTTGTAATAATTCCCTGTTATATAAACTTTGTCATTATTGATCGTGTAATCATAAGTGTGCCTAACTTTGGACTTCTTATCTTCAACTAAATAGTCAAATTTTACTTTCCCGGAACCGATGTCAACGGCAAGCAAACGTTGTTCTATTCTCGTGTTTTTTTTGAATACACTTACTTTAAAAATAAGGGTATTCCCTAAATCCTTCAAATAAGTCAATCTACGATAGTGTTTTTTACTGGTCCCTTCGTTATATCTAAACTCCCACAACTTTTTTTGATTGGTATCATATAAACAAAATGTTTCCGAATCCAGTTTTTCTAACTTCTTATTGCTATTTATCACATAAATACCTGAAAATGTTTCTGTAATTATATTACCAAATACAAACTCTGAATCCCCTTTCTTGTAATTTGAAACGAGATCTTTGTCTAGATGGTTTAACTTGCTAAACTCTTCACCATTATAGTAACTTTCCTCTGTTACCTTATTCTCTTTTAAAGAAATTTCTCTAAAAGAATTTAAAGATAAATAAGTTATATTTGAAAATGCAGATGCAACTCCAGTGCCTCTATATCTTACGTAAAACAATTTAAGTGCATTTTTTACTTTTACAACACCTGTATTCACGACATCTCCAAATCCTGACACTTTTTTGATTTGGGTATAATTTCCTTTTTGAACTTTATTCAAGTTTTTATCTAAAATGAGATACTCCATTTTGACTTTCCCTTTTTCGACTTCACCTTGTTCATAAAGTGCTAGATACCCATAAAAACTATTTTTTTCGTAATCTTTTATAGGTGTAAATTGAGTCAATTTACCGTCTGCCAAGGCAGCTAAATCATTCGTTTGTGCGTTTACAAAAGAAATTGCAAACAGAATGAGTACTAAAATTTTATTTTTCATAATTTAGAATTAACATGTAAAACCAAATGTATATAAAAAATTAATTAAATACGATTTAATTTACAAACGAATAGAGTATAAAATTTCAGAAGCGAGACATATACCCTTATCGTTATTACAATTCCAAATTATAATAGCCAAGTAAATTTTACTTATTCAAAAACCAGATACTTGCATTCAAAACCGCAGCAAAACTTACCCATAATAAATAAGGAATAAACAAATACCCCGCAATTTTATTGATTTTAGCAAATTGAATATACGTTTCATAAATCATCAGCCACAATACAATAATTTCCAAACCGGCTAACATTGGGTTTTTCAATCCGAAAAAAAGATAGGACCACAACGCATTTAATGCAAGCTGAATAGCAAATAAAACCAAGGCCTTTTTCACCATTTCTTTCTCCGATTCGATTCTGTCCCAAACCAATCCGGCCGCAATTCCCATCATGATGTAAAGCATGCTCCAAACAGGCGAAAAAACCCAATTGGGTGGGTTAAAACTTGGCTTTACTAATGTAGGATACCACGTTAGAATACTTGATTTGGTAACAATTCCAGATAGATATCCTATTGCGAGACAAGTGACGATAACTGTCAATATTCGGGTAATTTTATTCATTTTATGTCTTCTTTTAGAGGAGCCAAATTTACTTAAAAACTTTCTATCGATTAACCAAATAAACAAATAAACGGGTAACGCAAAAAAAGTATCTTTGCAAAAATATCTATCATACATGTTTTCAGCAAACGATTTTATTCCAACAAAATATTCTCATTCTATAGAACAAGGAAACTTCATCTGGAGCGCACCCAGTAATATTGCTTTGGTGAAATATTGGGGGAAAAAAGACAATCAGATTCCGGCCAATCCATCGGTGAGTTTTACTTTGAATAATTGTAAAACGATTACCAAATTGGCTTTCGCCAAAAAACAAAACGATGGTATCTTCTCATTTGATTTACTTTTTGAAGGAAAACCAAAAGAAGATTTCAAGCCAAAAATCCAAAAATTTCTGGAGCGAATCGAAATTTATTTGCCTTTTCTGAAAGACTATCATTTTACGATTGATACCGAAAATACCTTTCCGCACAGTTCAGGAATCGCATCCTCGGCATCCGGCATGGCAGCTTTGGCAATGAACTTAATGAGTTTAGAAAAAGTGTTGAATCCAGCAATGACAGAGGAGTATTTCTATCAAAAAGCGTCTCTTTTAGCACGTTTGGGTTCAGGAAGCGCGTGCCGAAGTGTAAAAGGAGAAGTCGTAGTCTGGGGAAATCATCACAATATCCAAGGAAGTTCAGATTTGTTTGGCGTTGAATTTCCAAATGCTATTCACGACAATTTCAAGAACTATCAAGATACCATTTTGCTGGTAGACAAAGGCGAAAAGCAAGTGTCTAGCACCGTTGGACACGATTTGATGCACAACCATCCTTTTGCCGAAAGGCGTTTTGCCCAAGCGCATGAAAACTTGGACAAACTGATTGCTATTTTTGAAAATGGAAATCTGGAAGAATTTATCAAAGTGGTCGAAAGCGAAGCCTTGACTTTGCATGCGATGATGATGACTTCGATGCCTTATTTTATATTGATGAAACCAAATACGTTGGAAATTATCAATACGATTTGGAAATTCAGAAATGAAACCAAAATCCCGGTTTGTTTTACACTCGATGCCGGGGCTAATGTCCATGTTTTATATCCTGAAAATGTTAACGCCGAAGTTTTACAATTTATTAAGAGCGAATTAGTTGGCTATTGCCAAAATGGTCAGTACATTTGTGACCAAATTGGAAAAGGATCAATTGAAAACTAACATCTTTTTGTATTTTTAGCTTTCAAAGTTAAAAACCTAAAAAACAATAATTACCAAGCCCCATATTGATAATAAATTAATTTTATGAAAGGACCCTTATTTTACTCAAAAATATTACTCTTTGGAGAATACGGAATTATTCGTGACTCGAAAGGATTGTCTATTCCTTACAATTTTTATAACGGTGCGCTGAAGAGAGATGCAAATACTTCTGCTACATCATTGGCATCGAATCAAAGTTTGAAACGTTTTGTTACCTACTTAGAAACGTTACAAGAGCAACAGCCAGAATTAGTGACCTTTGATTTGATAAATCTTAGAAATGATGTCGAAACAGGAATGTACTTTGATTCCAGTATTCCTCAAGGCTATGGCGTGGGAAGCAGCGGCGCATTGGTTGCTGCTATTTATGACAAATACGCCCAAAATAAAATCACCGTTTTGGAGAATTTGACGCGTGAGAAATTATTGCAGCTTAAAACTATTTTCTCTCAAATGGAATCTTTTTTCCATGGGAAAAGCTCTGGATTAGATCCATTAAACAGTTATTTGAGCATTCCTATTTTGATTAACTCACAGGATCATATCGAAGCTACGGGAATCCCTACACAAAGTTTTGACGGTAAAGGTGCAGTCTTTTTATTGGATTCAGGAATCGTGGGAGAAACTGCTCCGATGGTGAATATTTTTATGGAAAACCTTAAAGACAAAGGGTTCCGTGAGATGTTGAAAAACCAATTTGTGAAATATACCGATGCCTGTGTAGAGAATTTTCTGGGTGGAGACATAAAATCATTGTTTGCCAATACCAAACAATTATCGAAAGTGGTTTTGAATAACTTCAAACCAATGATTCCGGAACAATTTCATGCTCTTTGGCAAAAAGGAATTGACACCAATGATTATTATTTGAAATTATGCGGCTCTGGTGGAGGTGGATATATCCTAGGTTTTACCCAAGATTTAGAAAAAGCCAAAGTTTCTTTAAAAGATTATAAATTGGAAGTGGTTTACCAATTTTAAGTTGCTTTTTTCTTGATAATCACCTAAAAACAAAACAACTAACCATAAACATAAAAAATGTTAAGCAGACAAAACAAACTTTTTGTGATGAAAATTATCAGTTTGTTCTCTGTCGTCAGGGGTTACAATATTCCGATAATTGCATTGGCGCAATACCTATCGGCCATATTTATCTTGGCACCCGAAAAAGGGGCACTTACGATTCTTTTGGATTTCAATCTTTTCATAATCGTTCTTGCCTCTAGTTTAACCATTGCCTCAGGATACATTATCAATAGCTTTTACGATAGCAAAAAAGACTTAATCAATCGTCCGAATAAGTCTATGCTAGATCGTTTAGTGAGTCAAAAAACAAAATTGCAAGTCTATTTTGGCATCAATTTTTTTGTGGCATTGATTGCCTTTTTTGTTTCTTTTAGAGCGGTTTTATTCTTTTCAACTTATATTTTCCTGATTTGGTTCTATTCCCATAAGATAAAAAAATACCCAATTATTGGCAACCTCATGGCGGCATTTCTGGCCGTTTTGCCTTTTTTTGGAATTCTTTTATATTTCTATTTAAAAATGCCATTGTATGAAATAGAAAACAACAGCGGCAAATTGGCTGTAATTTTTTCTCATGCTGCTTTTTTATTTTTACTTATTTTGATTCGCGAAATGATAAAGGATTTAGAAAACATCAAAGGAGATTTGGCCAATGATTATAAAACCATCCCCATTATCTATGGAGAAGCTGTTTCGAAAAAAACCATCACTTTCTTGACCCTATTAACCATTATTCCGGTTTATTTTCTAATTGAAATTTACGATGTGGGCTATATGGATATTTATTTTTATAGCTGTTTCATCGTCTTGATTTTTTTCTTGCTTTATCTGTGGAAATCATATAAAAAAGAAGAGTATTTATTGCTTCATAACGTACTGAAATTCCTAATCGTAGCCGGTGTTTTTTGTATCGTATTAATTAACCCGAGTGTTTTATGGCACGGGAGAAATCTATTGATGACATATTAGATTTTCTTTAACCCTTTCAGAGTTTAAAACTCTGAAAGGGTTAAAGATCTACCAAAAAACCTCCAGCTTATTTATTCGGATAGCGAGAATTGCTCCTTAAAAATCGAATTGAAATTGGTCAAGGTTATAAAACTTTACATTCCTCAATCTATTCCCTTTTGAGTATCTCCACTTCCACACCGCTTTTAAGCCAAACAAATTTATCGGCTACATTTGAATTCAGTATTTCGTCTTTTAATGATTTTACGGATTGTTTGAAGTGCCACCAACCTTCGTAATGTATAGGAATTGCATAATTTTCATTTAGCAAATTGGTGGTTTTAATGGCTTCTTTCCCGTTCATTGTCACCCTTAAATTCTTCTTTAGATAAGGGAACGCGCCTGCCCCCAAATGCAAAATAGCTATATCTACTTTTTTCCTTTTTGCCAATTCATACACCCCTTCAAAAAGGACAGTGTCACCTGAAATATAGATACAACCGTTTTTTTGTCCTTCCCATTCTATCGTAAAGCCAAGAACTTTTCCCATTAGCTTGTCCAATCGCTTTATGTTGGTATGCTGCGCCGGTATAGCTGTTATTTTTAATCCTTTGACTCTTTCATCGGTTATGTTATACTCCTGCCAATTTTCGAGACCTATGGTATTTTCATTTTTCAATCGTTTCACGGCATCCGTCGTTGACAAAACTACCGGAACCGTTTTGATGAAAATCTTACCTTTCTTGTCTAAATTGTCGCTATGATGGTCGTGACTTAACAAAACCAAATCCACTTTGCCAATTTCTTCAGTTGAAAGTGCGGGATTAATGTATTTTTTGGAAAAAGCCAACGGGCTACTAACATATTGAGGCAACCACCCGTCTTTATTATTTAGGGTTGGGTCTGTCAATATTTTGAATCCATTGATGTTTATCAGAACACAAGCGGTGTCAATGTGGATTATGGAAACTTTCATTTCAATTTTGTTTTAAAGGTTAAATTGTTAAGACAAAATTGGTAATGATTGTTGAAAATGAAATTGACTTTGGTCAAGAAATGCGTTTTCGGATTCTGCTCAATGTTTCCGGAACCACTCCAATATATGACGCTATGTATTTTTGGGGTATTGATTGAATAAGTTTCGTTTGCTCCGTAAACAGCAATTCGTACCGTTCTTGAGGGGTTTTTATCAACAAGTCCATTTCTCTTTTTACTTTTTTGGACAGTAAAAATTCGGTGGCAGACTGCCCTAATTTTCTTGAAGTTTCACACTTTGAATATAACAATAATAAATCTCCGGAAGAGATGGAATACAATTGACAGCTGGTTATGGCCTGGATATATACCCCTGTTTTTTTTCGGTTATAAAAAGAATCATAGGCACCGTAAAAAGAATTCTCGAAGGCAAAATCAAACGTTATTTCTTTGCCATCGCTGATAGCATAGTACCTAACGATGCCGTGACCAACAAAAGATAAATAATTTTCTACTTGACCTTCGGATAAAATAATTTCGTTGGCGTCAAAATTTCTAATTTTAATGCATTTTAAAAACTCAGCAAGGTTGCTTTCTTCAAAGCCGAGTTTCTTGAAGTAATTTATAAGTGGTTGCATACAATTATTCGGGGTGGTTGTTACGAGATTTACACAAACGTTATCTGATATTGACAATTCAGATTTTTTTATATTCGTTGATTATATTCCATGTTGTACATATCAAAACCTTTTGCCCAATAATCTTTTACAATTTTTATCAAACTAAATCCTTTCTTTTCATAAAATTCATAGGCAACTTGTGAAGTTCTAACCATTATTCTCTGAACGCTTTCTATTGATTTTAATTTATCTATCCTATATTCCATAAGTTGAGTCCCTAATGATTTTCCTTGATAATCAGGATGTAAAATATCCCAGCCTATTTTCCCTATCGTTTTATTCTCTGCAAAATTTATTCCGCCACTTCCGACAATATCATTTTCAAACTCAATTACGTAATAGAGTTCAATTTCATTATCTAAATAATGAATCAAATCAACCTCCTCTTCAGGCGCAAAATATTTAGGTGTATTGAGTCTGAGTAGATTTACAATTTGCTTTTTATCTTCCGTTTTATATTCTCTTATCTTTATTGGGCTTTTGATATTCATTTGTTTTTGATTTCTATATCCACACCAAATTTTGATTTAGTCAGACCTTATCACACAAATCTACACTATAAATCTTATAAAAACATTTCTTTTTAGTTTCGCTAATATAATGACATTACCTTACAAAGTCTATTGAAAATAATAAATCCGTTACCAAATTAAGCAAGCTTTACAGGAATGTTCAGAAATACCACTTCAATTAACATTAAAAACCATTTAATAAGATAGTTAGCGTTTTACAATTGCCAATTATTGATTGTCAATTATATAAATAGTATCTTTGCGCAAATTATAGATTATTATGAATAATAAGCAAGGCAATAATAAAGGAAGCGGTGCAAGAGCAAACAGCTCAAGACCAAGTTCTAACAAGCCAAAACCTGCGATGCAAAAAAGGGCACAAGGGCCAAAAAAAGTAAAAACAATTGTTAAGGTTGCCGATACTTCTGATAAAGTAGAGAAAAAACCAAATCAAGCAGCTAAAAGACCTAAAGTAAAAGACGAAATTCGTTTGAACAAATACATTGCCAATTCCGGAGCATGCTCTCGTCGCGATGCCGATATTTATATTCAATCCGGTAACGTAAAAGTAAACGGAATCCCTGTCACAGAGATGGGTTATATGGTAAAACCAGGTGATGTTGTGAATTTTGACGGTGCAGTTTTGACACCAGAGAAAAAAGTATATATTCTGTTGAACAAACCAAAAAACTTTACCACTGCCCTTGACGAAGGTCAGGAATACCGCAATGTTTTGGAATTGGTAAAAGGTTCGACCACTGCAAAAATTGGCGCCGTGGGAAGAATGGACAAGAATACAACCGGACTTTTGTTGTTTACCAATGATACCGATATGATTCGTAAATTTACATTACCAAGTCAGAAATCATCAAAAATTTACCAAGTTTCATTGGACAAAAACCTGAAATTTGAGGATTTGGAAAAAATAAACAAAGGATTGGTTCTTGACGGACACCGTGTTTTTGTTGAAGATATAAGCTATATTGACGGAGAAGCAAAAAGTGAGATTGGCCTTAAATTAAGATCTTCCAACGTAAAAGTAGTTCGTTCTATTTTTGAACATTTTAATTATGATGTTTTGAGAATTGACAGAGTCGCTTTTGCCGGTTTGACCAAGAAGAATTTACCAAGAGGAAATTGGCGCGTATTGACAGAGCAAGAAATTATCAATTTGAAAAACGTCTAATTTTTGAAATTATAAAATCATAAATCCCTTTTCATTTTATTCGTAAAGGGATTTTTTATTAAAATAAATACTCATCACATCATGACTCCAGAAAAACTACAATCTATCGCCTTTAAATGGTTTGACGCCTTTAACAATCATAATTTAGAACAACTGTTATCACTTTACGATGATGAAGCAGAACATTTCAGCCCAAAATTAAAAATACGCCAACCTGAGACAAACGGTTTGGTTGTAGGTAAACAGGCGCTACGCGAGTGGTGGCAAGATGCCTTTGACCGTTTACCAAGTTTGAACTATAAGGTAACTTCGCTTACTGCCAATGGAGATCGCGTATTTATGGAATACGTTCGTTCCGTAAACGACGAAGAAGATATGCTTGTAGCGGAAGTTCTGGTTGTAAAAGAGGACCGAATTATCGCGTCCAGAGTGTATCACGGGTAAAACCCATTCGTAGCCCCTAACTCTTAATTAACTATGCTACTCCTTTTGTTTTAAAAGAAAATTAAAAAAAGGTGAAGCAAAACCAAATCTATTATTCTCTTCATCGGCAAATTCTTCGATATCTTCACCTATCGAAAAACCAAGCATGATTTGTATTCCTTCGGGAATAGCTTTTGAAATTATTATCTTTTGCTCTCCCAATATAACCTGAAGGTCATTTGCTTTCTGGTTTTTATTTTTAAGATAGGTTAAAACAACCATGATCGAAAGATTAAAAACAGCAGAAGCTGTTTCACTTTTTACTACTAATTCATTAGAAATCATTTCGGAAAGCCTTCCTTTTTTATTCAAAAACAACATGGCTAGCGG
>Ga0137355_1000007_pt1 | contig 33470 bp, 37 predicted proteins | sample EasRivERMLT800_2_FD_104763 | JGI IMG/M metagenome (GOLD analysis project Ga0137355, IMG submission 104763) | Soil microbial communities from meander-bound floodplain in the East River, Colorado, USA - East River MetaG ERMLT800_2 | ecosystem: Environmental > Terrestrial > Soil > Floodplain ... | reverse complement strand
GTCAGTATTTGAATGAACGTCTGCGTTGTTGCGGGTGCAAAAGTAGTCCCTTTATTGAGATATACAAGCGCTTTCGGTACTTATTTTCTAAGTTTTTTCGAACTTTATTCTAACTCATTGAAAACATGCTGCTTGAAATGAAAGCTTTTTTAGATCTTTTGGATTCCTTAGATCAATACTACCCAAAAACGATCTTTCACTTATCAACTCTAACGATTAACATTCATTTTCCTCTCTCTTCATTTAACAAAAATACACCTATTGCAATCTGCAAATCATCAATAACTCCTCTGCCCTAGCCCCGATAGCAGTGAAAATCCTTTATATAACCATATCCTGGAAGGTTTGGTTATATAAAGATTGTAGCGGATAGCGGGAAAGAGCTCCTAAACAAAAACGACTACTATATATATAGTAGTCGTTTTTCTGTAATGATGAAAATTCAAATCAGTTTATGGATTCTCGTTTTGGGCTTTTGCTTCCCAAAAATCGGCAAGATCATCGTAATTAACAGGTGTCGCCGGTTTTTGATTTTGCAATCTACCCGATTCGAAGGCTCTAACTAATATTGTTTCAATCAAGAAATCTTCATTAACATCATAAGGAGCATATTTAGTTTTCAAATTAATATCGAATATACTAGCTGCTGTGTTAGACCAAAAGGCTTTCCAACCACTTTTGAGATTCTTGATTAACTCATACGTTGTGGTTCCTGTTTGACGATGGATCAATTTTACCAATATCTGTCCCTGTTTGCGGGAGAGTTTCTTGAGTTTATCTTCAAATTCATTATTTAGATAATCCTCGACGATCTTGAAATAGATCCTTTTTTCCTTACTCGTTTTAAGTTTAGCCATACCTCTATTTAATGCAGTCAATCTTTCCGAAGCTAATTTCGCATACGGGTATGTTTTATAAACACGATTCCGAAGAATCAAAAACTGCTTTCTTGACTCAGTATCCAGTTTTCCTTTGCTAATAACGATTTCCGGCAATTGAATTGTATCATTAATTATCGTGTCGTTCTCTTCTTGAGCATAATCTGTTTTTACAGTATCCTTTTTTACAACTTGAGCATTTAAGGATACCGATAACAATAGAAAAAATAATAGAGCTTTAATACACTTCATATAGAGAAAAATTTACAGGTCAAATTTATACATTATATATGCAACTGTAAAAGCAAATTTATAATTTAGCAAAAAAATAATTTTATGAGTTCAGAATCAATATTAAAAGATACGTCGCTTACTTTTTTAGAAAAATACCTTAACAACGCATCACCTACTGGCTTTGAAGCTCAGGGACAAAAGCTTTGGATGGATTATATAAAACCGTATGTGGATACATTTATTACGGATACCTACGGTACGGCAGTTGGAATTATAAATCCTGACGCGCCATACAAAGTAGTGATTGAAGGGCATGCCGACGAAATTGCCTGGTATGTAAATTATATAACCGATGACGGTTTACTTTATGTAATAAAAAATGGTGGTTCGGATCACCAAATTGCTCCTTCTAAAAGAGTCAACATCCACACCAAAAAAGGAATTGTAAAAGGTGTTTTTGGATGGCCTGCGATTCATACCCGAAATAGAGATAAAGAAGAAAATCCAAAAATCAGCAACTTATTCATTGATATTGGTTGTGAAACAAAAGAAGAAGTAGAAAAAACAGGGGTTCATGTTGGCTGCGTAATTACTTACCCGGATGAATTCATGATCATGAATGGAAATAAATTTGTTTGCCGAGCGATCGATAACCGAATGGGAGGATTTATGATTGCCGAAGTGGCTCGCTTATTACATGAAAACAACATCAAGCTTCCTTTTGGATTGTACATCACCAATTCTGTTCAAGAAGAAGTGGGACTTCGTGGTGCCGAAATGATAACCCAAACTATCAAACCAAATGTAGCGATCATCACCGATGTTTGTCACGACTCCACTACGCCAATGATCGAAAAGAAAATCGAAGGAGAAACAAAAATTGGTAAAGGGCCAGTGATTACTTATGCACCGGCTGTTCAAAATAATTTGAGGGAGCTAATTTTGAATACCGCAATGGAAAAAGAAATACCATTCCAACGACTGGCTTCTTCTCGTGTTACAGGAACAGATACAGATGCTTTTGCTTACAGTAATGGTGGTGTGGCTTCTGCTCTAATATCATTGCCTTTACGTTATATGCATACCACTGTAGAAATGGTTCATCGCGATGATGTTGAAAACGTGATTAAATTAATGTACGAAACTTTATTAAAAATAGAGAACGAAGAAACATTTTCTTATTTTAAATAATCCATTCTCTTTTTTCCTTCCTTTTTAAAGAAAAAGAATATCGATATCACATCGGGGCTAAAGCAAAAAATGAAGTATATCTACATACTAATAATTCTATTTTCAGTAACTTTCCTTTGGTCAATTATAAACCCAAAGGAAGGTTTTACTTGTTTTCTTGAAATTATTCCTGCTTTAATTGGAGTTCTAATTTTGGCTTTAACATTCAAAGAAAATCAGTTTACCAATTTTACCTATACTTTGATTCTGACGCATTGCATAATTCTTTTCATTGGAGGGCATTATACTTATGCCGAGGTTCCTCTTTTTGATTACATCAAAGAAGTTTTTCACCAAAGCAGAAATAATTATGATAAGGTTGGACACTTTGCACAAGGATTAGTTCCTGCCATGATTATACGAGAATTATTTCTCAGAAAAAATGTTGTTGCCAATAAAAGTTTTTTTAATTTCATTATTGTTTCAATTTGTTTGGCTATAAGTGCCGCTTACGAATGGATCGAATGGTTTGTTTCTATTTTGTCCGGCGATAAAGGAGATGACTTTTTAGGAACTCAAGGATATATTTGGGATACACAATCTGATATGTTGTTTGCAGCAACAGGTGCCATTGTTGGCTTAATTTTATTTTCCAAAATTCAGGATAAACAACTTAAAGAAATATAACCCTAACTTATTAAACATAAAAAAAGCATCATTATGGCTTTTATAATGGTGCTCTTTTATTAGTGAATTATTCTCTAATTCCCGAATGCAGCAATGTTCTTTATGATTATTTAATATCAATTCATCCCTATTAATGTCCTCCTTTTTAATTGTTTGGATAGACTTGAATTTCTATTAATTTTCTTGAAATTTAATGGCTTGATTTCATTTGATACCGTATTTTCAATAATCCTATCATTTTCGGCAATAATTTCTTCAATGCTTCTACCAAAATAAAAAGAATATGCTTTCTCTACATTGACTAAATCCGATTCAACTAATGTATCTTCCGCGTTTTTTTCTGAATTTAAAAATTCAAAATCAATTACAATAGCACTTTCAGTTATTTTATTGTATTCAATAATAATCTCTTCAATAGATTTCGCACTTCTATCGGCAATAACTGTTGATGGATCAAAAGCTACTGTATCTACAATTGGTGAAGGAATTAGACCGATCAATATAGTCTCAAATGACTCGATACCGTTTATGTCAGCAGAAATAGCTAATTGATTTAAAGCCCTTTTGTTGTTATAGCTATTAGCTGCATTTGCCATATTGCTAAAAGTAAGCAATACAATTACTAAATATAAAATTGAATTTTTCATGATACGTTATATAAATATTAATTTTTATTTAAAATAAGACACCACCTTTATTAATGATGTCTTATTAAAGTAATTGATTAGGATTGTTTTAAAATTAAAGTAGCTTCTTTTGCATTAGATAATTCAGCATATTTTAATGCGGTAAGTCCATTTTCGTCTTTAGCATTTAGGTTGGCTCCTTTTGATAATAAAATTTTAATAATTTCTACTTTGTTATAACGGGCAGCTATCATCAAAGGAGACATTCCATTTGATTTTTCATTTACATCTGCCCCATATTCAATAAATTTTTTCACTGCTTCTATGTCGCCCTTACTAATAGCCACACTCAGGGGAGTTGTAGTATCATAGATTGAGACAATATTTTTGTCATTAATAAATGACTTGCAATTTGAAGCAAATGAAACATTTGCAAAAGCTACTAAAGCTACTCCTAGATAAACGATTGATTTTTTCATGATGATTGATTTAATTGATTGATTTTTAATTGATTCACTTGATATTAAATTCATATAATAATATCTTATGCAAATATATAGCTAAAAGAAGGTATTATGCTTCACATAGTACTTAATTTTAACAATACCTTAACTTAAGAAGTCGATTCATCGCTTTGTACTGAAAAAAAACTATATCATTAAAATTCTATATCTGCCAAAACCAATTTTAGATAACATATTCTGGACTTATATAAAGACTTATTTAAAAAAATACACTTATTATTGTTTCGGCAAAAAACCATATGTTTTTTAAACTAATACTTATAACAGCCTTTTTGATAATGACCAGGCAATTATTAACTTTACTATAAATAAAATTAGAATGCAATCATCCGCGCAAACCATTGAAGACTATTTAGAAGAAATTCCAGAAGAGAGAAAAGTAGTTTTTCTTAAGCTTCGAGAAGCAATTCTAAACAATATCCCGAAAGGCTTTGAAGAACAATTAAGTTACGGTATGTTGGGTTACGTCGTTCCTCATTCTATATATCCTAATGGCTATCATTGTACCCCAAAATTACCGTTGCCCTTTGTTGCTATCGCTTCCCAAAAAAACTTTATTGCACTTTATCACATGGGAATTTATGCAAACTCCGATTTATTACAATGGTTTGTAGAAGAATACCCAAAACACTGCAAAAACAAATTAGATATGGGCAAAAGTTGCATTCGATTTAAAAATTTCAATCAGATTCCTTTTGATTTAATTGCCGAACTGATGCAAAAAATGACCGTAGAGCAATGGATTAACTGTTATGAATCCCAATTAAAAAAATAACCATTCATTCACCATTAATTTTTATGACCATGAACATTATTAAGAAAATCATTTTTGGATTGTTAGGAATTATAGCATTGCTCCTAATTATGGCTTTGCTTATGCCAAAAGACTATTCCGTAGAAAGAGAAATCACAATCAATCAACCTCGAGACAGTGTTTTCAACTATATAAAGTATTTGAAAAATCAAGACAATTTTAGTGTTTGGGCCAAAATGGATCCTGCCATGAAAAAAACGTTCTCAGGAATTGACGGAACTGTTGGTGCAATATCCGCCTGGGAAAGCAAAGATAAAAATGTGGGTGTTGGCGAACAGGAGATTAAAAAAATAGTAGAAGGAGAGCGAATCGACTTTGAATTGCGTTTTAAGGTTCCGTTTGAATCAACTGATATGGCTTATATGACAACCGAAGCCATTTCTCCTAGTCAAACCAAAGTGAAATGGGGTTTTAACGGAAAATCGCCTTATCCCATGAATTTGATGTTAGCTTTTATGGATATGGATAAAATGCTCGGGAAAGATCTTGAAACTGGCCTTAATAACCTAAAAGACGTTTTGGAGAAACAGTGATTGTTCACATAAAAAAACCGCAATTCCGGATTGGAATTGCGGTTTTCTTTTTAATGTTTTTTTTGGACTATTTTTTATTTTGCAAATAAGCCAAAACATTTTTCTCGATACGCTCATTAATATTAGAAATATCCGCTTTTACGAATTTTTCACCTAAGATATTTTCATATAATTCAATGTATCTATCAGAAACCGTTTCTATATATTCATCCGTCATATTAGGAATTTGTTGTCCTTCCAATCCTTGAAATCCATTTTCGATCAACCAACGTCTTACAAATTCTTTCGATAATTGCTTTTGCTCTTCTCCTCTATCCTGTCTTTCTTGATATCCTTCAGAATAAAAATAACGAGAAGAATCCGGAGTGTGAATTTCATCAATCAAAACAATTTTTCCTTCTTTGGTTTTTCCAAATTCATATTTGGTATCAACCAAAATCAATCCGCGACTGGCCGCAATTTCGGTTCCTCTTTGAAACAAGGCTCTGGTATATTTTTCCAAAACCAAATAATCTTCCTCAGAAACAATTCCTTTTGATAAGATATCCTCTCTTGAAATATCTGCATCATGCTCTCCGTTATCCGCTTTTGTTGTAGGCGTAATAATTGGCGTTGGGAATTTGTCATTTTCTTTTAATCCTTCTACCATAGAAACACCGCAAAGTGTTCTTTTCCCTAGAGCATACTCACGAGCAGCATGACCTGAAAGATAGCCACGAATTACCATCTCTACTTTGAAAGGTTCACATAAATAACCTACAGCAACACTTGGATCTGGTGTGGCAATTAGCCAATTAGGAACAATATCTTGAGTAAGCTCCATGAATTTGGTCGCAATTTGATTTAGAATTTGCCCTTTGTATGGAATTCCTTTTGGTAAAACCACATCAAAAGCCGAAAGCCTGTCGGTGGCGACCATTACCAAAAGCTCATCATTTATATTATATACTTCTCTAACTTTTCCTCTATAAACCGATTTTTGATTAGGAAAATTAAAGTTTGTAGTTGTGATTGTGTTGCTCATTGCTATTACGTGTTGTTGTGTTGTTAATTTATTATGGATGCAAATTTAAAACTATTTAAGAGAGTTTCACAAAGAAAAGATGGCAGATATGGAAGAAAAAATTAATACCTCCATTGTTTTACATTTTTATCAAATGATAAAGAAAAACCCCAAATTTCTATAGGAATGAATTTGGGGTTTCTCTTTATCATTTTAAACAGTAAATCGATTAATCTTGATTCTCGATCTGCTTGTAGGCATCAATCACTTTTTTGACTAATCGGTGACGTACAATGTCTTTGTCATCGAGATAAATGATTCCAATTCCGTCAATATCTTTCAAAACCAATATAGCTTCTTTAAGCCCGGAAATAGTTCTTCGAGGCAAATCGACCTGACCAGGATCGCCTGTAATCATAAATTTTGCGTTTTTTCCCATACGGGTAAGAAACATTTTCATTTGGGAATGAGTCGTGTTCTGCGCTTCATCTAAGATTACAAAAGCGTTATCAAGCGTTCGCCCTCTCATAAATGCCAAAGGCGCAATCTGGATAATCCCTTTCAAAATATAATCCTCCAGTTTTTCATTGGGCAGCATATCACGCAAAGCATCATATAAAGGCTGCATATACGGATCCAGTTTCTCTTTCATATCTCCAGGAAGAAAACCAAGATTTTCCCCTGCTTCTACTGCAGGTCGTGTGAGAATAATACGTTTTACCTGTTTTTCTTTTAATGCTTTTATAGCCATCGCAACCCCCGTGTATGTTTTCCCTGTTCCCGCAGGGCCAACAGCAAAGACCATATCACTTTTTTCCATTGTGTCCACCAACAACTGCTGGTTAGGGGTCATGGCCTTAATCATCTTCCCTCCTACTCCATGAACCAATATTTTGTCATGTCCGTAGGCTTTTTTTTCGTCTTGGCTGTCGCTGAGAATAACACGCTCGATAACATTGTCGTCAATGGTATTGTATCGTGTAAAATGCAACATCAATCGCTGAAATCGCTTTTCGAATTCGTCCAATACTTCTTTCTCTCCAAAAGCTTTCAAAGTTGTACCTCTGGCAACAATCTTCAGCTTAGGATAATATTTTTTGATTGTTTCAAGATGAGAGTCTTGAGCACCCCAAAAATCTTTTGGAGCGATGTCTATGAGCTCGATGATTCTTTCGTTCAAAAGTAGAATATTAAATTAGTTGAATTATAACGTGCGTTTCAATCCTTTTGTTGCTTTTTGAATTTACTGAATTCAAAAGTGGCTTACTTCTGTTAATCGTTATTAATTCCTTATATTATTGCCATAAATAGACTCATTAGCTTAAAGTAGCTGAATGAAAATTAAACATCGGCAAGCGATTTTTTCAATAAATCCTCATTAAAAAAATTGGAAACTTTAAAAATAAAAGTGTCGCTAAATGCTTTCTCTAATAACAAACCTTCAGAGTCTTTCTGAAGTTCATTGTCGTCATTAATCAATAAACCCGTATTTGTTACCACTGCCTCTTTAAGCTCAATCTTCTGAACACTTTTCTGACTGAATGATTCAAGGCTGCAAAAGAATAGAAAAAGAATAAAAATTTGCTTAATCATGTCTACCGTTTTTATTAAAAAAAATCTATTTAATTAAAGACTAAAATACTTTAGCTTTGCAGTTATCAAATTTAATAAAAATTACCTTTACGTAGCTCCAATAGTTATAAACAAAATTATGTCAATAATTACGCTCACCACTGATTACGGCTTAAAAGACCACTTTGTAGGTGCGTTGAAAGGGAAAATTTTATCAGAATATCCTGAAGCCTCAATAGTAGATATTTCTCACGATATTGACCCATTCAACTCTGTTGAAGCAAGTTACATAATTAGCGCATCGTACGCAAGTTTTCCTAAAGGAACAGTACACCTCATTGGAGTAGATATGGAATGGAATAAAGAAAACCAGCATATCGTAATGCATTGGAACGATCATTTTTTCATAGCGGCCGATAATGGTATTTTGAGCATGCTTTCGCAAAAAATAGTGCCTCAAAAAATAGTTGCCATAAACATTCATGACCGGTTGCACAATGAAGCTACAGATATGGATGTTTTCATAAAAGTGGCCTGTCATATTGCCAAAGGCGGATCACTCAACGTTATTGGTAAAGAAATTAAAAATATAAAGCAAGTAACCGAATTACAGGCCATAGTCGCTGATGATGGGAATTCATTAAAAGGACATGTGATTTATATCGATCATTTTGGAAATGTCATCACCAATATTTCAAAAAAGATGTTTTTGGATGTTGCCAAAGGCAGAGCTTACGAAATTGTCATGAAAACCAAAAACATCAAGACTATTTTACCGAATTATTCCTCTATCGCGAGTTCAGATAAATATCCCATTAAATCATATGAAGGAGAAAAGTTGGCCTTATTCAATGAAGCCGGCTTCCTTGAAATTGCCATTTTCAGGAGTAATCCAACCAAAGTGGGTTCTGCCAGTAGTTTGCTTGGACTCAATTATAGAGATGTGGTAACATTAAAATTTACAAATTAAAATTTTTACCCAAACACAATCGAAAGCAGAATTCATATAAAATAATAAAAACCGTAAACCTGCTGATCCCTTAGTGGACTTAGTTATTAAAAACAATTATAAAAATGTTTGTACGTATAGTAAAATTGAGTTTTCATGAGGAAAACATTCCTGCTTTTTTGGAAAACTTCGAATTAATGAAAGACAAAATCCGTAGTGCTCCGGGAAATCGCCTTTTGGAACTCTATCAGGACAAAAACAATAAAAGTATTTTCTTTACATACAGTTATTGGGAAACCGAAAAAGATTTAGAAAATTACAGAAATTCGGAACTTTTTTATGACATATGGACATTCACCAAGAAACTATTCAACGACAAACCCGAAGCTTGGAGTGTTAACAAATTAGTTTCTTTAGTTTAAAGTTTAATGCCCAAGTGCAACAACCTTAAACTTTAAACCTTTTACTTTTAAACAAAAAAAAATGAAATCAATAATATTACGAGAGATAAAATCCTTTTTTGGTTCTCCCATTGGCTATTTAGTAATTGCCATTTTCTTAATTTTAAACGGATTATTCCTTTGGGTTTTCGAAGGAGAGTACAACATTTTAAACACTGGATTTGCTGACCTGACCCCGTTTTTCACACTATCACCGTGGATCCTGGTTTTCTTGATCCCTGCAGTTACCATGCGCAGTTTCTCTGATGAAAAAAAACAGGGAACACTCGAACTGCTGCTAACCAAACCATTAAGTATTTGGCAAATTGTAAGCGGGAAGTTTTTTGGTGCAATGCTGTTAATTGTAATGGCAATTGTTCCGACATTTATTTATGTTGAAGTGATTTCAAGTTTAGGGATGCCCCAAGGAAATATAGATATGGGGAGTACTGTTGGTTCTTACTTTGGACTATTATTCCTGATTGCAGCCTATTCATCTATCGGGATATTTACCTCTACCCTTTCTGACAATCAAATTGTGGCATTTATCGTAGCGGTTTTTTTGTGTTTCTTTTTTTACTTCGGTTTCGAAGGGCTTTCAACGGTTGTTCCGAATGTTTCCAATTTTGTTTCAGCAATCGGAATGCAAAATCATTTCAAAAGCATGAGCCGAGGTGTAATCGACACACGAGATATCCTCTATTTTGTAAGTATTACGATATCATTTCTTTCGTTTACAGTTTATAATTTAAAATCTTTCAAATCGTAATGGTACCTATTAAAAATAAAAACCTAAAAACCGTATTATTTACTGTTGTCCTTTTGCTGATTATAAACGGAATAGGAAGTCATTTTTTTCATCGTTTTGATTTAACAAAAGACAAGAGATACACCCTTTCGGCTACTTCATTGAATATCATTAAACAAGTAAAAAATCCTTTGTCCATCAAAGTATATATGCAGGGTGATCTGCCGGCCGAGTTCAAAAGATTACAACAGGAGACTCGACAGTTGTTAGAAGAATTTCAGGCATATAATGGAAATATCGTTTTCGAATTTGTGGATCCATTGGAAAATGAGGACGAAAGCATGGATAACATTAAAGAGTTGTACCGAAAAGGTCTTACTCCAATAAATATTACCGTTGACGATAAAGGGAAACAATCACAAGCCATGGTTTTTCCTTGGGCAATTGCAGTTTATAATAACAAAGAAGTTAATATTCCTTTGTTGAAAAATATAATGGGCGCTTCAACTACCCAAAAAGTAATTGGTTCCGTTCAACATCTGGAATATTCTATTGCTGAAGGTTTAAATAAAATCGTAAAAGAAAAGCAAAAAAAGATTGCGATAATAAAAGGAAACGGTGAATTTCAGGAAGTCTTTATCGCTAAATTTTTAATGCAGGTAAGAGAGAGTTATTTCATAGGCCCTTTTACGTTAGACTCAGTGGCAAAGAATCCTGCGGGAAGTCTGGAAGCGCTAAAAAAATATGATTTGGCCGTAATCGCCAAACCAACAGAAGCTTTTACTGATGCCGAAAAACAAGTTTTAGACCAATATATAATCAATGGAGGAAAAACATTGTGGCTGCTTGATCAGGTAACCGCTGAAATGGATAGCTTGAATGTTACCGGATCTACTTTGGCCTTTCCTAAAGATCTAAATTTAAATGATTTATTTTTCAAATACGGAATACGGATCCAACCCGATTTAGTAAAAGACGAGCAAGGAAGTCCTATAAAGTTGGCCACCGGCGATCAAGGAAGCGCCACTCAATTTCATGAATTCAACTGGAAATTTGCCCCATTGGTTTATCCGGAAAGCAAACATCCAATCGTGAAAAATTTAGGTGGAATCAAATTCGATTTTGCCAATTCTATTGACACTTTGAAAAACGGAATTAAGAAAACTATTCTTTTGAAATCTTCTCAATATTCAAGAAAAATAGGATCTCCTGTCGAAATAAATCTGAACATGGTAAGCGAGCAAACTTCACCTGAGGATTATCTCAACAAAGGCAATATTCCGCTTTCGGTTTTACTCGAGGGCTCTTTTCATTCGATGTTCGAAAACAGAGTGCTCCCATTTGATCAAAAAAACTTTGAAGCCAAAGGCAAAGACAATAAAATGATTGTTATATCGGATGGAGATGTGATAAAAAACCAATTGGATAAAAACACCCAACCCGTAGAATTAGGTTTTGATCAAAGATCCGGAAATTTGTATGACAACAAAGATTTTCTAATGAATTGCGTCAATTATCTGTTAGATGATAACGGACTTATTAACATTCGAAGTAAAGATCTTGATTTACCTTTATTGGATAAAGAAAAAGTTTATGAAAACTATACATTTGCCCAATTCATAACTATCGGGCTTCCAATTCTAATTTTATTGCTTTTTGGCTTTGCATTTACTTTCCTTAGAAAAAGAAAATACAGCAGGTAGATGTTAATAAAAAATTTTCCATACTCAAATTGTTTACAATATATTTGTCAAGTGTATGGTATTTTAAGACAATAAAATATATTCCACAGAAATTAAAATAAAACAGATGAAATTTATAGTATCGAGTTCGTACTTATTAAAACAATTGCAGGTTTTGGGTAGTGTTATCAACAGTAGCAATACTTTACCTATTTTAGATAACTTTCTATTTGATTTAGACAATAATACATTGACCGTTTCTGCATCCGATTTAGAAACTACGATGTCGGCCACTTTAGCAATTGATTCAACAAGTAAAGGAAGTGTTGCTGTTCCGGCAAAATTACTTTTAGAGATCCTTAAAACTTTTCCTGAACAACCCCTAACATTTACAGTAGGAGAAAACAGCACCATAGAAATAAGTTCTAATTCAGGGAAATACGCTTTGGCCTATGCGCCAGGGGAAGAATTTCCTAAATCTGTAAATCTTGACGAACCATCTGTAACACTTGTTCCTGCAGATGTTTTGGCAACCGCGGTTAGCAAAACCATTTTTGCTGCCGGAAATGATGATTTACGTCCTGTAATGTCAGGTGTTTTCTTTCAGTTTTCTCCAGAAGGCTTAACTTTTGTTGCGACCGATGCACACAAATTGGTAAAATATGCTCGTACTGATGTAAAAGCATCGCAGGTTGCCGAATTTATTATGCCAAAGAAACCTTTGAATATTTTGAAGGGAATTCTCGCTACTTCAGATGCCGAGGTTAAAATAGAATACAACGATTCGAATGCTACTTTTTCTTTTGACAATTATATCCTGATGTGTCGTTTGATAGATGGAAAATATCCAAACTATGAAGCGGTAATCCCAAAAGAAAACCCAAATAAACTGATGATCGACCGTTCTCAATTTTTGAGTTCTGTGCGTCGTGTTGCGATCTTTTCGAATAAAACAACACACCAAATTCGTTTAAAAATCGCTGGTGCCGAATTAAATGTATCTGCCGAAGACATCGATTATTCTAACAAAGCCGAAGAAAGATTGACTTGCGATTATCAAGGTGATGATATGCAAATAGGTTATAATTCTCGTTTTCTTATCGAAATGTTGACAAACCTACAATCGGACATGATTATGCTTGAAATGTCTTTACCAAACAGAGCCGGAATTCTTACTCCTGTTGATGGTTTAGAAGAAGGCGAAACCGTAACCATGCTTGTTATGCCGGTAATGCTTAACAGCTAAACTATTTGATTTAAAAAGGTAAAACACGTTATAACCGTGAACACTTTATAAAATCACAATTGACACTCTATTAACCAAACCATTTATTATATTTATTCATCCGCAATTTCCTAACCAGAATTGCGGATTTTTGTTTTTATAATACTTTAATTTTTTTTGTCAGGTCGAGGCAGAATTTTTTTTACAAAAAAAGCAATATAAATTGACGTTTTTAGAAACAGGTCAATTATTCTCCTCCTTTGTAGGGGTGCCCGAAGGGCGGGGTGGTTATAATCCGTATTCAATAAAAACGTCAATGACAGCACAGTCGAGACTTAATGCTGAGTCTCGACTGTGCTACCTGACAAAAAATTCTCTAAAACGATTATAAGATTTAAGGGAGTTTAAAATTAAAACCTCCTTTATGAAATCTGAGTACTGCAACCTGCTTATATAACCCCCATTTTCTTCATTAAAAATGTGGCACTCCTATTTTTACAAATACCATCGCGAAGTGTATAATCAAAATGTAAATCATCATTGTGGATTTCGACTTCAAAACATTTATTGGTAAGGATGTCCGGATAGTCATTGGTGGTCAGACAAACTTCTATATCATGCGTAGCAATGGCGCCGATCGCTTTTTTGGCAATTACTTTCTTGACCACTTCTATCGTTCCGTTTCGTTTATCATCGGAGTTGGTACCGCGTAATATTTCATCCAATAAGACAAATGCCGGATTTCCTTCCAACTCATCCATAATCTGCTTCAAACGTTTAATCTCGGCGAAAAAATACGACTCACTATCCGATAATGAATCCGATAATCGCATAGAAACCAAAACAGGTAATGGATGCACCGTAGCCTTACTGGCACATACAGAAGAGCCGATTCCGGCAAGAATCATATTAACACCCAAACTTCGCAGAAAAGTACTTTTACCGGACATATTGGAGCCTGTCAGTATCATAAAGGATTGAGGGCAAAAACGAACTTCATTTCCCACCCTCGTTTTTTTATTTAACAACGGATGACTCAAATCCGAAAACTCAATTTTATAATTAGCGTTCAATTCCGGATAAACAAACTCCGGATTATTATAGGCAAAATTTGTTAAACTATTCAACATTTCAAACTCACCAATTACCGAAAGCCAATCTTCGAGCACCTCAGAATGCTCTTTTTTCCATTGCATCAAAGCCCTTAAAACATGGAGGTTAAAAAGAAATGTCCCGTTGAATAATAATGCCGTAACAAAATTACCTATGGTGTCCATCCTCGAAAATAATTCAGACAGCTTTTTAAAATGTACACTGGCGTTTTCGCTTTTAAATTTCAGCTTTTGCTGCAAATCAACCAGCTTTTCACTTTGAAACGATTCCTCCTCTATTTTTTGAAAAATCAAACTGTATTGTTTTATGATTGTATCAATGTTGTCTGCACTGGCAATTTCCATTTTAATACGCTTGAGAAATACACCCAAAACTGTCATATTAAAGATAAACAAGAAGGATAAGTAGGAAAGAAAAACAGAATTTGATGTGATCAAATAGAGAGTAAACGCGGCTATAAAAAGTGCAGGTGATAGATAGGAAATCAATATGCTTATCTTCGATAAGGGAGAACTTTTATAGGTTCCCCATCTGAGCAAATCATCATAAAAGGATTGATTATCATTACTTATCTGGGCCAAAGCTGAAAACTTCTGACGCCATTCCAATTTTTTGACCAACTCTTTTATGGCTTCTTGGTTTTTAACAATTTCGTCATTGGGTAATAACGTAAGTAATTGTTTTGCCAATGTTTTTTTCCCAATAAAAGTGGCCGTCCTGTTTAGATTTTGAAACAAAGAATGTTCCCCAAAAACATCTAAATCATAAGCATACGGGTGATGAAAATCATTAAATTCCTGCCCATTCTCAAAAGGAATCCCTTCTTTTTTAAGAAAGACAATTTCATTTTTATTAATGTCTAAAAGCGCAAGCAGAATTTGTTTTTTAAAAACCAATTTGGAATGAAAACGCATTAAAAAGATAAATAGGGCCAGCAGCGAAATGACACAAAAAACAAAAATATTATCTTGAATTTGATTGTGATAATAAATAGTGCCCAAAAAAAGAAAAATACATACCAGTCTAAAGAAACTTATGCTGTTGTATTTTTTAGTGATTTTTTTTAATTCTTCGGTATAGGTTTTAATTTTTGCTTTGTATATCTCCATTTTACTGTTTTATGAGATACAAATATAGCGTTTCCTACAATGATTAAAACAGATAAAGTGTGCGAAAAATTGCATTTTTACAATCCTTAAATTGATGATCAGTCTTCATGTATGGCCAAAATGGGAATACTGGAATGATTTGAAAATTTTTGTGCCAAACTGGGATTAAATAATTCAGAAAAGAAGTTTCTTTTATAAGTTAACATTGCCAAAATATCAATTCCGTTAAAGACAATGAAATCCAAAATAGTCTGTTTTACGTCTTCGCTGGGGATAATAAAAAACTGCACTGCGTCATTTTTAAAATCTTCTTCCCATTTTTTTATAGTAGCATCGGAGACATCTGAATTACTGGTCTTTACATAAAGACATTTTACACTGGCTTTCGTTTTTTTGGCAATATCCAATACTTTTTTTAATGCTTTTTTATCTTTGTTTCTAAAGCGGGTTGTAAACCCTATTGTTTCTATTTTATCAAATTTTGCTTCAAAAGGCACGCTCAATATCGGAACATCAATAGTGGTCAAAACAGAACCTGTATTAGATCCTATAAAAAACTCTGTCCAACCCGCAGCACCGGAAGTGCCCATAACTACAAGATCAATTTCATCCTCTTTTATTGCTTTTTTTATATTATAGATCAAATCTCCATCCATAAGCCTATGGCTCATTTTTATATGATGCAAATTACGCTCCTCGGCCAATGCGTGCAATTTTGGGATTTCTTCTTTAAACCTATCAAAATTCGCTAACTCAAGTGAATCATAAATAGTCTTATAATTTTCAGGAAAATATTGATTATCAAGAATCGGCAAATCAAATGAGTGTAATAAAACGAGTTCACCATCAACTAATTTGGCAAATTCTAAAGCATGTACAAACGCATTGTTGGCCACTTCAGAAAAATCTGTAGGAAAAAGAATTTTTTTCATGATAGTAAAGGATTAACAGAGTTGGTCTATCAAAGATAATTATAAAAATTAGATTATAAAACTATAAATACCAGTAGTTTACAATTAAATTTCTTAATAAAAAAATGTCCTGGATCAAGTTATCAGTGATCTTATTTAAATAATTAAGTGAAGTCTATTGATGTCAAATTGATGTCATTCATGAATAGCTAAAATAGGCACATTGAGATGAAAACTCAATTTTTTTGAAAGACTGATTTGGAAAAGCTTTTCAAAGAAATTTTTATGATGCACATGCATGGTTACCATATTAATTTTATTCGAATCAATAAAATTCAAAATAATCCCTTCCACATCATCCCCCTCAATGGAATGCAACAGTACATCTTGATTTTCGATTAGTGTTTCCCACTTCTTCATATTTTCTTCATTGCCTGTCTGATGAGGCGATTTGACGTATAGACAGTCAATATGGGCCTGAAACACCTCGGCCAGCTCCATTACTTTTTTTAATACTTTCAGGTCTTCCAATTTGTATTCTGTAATAAAAAGTATTTTTTTAATAGGCTGGTATTTGCAATGCTCCGGAATGGCAAGAACCACCGCTTTTGTATCATTCATGACTTTAGTGGTAACCGTACCCAAAAAAGTTTCCCTCAATCCGGTAGCTCCTTTGGTCCCCATGACCACATAGTCAATATTTTCTACCTTGGCTATTTCAATGGTTTCTTGAATCAGATTACCCATAACCAAAACATTGCTGATTTTGATATGGCCTAAATCATTGTCTTCGGCAATCTGTCTTAAAACGGGAACTTCATCCCTGTAATTCTCAAAATTACTTAACTCAGTCACTTCATAAATTTCCTGTAGATAGGGCGTTACATTCAAATAACTGCCCTGTGGTAATTGATACACATGCAGAGTAATAATTTCGGCATTGATACTGTCTGCTAATTTTAATGCATAGATAAATGCATTTTTAGAAACATCTGAAAAATCGGTGGGAAACAGAATTTTTTTCATAACATATGTTAATTAATTACTAATCAGTAACTTACATAAAATTACAAAACAAATCCTAAAATAATATGATTTTTGTCAGTTTGACTTATTTTTAACAAAAAAAAGAGTTAATGCCTCAGCTAGAATTGTTAAAAAACTAATAACACCCAATGAGTACGGATACTGGTTTTATAAGTGAATCTTGTTGCGTTCTCAATTTTACTTACTTTTGCATAAAATTGATAAAAAAGTATGATTCCAAACGATTCTATAGTAGCACTGGCAACACCTTCGGGAGCCGGAGCAATAGCCGTAATCCGAATTTCCGGCGAAGATGCCATTGCTATTGGTAATTCTGTTTTTCGATCCATTAAAAACAAAGATTTAACCACCCAAAAAACCCATACTTTACACTTGGGTCATATCATCGATGGCAACAAAACCCTGGATGAAGTCCTGGTGTCTATTTTTAAAGGCCCCAACTCCTACACAGGCGAAAATACCATCGAAATTTCCTGCCACGGCTCAACTTATATCCAACAGCAAATTATTCAGTTATTGCTTCGAAAAGGATGCCGTATGGCCAGCGCGGGTGAATTTACATTAAGAGCCTTCCTAAACGGCAAACTCGATTTGTCCCAAGCCGAAGCGGTGGCCGATTTAATTTCGTCAGACAATGAAGCCTCGCATCAAATTGCCATGCAGCAAATGCGTGGCGGTTTCTCTAACGAAATTGCCAAACTCAGAGAAGAACTGTTGAATTTTGCCTCGCTAATCGAACTCGAACTCGACTTTGCCGAGGAAGATGTAGAATTTGCCGACAGAACCCAATTTCACGAATTACTAAACCGAATAGAATTTGTTTTAAAACGTTTGATCGATTCATTTGCTGTCGGGAACGTAATCAAAAACGGAATTCCTGTGGCCATTGTGGGCGAACCAAATGTGGGAAAATCAACGCTTTTGAATGCGCTGCTGAATGAAGAACGCGCTATCGTTTCGGAAATTGCTGGAACGACCAGAGACACAATCGAAGACGAATTAGTTATTGAAGGTATCGGTTTTCGATTCATAGATACGGCCGGAATTAGAGAAACTGAAGATGTGGTTGAAAGCATCGGGATTCGTAAAACATTCGAAAAAATAGAACAGGCACAAGTGGTTTTGTATTTGTTTGAAAGTTTAAAGTTTAAAGTTCAAAGTTCGGAATACATAATAGAAATTGAAAAAATTAAAAATAAGTATCCATTAAAACCTTTACTTGTTGTAATAAATAAAGTTGATTTACTTTCTGAAAATGAAGTTATAAGTATTAGAAAACAACTTGAAACTTTAAACGTTAAGCTTGAAACTATTTCAGCAAAACAAAAACTAGGTGTCGAAGATTTAAAAACTCAATTATTATCCTTTGTCAATACTGGCGCTTTGCGCAACAATGAGACAATTGTTACCAACACCAGGCATTATGACTCTTTACTAAAAGCACTGGATGAAATCCAAAAAGTAAAATACGGTCTGGAAAGCAACCTTTCCAGCGACTTAATGGCGCTGGATATTAAGGAAGCGCTATATCAATTTGGAATGATTACTGGACAGGTTACCAATGATGAGTTATTAGGGAATATTTTTGCTAATTTCTGCATCGGAAAGTAAAGTAAACAGAACGCCTCATAAACAAATAAAGCCGTCTCAAAATGAACTGCCCCCAAAAAGTTAGACACTATTTGGGGGCATTTTTATGGAAAGAAAAGTCAAGTACAATTATGAATTTAAACTTCGCTGTGTAAATGAAGTTTTAAGAAACCATCAAGGAATAATTTCTATAGCCAAAGAAAATGGTATAGGAAAAACCAGTCTTAAAGATTGGATTAAATGTTATCTTGAATTTGGAAATGAAGGTCTTTTACCAATACAAAAAAACAAAAATTATAGTGTAGACTTTAAGTTAAAAGTTCTACAAACTATTGAAAGTAAGTCATTATCTTTGAGTAAAGCTTGTTTAATATTCAATATTCCGTCAAGTTCAATAATAAGACGCTGGCAAGGAAGTTATTCGGAAGAAGGTTTAGCAGGTTTAAAACTTAAAGCTAAAGGCAGACCAGTAGTTATGAATTTTAAAAGAAAACAACGAAAAACAGACAAACCTTTAACAAGGGAAGAAGAACTCTTAAAGGAATTAGAGTATCTCCGAGCTGAGAACGAAATTCTAAAAAAGTTCAATGCCTTAGTTCAAGCCGAGCAAGCCAATCAAAAGAAAAGGCTCAAACCATAATGGAATTAAGGCATAAATATGATTTAGATCTTTTGCTAAATTGTATGAATATGGTTAGGAGTACGTATTATTACTATGAGAAGAAACGCAAGTTAACAGATAAATATCAAGAGATAAAGGAATTAATTAAACAGATTTACAGCCATCATAAAGGTAGATTGGGTTACAGGCGTATTACTTTATTAATCAAACAAAAAGGGATTATAATTAATCACAAAACTGTACTGCGTCTGATGAAAATTTTAGGGTTAAAAAGTTTAATACGAATCAAGAAATATAAATCATATAAAGGTGAACAAGGAAAAATAACCCCCAATATATTACAGCGTAATTTTAAGACAACAAAACCCAATCAGAAATGGGCAACAGATGTCACGGAATTTAATGTCTCTGGGCGTAAATTGTATCTCTCACCCATTATTGATTTATTTAATGGAGAAATAATAAGCTATCAATTATCTGAAAGACCCAATTTTAACCAAATAATCAATATGCTAAAAAAGTCTTTTAACCGAATACCTGATAATCCCAATTTAATATTACACTCCGATCAAGGTTGGCAATATCAAATGAAACAATATCAAATGCTGTTGAAAGAAAAAGGAATAACACAAAGCATGTCAAGAAAAGGAAACTGTTTAGATAATGCAGTTATAGAAAACTTCTTTGGAATATTAAAATCAGAACTGTTTTATATCATGAAATTTAGAAATATAAACCATTTAAAACTAGAGATTAGAGAGTATATAAAATATTACAATAATGAAAGAATAAAGCTAAATCTAAAAGGAATGAGCCCAATACAATATCGAGCTCATTATTATCAAATTTAATTATAAATTCGTCCAAACTTTTGGGTGCAGTCTAAATTGAGATGGCTTTATCTGTTTATTCAGTATTACACAGAACTCTTTTTCTATTTTTAACAAAACTAAATAACTACATATCAATAGATTACAAATAACCTCAAATGATGTTTCAAGAAAAATTGGTAACTTTAATCTATGAAAAAGCATCATATTATTATTATCCCCAGCTGGCGCGAGCGTCTCGCTCGTGCATGTAATCTTGTCACATCCTAAAAAAAGTTTACATATTTACACTTAATCCTAAAATAGTCTGGTCATTGTTTTCATAATTTCTAGCTGAGCTATACCTCCAATCTATTGGATTGGTTACAAAACCAGTTTCGAAAAGTAAACGCCCTTTTTTCTCCAAAATTTGTATTTTCTACTCATTTATTATTTTTCATTTAAACAAACCCTTTGTGTTCACGAACCAGACGCTCGCGCCAGCAGGGAGTGCTGTATTGGCCAACAATTAATATTGTTATAAATTTACTCCCTGATTAATCATCCTGAACAAAAAAATGCGACAATTGATTACTATTAAAGAATGCCAAAAGAGCCAACTTGATTTATTATTTGAGATTGCAATACAAACCTATAACGATACCTACCAATATCTATGGTCGGATGGTGGAATATCTTATCTTGATCAATTTTATAAAAAAACGGATTTTAAAAAGGAGCTTTCAGAATCCAATATTTTTTACTTTTTGGTCTATGATGCAGACAAAGTAATAGGATATTTTAAAATAAAAAAAAATGTGATTGCCCCATATCCTGCAGTATACTGTACTGAAATAGAAAAATTGTATCTTCTCAAGGAATACATAGGAAAAGGGATTGGAAAGACCATAATGGAATTTATAATTTCTCTCTCTAAGGAACAACGCCGTCCAGTTCTTTGGCTTAAGGTTATGGAAAGCAGCCCAGCAAAATATCTTTATGAAAAATATGGATTTATACAAACCGACAAAATCTATTTGGATTATCCAGCAATGAAGAAAGAATATCGATGGATACTAACTATGGTAAACAAGATTGAAGATGTTGACTGTTTAGGATAAAAATTGTCTCTATAATTACTAAGTCACTGAATTCTCTCTTTGCCGTTATTAATACTATTTATATAACAAACGATAATCTATGAATAAGTGCTCCGCTGCGCAAAGTGTGTTTGTAAATAGATAAATCCGTCGTAAACGCTGCGCAAACGTCTCCGACTTTGCGCAATTTCTTGAACCAGTTATTAAAACGCAACGTCATAAAAGTCTCCTGACTTTTCCCATTTGGCTTTTAAAAATCCAAAACAAGTTATTAAACCCACTGGAGCTTGTTTGTCCACATTCTCCGGTGCTTGATTACATCGAGTACCTGCTTAAAATGCTAAACAAATTGTAGCGTTTGCAACGCGGTTAACAACAAGAAATTGTATTTTACACTTGGGCTGCTAGTACCCGAAAGAGTTTTAATTGTGGTTTAAATCTTATACATTTACATCCTAATTAACAAAATTGAGTTCGTCTGGAGGTTTTTAGACAAACTGATGTTAGCAATCATTGCACCGAACAACAGGAAAGTTATTACCAACCTACTAAAATACAAGAAACCTAAAAATGAAAATTATTTACAAAACTGAAATCATACCTGAAATCGAAGAAATAATAGATTTATATAATTTTTCCGATTATTTTCCAATTAACAATAAAGGAGATATTGAAAGAATAAAAAAGATGCACAGTAACGCAAATATCATTGCAACAGCTTGGGATAAAGACAAACTAGTTGGATTAGCAAGATCCATTTCAGACTTTTGTTATTGTTGTTATCTTTCCGATTTGTGTGTAAGAAATGAATATAAGGGAAAAGGCATTGGAAAAGAATTGGTGAAAATCACAAAGGAAATGGCTGGTGATGAATGCAAATTAATCTTGCATTCGTCACCAAACGCAATAAATTTTTATTCGAGCATTGGCATGGAACAAATAAATTCAGCTTTTATCATAAAACGAATTAATTAATACAAATGAATTTAACTAAAAAAATAGCTATTATAACAGGAGCCGCACAAGGTATTGGCGCCGGAATTGCAAAAAGATTAGCCAATGATGGATTTACGGTAGTTGCATTGGACCTGACAGAAGAAGCTTGCTTCAATACAGTTGATTCAATTATTAAGAATGGCGGGCATGCCATTTCAATTGGGGCAAATGTGGCTGATGAAAACGAAATAAAATCAGCAATGGAACAAATTATTTCCAAAGTTGGAGAACCCAGTGTTTTGGTAAATAATGCTGGGTTTGCAAGAGATGTGAACATAGATTTAATGGACACTAGAGATTGGGATGATGTTATAAATGTGCATTTACGTGGTTCTTTTTTGATGGTTAAAGAATCTATTCCATATATGAAAAAATCAGACTGGGGTAGAATTGTGAATATATCAAGTATTTCTGCAACAGGACATTCAGAAAGAGCAAATTATTGCGCCGCAAAAGCAGGTATGCATGGGTTTATTAAATCACTTGCCGTGGAATTGGGGCCGTTTGGAATCACAGCAAATGTAGTAGCTCCGGGATTAATAGTTACAGCAATGACTGAGGCAACAGCAAAAAGGAATGGGCTTACTTTGGAAAATCATTTAGAACAAGCCGTGAAAAAAATACCTGTTAATCGTGCAGGCACAGTAGCTGACATTGCACATGCGGTGTCATTTTTTGTTTCAGAAGAGGCAAGTTTTGTTACAGGGCAAGTGTTATATGTAGCAGGAATGCCAGTCAATTAATTGATGATCGATTTTTAACGGTATAAAAGTGGAGTATTATAACAAACGAGAAAAAACAACGAACCACTAACAGAGCGAGCTGTTGCACAACCGCTCTAAAAATCTAAATCGATACAAAACATTATAAAAGCTACCTCGTCTAAATCTTTTTTAGCGAGCCTATAAACAAAAAAACAAACCGTACTCTTTTTTAAATTTTATGATTATTTCTAATGGTTTTAAAACGAAGATTAAGACTACTGCTAAACGAATGCCTGCCGGAAAGAGTTTTAATTGTGGTTTAAATCCTTTATATTTTGTTCTCCAATTGCAAGCTTGTAGTAGGTGGTTTCTCTTCACAAAAAAAGCATTAATCTTAAATCCCGACAAACACAACTGTTGGTTGTTAAATAACAACCATAAATAGCGTATTTACAACTAATAGTAGCTGTATTTTTTTTATTTTGGAAATGTACCCGAAGTATCTTTGTCAGGTCGTTTAATTAAAAAATATAAATAAATTACTTATGTTAAAGTCTAATATGATTGGTAATAAAATTACCGAAGCACGAAAGAAAATAAATATTTCTCAAGCCCAGCTCGCTGAGCGTCTATTCATCAGTCCACAGGCAGTTGGAAAATGGGAGCGCGGAGAATCAACGCCAGACATCATTACTTTTAATCGTCTCGCGGAAATTCTGGGTGTTGACCTAAACTATTTTTCAGAAAGCTTCCAATCTGCAGCCGGTGAAGTTACATCCGTCGAGTCTTTGACAAAACAACCAACGGAATCGCCTTCTGGAGAACAAAAGAAAAAGCTTAGCTGGGATATGTCCCGTGAGAACTTGGTAGACACTGACTTTTCCGGGTTGAAAAATCTGCATGAAAAATTTGGATATTCTAATATGCAGCGATGTCTTTTTGTCGGTTCAGATATGTCGGGACTTCTTCTAAAAAGCAATAATGTTGATAGCTGTGACTTTTCGAGTTCCGACATCAGCAACAGCCATATTCAGAGTTCTAACCTAGCCAACAATATATTTAAGGACTGTTCACTGAAAGAAACTGAATTTTCAAGGAGCTATATTGAAGGTTGCGATTTCTCCGGCGCCGATTTTACAGGAGTGGAGTTTAAATCTGGAGGCTTCGGAAATAATACAATTGAAAATGCAGTGTGGAATCGTACCTCTTTTAATGCCATGCATATTGCTGATATAGTTTTCGAAGGCACCTTAGAGGACTGCTTTTTTGAAAACTGCACATTTACCGGAGTTAAATTCCAAAATGCAACGCTTATTAACACATTCTTTAAAAACAACAAGAAATTGAAACGGATCCAATTTATTGATTGCAAAGTAGATAAGTTGACTTATGCCTTTTTGAAAAACGGAAAAGCAGACTTGTCCGGTATCACCTTGTTAACCGCGTAAGCAGGTAATAAATATGTCGCAAAATGAAATCGCCATCTCGGGACAAGGCCTAAAGAAATCCTATAAAACATCCCCCAGTTCTTAGAGGTCTCCCTCTCTCGAATTACAACAAGTTATCCCCCGCTGCGCAAAGTATGTTTGTAAATAGATAAATCCGTCGTAAACGCTGCGCAAACGTCTCTGACTTTGCACTCGCAACGATGATCCACAAACATAATCAAATAGAAGAGTGACCCGTAACTTGGTTGCTTTTGTTTTTAGTAAACACAGGAAAAAGCCGCATCAATGGAGTGGATAGTACTTGGTACTAGTAAAATCAGATTATTTATTTCGACGATGTACAATGTTTCGTTTGGTCCACAAAAAAACTAGTAGAACTAATGGCGTTTTGGCATTTTATTTTCTCAACTTCAATTAAGATAAAAACAGATAGTAACCAAAACCCTTGCTCTGCAAACAGGATTGCATCAGCGAGGGGAATCATTAAGAATTTTATATTGGGATGTACAAGTTGAAATACAATTTCGAATTGAAAATCATCGAACACCAATTAAAATAAAAGTGAGATAAAGCAATTCCCAAAACAACGGAAAAAGTGGTTAATCTTAGTTCAAACTAGGTTATTTATACAAATTCCCAGCCACTCGTTCCAGAATAGATTTTGGCAAAAGCCAGGCAAAGAAAACTCCCAATTGGTTGACAAAACCAGTTACAATTTCGGCTCTTTTATTAAACATTCCGTTAAGGGCTATTTTAGCGACCTGTTCGGGAGTCATATTTAATTTTTCGGCCGCTTTTAGCGCTTTTTCACCCACTTTTGCTCTGGAGGCAAAACCGGTATCGGTAGCTCCCGGCGAAACTGAAGTAACCGAAATGGAGCTCCCTAATAATTCGTGGCGAAGTCCTCTGCTGAAATTCAAAACAAAAACCTTCGTAGCCGCATATAAACTCAATCCAGGGACCGCCTGGTAGGCGGCCGTACTGGCTATATTGAGGATATACGCTTGCTTTTGTTGATGAAGCATGGGTAAAAACAGTTGACACATTTGTACCAACGTGTTTATGTTTACGTTCATCATGTTCATGTTATCACTAATGGACGATAGCTTAAAAGAGCCACTGAGTCCATAACCGGCATTATTTATCAAAATATGGACCTGAAAATTATTGTCTTCGCACCACTGATATACCTGGCCGGCACTTTCATTCAGGGACAGATCGATGGCCAGATAGTCCACTTGTATCTGATGCTTTTCAGAGAGGTTAACCGCTATTTTTTTTAGCTCATCACCAGAACGGGCAACTAAAAGCAAATTGTATTTTCGTTCTGCTAATTCTTCAGCAATGGCTTTCCCAATACCTTTGCTGGCACCGGTGATAAGGGCGTAGGTCATGTGTTAAGGCTTTTATTTACTATTTATCTGTGCACTTTTCGAGTAAACCAATGATATAAAGGAGTTTTACTGTTTTCGGATTTTGGATTGTATTTTCCGGTAATGATAGGTACATACATTACCCTGCGCCGACTTTTTTCGCCATAATGAGGCGACTGTTGTACCCGATGCCAAATTCGCCCATCATGAACGGTTAAATCACCCGCTTTAATGTCAAAACCTACTTCATCCGGATCAGGGGTATGGTCGACAAAATATTTTTTGCCAAATAAAAGCTGGAGCATATTTTGTTTGTGTGTACCCAGGAGAACCCTTAACCCGCCATTTTCGTACGGGCAATTATCTAAATGTATACCAACATTTAGCATAGGCATTATTTTCTGACCTAAAAAAAAATCTCTCGGACAATCAGTATGCCAACCCATTTGCGAAAATGAGCTATTGGGTGTTCTAAGATAATTATTTAGCACTAAACCGTCTTTTTCGTCTTCGCCAATTCGCCCCTCATAGGGCTGTAATAATGCTATTAAAGCTTGCAAACGGGAATCTTTCAGTAAGTCATGGAGTATCGCGCTTTCTTGCGAAAGGAAGCAGAAACGCTGGATGGTTTTGTTTCCATATTCGTCTTTTCCGAATTTCAGTGGGATGCCATTTACTTTATCCCTGCCGTCTGCAATCCATTTTTTTTCAATCCGGGAAACTTCTTCTAAAAGTAATTCCACGGTAGACTGTGATATAAAATTATTGAATTTAATAACTCCATGCTGGCTAAAATAGGAAGCTTGCTCAGGAGTGATTTTATCTGTTAGGGTGAAATTGGGACAATCTAGTTTTTCCATAATTGGTATCCATCTCGCGCTTAGTTTAATCATTGTATATTTATGATTAACTGCAGCTTAGGTAATTGTTCTTTTTTTGGCGCCTATCAAATATAATGAATTTAGTTTTTTTAACAGATAGCTTAACGTGAATTTTTTTATGAATAATTAATATTTAGCCATAATGCTGTCGGGTTATTTTTTGTGCCAAACGCCAAATAAAATAAGCAAAAATAGGTGCCGCAACGATATCAATCGTATAGTGTACGTGCTGAATCAATAATAAAATTGACACTACTGATGCTGCCACAAAAATGATAATTTTCTCTTTTTTACTAATTAAACACAGCCCCATTAAAAACACCGTGGAAGTATGTCCCGAGAAAAATAAATCTTTGGTGATGAATTTCGCACCATAAAAAGCATTGCTTAAAGGATCGATTAAGGCAATTAATCCAACAGGGGCATTTAATGGTACTAAACTAATACTGATGATGCGTGATAAACATAAAAGGACATAGGCCGATAGAAAAGTGAGAAGGACCTGAGGGTTCTGCAATGACCTAATGATGACCAAAATCGCTGAAGCCCATACACAAACAAAAATAGGCAAGGAGACATTATACGCCGGAATTTGATCGAGTAACCAGTCGTTTAGTAAAATACCGTTACGTGTTTCGATTGTTTGGAAAAACCATGGAAAGAAAGCCAGAATAACAATGATTGATCCAATGCCAATACGCAACTGTTTGCGATAGACGCTGGAAGCGAAAGCTATACCCCATTTTTTTTTAAAAGAAAGCCTGTTACTATTAGTCATCTTTTGCATTTTAGAAAAAGATCGAATTTACGGTAATTGATTTTTAAGGCAACAAAACGCTGAAAATGAATCGATACAGTATTTTCAGTGTACTAATTTAGCGAGATTTAAGCGAAACGCCAAAAAAACTGGTATAACTATAACAGGATTTATTTAATAACCTGTATAGTTATTTTTAGGACAAAACACATTAATTATGCTACATATTTTAGACCCTATAAAAGCCATAGATAATGTATAAATAATGTATGGGTAATACATAGATAAAGTATGGATAGTGTATGGATAATGTATGAAAGATTAAAATTAGCCCGCAACTACCATCCGCTAATGTATGCGTCCAAAAGGTGTACTGAGAAACTTGCCTTTCAACCATTCGATAATACAGCAAAGAATTCAAATACAAAGCCGCTATTACAAGAATTAAAACACTATAAATCAATAAATTAACATTATACATCAAATATCAGATCAAGAAAAAATGGTATCTTTATTTTATAAAATGTGCATAACGAAAACTTGATACAAACGCTGATCATTACATGCAGATTAACCCCGATAGTCATCCGGCGACCAATTAAAAACAACGAAGATAACCCATGAAAAAGCATCACAACATCATTATTGCTGGAGCCGGTGGTATTGCCGAGGCGGCTGGTTTATTATTAATAGAATGGAGCGAAGTTACCCCTACCCTTTTTATTGGCAATCGAACACTGGCCAAAGCTACAAAAGTAGCCCACTGGATCCAGGAAGGAGCAACAAAACCATGTTCCGTCCAGGACTTCCTTCTTCCCGAGGAAGGTTTTACCGAAGAAATGAAAGTGTTATTTGATGAAGCCGACATACTGCTCGACTGTCTGCCGGGCAGTCAAGCCCCCAGAATGGCCCAGCTTGCCAAAGATTTTCACATGCACTACGCTAACCTCACCGAATATGTCGCCGAAACCGAAGCCATAATGACATTGGCAAAAGAGGCCCAAACAGGTTTTGTGCTTCAAACCGGTCTGGCTCCCGGTTATATTGACTTGTTGGCTAACGGGCTTTTTCAACAGTTTTGCAATGACTTTAAGGTAGACAAAGTAGACAAGCTGGAAATGAAAGTTGGCGCCCTGACCAATCATGCCGTTGCTCCCCATTATTATGGTTTTACATGGAGTCCGGTAGGTGTGGCAACCGAATACCTGAAAGACGCTATAGTATTGCGCGATTTTAAGAAAACGATCCTACCGTCCTTATCGGAAAGAGCGACCATTATTATCAACGGCATTGCTTATGAAGAGGACCTTACCTCAGGTGGCGCAGCCGATTTACCGGATAACTTGTCCGGAAAAGTTCGTTCATTGGATTACAAAACCTTGCGTCATCCCGGGCATTACGGTTGGATTCAAGAACAACTTTCTTTTTTGGGAAATGCCCCTAATCCCATTCAAACGCTACAAGAAAAAATGGAAGACGCAATTCCTCACATCGAAGACGACCAAATCGTTTTATATGCTGCAGTAGAAGGAAAAGATGCATCAGGAATTTTACGCAGACGGGAAATTGCCAAGACTATCTTTCCCCAAAAGGTGGGAAAACATCAATTAAGAGCCATACAAACCACGACGGCGGCACCCTTAGTGCAATCGGCACAATTCTTACTCGAAAATCCACAACGCGGAGTTATTCTGCAAAGCCAAATTGATCCTATTTCCTTTTTAAACGGAAATTACATTCTGCCTGTTTATGGGAAAGTGTAAGCATGGTAATAGATGCAGCCCTAACGGCATTAGCGCAAAACCTCTAGAAATTGATCATTTAATCTTTGCCAAAGTTTTAAACCTTGACAAAGATTACTTGCATTAGAATAGTGCAGGAATTATTGACAGGGAAAACGAAATTGATGTAGAATACCCCTTGTGGTTGTCCCTAGCTTGTCCGATACTGTGTTTTATTTTCTTGATGGTTAAACAGATAAGTTAGATGGATAATAAAATAAATTAGATGGTTAATCCGGTAAATTAAACAGATAAATAGTTGTTTTATATTAATAAAGTTTTAAATTTGATGGTTTTAATACTAAATTATGATACTATCAAAGTAATTTATATGTATAAAAAATTACTATATCATGTTAATTTTGATAAAAAAGAATCCTTTCATTAAAAGAAATGCTATGTTAAAAAAAAGAAGACAAGGAGACAACCATCCACATCAAAGCAGTGTTATATTGGATCTAAAAAGCCTCTTTAAACTCAAGGGGATTACACAGCCTATTGCCTATCTCATCAAGATTGGCATTAATAATACCTCGGCACAAAAGATGTATCATGGCAAAGCGATTCAAATCAATTTTAGACAACTCACCGCCTTGTGTGTCAATCTGAATTGCACGCCCAATGATTTGTTTGCCATTCGAAAAATGGAACTGCCACCCAAGCACGAACTCAACAAAATAAGAACCTATACCGAAGTGTTGCCCATGGAAATTTCTGAATTCCTAAAAGACAAATCGCTTGCCGAAATTCAGGAAATTATGGAAAAATACGCCACCGATAAACTGGCTGGAACTATATTATGAATTCGTTTTTAATGTGAATACCCATTCTCAAATTTATATTCAAATTGGAAGATTTAGCATTCAAAATCACATTTCTGCTCAATCACACTTTAACCAACCTGTAACACTCATTCTGGTGTTTTGGGTGACCAAAACCTCGTGTACTAACTCGTCACTTTTAAAGAAGACGGTTTTACCTTGTGTAGGTGCTATTTTTTGGTTGTTGTTCAGTTGATGAATCAGCAACTCTCCCCCGTCGCTTTCCTGCCAATTGCTGTTTAGGTAACTGATCATGGAGTATTTTCTACTTGGATTATTTTTGAACTGGTCTAAATGTTTGAGGTAAAAATCGCCTTTTTCATACAATGAATAATGAAACTCATAACCTGTAATTCCGGCATAACAACTCATGTTCAGATATTTTATAAATTCCTCAATTTGAACAAAAAATTCATTTTCGAACGGATCATTGTGTTTTTTATCCAACCAATAAATAGCATCGTTTCTGATGGTTGTATTAAAAGTCAATTTCTCGGAATTGCCTATACCGGCTGCAATCAATTCGTTTTTTTGGTTTAAAGCGAGTAGATTTAACTTCAAATTATTCGCCAACGCATCACTCAAAAAATTTTCCGATATACCCACATTATTTTCGATATAAGTCGCAATCAAAGCCTCAAAGCTATTTTCCATGTTTGTTTTTATCGACTGCAAAGACTGCCAACGGGACAAGGTAGCTTAAATAAACCACTCTGGACTGAAAGTCCATAGTTTTTATTTAGCAGACTGAAAGTCTGCAAGGTTAAAACGAAACAAAATTTTAAACCGCTAATTCGCAAATTTAAACACATCAAAACAACAAAATAATTTGCGAATTAGCGGTAAATATTTTTAGAAGCTGAAAGCGAAATGCACTAAAAATGCATAGTTTTAAACTATATCTGAGACCAATAAACCATACTAACCGTTTACTTCTTTTATTTCGTTCTAAGGCAAAAAAACAGAAGACCGGATTTTCAAAATAATTAATCCATAAAGTTGGTAACTCCATTTGTTTATTCCATTTTGGTGTCATTGGAATCTACAATAATAAATGACATCAACTAATTCTTTACTTTTGTATAAAGTCTAAAACACAACCAATGGAAAAGCAATATTCTGTTGCCATTCATCCTTCTCCGGAAATTATTGCACAAATTAAGGGTATGAAAGACCAATTGGCCGGGGAAGTGGGCTGGTTTCACAGCAGGAATTCCGTTGCACACATTACCATCTGTGAGTTTAAGACCACTGACAAGGAGTTGGATGCCGTAAAAAAACAGCTGGCTAAACTATGCGCCACCTTGTCTCCCGTGACCGTGCATTTGGATGGTTTTGGTAATTTTTACAATCCGAAAAACGGTAAATATGCCTTTTTTATTGCTCCCGACGAGGAATCAAAGGCAGCGCTGAAGCCCATCATGAAGCGTTTTCATAATGCGTTGCCCGTAAAAACTTTTCATCACAGCGATGAGGCCCATCTTTCCATTGGACGTGGTCTAACCCCTGAAAAACTAAAAAAGGCGGAGAAAATGTTTACGACTATTAATGAATCTTTTTTATGCGATGGCATTGTATTGCGCATGCTGGACATGACCATTCAGCAGTTTAGGGTTATTGATACATTTGAGTTTAAGGGTAATCCACAGCCGGAATCGATACAGGGAACGCTCTTTTAGTTAATCGTTTCGATTGATTTTATAAAAAAATAATAAACCCAATTTTCATCAATCTACTTTTTTGAACACCAGCTCAACTCCCGAGGGGCTTTTCAAGGTCAACCGAAGGTTTTCTATACTATATGTAGTCGTACTTTGTAACGCGGTCAGGAACTCCATTTCTTTATTTTGAGATTCACACGCCATTCTGGTCGTTGCTATTTTTGTAAATCGCAAGAGTCCTTTTTCAAATAAAATTGTCCCATTCATTCTGTTACATCCTGCGTACCCCATGAATTGGTTGGTTGTCGTATTAATTTCGAGATTTGGTAATTCGCCGCTGAAGTTAGAAACAGATACTTTTTGTCCGTTTAGTTTTTCCAATACCCAAATATCATGTAAACGAGGATCGGTGACATAAGTGCCACAACCTTTAAAAAAAGTACTGCTTGCATCCGTTCCTTTTTTGATCACAACGGTAACAACATAGGGAAAATTGGCACCCGACATATTATCCTGGCAAAATTCTTTTCGTATTTCAATAGTCATTTCCCCGGATCCATTCGTCAAACGATAGGATTTCACATTGCCGTCCATGGTTTGATTCGGTATTACAGCCGGAGCGATAAAGGCTTCGAAACCTTCTTTAAGAGATGTAAATTCGATTGCTGTATTGGAAATTTTCAAACCCCAAAAAGGTTCGTTTCCTGTAGCCCTAAAATATATTTCTTTCTTAAGATTTTCCGTTTGAATTTGGTAAGCTGCATTTGGTTCCGCTTTAGAAACACTGCTTTGGGATTCATTCGCACTCTTGCAGCTTATCAAAAGTGGCACCAACATTCCTAAAAAAAATATCTTTTTCATCATTATTATTTTGTGGTTTACGACCAATGCTGCGCCGAAACTAATTTTTTATTCAATAAAATACACCATCAACATAATACAAAGATCCATTTTCGAATTTGAAAGTTGATTTTTCGTGATGAATTTGTTCTACCAGCAAATGATCTCGAAAATAAGCTTTGAACTCCACGATATTTTCTGTCGCATTTACTATTTCAAGTTTTAGCCATTGATTGCTGACGGCCCAGTTCAAAATTTCGGATTTAGAATGGTATTTTCTCTCCGATGGATGTGTAGTTGCCATTAAATAATCGACAGCATGAGTGGCATAGGCCGAATATCGAGAACGCATCAAAGATTCTGCGGTTGAAGCTTTTTCTGCTCCTTTTATAAGGGGTTCGCAACAGTCCTGAAAACCTTTTGCAGAACCGCAATAACATTTATTTTCAGTCATTTTTTCAAAAAAACTATTTAACTTAAATTATAGCTGTCCGTCAAGCTCAATTATTCTTTCTTGCAATTGTTCTAATAGCACTTGATAACGGCCTATTTCCATCAGATCTTCATCCTTTTCAGAGAAATCGAGCAATTCGTTAAGCTCCTCACGAACTTCTGCCACCTTAAGATTAGCCTCCCTGGCGTTTCTGCTGGCGATCAAATCAATTATTTCCTGAACACCATTTTTCAGCTCCGTAAACTTATTATTTTTCATAGCTATAGTATTTTGTTAGTCCTCCGAAGTTTTACTCTCATTGAATTTCTTCGCAATTTGCTTTAATTTTTCCTTGCGATCCAATACAGCCTGTTTTGCTTTATCTTGTG
>Ga0137355_1000006_pt1 | contig 34135 bp, 25 predicted proteins | sample EasRivERMLT800_2_FD_104763 | JGI IMG/M metagenome (GOLD analysis project Ga0137355, IMG submission 104763) | Soil microbial communities from meander-bound floodplain in the East River, Colorado, USA - East River MetaG ERMLT800_2 | ecosystem: Environmental > Terrestrial > Soil > Floodplain ... | reverse complement strand
TGTCCCATCTGCGGGATGGATCTAGTACCGATGGAGCCCGCGGATAGCGAAGAAAATAAGGCATATGAGGAATTGTTGCATAAAATGAAAATCGCGACCGGATTTACTGTTCCCATTTTTGTAATAGCCATGTTAGCCATGTTTCCAAATAATCCGTTGCTGCAAGTGATGGATACCCAAAAGTGGAATTGGGTACAATTCCTGTTTACGTTGCCGGTAGTTTTTTATGCGGGTTGGATGTTTTTTGTGCGTGCATGGAAGTCTGTCATCACTTGGAATCTCAATATGTTTACGTTGATAGGAATTGGAACGGGAGTAGCTTTTCTGTTCAGTGTGGGCGGCATGTTTTTTCCGGATTTTTTCCCGAATGAATTTAGGACCGAAGACGGAAATGTAGCACTCTATTTTGAGGCCACGACCGTTATATTGACTTTGGTTCTTTTGGGACAATTGTTGGAGGCAAAAGCGCACAGCCGAACCAGCGGCGCCATAAAGGAATTACTGAAGTTAGCCCCAACCGAAGCCACTTTGGTTATAGACGGAAATGATAAAGTGATCTCTATACATGACATCAAAAAAGGGGATTTACTGCGCGTAAAACCGGGAGAAAAAATTCCGGTTGATGGAGAAATTACCACTGGTGAAGGAATCATCGACGAATCGATGATTACCGGGGAACCCATCCCGGTCGACAAAAGAGAAGGCGACAAAGTAATTTCAGGGACTATCAACGGAAACAAATCATTTGTTATGGTAGCCAAGAAAGTGGGTTCAGAAACCTTGCTTTCGCAAATCGTTCAGATGGTCAATAATGCCAGCCGATCAAAGGCGCCAATTCAAAAACTGGCCGACAGTATCTCTAAGTTTTTTGTGCCAGTGGTGGTGGTGGTGGCTTTAGTAACATTTGTTATTTGGGCAAAATTTGGACCGGATCCGGCACTGGCCTATGGATTCATCAATGCCATAGCGGTATTAATCATTGCCTGTCCTTGTGCTTTGGGACTGGCGACGCCAATGTCGGTGATGGTGGGAGTAGGCAAGGGAGCGCAATCCGGCGTTTTGTTTAAAAATGCGGAAGCCTTAGAGAATTTGAATAAAGTGGATGTTTTGATAACCGACAAAACAGGTACGATAACCGAGGGAAAACCGTCCGTAGAAAAAATCGTCGCGATTCAGAATAACGAAAACGACCTACTGCAAAACATCGCTTCGCTGAATCAATACAGCGAGCATCCCTTGGCGGAAGCAGTGGTCAATTATGCGAAAGCAAAAAACGTTTCATTGATAGAAGTGAAAAATTTTGAAGCCATAACAGGAAAAGGGGTTGTTGGAACTGTAGCCGACAAAAAAGTCGCATTAGGGAATAAAAAACTAATGGAACAAGTTGGGGCAAGTGTTGCTGCTGATCTGGAAAATAAAATCATTGCCGAACAGAAACTGGGGAAAACCGTTTCCTATATTTCTGTAGACGGAGTTGCTTCGGGTTTTGTGTCCATTACAGATGCCATAAAAGAGACTAGTAAGGAAGCTATCGCAGCACTGATGCGTCAAGGCGTTGAAGTGATCATGCTTACCGGTGACAATGAGAACACGGCAAAGGCGGTGTCCGATGAATTGAATTTGACGGGATTTAAAGCGAGTTGTTTGCCCGAGGACAAATTGAAGGAAATCAAACGCTTGCAAGCCGAAGGGAAAATTGTGGCCATGGCAGGAGACGGTATCAATGATGCCCCGGCATTGGCGCAAGCTAACATTGGGATTGCGATGGGAACGGGAACTGACGTGGCTATAGAAAGTGCCCAAATTACTTTGGTAAAAGGAGACTTACAAGGCATTGTGAAAGCCAAAAACTTGAGTCATGCAGTAATGAAAAATATCAAGCAAAATTTATTTTTCGCATTCATTTACAATACTTTGGGGATTTCAATCGCAGCAGGAGTGTTATATCCCGTTTTTGGCGTATTGCTGTCGCCCATGGTTGCTGCCGCAGCAATGAGCTTTAGCTCCGTTTCGGTTATTGCAAATTCGTTGCGATTAAGAGGTTTTAAAATTTAGATTCCATCCATTATTTAAATGGTAAATGAAATGAGGATTAGTTTATTCGTGCCGTAAGTTGGTAACATCGTTACGCACTTGCGGCATAATAAATGGGTTAAACTCTGAATTGGATTTAAAATATAAGATCTTGTATTTCTTTCGTTTTGTCGAATACGCTTTTGGCAAAAGGACATAAAGGTATAATCTTGAGATTGTTTACCCGAGCATATTGTACCACGGCCATTACCAATTTTTTGCCCACACTTTCCGAAATAAGTGTATTGCTTGCTGATTTGATTCCTGTTTTATAAAGTGATTTGCCGATATGCACCGTAATTTTACCTATAATCGTTATTTTTTATTTTGATCCGGAAGCGGAACAAATTCGCTTTCGCCCGGAACTTTATCAAAAGTTTGTGCCAGCCATTTTTCCTTCGCTTCTTCAATGCGTTCTTTGGTCGAAGCCACAAAATTCCAATAGATAATTCGCTCTTCCGGAAATGGCTCCCCTCCGAAGATATATATGGTCGTGTTTTCAGCCATATTGAAGGTGCAGAGTTTACTGTCTCTCGCAATCAAAATCTGTTTTGGTTCAAAAACGTTGCCTTCACTTTCTATACTGCCTTCTAAAATATATAAAGCGCTTTCTCCAAACAAGTCTTCGCCAAGGGTCACCGTTTGGGCTGTGGTGCTTTTTAGTTCCAGTAGATAAAGCGGACTGTAAACCGGAACGGGTGATTTTCTTCCAAGCACTTCGCCGGCTATAAGTTTGAAAGCAATGTTGTTTGATTTCCATTCTGGTATTTCATTTTCAGGAACATGGAAAAAAGAAGGCTCGATGTCTTCTAATTCCTTGGGTAAGGCGACCCAGATTTGAAGTCCGTGTAGCATTTTATCAGAACTGCGCAAATACTCTGGCGTTCGTTCTGAATGCACGATTCCTTTTCCAGCAGTCATCCAATTGATCTGTCCGGGTTTGATTTCCATTTCCGTTCCCAAACTGTCTCTGTGCATGATACTTCCTTCAAAGAGATAGGTCAAGGTCGAAAGACCAATATGCGGATGTGGCGGGACATCAAAATTTTCGTATTCATGCATATGGGTGGGTCCCATATGGTCAATGAATGCGAATGGTCCGACCATTCTTTTTTCCCGAAAGGGAAGCAACCGCCCAACCATAAAGTTACCAATATTGGTCGGACGTTCTTCTATTATCAGTTTGATGTTTGACATTTTTTATGTTTTTAAATCATAAAAATAAGGAAATTACTCTTCTAAATAACCGAATTTTCCCATATTCATATCGTTGAAGGCTTGTATGATTTCGGCTTGGGTATTCATCACAAATGGGCCGTGTGCGGCAATAGGTTCGTTGATTGGTTCTCCGCTTAAAATTAAAATTATTGCATTTTCAGTGGCTTCAATGGTGAAGGCTTCGCCTTCGTTTTCGAATAATGCAAAATGGTCAGCAGGAACATTCTCGGCATCGTTAACTTTTATGCTTCCTTCAATTACCAATAATCCGGTGTTGTAATTGGCCGGAAAAGTAAAGGATGCTTTTGCCCCTTTATTCAATTTGGCGTTTTGCAAATGAACGGGTGTGAAAGTAGAAGCGGTGCCTTTTACATTTTCATATTGTCCCGCTATAACCTCAATCACGCCTCCATTATTCGGAAGTTCAAATTTGTTGATTTGGTCGTTGGTAATTCCTTGGTATTTTGGTGTCGACATTTTGTCCTTCGCAGGAAGATTGACCCAAAGCTGTACCATTTGAAAATCGCCGCCATTTTTGCTGAATTCCTTTTCATGGTATTCTTTGTGCAGGATCCCTGAAGCTGCAGTCATCCATTGTACATCGCCCTCGCCAATGATACCGCTATTTCCCGAACTGTCGTGGTGTGCCACTTTACCATGATAGGCAATCGTGACGGTTTCAAAACCTCTGTGTGGATGAACACTTACGCCTCTGGGTTGATCGGTTGGTGGAAAATAAAATTTAGAATTATAGTCCATCATAATAAACGGACTCATTCTTTTCATATCTAGATGATAACCGCTCGGGATGAAATTGTGCACTCTAAATCCGTCACCGACCATATGTGGTGCTGGTGGTGCCAATACTAATTCAACGTTTCTTGTTTTCATTTTGGTGTCTGATTTAAATTATAGTACAAATTTACTACTGCTTAAAGTCAGACGCATTGATGTAAGATAAGAAATGAATAGACAGCGAATTAATAAGGTTTGAAATTTCTTTTTGCCAATTCCTTTCGGACCCTGCTCAATGTTTCAGGCGTAATACCTAAGTAGGAGGCGATCATCCATTGCGGAATGCGCAAAGTAAGGCTCGGATAAATGGTTATAAAGTCTAAATAACGTTGTTCGGCAGTAGCGCCTAGTAATAAGTTGACACGCTTTTGCAGTTGGCGAATATGACTGTGTAAAGCAATATTATCCTGTTGCCTAAAAGAAATACTAATTTCAGTTGCGGCGTCAATGAATTTTTTATCGATGAATACAACTTCGCTTTCTTCAATGGCATCGATAAACAATTGGGAAGGCTCGTTGAAATAAGAACTGCTTCTGTCTGAAATAATCCAATTCTCAGGTGCAAATTGAATGATATGCTCTTTACCGGATTCATCTATGGTATAGGAACGCAACAATCCTTTGGATACAAAAAAAGAGTGATGACAAATGTCTCCTTGATGGAGTAGGAAAGTGCCTTTTTCTACTTTTTTGAATTGCAGATTGGCAGAAATCGAATGGAATTGCTCGTCCGTTAGATTGGTTTTCGATTGAAAATAGGTTTTGAATGAATCGAGCATAATCTTATATTTTATATTGGTTATAACTCTAAAAAATATTTTGAGGCTTATTCATTATTCATTTTCTAATTTATTGCGCTCAAATTTTTATGCGTGCGTCTTCTTTTGAAATGGGTTTGGCGGAGATTTTTTTCTCCCGAAATAATACTGATGTTTCCGTCAATTTCCAACATGGCAAGCTTAACCTCTTTGAAATGTTCTACGCCGTGCTCCCGCATGGCTTCTTGCAATTCATCGGAAGAAATGTTTAATTTACTTAATGCTTTAAAATCCAGATTGCCGTCATGAATTAAGATCTCTGGTTTGTCTTGCATAAAAGAACTAAATTTCTCGAACCGAAACATTAATTTCTTCAAAATGAAGTTTATTGCAAAAAGTACGGTTGCGGCTGCCAAACCACCAAAAAGGCTGGAGTTGCTCCCTACCATCGCATTTTGAACCGCATTGCTAATCAATAATATTAAAATGACATCGGCTGTATTGAGTTGTGATAATTCTTTTTTTCCAAAAATCCGTAAAGCAATCACCATAAAAAAATAAACGGATGCGCTACGGATGATGATATCGAGGTAGGGATTCATTAGATTTATTGTTTAAAATTAGCTTTAGCGGTTTATTTTTGCTCGGACCAAGCCGTTCAAAAGAATGACCATCAGCCCCTAGAATTATTTAATTTTAAAATTCTTCTCAATCGCTTTTATCATTTCTCCGGCAATATCCTTATTAGTGGCACCTTCAATGCCTTCAAGGCCGGGAGAGGAGTTCACTTCCAATAATAATGGACCTTTGGAAGAACGGATAATATCTACTCCGGCCACTTTCAGATCCATTGCTTTGGCGGCTTTTATGGCGATGCGTTTTTCTTCGCTGGTTACTTTTATAATAGAAGCTGTTCCTCCCAAATGTATATTGGCTCTAAATTCTCCCGGCATAGCTTCCCGTTGAATGGCAGCAACCACTTTTCCGTCAATGACAAAACAACGAATATCTTTTCCGTTGGCTTCTTTGATGAATTCTTGGACAAGTATATTGGCATTAAGGCTTTTGAAAGCATTGATAACGCTTTCGGCAGCTTTTTTGGTCTCTGCCAAAACCACGCCCTTACCTTGGGTTCCTTCCAATAGTTTCACAATAAGTGGTGGGCCTCCAACCATTTTTATCAAATCATTGGTGTCCAAAGGAGAATTGGCAAAACCAGTGGTAGGGATACCAATTCCGCTATGTAAAAGTAATTGCAGCGAATACAATTTATCGCGAGATTGCGTAATTGCGGTGGAAGAATTCAAGCAAAAAACTTTTAAGGCTTCGAATTGACGGGTCAAAGCACAACCGTAGAAAGTGATACTTGGGCGGATTCTTGGAATGATGGCGTCAAATTGATTTAATATTTTTCCACCACGGTAATGAATTTCGGGTGCTTCCGCATCCAATTTCATGTAGCATTCCTTTATGTTCAAAAAATGCATTTCGTGGCCGCGCATTTCTCCCGCTTCCATAATTCGCTTATTGCTGTATAATTCAGGGTTACTGGCCAATACCCCAATTCGTAAACCAGAACTTGCTTTTTCGGAATTCTTGTAGAGCTCTTTCAAGCTGTCTGTTGTCGGTTGTCCTAAAAGGTATTTTTGTTCGGGATCCACTAGAACTCTTCCACTCATGGCTTCACGTCCCAAAAGCATTCTGAAACCCATTGAATCCCGATTGGTCAATGTCATTTCGATAGGCCATTTTGAGTCTCCAATTTCTAGAATAGTTTGAATAACATAGCGTTGTTCCCGAAAACCACTGGAGCTTTTTACGATTCTTTTATCTACCAAAGGAGCTTCACAATGGATGACTGTTTTTTGATTATTCTGAATCGGGTTGATGTCAAATTTTACCCAGTTGGTATCATTCTTAATGAAAGGTGCAATATTTATGGCATGCAAAGCTGATGTTTTTGCACCAGAGTCTACACGTGCCTTGATTGTTGGTATTCCTAATTCTGGAAAGGAACACCACTCTTCACTACCTAGGATAACTTTATTTGGAGACATAAAAAAGGGCGTCTGTATTAATTTATATAAAATTTGGGGTAAAAATAGTAGAATTAAATTTAACTTTTGGTTTGATAGTTAAGAAACAAAAAAAAACCTACTAATTAGTAGGTTCTTCAGCTTTGTGAACTTGAACTGAAAGTTCTTGTGAAGTGTCATCCAAATCCATGAGAATTTCGTCACCGGATGCAATTTTTGAAGTGATAATTTTTTCAGCGAGTGCATCTTCAACATATTTTTGAATGGCTCTTTTTAATGGTCTGGCTCCAAATTGTTTGTCAAACCCTTTTTCTGCTATAAATGCTTTCGCTTTATCAGAAAGAGTTAAGGTGTAACCTAATTCTTTGACACGATCATATAATTTTTTTAATTCTATTTCGATGATCAAATTAATGTCTTCTTTATCTAATGAATTAAATACGATAACATCATCAATTCGATTCAGGAATTCTGGAGCAAAGGTTTTCTTTAAGGCATTTTCAATAATACTTTTTGAATTATCTTCTGCCTGTGCTACTTTAGCAGCAGTCCCGAAACCGACACCTTGACCAAAATCTTTCAATTGACGGGCTCCTACGTTAGAGGTCATGATGATAATCGTATTTTTAAAATCAATTTTTCGTCCTAAACTGTCAGTCAAATAACCATCATCAAGTACTTGAAGCATCATATTGAAAACATCGGGATGTGCTTTTTCTATTTCGTCCAATAATACTACACAATAGGGTTTTCTACGTACTTTTTCGGTTAATTGCCCTCCTTCTTCATAACCTACATAACCTGGAGGCGCTCCTACTAATCTGGAAATCGCAAATTTCTCCATGTATTCACTCATGTCAATTCGTACTAAGGCATCTTCAGAATCGAACAGTTCTTTCGCCAAAACTTTGGCAAGCTGTGTTTTTCCAACACCAGTTTGTCCTAAGAAAATAAATGAACCAATTGGTCGGTTTGGATCTTTTAATCCAGCGCGATTTCTTTGGATAGATCGCGCAATTTTCATTACCGCTTCATCTTGCCCAATTACTTTGTTTTGAATTAATTGAGGTAGTATAGCTAATTTGTTACTTTCAGTTTGAGCAATTCTATTTACAGGAATTCCTGTCATCATAGATACCACATCGGCTACATTGTCTTCGGTTACCAGGATTCGATTGTTTTTAGCATCTTCTTCCCACTGCTCTTGGGCAACTGCTAAATCTTTTTCAATTCTTTTTTCGTCATCACGAAGTTTAGCGGCTTCTTCATATTTTTGCTTTTTTACCACTAAATTTTTCAATTCACGCACTTCTTCCAATTGTTTTTCCAAATCTAAAATTTGTTTCGGAACATCAATATTGGTGATGTGTACACGAGATCCGGCTTCATCTAAAGCATCAATCGCTTTGTCCGGTAAAAAACGTTCGGACATGTAACGATTAGTCAATTTTACGCAGGCTTCAATTGCTTCGGGCGTGTAGATGACATTATGATGATCTTCGTATTTGTTTTTTATATTGTTGAGAATAGCAATCGTTTCTTCAACGGTAGTTGGTTCTACTATTACTTTTTGAAAACGTCTTTCCAGTGCGCCGTCTTTTTCTATGTATTGACGATATTCGTCTAGAGTTGTGGCTCCTATACACTGTATTTCGCCTCTTGATAAAGCGGGTTTAAACATATTTGAAGCATCCAGTGAACCTGTTGCGCCACCAGCACCTACAATGGTGTGAATTTCATCGATAAAAAGAATGATGTCATCATTTTTTTCCAATTCATTCATAACCGCTTTCATACGTTCTTCGAACTGTCCACGGTATTTTGTTCCGGCCACAAGACTTGCCAAATCAAGAGTTACTACACGTTTGTTGAATAATATACGCGATACTTTCTTTTGGATGATTCGTAAAGCCAAACCTTCTGCAATTGCCGATTTACCAACACCCGGTTCTCCGATGAGCAAAGGGTTGTTTTTTTTGCGACGACTTAAAATTTGCGAAACACGTTCTATCTCTTTCTCACGGCCAACTACAGGGTCTAGTTTTCCTTCTTCGGCCATTTCGGTTAAATCTCTACCAAAATTATCCAAAACAGGTGTTTTAGATTTTTTATTTGATTTGTTGGCGGGATTATTAAAGCTGCTTTCTCTTAAACTGTCATCTTGTCCTGAATCTTCATTATAAGATTCATTTCTGGGTAAGTTTTCTGAAAAATCTTCATCGTTAGGGGTCATATTTAAATATTGTTCTTTAGCTATATCGTAATCAATCTTTAATTTATTCAATAGCTTGGTTGTTGGATCGTTTTCGTTTCTTAAGATGCACAGTAGTAAATGGGCAGTGCTAATTGAAGAACTTTGAAAGACCTTTGCTTCAAGAAAAGTGGTTTTTAATGCTCTTTCAGCTTGACGCGTCAAGTGTAGGTTTTTCTTTTCTACATTGACGGCTACGTTAGGGCTTGCAGGGCTAAGGATTTCAACTTTTTTGCGTAAATGATCTAGATCTACAGAGAGATTGTTCAATATATGTATAGCTTTACCATTACCATCCCTTAAGATTCCTAACATCAAATGTTCAGTACCTATAAAGTCATGTCCTAAGCGTAAAGCCTCTTCTTTGCTATAAGTAATAACATCTTTTACTCTTGGTGAAAAATTATCATCCATAATAATGCGTATTGGTATTGTAAATTTAGTGAATTAGTAACTTAAAAACAAAAACCATTCCTTTAAGTGCTAATGTCAGCTAAATGACAAAAAAAAGACTGAAATGAAAGAAAAATGTCATTTTATTTATTAACTAAAAAGGGGTGGATATTTGTTAATAAATCATTTAAATTTGTAGGCTGAAATAGGTAAAAAAAAATCAAAAAGCCGTATATTCGCACGTTTTGTAATTAATATAATATTTTTAATATAACAACTTATGTCTGAAGGAGAAAAGTTAATTCCTATTAACATTGAAGATGAAATGAAGTCAGCTTACATCGATTACTCGATGTCAGTAATTGTGTCAAGAGCGCTTCCAGATGTTAGAGATGGCTTGAAACCAGTACATCGAAGAGTACTATATGGAATGTATGACTTAGGAGTTTTTTCAAATAAAGCCCATAAAAAATCCGCAAGAATTGTCGGGGAAGTATTAGGTAAGTATCACCCTCACGGAGATACCTCTGTTTATGATGCCATGGTTCGTATGGCTCAAGAATGGAGTTTACGTTATTTATTGGTTGATGGTCAAGGTAACTTTGGATCTGTGGATGGAGATAGTCCGGCGGCGATGCGTTATACTGAGGCCAGAATGCGTAAGATTTCTGAAGAAATAATGGCTGATATCGAAAAAGAAACTGTTGATTTTCAGTTGAATTTTGATGATACTTTGTATGAGCCAAAGGTGATGCCTACACGTGTTCCTACCTTGTTGATTAATGGGGCTACAGGAATTGCAGTAGGTATGGCTACTAATATGCCTCCTCATAATCTTACCGAAGTAATCAATGGAACATTAGCCTATATTGATAATAATGAGATTGAAATTGATGAATTAATGCATCATATCAAAGCTCCCGATTTTCCAACTGGAGGTATCATTTATGGATACGAAGGGGTTCGTGAAGCATTCAAAACCGGTAGAGGCAGAATCGTTATGCGTGCCAAAGTTGGTTTTGAGGAGGTTGATGGAAGAGACTGTATCATTGTGACTGAAATTCCGTATCAAGTCAATAAAGCAGATATGATTAAACGTACTGCCGACTTAGTAAACGATAAGAAAATAGATGGGATAGCCAATATTCGAGACGAATCGGATAGAAACGGTATGCGTATTGTTTATATTCTAAAACGCGATGCTACTCCAAATGTGGTTTTAAATACCCTATATAAATTTACCCAATTACAATCTTCATTCAGTGTAAATAATATTGCATTGGTAAAAGGCCGTCCGCAAATGTTGAATCTAAAAGATATGATTCATTATTTTGTGGAACACCGTCATGATGTTGTGATCAGAAGAACTCAATTTGAACTTCGTAAAGCAGAGGAGAGAGCTCATATTCTTGAGGGTTTAATTATTGCGTCGGACAATATTGATGAAGTAATTGCTTTGATTAAGGCTTCAAAAAATACTGAAGAAGCGAGAGAGAAATTGATCGAAAGATTTAAGTTATCCGATATTCAGTCTCGTGCAATTGTTGAAATGCGTTTACGCCAATTAACAGGTCTTGAGCAAGATAAGCTAAGAGCGGAGTACGAAGAAATCATGAAATTAATTGAACATTTGAGAGCTTTATTGGCAGATGTTAATTTAAGAACTGCTTTGATAAAAGAGGAACTTGAAGAAATTCGTGATAAATACGGGGATGCCCGTCGTTCTTTAATCGAATATTCAGGTGGCGATGTGAGTATTGAAGATTTGATTGCCGATGAAAATGTTGTAATTACAATTTCGCATGCCGGTTATATCAAGCGTACGAACTTAACAGAATATAAAACACAAAACAGAGGTGGAGTTGGGCAGAAAAGTGCCGGAACAAGAGATCAAGATTTCTTGGAGCACATGTTCGTTGCTACCAATCATCAGTATATGATGTTCTTTACCCAAAAGGGAAAATGTTTCTGGATGCGTGTTTATGAAATACCGGAAGGAAGTAAAACTGCCAAAGGTAGAGCGATTCAGAATCTGGTGAATATAGAAAGTGATGACAAAGTAAAAGCTTACATTTGTACCCAGGATTTAAAAGATAAGGATTATATCAATAGTCATAATCTTATAATGGTTACAAAACAAGGCCAGGTTAAGAAAACATCTTTGGAGAAATATTCTAAGCCTAGAGTAAATGGAGTTGCTGCGATTACGATTAAGGAAGGGGATGAATTATTAGAAGCAAAATTAACCAACGGAGAGAGTCAGATAATTCTTGCTGTTAAGTCAGGAAAATTAGTTCGTTTCGAAGAAACTAAAACCCGTCCAATGGGAAGAACTGCCTCAGGAGTTCGTGGAATTACACTTCAAGATGATAATGACGAGGTGATCGGTATGGTTTCTGTTGATAAAAATGATATAAACGATTCACAGATTTTAGTTGTAACTGAAAATGGATATGGCAAACGTACCAAATTAGTTGACGAAGATGGTGTAGATGTTTATAGAATTACAAACCGTGGCGGAAAAGGTGTTAAAACTTTGAATATTACAGAGAAAACGGGTCAATTAATTTCTATAAATGCCGTGACTGACGCAGATGATTTGATGATTATAAATAAATCAGGTTTGACAATCAGAATGGCAGTTGAAGATTTACGTGTAATGGGGCGTGCTACTCAAGGTGTTAAATTGATTAACCTGAAAGGAAAAGATTCTATTGCTGCTGTGACTAAAGTTATGAAAGACGATATAGCAGAAGATGTTAATCTTGATGAATCAGGAGAGGCTAATAAAACAATCGAAGAAAATTTAGACGAAAATACAGAAACGGAAATAAACGAAGAAGGGGATACAGAAGTCCAAGAATAAATAAATTTAAATAGAATATTATGAAAAGTAAATATGTAATACTAGTGTCAACAGTTTTGATATCAGTAGCCACTTTTGCTCAAAAAGATCAAATTAAAGCAGCTGAAAAAGCGTTAAAAGATGGTAACTCTCAAGAGGCTGCAACGATTTTGCAAAGTGCAGATTCATTGATGGTAAATGCAGGGGATGCAGATAAAGCTAAATATTTTTTCATAAAAGGAAATACATTGCTTGACTTAGCAAATAAAAATATCGAAACAGATAAAAATCTTTCGCTTTCTGCAAAAGCATATCAAGATCTAATTGACGTTGAGAAAACTTCCGGGAAAGTGAAATTTTCGACACAGGCAGCAACCTCGATAACAGAAATCAAATATAAATTGGTAAATAGTGCTATCGAAGATTCTAAAACGGATAAATTTGGTAGCAGTGCAAAAAAATTATATGATGCCTATTTATTAGATAAAAAAGACACGCTAAATCTATATTATGCTGCTTCAACATATGTGAATGCAAAGGAATATGATTCAGCACTTAAGTTATATGAAGAGTTGAAAACTCTGAACTATACTGGAAAAGCTACGAATTATTTTGCGGTAAATAAAGCAAACAATGAAGAGGATCTTTTTGCAAATGTTCAAGAAAGAGATAGAATGGTGAAACTTGGAACCCATGAAAAACCGAGATCAGAGGTTGTGCCTTCAAAAAGAGGAGAGATTTTAAAAAATATTGCCTTAATTTATGTGCAGTTGGGTAAAACTCAAGAAGCTAAAAATGCAATGACCGATGCAAGAAAAGAAAATCCAAATGACAATTCATTAATTTTGGCAGAAGCTAATTTATATTTGGAAACAAAAGATTATGAGACTTATAAAAAATTAATTACTGAAGTTTTAGAAAAAAATCCAAATGATGCCGATTTAGTTTTCAATTTGGGGGTACTAAGTACAACTGCAAAAAACAAAGAGGAAGCTGAAAAATACTACAAAAGAGTCATGGAGATTGATCCTAATTACATTAATGCCTATATTAACTTGGCTGCATTAAAATTAGATGACGAGAAGCCAATTATTGAGGAAATGAATAAGTTAGGGAATACGCCTAAGGATATTAAGCGTTATGATGTGCTTAAAAAGAAAAGAGAGAATGTGTTTAGAAGTGCTATTCCGTATCTGGTAAAAGCAGGCGAATTAGATCCTAAAAATAAGGATGTTTCTAAAACTTTGCTGAATGTATATAATGCATTGGAGATGACTGAAGAAGCCAAAGCTTTGAAGTCAAAAATGTAAAAATAATTGATCTATTTTAGAAAACCTGCCTGAAAAGGCAGGTTTTTTTATTTTTTAAGTTTTTTTTCATTTTGAATTATTTCATTTGCAAGATGGATAAGTATTATGTTAAAGTTATATATATGTTACTATTTCATTTGTAAAATCAAAATAATATTCTATTTTTAGGCGATAAAAAATGCTATTTATAAAGAGATTTTTACATCGCTAGATCCAATCAAAAAAAACAAAACCAATCCAAAACCAAAAAAAATGTATATTATGAAAAGTAAATTTGTAATACTAAGCTCATTAGTATTGATGTCGGTTACTACTTTTGCTCAGAAAGATCAAATTAAAGCCGCTGAAAAAGAATTAAGTCTTGGAAATTCCCAAAGTGCTATAACCATTTTAAGCAGTATTGAATATTTAATTTTTAATGCTAAAGATGAAGAGAAATCTCAGTTTTTTTATGTAAAAGGAAATACTTTATTAGATCTTGCAAATAAAAATATCGAGACAGGTAAAAATCTTTCTCTTGCTGCAAAAGCATTTCAAGAATTAATAGCAGCAGAAAATGAATCAGGAAAATCAAAATACACTTCTCAAGCTTTAACTTCTATTACGGATATTAAATCTAAATTAGTAGCCAGTGCTATAGCTGATTCTAAATCCAGTAAATTTATTGATGGAGCAAATAAAATACATGATGCGTATTTATTAGACAAGAAGGATACTATAAATCTATATTATGCTGCTTCGGCTTATGTAAATGGTAAAGATTATGTTTCTGCTTTAAAACTTTATGAAGAGTTGAAAACATTAAATTATTCAGGTATTTCAACTAATTATTACGCTTTCAATAGAATGACCAAGGAGGAAGAGTCATTTGTGAGTGTAAGTGAAAGAGATTTATTGGTTAATGCGGGCACCCATGATAAGCCTAGAACGGAACGTGGTGTTTCAAAAAGAGGGGAAATTTATAAAAACATTGCTTTGATTTATGTGCAAGAAGGTAAAATCGATAAAGCTAAAAAAGCAATTTTAGACGCAAGAAAAAAAAATCCGGAAGATCTTTCTCTGACTTTAACTGAGGCAAATTTGTATTTGGAAACGAAAGATTTTGAAACTTATAAAAAATTAATTTCGGCTATTTTAGAAAAAAACCCAAATGATCCGGATTTGATTTTTAATTTGGGGGTTATAAGTGCTAATGCAAAAAACGCAGTTGATGCAGAGAAATACTATAAAAAAGTTATAGAGATAAATCCTAATTACATTAATGCCTATATTAATCTTGCTGCATTAAAGCTTGAAGACGAAAAAGCATATACAGATGAAATGAGTAAATTAGGCACTTCTCCAAAAGATATGAAGAGATATGATGAGTTAAAATTAAAAAGAGATAATTTATTTAAGAGCATTATCCCTTACCTTGAAAAGGCGGTTGCTATAGATCCTAAAAATGTTGAAGTAACTAAGACGCTTTTGAGTACTTATAACGCATTGGAAATGACTGCGGAGTACAAAGCTTTAAAAGCTAAAGTTTAGTCCATATTAAGGGGTAAAAAAAGACCTGTTTAGAGTTACTAAACAGGTCTTTTTTATTGTGATTAAATTAAAAAAATCAAATTTTAAATTATTTTTTTAATTACTCTAAGTTTATGCGTATGCTTATTTGTTTCTGCATTATAGATACCTAGATGATCTAATCTATCAATCCTTACTTTTCCACTGGAATGAATGATGTAATTGTTTTCCATAATGATGCCTACGTGAATTATGGTCCCTTCCTCATTGTCAAAAAAGGCCAAATCTCCAGGTTCACTTTCTTCAATAAAACTTAAAGCATCACCTTGTTTTGCCTGTTGTGAGGCGTCTCTTGATAATTTATAACCATTGAGTTTGTAAACCATTTGGGTAAAACCTGAGCAATCTACTCCAAAAGGTGTTTTTCCTCCCCAAAGATATGGGGCATTCAAATACATGAAGGCAGTACTGATTAGCGAGTCTTTTGTTTTTACACCACAGGTTTTTGTACCTTCGAAATTAAAACGTGATATGTTTATATCGTTGTAGTTTAAAAATGTAACGGAGGAGCCAAGAGGTATTGGCATTAATAAACTTGTGGGTGTAGTTATATACTCAATTAAATCAGCATTTAGAATAATGACGTCTTGAGATAGTTGATTGTAATTAATTTCAGAAATCTCTTGATATTGTTTTGAATCTACCCAGCCTTCGTATTCATCGTATTGCAATCGAATTCGAGACCATTGTTTACTTTGTTCTAAAACTTCAAAATGCTCACCAAACAAAACTTGAGAAACAATTTCGCTTCTGTCACTGGGTTCAAACCGAAGTGGTATCATGGCTAGGTTACAAATTCCAAACATTTATATAAATTAGAAATTATAAAATACGAATTAAAAATCACCGTTAAAAACCGTAGATTTATAATTCGTATTTTTATTTAAAGTGTGGTGATAGTCTTTTTTTGAAGAATTACTATGTATTATATTCTCTCAATGACGATTGCAGATGCTCCACCACCGCCATTGCAAATTGCGGCAGCACCAATTTTACCGTTGTTTTGTTCCAGAACATTTAGTAAAGTAACAATAATTCTAACACCAGAGCATCCAAGAGGATGTCCTAAAGATACAGCTCCACCATTCACATTTACTTTATTGTCGTCTAATCCTAAGATTTTAGTGTTTGCTAATCCTACAACAGCAAAAGCCTCGTTAAATTCAAAATAATCAACATCATCGACAGATAATTCAGCTTTCTTTAATGCTTTTGGTATTGCTTTAGCAGGAGTTGTCGTAAACCATTTTGGTTCTTGAGCTGAATCAGCATAGCTTCTTATATATGCTAATGGTTTTAAGCCTAATGATAGTGCTTTTTCTTCACTCATTAAAATCACAGCAGCAGCACCGTCATTTATTGTTGATGCATTAGCTGCAGTTACAGTTCCGTCTTTTGTAAAAGCAGCATTCAAAGAAGGGATTTTGTCTAATTTTACATTAGAAAACTCTTCATCTGTATCAACTATGATTGGGTCTCCCTTTCTTTGGGGTACGGCAACGGGAACGATTTCATTTGCGAATTTTTTGTCTTCCCATGCTTTTGCAGAACGTTTGTATGATTGGATAGCAAAGTTGTCCTGGTCTTCTCTTGTAAAATTATATTCAGAAGCGCACATATCGGCACATACTCCCATGGCATTGTTGTCATAGGCATCGACAAGGCCGTCTTTTTGCATACCGTCCATCATGCTAGCTGGACCGAATTTAACGCCATTTCTTAAATGGATATAGTGGGGAATTAAACTCATGTTTTCCATTCCTCCGGCAACAACAATCTCTGCGTCTCCACAAAGAATTGCTTGTGCGCCAAACATGACAGCTTTCATCCCAGAAGCACAAACTTTATTTACTGTTGTACATGCAACAGAGTTAGGTAATCCTGCATATATTGCCGCTTGACGAGCAGGAGCTTGTCCTACGCCGGCCTGTACTACGTTACCCATGAAAACTTCATCAACTAAATTTGGATCCAATTGTATTTTGTCTAAAGCACCTTTTATGGCAACTGCGCCTAATCTAGGAGCGGTAACTGTAGATAATCCTCCCATAAAACTTCCGATAGGTGTTCTAACGGCAGAAACGATAACAACTTTTTTATTCATGATTATAGAATGTTTTTTTTATGAAGCAAATTTAATCTTTTTTGATCAAATTCAAATTTTGATTTAATTAATTATGAGTTTATGTTAAATAATAAAATATTGAACATTTAGAAAATGTTATCTGATTGATTGTGAATCTGTTTGGAAAAAATGTAAAAAAAACATAAAAAAAATGCGAAAAATAGTTGTGAGATATAGAATGTTGTCTTAGATTTGCAACCGCAAAACAGGACACGTTTCCTTGAGTTTTGGAGAGGTGCCAGAGTGGTAATGGAGCAGTTTGCTAAACTGTCATCGAGTAATCGATGCCAGGGTTCGAGTCCCTGTCTCTCCGCATAATAATTTTGTATTTAAAGTTTTGGCAAAACTTGTTTTTTATATTTGTTAAAATATAATTAATTTTACAAAAATGTTATTTAATGTTTTCGGGGTGTAGCGTAGCTCGGTTATCGCGCCTGCTTTGGGAGCAGGAGGCCGCAGGTTCGAATCCTGCCACCCCGACTAAATTTTTTACGAGAGCAATGGAGGCATAGCTCAGCTGGATAGAGCACCTGCCTTCTAAGCAGGCGGTCGAAGGTTCGAATCCTTCTGCCTTCACTTAAAAACCCACTGGATTCAGTGGGTTTTTTGCGTTTTAGGGGTTTTGTGTTTTTTAATTTTTTTGCCTGATCCGGAATCCGTGAAGTGGTTAAAAGGAAGTAAAAAAATTAAAGCCTAAACTTTGATAAAAGTCATCAAGTTTAGGCTTATGTATTTATTAATATTCTTTTATAATGTTATATAGGTAAAAAGTTTCTTTTATGGCCTGTTGTGCAGTACTGTCTAGTATAAAGTCCGTATTGCTTTTATTTCCGACGAATCGAACTTCGACAATTCCTCTAACAGTAGCTATTTGTTCAATCATAGGGCTTAAGTCAGCATCAACATAGTTTCCTTCATTATTTCTAAAGATATAATCTTTTACCATTACTCTTTTTGTGTCTTTAAGGGAGTATTTGTATTTTTGATTATTTACTGTTAGGATTACCCATTCGCCATTAAAATATGTTTTTAAGAGCATTATAGCTTTTCCTTTATAGATCTGCATCGACAACTGTAATTGATTGCCCATGTTTTTTCTGTGATAAATCGAAACTGTTTTGTTAAATTTATCAATGTCAACATAAAATTTGTTTAAAAGTTCTTTTGGGGCATTTTCTAAATTAACTTTTACAGCTTCTAATGTTTTTACATTTTTTAGAGTTTCCAGGTAATTTGTACAGGATTTAACAAAGAGGCTGTCATTTGTTTTGGCACTTATTCTTTTTATTTCATTTGATAGATAATCCTTTACTTGGGAATTATAGACAATTTGTTTTTTGTAATTTTCAAAAAGTATTTTGTTTTCAATAATTGGATCAGCTGGAATATCTAAGTTTGATTCCGTTTGATTTTGAGAAAATCCACTAAAAGGTAAAAGGCATAATAGTAAAATAATTTTTTTCATGTTTATATAGTTTTGGGGCGATAAATATAGAAAAAATGTATTTGAAATTAAATTTTGTTTCTGAATACAAGCGAATGTTTTTTTGAATTAGTAATGCTATTACTTTTGAAAAACAGAAGTGAGATTTTTTTACAGTTGTAATATGTTTATTTATAACTGTTTGTGACTTGTAAATGCTTTGTTAATTTCCGATTGTTGAATAATTTTTTTAATTTTTTTTTATTGAAAAACCCTACTATTTAGTATAATTTTACTTAAAAGAACATAATTATGACTCCTTATTTTAAATACATTTCTTCCGTTTTATTCTTCATTTTGTTGATTCCTTGTAATTCTCAATCACAAATTTCAAATAATAGGAGTAAGTCAATGTCAAATATTAATGATACTACTTTTGTTAATTTAAAGGCATACAGTAATGATTTTGTATATGATATGAAATACGCCACTTCGGATAATTTCTTGAAAACAAAAGTCTATGATTGTGACGAATGTTATTTGAGATATAAAGCCGTAAAAGCATTACTGAAAGCCAATAAGAATTTTTTAGAAAAAGGGTATAGGATTAAGATTTTTGACTGCTATCGCCCTTTGGATATCCAAAAAAAAATGTGGGAGATTGTTTCTAACCCAACATATGTTGCCAATCCAGCTAAAGGATCCATACATAATAGGGGAACAGCGGTTGATATTTCGTTGGTTGATATTGACGGAAAAGAATTGGATATGGGGACTTCCTTTGATTTTTTTGGTATTGAGGCTAGCCATGATTATCAAAACGTTTCAGAAACAGTAAAAGAAAACAGAAAATTATTAAAAAAAATAATGGGTAGGGAAAAGTTTAATTCATTTGATTCCGAATGGTGGCATTATAATTTGAAAACAGGTCTGACAGATAAAATTTCTAATTTTAAATGGGATTGTAATTAAAGTAAGTAAATACTTAATGGTGTGTAGTTCTTTTTTATATAAGAATGAAACGAATTTAGTGTTTTTTTTGACCGCTGGGACTCGCTAATAAAGCGGCTAAAATTCGTTTTCGTGTACCTAATTTTTAAAATTATGAGGTTACTATCTATTATGTTAAAATCTTATTATTTCCGTTTTTTTAAGAAATTATTAAGTTTTATAAGTTCCTAACTGCGTGGATATTGTTGTTTTTAGAAAGATAAAACCTACTTAAATTAAGAAATAATGCATTTCAACGATTATTTTGTTGTTTAATTGAATTAAATTTTACTTTCGCTGCATAAATCATTTGAAAACAGTGATTTGTTGTTTTAAAATAAATTTTAAACCGATTTTAGTTTTGTTAAGAAGAATATGGAATATTCTATTGAAACTAAATTTTTGATTAGACTTAATATGAAAATAATTTTACAAAAAAGTTTTTTAAAGTGCATTGATCCTAAAAATAAATCTGGAATTACATTTTTGGAAGTAGTTATTGTAGGTTTATTAATCCCTTTAGTTTTGAAAACAGTGAAAAGATATGTGTTGAATTTAGATTTTATTTTCAGGACAAGGCAGGTTTCATAATATTGAAATAGTTATTTATTCAATACATTGCAAATTGTTAATGAAGTAGGTTTCTGGTTTGTAGACCTCATTGTTTAATTCAGATTTAAATTCTTTTTTGATTACATAATCTTCTGTATCAGTTAAATATTTAATCCTCATCAAGGTTATTGGGTATTTTTTTAGATCCTCATAATTATCCTTCATAAACATAAAAATTCCGGATATTACTCTATTATCAAACCCTTTGTCATCTCGAACCATAGTTCCGCAATCTTCTTGGTCGACATGAATCAATGTTACTATTTTACCATTGTTCAATTGCAAGAAAATTTTAGAATCTTTGTCAAAGCAATTGGCTTTCATAAATTCTTTACTTTTCTGTATTAATTGTACATTCAAAGTAGGTAATCCATCGATTAAAGCCAATGAATAAAATATATAACTTGATTTTCCCGCGAAATTTTTCTCGGTAATCATATATTCTTTAGTCGATTTGTAAGTCCCTAAAGAGTCGGCTAAGTTTACACTGTATTCACATGGTTTTTGGGCAAATAAATTGCTGGTGATGAAGAATAATGATAGGACAAGTATGTGTTTCATTTTTATTTTATTTTGCTGCAAATTAAGACTATTTTATTGTCATTTTCATCAGTTGTAAAAAAACAATAAAGATTTCCGCCTTCTTTAATTTTCCATTTTTTTCGAATATTTTCTACTGTATCCGAGAAATTTCTTGTGGTAATATTAGCTTTCTTGTTTTCTAAATTCATTCTCATTTCGGCTTTGTTGTATAAAATAGTTTTTTCAATTTGAAAAATTCTGCCTGGAAATGAGATTAATGCTTCAGAAGTATATAAATGAGAATGTTTGTGCAATTTATTTAGGTTGTAAAAAATACTGACTTCATCAAATCCTCCAGATTTCATGATGGAACTATTGGGTTCATACAAAAAATTTTGAGGTAAACTGTAGTTGGGAATGTTAGGATTCTTGTTTAAAGTGAACTCAAAAACTTCAGTTTCATTATTTAATAGATTTACAGTTTTTATTTTTATTTCCCCCACATATCCTTTGTGTAATTCCCATAATAGCTCTTTTACTTCATTCTCAACAGCAACTATATGAATGCTTTGTACATGTTTTAATTCGGACAAACCAGCTGTAATATCTAATAATGGAGCTGTTTTTATTAAGATAGCATCTGAATTTTGAAAAAACAAATCAAGATATTCGGGGACATTTGGTAAGCAATCTTTTAGCATAAAAACCTTGCCTTTGGCATCATTTCGTCTGGAAGGGTCAATATAAATCCAATCCCACTTTGTTTTTAATGCGCTCAGAGTTTTTAAACTATCACCGTTATAACAAGTGATGTTTTCTACATTTAGTTGTTTAAAATTGTGTTTTACAATATCTGACAATTCAGGATTGATTTCGCAATGTGCTACATTTTTTATCTTTTTAGCAAAATAATAATCGTCAATTCCAAAACCACCTGTTAAATCGATTAAATTTTCTCCAGAAACAATTGTGGTTTTATAAAAAGCCGTTTTTTCGGATGAAGTTTGTTCGATTGATATTTTGCTTGGATAAATAATGTTTTTGGCATTAAACCAATTTGGAAGTTTGTTTTTTGCTTTTGTTTTGGCTTCAATTTGATTCAAAAGTGAAATCCATTCGATCTCTGGAAATGGATTTTTTTGGAGTGCTAATTTCGAGATGTTTTGATCAATATTAGCATTTATAAATTCTTGAATTTCAGAATTTAGTATCGATAAATTCAAAATTAAATATTTTTAGTTAACAGTTGTACAATCTTATTTTCCGGAAAAAACTCTTTGCCAATTACCTTGAGAGCAGTATAAGCAGGAATTGCAATAATCATCCCCAGAATACCAAAAAGGAAACCAGTTACAAGGATGACCAGAAATATTTCTAATGGATGCGAACTTACACTTTTAGAAAATATTATGGGCTGAGAAATATTATTATCAATGAGTTGAATTATCCAAAAGCCTATTAAAACATAAATTGTAGTTGGTAAAATTTGAGTCTGGAAATCATTTCCCAGATTACTAATCATAGTTAGAATTGCGGCCAAAATAGATGCTATTAAAGGCCCAATATACGGAATGATATTTAGGACTGCACATAAAAATGCTATGACAAAAGTATTCTGGATGTTAAAAAGGGATAAAACAATTATGTATAAAATAAAAATTATAAATAATTGAATTAGTAAACCAATAAAATAACGTGATAAAAGAGCGTTTATTTTTTTTATGGAACTCAAAATTTTTTCTTCATGACTGTCCGGAATTAATTTTTTAACTCCAATTACAAATTTCAATTGATCTTTGAGGAAAAAAAAAGTTATAAAAAGAACAGAAGCTAAGCCGATTCCGAAACTAGATAGTGCAGAAAAAAGGGAATTTAAAAAATCAGAAATAATACTAAAATTTATTTTTGAAGTAAAATTGGCTTCTTTTAATATTTTCGAAGAATCAATATGATGATTCTCTAAAAATAGTGAAGCTTTATTGATTAATTGGATGCTGTTTTTTTCAATTTCAGCTGTATTTAACAAAGATAAATTTTGTCCCTGTGATAAAATAAGGGGGATAAACATCATTATAAAACTTGCAATAACTAAAAAGAAAATAAATAGCGTTGCAATTGTTGCTATTGTGTGTTTGAATTTGAATCGGTTTTTAAAAAAATCTAAAATTGGGTTTCCAATCAGAGTAAGAATGAAAGCTATAATAAGATAAATCAGCACAGACTGGATTTGATATACAAAATAGAGTAATAAAGCAGTCAAAACTAAAAAACCAAATGCTCTTAAAATTCCGTTTGCTATAATTTTTGATGTAATCATTTATTTTTTTTAAGATTATAAAGATAAAAAAAACTCGCTAACCAGTAGCGAGTTTTAAAATCTAAAAAAAAAAATAGCTAAAAAAAATTATATTCCGAAACCTGCTCTTGCTCCACCAGAAACAAAAAGTGCAGACATTCTAGATTTTTGTCCATTAGTGAACATATACATTCCTCTATCATCTGTATAATCCATATAGTTCATAGTCATTTCTACTGGAGTTCCAGTACAAGTACTATAATGAGGATAAGCTGGAACACCATAATTTGCAGAATCATGAGTAGGAGTATCAGAAACCATGTCGCTTCCACAATTTGCATCACCCCAGATGTGACGTAAATTCATCCAGTGACCCACTTCGTGAGAAGCTGTTCTTCCTAAGTTGTATGGATAACTTGCAGCACTTGATAGACCAAAATATTTAGAATCAATTACAACTCCATCAGTTGATAGTGAACCACCAGGAAATTGTGCATATCCTAAGATTCCGCCACCAATTGTACAAGCCCATAAGTTAAGCGTGTTGCTTGGTGAAGTAGGAGCGATACCTCCTCTTTTTGGATTTTTCATAACATCATTGGTTCCCCAAGAAGTTTTGGTAGTTGATTTTCTGATGATTTGTTTCAATTCAAAAGTAATGTCAACATTTGCAGCCACTCCAGCGAATAAGGCAGGAACACTGTTGAAATCAGCGTTAGTTGCAGTGAAATCTTTGTTTAAAACATCAATTTGCGATTGAATTTGAGCATCAGAGATGTTTTCCGCTGCTGTTCTGTACAATACGTTTACGATCACAGGAATTACAACTTTACCATTTACCAAACGGTTTGTTAACATTGCTTTTTGTGAGAAAGCTTCAATCTCATTCATTCTTATCGCCAAAGTAGGATCGGCTTTCAATTGCGCTTCAAGAACTTCTTGAGAAGCACAACCACGTTTTGCTACTGCATCGGTTGATGGAGTATTTACATCTGTTTGGTCATTTTGACACGAAAACAACATTAAGAAAACTGTTGCTGTTAAAATAATTTTTTTCATAATTAATTGTTATAAATAATTGGTTTTGGTTAATAAAGGCGCAATTTTATAACAATTAATTAACATCAACAAGAAAGAATCTGTTAAAACAGATAAACGGCATGATTTATTCGATGAAATGCAATTCTTACATTAAAAAAAACAATTTAAAAGCAAATAAATTAGGACTAACAGCTTGAAAATCATTTGTACGGCACTTTTTTTCGCACCTATTATGTAGGTTTTTTCTTTAAATACGAAAAGGGACTGTCTTTTTAAAACAATCCCTTTGAATTATAAAATTAAATAAAATTATATGCCGAAAGCTGCTCTTGCTCCACCAGAAACAAATATTACGGACATTCTACTTTTCTGTCCATTTGTAAACATGTACATTCCTCTATCATCGGTGTAATCCATGTAATTCATGGTCATTTCGTTATGAGTTGGTAAACATGGACTGACATAAGGATACACTGGTACACCAAAATTTGAAGTTTTATGGACGGGCGTGTCAGATACTAAATCATTTCCGCATGACGCATCACCCCAAATATGTCTAAGATTCATCCAATGGCCTACTTCATGGGTAGCCGTTCTCCCTAAGTTGTAAGGATAACTGTCAGCAGCAGATAGCCCAAAATATTTTGAATCTATTACAACACCATCTGTTGCTAAAGATCCCCCAGGGAATTGGGCATAACCCAAAATTCCTCCTCCGATCTTACATGCCCAAATATTTAGATTTTTTGTTGGGTCTGTAGGGTCAAGTCCCCCTTTTTTAGTGCTTTTCATAGCATCCCTTGTTCCCCATGATGTTTTTGTAGTTGATTTTCTGTTGGTTTTAACTAATTCAAAGGTAATATCAACATTTGCTGCGACACCTTTAAATTCAAAAGGGATGCTGTTGAAATCGGAATTAGTTGCTGTAAAATCGTTATTTAAAACATCAATTTGAGATTGTATTTGCGCATCGGAGATGTTTTCGGCAGTAGTTCGGTACAAAACATTAACGACTACTGGGATTACCACTTTTCCGTTTACTAAGCGGTTAGTGAGGATGGCTTTTTGAGTAAAAGCTTCAATTTGGTTCATTCGCAATGCCAATGTAGGATCGGCTTTTAATTGAGCTTCTAATACTTCTTGTGTTGCGCAATTGCGTTGGACAATCGAGTTTACTGATGAATCTGTTAGATTGTTTTCATCATTTTGACAAGAAAAGAGAAGAAGTAAAAAACTGGAAATTAGTACACTTTTTTTCATATTTTATTTTTTTTAGACTACTGTTATTCAATACGTTGTGTTAAATCTACAGTATTCGTTTGAAAAAAAAATATAAAAACGTTAAAATGCTTGTTTTATCGTTTTAATTGAATAAAAGTGCCAGAAATAAAAAAGACATTGTCTTTATGGCTTCTTTAAAAAATAAAATTTTTAAGGAATGAATTAATTATTAAAAATATAATATAAAATGTTAGCACCCATTTTTAATGCTTTTTCATGGATATCATAAGGATCGTTATTCACTTCGGCGTCTTCCCAACCGTCCCCTAAATCGCATTCATAAGTGTATAGAAGAACAAGTTTTTTATCGATAAAAATTCCAAATGCTTGGGCACGTTTTCCGTCATGTTCATGTATTTTTGGTAACCCATTTGAAAAAAGATTTGGTTTTTGAAAAATAGCGTGATTTGCCGGAATTTCTAATAATTCATTATTGGGAAATAATTTTTTAATTTCTTTTCGAATATATTGGTTCATCCCATAATTGTCATCAATATGAAGAAACCCTCCCGCCAGTAAATAATTTCTAAGATTATTTACATCAGCATCATTAAAAACAACATTTCCATGTCCTGTCATGTGTATAAAAGGGTAGGAAAACAAATCAGGACTTCCAGGCTCTACTATTTCTGGCTTGAGTTTAATTTTAGTGTTAATAGTTGCGTTGCAATACTGTATCAAATTGGGTAACGAAGTGGGGTTAGCATACCAATCACCTCCACCACTGTATTTTAATAATGCAATTTCCTGCGAAAAGGAAGCAACTGAAATGAATAATAATAAGAAGTATAATTTTTTCATTTAATTTTAAAATCAGTTCCGATAATTATTGGTTTGTTAATCTTTTTTATGCCATCTAGTTTTCATTAAAAAACACTACGCTATGACAAGCAACAATTGCTGCTGTTTCTGTTCTTAATCTTGTGTTTCCTAACGATACGGGAATGAATTTATTTTCTATTGCCAAAGCAATTTCTTTTTCGGAAAAATCACCTTCAGGGCCTATTAATAGCGTAACATTCTCATTAGGTTTTAAAACTGATTTTAGTGTTTTTTTATCCGTTTCTTCACAATGCGCTATAAGTTGCAATCCTTCATTTTTGCGTTTTATAAATTCCCTAAAGGAAATGGCTTCATTCAATTTTGGAAGATGCAATTGGTTGCATTGTTTCATGGCTGACAATAGAATTTTATCAAAACGGTCAGCGTTAATTACTTTTCTTTCAGAACGATCACAAATGATAGGGGTGATTTCGTGGATACCAATTTCTGTTGCTTTTTCTAGAAACCATTCATATCGGTCATTCATTTTTGTCGGGGCTACCGCTAAGTGCAATTTAAATTTTGGGTCCTCAACTTTTTCAAAAGAAATAATTTTTACGGTGCATTTACTGTCAGAAGCTAAAATAATTTCAACTTTAAATAAAAAACCTAAACCATTGGTTACAAATAGTATATCTGTATCTTTCTTTCGTAAAACTTTAATAATATGTCTGCTTTCTTCTTTGTCAAAAGAAAAAGTTTCGGTGCTTTCGTTGATATCGGGATTATAAAATAATTGCATAATTTAAAATTGAATTCGTGCTTTTGAAACTACAGATGAAGTTTCGAAATTTTGTGATAAAAACTTTTGATAACCTACAATTCCAATCATCGCAGCATTATCGGTTGTGTATTCGAATTTAGGTATGAATGTTTTCCAACCGTATTTACTTTCGGTTTCTTTTAAAGTGCTTCTAATTCCCGAATTGGCAGATACGCCTCCTCCGATGGCAATTTGCTTAATTCCGGTTTCTTTCACGGCCAATTTAAGTTTATCCATCAAAATTTCTATAATTGTATGTTGTATAGAAGCACAAATATCGTTAAGATTTTCATCAACAAAGTTTGGGTTTTCTAACTTTTTCTTTTGAATAAAATATAAAATAGCTGTTTTTAGTCCCGAAAAACTAAAATCTAATCCAGACACTTTTGGCTTGGTAAAAACAAAAGCTTTGGGATTTCCTAATTGAGCATATTTATCGACCAAAGGACCACCTGGATAGGGGAGTCCTAGTATTTTTGCACTTTTATCAAAAGCTTCTCCTACGGCATCATCGGTGGTTTCACCTATTATGGTCATGTCGAAAAAATCATTTACTTTAACAATTTGGGTGTGCCCGCCACTTATGGTTAATGCCAAAAACGGAAAATCAGGCTTTTCAAATCCGATCTCATCGATAAAATGAGCCAATATGTGGGCGTGCATGTGATTTACGGAAATCAACGGGATATCAAGTGCCAATGCCAATGATTTGGCAAATGAACTTCCCACCAAAAGGGAACCCATAAGCCCAGGTCCTTGGGTAAATGCAATGGCCGATAATTGTTCCTTTTGGATGTTTGCATTTCGAAGAGCCGCATCGATTACAGGGACTATATTTTGCTGATGAGCACGGGAAGCAAGTTCCGGTACAACACCACCATATTGATTGTGAATAAGCTGGTTGGCTACAACATTCGATAACACTTTGTCGTTACGTAAAACGGCAGCAGCAGTGTCATCGCAAGAACTTTCGATGGCAAGAATAAAAACATCGGGATTTTGCATAAAAAAGGGCAAATTTTGAATTATATTTGGCAAACCGTTTGAAAAAAAATACGGCGAAGCCAAAAATAAAGCTTTTTTTTTAAAGGTGCTGCCCTTTCTCTGGGCAAAATAAGATTTAAGAAAAAATTAAAATAGTAAAGAGGTATCAAAAAGTTTAAAAAAATAGTATTTCGTTCTCTACTCGGACTAATTCTACTTTTGTTGGTATTTGGTATCACTCTCTCTTTGCCTACAGTTCAGACAAAAATAGCTCGCTATATTACGCAATCACTTCATGAAGATTTTGGTGTTAAAATTTCGATTGATAAAGCGGCAATTACCATTTACGGAGGGGTCAAATTAAAAAATGTGTTGATTCTTGACCATCATAATGATACTTTGATTTATGCCAATAGAATTAAAACGAATATTTTAGACGGGAAAAAAATACTTAATGGGGATTTGATTTTTGGAGGGATTCGATTGGATGGTTTGATTTTTAATTTAAAGACCTACAAAAATGAAAAAGAAACCAACCTTGATAAATTTATTGCTGCATTCGATACGGGGACACCTCCTTCAGACAAGCATTTTTTGTTAAAGGCCAAAAAAGTCTACATTACAAATGGCCGCTTTATTCTAACGGATGAAAATCGAGAAAATCCAAAGGATATCGATTTTACAAAACTAAATACTCTTGTTAGTGATTTTTTGATATATGGTCCTAAGGTAGATGCTGTTATCGAAAGAATGTCTTTTCTCGACCATCGCGGGATATTTGTCACGAATTTAAGTTCCACTTTTTCATACACCGAGAAAAGTATGAAATTAGAAAACTTTAATTTATCGACGGCAGAATCAAAAATAAAAGGATATGTTGCCTTAAATTATAAAATTGATGATTTTTCTCAATTTACTGATAAAGTCAGGTTTGATGTAAAGCTTCAGACTTCCTTAGTGGCTACAAATGATATTCGACATTTTTATAAGGAGCTAGGAAAAAACCAACGTTTTTATATTAAAGCAAGAATTAAAGGGCCACTAAACAATCTGAATATAACTCGTTTAAAATTAGTTGGTTCCAGAAATTCTAGAATTTTAGGAGCTATCAATTTCAAAAATCTTTTTGGGAATGAAAATCAAAAATTTTACATGAATGGAAAATTTGCTAAGCTTTCTTCGAGTTATGATAATCTAGTTACTTTGCTCCCGAATGTTTTGGGAAAAAAGTTACCGGTCTCTTTAAAAAAATTAGGTTTTTTTAATATAGTTGGAAGCTCACAGGTTACAACTACATCCGTCGACGCCAGTTTTCATATGAAAACTGCCTTAGGGAATGTGCAGTCGGATTTGGAAATGAAGAATATTGATCGCGATGATAAAGTTTCCTATTTGGGGAACGTGATTTTGGAGAATTTTGACATTGGTGCTTTTTTAGACAATAAAAAAGTTGGAAAGGTTACCATGAATATTGATGTTGATGGAAAAGGTTTTTCGGAGAAATATTTGAATACAGCTGTAAAAGGGGATGTTTCACAAATTTATTATAACAATTATACCTATAATAAGATTTCATTAAACGGTAATTTTAAAATGCCGTATTACAAGGGACAAATTTCGGTAGACGACCCTAATTTGAATATGAATTTTGATGGCTTGGTCGATTTGAGCAAAAAGGATAGCCGCTATGATTTTAACATTAATGTTTATAAAGTAGATTTACATAAATTGAACTTTGTGAAAGATTCGATTTCTCAATTCAAAGGGACAATTATCGCCCAGGCTACTGGAAATACGATAGAGAATCTTCAGGGGAAAATAAATTTTCAAGGCACTACCTACCAAAATACTAAAGCCACCTATGTTTTGGAAGATTTTGAGATGAATTCCAGTTTTGACGAAAATAGAATCAGGACGATTGATTTTAACTCAATGGATATTGTAACAGGTCAAATTATAGGTAAATTTAGATTTGATCAGTTAAAAAGTTTGATAACAAACTCTCTGGGGAGTCTTTATACCAATTATAAACCTTTAAAAGTGAATAAGGGACAGTTTTTGAAATTCGATTTTACTATTCATAACAAGATTGTAGAAATGTTTTTTCCGGAGATTTCCATAAGTTCAAACACTGTTTTAAAAGGAAATATAAACTCGGATAATCAAGATTTTAAATTCAATTTTAATTCACCGATAATTAAAGCCTCTAAGAATACATTTGATAATATAAGGATTGCAATTGATAATAAGAATCCCCTTTACAATGCCTATATTGAATTAGATAGTATAAAAACTGAGAAGTATAAAATCCGTGATTTCAGCTTGATTAATGTAACGATGAAAGATACTTTGTTTTTTCGTTCCGAATTTAAAGGAGGAGAAAATGGAGAGGATTATTATAATTTGAACTTGTACCATACTATTAATAAGGATAATAAAAATGTAGTGGGAATAAGTAAATCCGAGATTAAGTTTAAGGACTATTTATGGTATTTAAATGAAAAAGAAGGGACGGATAATAAAATTGTCTTTGACAAATTATTAAAAAATTTCAATATTGATAATATTGTTATGTCTCATGAAAATCAAGAAGTTGCATTGATTGGAGATTTGAATGATACTTCATTTAAGGATTTGAAGTTAAGTTTTAAGGATGTGGATTTAAATAAAATCACTCCAACAAATAATAAATTTATTTTTCATGGAAATTTAAATGGGGAGGTGAATTTTAAGCAGAATCGTAATGTTTACCAGCCTTCATCTTCTTTGAAAATTGATCACTTGATCTTAAATAAAAAGGAACTTGGAGATTTTAATTTAGACATAGAGGGTGACGAGAATTTAGAAAAGTTTACCATAAACTCAGTAATTGAAAATGAGAATATGGAATCTTTTAAAGCTTATGGAGATTTTGAAATTAAGAATAAAGAAACAATACTCAATTTAAAATTAAGTTTAGATAAATTTAATTTAGCGACTTTAGACCCACTTGGCGGAAATGTAATTTCAAATATTAGAGGTGATGTATCGGGAAATGCTTCAATTGAAGGGAATCTTAAAAAACCCGAAATAAATGGGCGTCTCTATGTTAGTAATGCGGGAATGACTATTCCTTATTTGAATACGGATTATAGTTTAAGTGAAAAAACAATAGTTGATTTAACGGGTGAGAAATTTCTTTTTAGAAACAATACCCTTACCGATACAAAGTATAAAACCAAGGGGACATTAAATGGTGTTGTTGAACATAATAATTTTGCTGATTGGAAATTAGATTTAAGAATTGACACCAAAAGAATATTGGTATTAGACACTAAAGACAGTGAAGATGCCGCCTATTTTGGGACTGCTTTTATCAATGGGCGTGCAACTATAAAAGGTCCTACAAATGCACTATTTATAAAGTTGGCTGCAAAATCCGAAAAAGGCACAGCTGTGAAAATTCCTATCAACAATGCAGAAAGCTTGAGTGAGAATGATTTTATTCATTTTCTTACCGCAAAAGAAAAATACAATTTAAAAAAGGGAATTGTAGAACATATCAGAAATTATAATGGACTGGAATTAGAGTTCGATTTTGATATTACGCCGGATGCCGAAGTCGAAGTAATTTTAGACAGAAGCACTGGGCACGGGATGAAAGGAAAAGGATTTGGTTCGTTATTGTTTAAAATTAACACTTTAGGGAAATTCAATATGTGGGGCGATTTCCAAGCTTATGAAGGGACATATAATTTTAAATATCGAGGACTTATTGATAAAAAATTCAATGTGAAAAAAGGAGGATCTATTACCTGGGAAGGAAACCCCATGAAAGCACGTTTGAATCTGGAAGCAGTATATAAAACCACTGCTAATCCTGCTGTCATGTTGGAGAATTCTTCTTTTAATAAAAAAGTTGATACTGAGGTTATCATTGGTCTGCATGGTGATTTAACGAATCTTGATCCAAATTTTGAGATTCGATTTCCAACAGTTAGTAATGTGATGAAATCGGAAGTTGAATATAAGTTAAGTGATAAAGATGTGAGACAAACACAAGCTTTGTATTTATTGTCAACGGGTAGTTTTTTAAGTCCTGAAGGGGTAAACCAATCTGATTTATCGGGAAGTTTATTTGAAACAGCTTCTAGTTTTTTAGGTAGTTTTATAGAAGATGACAGCAATAAGTTTAATGTGGGAGTCAATTTTGTGTCAGCGGATAAAAGACCTGGCAGAGAAGCTGATGGAAGATTTGAAGCTACATTTTCATCTCAATTAAACGAACGTTTTTCAATAAACGGTAAGGTTGGGGTTCCGTTTGGAGGAGTAAATCAATCAACAATTGTTGGCGATGTTGAAATGAAATATAGAGTTAATGACGATGGTACATTTAACTTGCGTATGTTCAACCGTGAAAATGATATTAATTACATAGGAGAAGGAATTGGTTACACTCAGGGATTAGGGGTTTCTTATGAGGTTGATTTTGATACGTTCAAAGAGTTTATAAATAAGATTTTTAAGAATCATAAATTAGAACCTGAAAACAAAACACCATTGGATGAAGGAGATCATGATTCTAATATTAAACCTGAAGATATTAATTTTTCGAATCCGAAGCGTCCCAATTTAGAAATTCCAAAAGTCAATCAGGAAGCTTTAGCTCCTGAAGAAGACTAACTACAACTGTTTATTATTCTTAAAAACAAGAATCACTACCATTCTAAAAGTTTATTTTTCTGTTTAAATATCGAATTCGATATTTAAATAAAATTCTTTGTTTGCAGCCGAGCTGATTTTTCGATCCCAATTTTGATTAGATGGTATTATTCTTTAAGGTATCATTTTAGAAAATAATTATTCATTAAAAAAAATTAATGTGCTATTTCATACAATTGAAATGAGTTTTATTTTGTTATATAATAAACTTATCAACGAAAACGTTTGAATTTTAGTGACTTTATTAAATTATTAATAAAACACCTTTAATAGTATTGAATGTTTGCTAAATTTACACTTTAATACTTAAATAATGTCAAAAACAATAAAAAAAATAGGTGTTCTAACTTCTGGTGGTGATTCTCCAGGAATGAATGCTGCAATTAGATCTGTTGTCCGTACATGTGCATATCATAATATAGATTGTATAGGAATATATAGAGGTTATCAGGGAATGATAGAAGGTGACTTTAAAGAAATGGGTCCCCGAAGCGTAAATAATATTGTAAATAAAGGAGGGACGATTTTGAAATCGGCTCGGTCCTTAGAGTTTAGAACTTCAGAAGGGAGAATTAGAGCCCATGAAAATTTAGTAAAGGCAGGAATCGATGCTTTGGTGGTTATTGGAGGTGATGGAACTTTTAATGGGGGATTGGTATTCAATACCGAATTTAATTTCCCTGTAATTGGAATACCGGGCACAATCGATAATGATATTTTTGGAACCAGTTATACTTTGGGGTACGATACGGCTTTAAATACTGTGGTAGATGTAATTGATAAGATCAGAGATACAGCCAGTTCTCACAATCGATTATTTTTTGTGGAAGTAATGGGAAGAGATGCTGGTCATATTGCTTTGAATGCAGGAATTGGTGCGGGGGCAGAGGAAATTCTGATTCCAGAAGAAAATTTAGGATTGGATCGTTTATTGGAATCGCTTCAAAAGAGCAAAGCTTCCGGAAAATCATCCAGCATTGTTGTTATTGCTGAGGGCGACAAAATTGGCAAAAATGTTTTTGAATTGAAAGATTATGTTGAGGCCAATTTGCCGGAATATGATGTAAGGGTTTCAGTTTTGGGACACATGCAAAGAGGTGGTTCGCCTTCCTGTTTTGATAGGGTTTTGGCAAGTAGATTAGGTGTTAAAGCTGTGGAATCCCTTCTGGAAGGAAAATCAAATTACATGGTAGGTATACAGAATGATACTATAACGCTGACGCCATTAGAGAACGCTATCAAAGGAAAAACAGAGATCGACAGAGAGTTATTAAGAGTTTCGGATATTATGTCAACATAGAATAAAAATTGAAGTTTATTGTGAGGA
>Ga0137355_1000003_pt1 | contig 41824 bp, 37 predicted proteins | sample EasRivERMLT800_2_FD_104763 | JGI IMG/M metagenome (GOLD analysis project Ga0137355, IMG submission 104763) | Soil microbial communities from meander-bound floodplain in the East River, Colorado, USA - East River MetaG ERMLT800_2 | ecosystem: Environmental > Terrestrial > Soil > Floodplain ... | reverse complement strand
TTAATTGTTCGTGAATCAACTTCCGTATTTTATAGATATTCAGGATCTAAATTATTTAAGTATAGAATGGCGTATTGGTTTGGTTATAGAAATATTGATTTGATTATTACACAGACAGAACTAATGGCCAAAAGTTTAAAAGATAATATTCCGTATGTATGGGAACGATCAAAAATAATCACTGTTTCAAATCCTTTTAATTTACCTTCAGAACAAATCTTAGCAGAGCAAATCAATTCTTCTGATGCGTTTATTGTTTCTGCGGGCCGATTAATTCCTGAAAAGGGTTTTGATATATTACTTGATTCTTTTGCAATGATTTTAAAAGAATTTGCTGATTTAAAGCTGGTTATTCTGGGAGAAGGCGCTCTGCGTAGTGAATTGGAAGACAAGATTCATCAATTGGGAATTTCAGATAATGTCGTTTTAGAAGGATATGTAGAGAATGTATATCCCTATTTTAAAAAGGCAAAAATGTGTGTTGTATCTTCTCGTTTAGAGGGCTTTCCGAATGTTTTATTGCAGATGATGTCTCAAAATGACAAAGTAGTTTCTACTGCTTGTGCGGGAGGAATTGATCAAATTGATGGAGTAGAGCTTTCTGAAACTAATAATGTGAACAGTTTGTATCAGGCGATGAAAAATTCTTTAAATGGGAATACAAATGAAAATAGAGGAAAATTCGACAAAGAATTGGCTACTCGTTCAATTGAATCCTTTGTTGGACATATAAATCAAGAATTAAACAATGAATAAACTCATTCGTATTCCGGTTGTTGCGATTTCTCTTAAAATCGTATTCTAGGGACGGCTTATGTTCTGAAAAGATGCACTAGAAATCATCCGGTAACACATTTTTAATTCGGAAACAATTATTCGTTTTTTTAGAACAAAAAACTTAGGTATCTGGCTTTTTTAAAGCAAAAATAAATAGTGAGTCGTAAATTAAATAAATTTATGAGGACTGGAAAATTTGTAATTTCATTAGACTTTGAATTGATGTGGGGCGTTAGAGACAAACGAACTATTGAAAGCTATGGAGATGCAATCATAGGAGTTAGAAATGCGTTGCAGCAAATACTTCTTAGTTTTGAGAAACATGACGTTAAAGCAACTTTTGCCACCGTTGGTTTTTTATTTCATAAAAACAAAAAGGATTTGTTAGAAAACTTGCCGAGTATAAAGCCCAGTTATTCTGTTGAAAAACTGTCTCCTTATCCAAACATTGAGAATTATCTGGGCGAAAACGAAGATGAAGATCCATACTATTTCGGTCACTCTTTAATCCAGCAAATAAAAAATAGGAACGTACACGAACTCGCTACACATACCTACTGTCATTACTATTGTTTAGAGCCAGGACAAACCGTTGCCCAATTTGAAAATGACTTAAAAGTTGCCATTATTGTTGCTGAAAAGAATGATGTAACATTAAAGAGTATCGTGTTTCCTAGGAATCAATACAGTGGCGATTATACCGAAGTCTGTCGTGAGTGTGGAATTACTTCTTTTAGAGGCAGCGAGAAATCCCGAATTTATGAGTCTAGTAACGGAGAAGGGCAAACGCTAATTAAAAGGGCATTACGTCTCATGGATTCATACATAAACATTACAGGATATCATTGCCATCGATTTGATACAATAAAAGAAACGACACCCTATAATATTCCTTCCAGTCGTTTTTTGAGACCTTATTCAGAAAAGCTTCGTCTTTTGGAAGGATTAAAGTTTTTGAGAATTAAAAATGCCATGACACATGCGGCTAAAAATAATTTAGTGTATCATTTATGGTGGCATCCTCACAACTTTGGGAGAAACTGCAAAGAGAACATTTGTTTTCTGGAAAAAATTTTGGAGCATTACGATTTTCTTAATAAAAAATATGCTTTTCAATCTTTAACAATGGAAGAACTGTCTCATAAACTTAATTCGACTAAATGAAAATAATATTTTTAGCGGGTAAAGGTCAAAGTGCATTATTTATGTATAATGCCTTAAAAGATGATTTTTTGATAGATAAAGTAATTGTTGAGGATGATATTTCTATCATGAAAATAATTAAGGGCAGGATAAAAAGATTCGGGCTTTTCAAGGTAATTAACCAGTTATTGTTTCAATTAACGATTTCAAAGCTTCTAAAGTCTTTGTCTAAAAAAAGAATAGCTGCGTTAAAAAAACATTATAAACTCTTTGTGGAGCCTATTACGGATGAAAAACTGCTACATGTATCTTCGGTAAACGATTCCGAATGTATTGCTGCCATTAAAAAGATAAATCCAGATGTTATAATTGTAAATGGTACAAGAATCATAAGCAGTAAAGTTTTAGAAAGTACATCAGCTTTATTTATTAATACTCATGTAGGTATAACACCACAGTACAGAGGAGTGCACGGTGCTTATTGGGCCTTAGTATCAAATGACAAGGAGAATTGTGGCGTTACCGTGCATAAAGTTGATAAAGGGATAGATACGGGTGAAATTGTAAGACAATCTGTAATAGAAGTTTCAAAACCGGATAATTTCACGACTTACCCTTTCCATCAATACGGAGTGGCTATCGATTTAATGAAATCAACTTTGAATGATATTAAAAATAATAATTTTAAAACATTCAAAAAAGAAAACGTGGAAAGCAACCTCTATTATCATCCTACATTTTCGGGATATTTTTATAATAGATTGTTTAAAGGAGTAAAGTAAAATTGGACAAGGATCGGTCAAATGGACTTAAATAGTAAACAAAAACTCATCCGAATCACCACTGTTCCCATTTCTTTAGAGAAATTATTGGAAAACCAGTTGCGTTTCATGAAGCAGTATTATGATGTTACCGCAATTTCTGCTGATTTTTCTAATTTAGAGCGTGTGGGAAAATTACAGGAAGTTCCGGTATATGCTATAGAAATGACCCGTAAAATTACTCCCTGGAAAGATTTGAAAGCGACGTGGCAATTGTTTCGTTTTTTTAAAAAAGAAAAGCCATTTATTATACATACCCATACGCCAAAAGCGGGTACCGTAGGAATGCTTGCCGCTAGATTGGCTGGTGTACCCCATCGTTTGCATACCGTAGCAGGCTTGCCATTACTAGAAGCTACAGGTAAGAAAAGAAGATTATTGAATTTTGTCGAAAAAATCACCTATGCCTGTGCCACTAAAGTGTATCCGAATTCCGATGGTTTGAAAAAAATTATAATTAAGGAACAGTTTTGTGAGCAAGAGAAGTTAAAAGTAATAGGTAATGGCAGTTCTAATGGAATCAATACAAGTTATTTTGCCCCAGAGTTGTTTTCGGTTAACGATAAACAAACGCTGAAAACCAATTTAGGAATCACTCCTGAAGATTTTGTATTCATTTTCGTTGGACGTTTGGTAGGGGATAAAGGAATCAACGAGTTGATACACGCTTTTCAAAAGATTGTTGCCGAAACAAAGCGGGTTAAGTTGCTATTAGTCGGACCATTGGAGTCTGATTTAGATCCTCTGACACCTGAGACCTTACATGAAATAACCACAGATGACAACATCATTTCTGTAGGTTTCCAAAAAGATGTACGGCCATATCTTGCGATTAGCGATTGTCTTGCTTTTCCAAGTTATCGGGAAGGATTTCCAAATGTGGTTATGCAGGCGGGAGCGATGGGTTTGCCAAGTATAGTGACCAACATCAACGGTTGCAACGAAATTATCATTGAAGGAGAAAACGGAATAATAATTCCGGTAAAGAATAGTAATGCTATTTATGATGCCATGAATACAATGGTTGTGGATAATCATTTTAGAGGGAAACTGCAACAAAATGCCCGCCAGATGATTGTTTCCCGATACGAACAGCAGGTAGTTTGGGAGTCTATTTTAGCGGAATATAAAAGATTAGAACAAGATGTATAGATCATTTTTTAAAAGAATAATAGATTTTGTTGCGGCAATTTTTGGGCTGTTACTATTAAGTCCCTTGCTTATAGTGGTCACGATTGGACTTTTATTTGCCAACCGCGGTAAACCGTTTTTCATTCAATTACGTCCAGGTAAAGACGGGAAAATTTTCAAGATTATCAAGTTCAAAACCATGAACGAAAAGAAAGATGTCTTAGGGAATTTGCTTCCAGATGCACAACGATTAACAAAAATAGGAGCCTTTGTACGTAAAACATCGTTAGACGAAATACCCCAATTGCTTAATGTTATTAAAGGAGATATGAGCCTTATCGGACCTAGGCCATTAATGACTCAATATTTGCCTTTGTATAATGATTTTCAAAAACGAAGGCATGAAGTTAGACCTGGGATTACAGGTTGGGCACAGGTAAACGGAAGGAATGGAATATCTTGGGATGAACAGTTTGGATTTGATGTTTTTTACGTTGACAGAATTAGTCTGTCTATGGATTTTAAGATTTTTTTAATGACTCTATCAAGCATTATAAAGAAGAAGGGTATTTACTCGGACCCAAATATAAGAACTTTTTATTTTGAAGGAAATGACAAATAAAGAATATGGCTCAGATTTTCATTATTGCAATGAAAACGTTTGGTGTGTTGCTAATCCATCAGATTCTTTTTTTTATGGAAAAAATATTTCTTTATTTTTTTCTGGCCGGGCAGCGTTGTTTTCGATTTTGGAACAAGGAATAAAAAATCAGGGATGGCAAAAAGTTTTTTTTCCAAGTTACTACTGTCATAAAGTTGCCCCTTTTTTAGATGAATTAGCCATTCAAGTCGAATATTATGAGTTTAACCCTTTTTTAGATTCTGAAAATAAAGAAATCAATATTGAGGATTTAGCATCAAATGTAATTGTAAATGTTGATTTTTTTGGTTTGAAAAAACTGGATGTTTCTTCTTTTCAGAATGCCATAATCATAGATGATCTGTCACACCATATTTTAGATTTAAAAAACAGTAAAGCTGATTATTGTTTCGGGTCGATAAGGAAAGAGTTGCCAATCCCAACGGGAGGATTTTGTTATTCTCCAAAAGGATATCCTTTGCCAAATGCTAAATATAGTTATGAATGTGAAGCATTAGCAGTCCAAAAACTTTCAGCCATGTTTTTGAAGAAAAGATATTTGGAAGGTGTTTTAGAGACAAAAGAGTTTTTTAGAATTCTTTTCTTAGAATTTGAACATGAAGCCGAAGCGAATTATACAAATGCTAAAATGCCCAATATTGCGCAATCAATATTATTTCAATTAGATATTGAGAAAATTCTAGGCGTAAAAAGGAATAATCTAAATTTTGCTTTAGAATTATTGAAGGATTGTAAAAAAATAAGGATCAATTTAGAGAAAAAAAATGAAGCTTTCGGCCTTATTCTGGAATGTAATTCTCGAGAAGAAAGAAACAAATTAAGATTGATTTTGGTCGAAAAAAATATTTTCCCTGCAATTTTATGGCCGGATCAAATATACCAGAGAGACAAGGAGATTGAAGATAAAATTCTTTTTCTTCATGTTGATTATCGATACACAACAGAAGATGTGAAAATAATAATTACCGCTCTAAAAGAGTTTTTTAGCCATGAACAAATTCTCGATTATAGAAGTTAATGATTCAAGATGGTCAGAAATTGTAAAAAAAAGTAAACATTTTGATTTTTATCATAGTCAGTCCTATCATTTGCTTGAAAAAGGAAATCGCCCAGTTTTGCTTGTCGCTTTTTTTAATGATGATTTTATAGCATTGCCTTTAATCATTAGGGCAATTCCTAATACAAGTTTCTACGATTGCACTTCGGTATATGGTTATTGTGGTCCTGTCAGTAGTCTTGAGTTCGAAGATATACCTTCAGAAAAAATTACTTATTTTAAAGAGCAACTGATGGATTTTTTTGAGAGCAATGGTATTGTTACCGTTTTTTCAAGATTACATCCTTTAATTTCTACGGATGCTTTTTTTGATAATTTCGGATTGATTAAGCATATAAATTATACCGTCGCTATTGATTTAAGACTGACCTTAGAACAACAGCGTGCCCAGTTTCGGAAAAGTAATAAAAATGAATTAAATCAATTAAGAAGAAATGGTTTTGAAGTTGTAGAAGCGCAAACAAAAGGGGATGTCGATGCCTTTATTGATATCTATCATGAAACAATGTGCCGTAATCATGCTTGTGAAAACTATTTTTTTGATCATTCTTATTTTTATAATTTCCTGGTAAATAAATGTTTTGAGTCCAAATTATTAATAGCCAAAAAAGAAGGAGAGATTACCGCTGGCGCTATTAATACGATTACCAATAGGATAATGCAAGGGCATTTAGCAGGTACTGCCGAAAAATATTTGCACGATAAACCTATGAAATTAATTATAGATGAATTTAGACTAATAGGAAATGAAAGAGGATTAGACTTTTACCACTTAGGAGGCGGTTTGGCAGGGAGTGATGAAGATTCTTTGTTTCTGTTTAAAGCAGGTTTTTCAGACTACAGGTGTGAATATAAAATTTGGCAAATGATTGTTGATCACGAAAAATATAATGAGCTAATAGATGGAGTAGAGGTGGATAAAAACAATTCTTTTTTTCCTCTATATAGGTCATTTGAAAAAAAATCGATAAAATAGAAAGAACTCGGAATTATTTTTAGGCGATAAAAAAATGTTGATAATTAAGGGGGCTAATTTGAATGGGTGAGTTTCGGCAGAATGTTTTTTAATGCAATTAATTAACAAGTTATGGATAAATTCTCAGTTATAGAGGTTAATGATTCAAAATGGTCAGAAATTGTTAGTAAAAGCAAACAATTTGATTTCCATCATAGCCAGTCATACCATTTGTTGGAAAAAGAAAATCGCCCAGTTTTACTCGTTGCTTTTTTTAATAATGATTTTATAGCATTGCCTTTAATCGTTAGAGCAATTCCTGATACAAGCTTTTTTGACTGTACTTCGGTATATGGTTATTGCGGACTTATCAGTAGTACGGACATCAAAGATATACCATCAGAAAAAATCATTTATTTTAAAGAGCAACTTTTATGTTTTTTTGAAAGTAATACTATTGTTGCCGTTTTTTCAAGATTACATCCTTTAATTTCTATGGACGTTTTTTTTAATAATTTTGGATTGATTAAAGATATAAATAAAACCGTTGCTATTGATTTACGTCTTTCACTGGAGAAACAGCATGCACAATATCGAAAATCATTCAAATTACAATTGAAAAAATTGCGCAGAGAAGGTTTTGAGGTCGTAAAAGCGCAGACAAAAGAAGATATTGATACCTTTATTGATATCTACCACGAGACCATGCATCGTGTTGAAGCTAGTGAAAAATATTTTTTTAACCATAATTATTTTTATGCTTTTATTGATAATAAGTGCTTTAATGCAACATTATTAGTGGCCAAAAAAGGAGGAGAGATTATTGCTGGGGCGATTTTTACGATTACAAATAAAATAATGCAATATCATTTAGCAGGTACTGCCGAGGCCTATCTCAAAGAAAGGCCAATGAAGTTAATTGTAGATGAAGCCAGACTATTGGGAAATGAACTGGGATTAGATTTTTTGCATTTAGGTGGCGGTGTTGGCGGAAGTGATGAAGATTCTTTATTCTATTTTAAATCAGGTTTTTCAGACTATAGGTGTGAGTATAAAACTTGGCAAATGATAGTGGATCACGAAAAATACAATGAATTGGTTGAAAAAACAACAGTTGATGTAAATAGTTCATTTTTTCCATTGTATAGGGCAGTATGAAATCGCCATGATTCAAAATCATAATCACTAATGAAGAATGGCGATACCATATTCCTTAAAAAAAATATTATCTACATATGAAAAAGCCAATAAAATAATAAGAACCAATATTTAGCAAAATTTCACAAAAGAAAAAATGTCAAAAGCAGATCTTATTTACTTTTCCCTATGCTTAAGCCTTTGGATTTAAGACACTTTTTGACTTGTACACTATGTTGGGTGGTACCTAAAAAATAAAACATAAAAATAGAGGTAATGAAAGATTTTTCACAATTAAAAAAGAATTTAAAAAAAGACTTTTCAAATTTGAAAATGCTCAAAATAGCTGTTTTGGGAGATACTGCTACACAATTTTTAATTCAAGCTTTACGGGGTTTAGGTTATGATAATGGTTTTAATCTTGAAATTTGGGAAGCTGATTTTAATCAAATTGAGCGTCAAGTTTTTGACCTCTCTTCTGAACTGTATGAATTTAAACCCGAAATTGTTATTGTTTTTCAGTCGTCACATAAATTGTTGGGAAAATACAATAAAATTAAACCCGAACAACATTCTTTACTTGCATCGAATGAATTAGAAGGAATAGAAAATATTTATTCCAGTCTAAGTGCGAATCTTAATGCGAAAGTAATTTATTATAACTACACCGAAATTGACGACTCCATTTTCGGGAATTATGCCAATAAAACAGAATCTTCTTTTTTATTTCAGTTGCGAAAACTTAATTACGAGCTAATGGTTTTTGCATCAAATAACGCCAATTTATATTTATGTGACCTTTCTTCGATTCAAAACCAGGTGGGGAAAAACAATTTTTTTCACACATCAATCTATATTAATACTGAGATGGTTTTAAGTATTGATGTCTTGCCACTAGTCGCTTCCAAAACAATTGATCTACTTAATTCGCTAAACGGTAAGTTTAAAAAATGTGTTATTTTAGATTTAGACAATACTACTTGGGGCGGAATCATTGGAGACGATGGAATAGAAAATATTCAGATAGGCAGTCTGGGAATTGGAAAAGCTTTTTCGGAATTTCAATATTGGATAAAAAAACTTAAAAATAGAGGGATTATTGTTGCTGTTTGCAGCAAAAATACCGAATCTGTTGCTCAGGAACCCTTTGAAAAACATCCTGATATGGTTTTACATTTAGACGATATTTCAGTTTTTATTGCAAATTGGGAAAACAAAGCAGATAATATCAGGCAGATACAAAGTATTTTAAATATTGGATTTGATTCGATGGTTTTTTTAGATGACAATCCTTTTGAAAGGAATATTGTCAGAGAAAATATACCCGAAATCTGTATACCCGAATTACCCGAAGATCCGGCAGATTATCTGGAATACTTATATACTTTAAATCTTTTTGAAACAATTTCATTCTCTAATGAAGATGCAGAGAGAACTAAATTATATCAAATAGAAGCTAAAAGAGCGAGCGTTCAACAAAAATTCACGAATGAAGATGATTTTTTGCAGAGTTTAAATATGTTATCTTTAGTTGAATCTTTTAATAAATTCAATACTCCCAGGGTGGCGCAATTATCGCAACGTTCAAATCAATTTAATCTTAGAACTGTTCGCTATGTAGAGGCTGATATTGAAAGACTTATTATAGATGAAGAAAGTTTTACTTTTTCATTTACGCTTGAAGATAAGTTTGGGGATAATGGATTAATATGCGCCATAATTCTACAACAAGAAAATAGCGATGTTTTATTTATAGACACTTGGTTTATGAGTTGTAGGGTCCTAAAACGGGGTATGGAAAATTTTGTTCTGAATACGGTTGTAGATTTCGCAAAAGAAAATGGATTTGCAACATTAAGAGGGGAATATTTACCTACAGCGAAAAATGAAATGGTAAAAGACCATTATCCCAATTTAGGGTTTGAGGAACAACCTAATGGCAATTGGGAATTGAATTTGAACAATTACGAAAACAGAAAAAGTTTTATTAATATTAAATAATGATTATGGACAGAATTGAAATACTAAAGCAAATTAATGCCATCTTCATTGATGTGCTTGACAATGAAGATGTTGTGATTGAAGAGACAACACAAGCCACAGATGTTGATGAGTGGGATTCTTTGACTCATATACAATTAGTTGTGGCTATCGAAAAACATTTTAAAATCCGGTTTACTTCCAAAGAAATTCAAAGTTGGAATAATGTGGGAGAAATGTTGAATTGTATTCAAGAAAAGGGAATATGATTTTTGAATTAGGACAAAAGTTTGAAGAAAGTTTCATTATTTCGGATGAGATTTATAACGGATTTATTCATACTTTTAATGATAAGAATCCGTTGCACACAAATCAGCAATTTGCTTTAGATAAAGGATTTAAGGGCGTGGTGATGCATGGTAATATATTAAACGGATTTGTGTCCTACTTTATCGGAGAATGTTTACCTACAAAAAATGTTATCATCCATTCACAGGAAATTCAATTTAAAAATGCGGTCTATTTAAATGATGAATTACAATTTAAGTCGGAAATAATTGGAATTTACGAATCGGTGAATGCAATAGAATTTAAGTTTGATTTTAAAAATAAAGAAGGTAAAACAGTTGCTAAAGGTAAAATTCAAATAGGATTATTTAAATGAATATATTAGTTACAGGAGGAGCATCTGGGCTTGGAGAAGCCATTACAAGAATTCTGGCAAAAGACTCAGATAATACAGTATATTTTACATACAGTAATTCAGCGGCCAATGCCAAAAAAATTGAGTCAGACTTTAATAATGCTATTTCAGTTAAATGTGATTTTAAGAATTCTTCTGAAGTACAGCTTTTAGTAAATAAAATAGATGATCTTAAACTGGATCTATTAATTAACAATGCGTATTCTGGAACTCCGATAACCACCTATTTTCATAAAATCCCAGAGGATACTTTTTCTTCTGAATTTATGTTTAACATAATGCCCACAATCTTAATTACTCAATCAGCAATAACCAGTTTTAGAAAGAAAAAGAGGGGAAAAGTAATTACAATACTAACATCATTTTTGCTTAATACACCTCCACTTGGTGCTTCCAGTTATGTTGCAAATAAGGCTTATTTAGGATCATTAGTGAAATCATGGGCTACGGAAAATGCAAAATTTAATATAAGTTCGAATTCTATTTCTCCCTCATTTATGCAAACAAATCTAACATCGGATGTAGATGAAAGGATTATAGAACAAATTGTCAACGATCATCCTTTAAAGAAAATACTAACGGTAGAAGAAGTGGCAGAATCAGTATTGTTTTTAGCAAATGCCTCTTCGCAAATTAATGGTGTCGATATAGTTTTAAATGCAGGTACTAATATTAAATAAAACTCAACTATGGTTTTTAATTCCGTATCCTTTTTGATTTTTTTTACAGCATTTTTTCTGCTTTATTGGTTTGTTGTGAATAAAAATCTAAAACGTCAAAATTTACTTTTATTAGCAGGAAGTTATGTTTTTTATGGTTGGGCAGATTGGCGATTTTTATCATTTTTAATCGGTGTTTCTGCTTTGAATTTCTATTTAGGAATTCATATTGAAAAAGCGAAGAACCCAACTTACAAAAAAGTTCTGCTTTATATCGGATTGTTAGCAGGAATTGGTGGATTGGCTTTTTTTAAATACTACAATTTCTTCGTTACTTCATTTAAGGATCTTTTCCAATTATTAAATGTCAATTTGAATCTGCAAACGTTAAACATTATTGTTCCTTTAGGGATCAGTTTTTTTACTTTTAGAACCATAAGTTATTTGTTAGATATAGATAAAGGTAAAGTTCAGTCCACAAAAGACTGGGTTGTTTTTTTTAATTACGTTTCTTTTTTTCCGGCATTATTGGCGGGTCCAATAGACAAAGCACGATCTTTTATTCCACAGTTGGAAAAAAATAGATTTTTTGAATATAATAATGCTGTAGACGGCTTACGACAAATTTTGTGGGGACTGTTTAAAAAGATTGTCATTGCTGATAATTGCGCTTATATTACAAACAATGTATTTGGTAATTATGAATCATTGCCGGCAAGTTCTTTGTTGTTAGGGGCATTTTTATACGCAATTCAAATTTATGCTGATTTTTCAGGATATTCAGATATGGCAATCGGGTTTTCACGATTAATCGGATTTAATGTTACTAAAAATTTCGACTTTCCATTTTTCTCTCAAAACATAGCTGAATTTTGGCAAAAATGGCATATGTCGCTAACCTCATGGCTTACAGAATATGTTTTTACGCCATTAAGTATCAAATTTAGAGACTATGACAAACTGGGGTTGATTTTTGCAATTGTTATAAATTTTACAATTTGTGGGATATGGCATGGCGCCAATTGGACTTATGTCCTTTTTGGTTTTTTACATGGCTGCTATTTCATCCCTCTTATACTTAAAGGGACAATAAACAAAAAGAAAAAAATAGCAAAAGATAGATTACTTCCTTCGTTTAGAGAATTTATAAATGTGGCAATGACTTTTTCTTTAGTAATGTTTACATTTATTATTTTTAGGTCAGAAACAATTTATCAAGCTTTTCATTATTTTAAAGGGCTTTTTTCCTTATCAATATTCACAAATCCAATCCCGCCATTATCTTTAAGTAAATTAGATACATTAGCGATAGTTTCATTTATTTCTATTATGCTTATTATAGAATGGCTAAATCGAGAAAAAGAATTTGGGTTGCAAATAAATTATATTAAGCAACCTTATTTTAGAATTGGTGTTTACTATGCGATACTATTTAGTATTCTCTTTTTTGGCGCTATTACTTCAAGCGAATTTATTTATTTTAAATTCTAAATTCCAAATAGTATATGAAATCGTTTATCAAAAGATTTTTTTTAGTAGTAATGCCAATTCTTATAATCGTAAGTTTTGTAAATTATTTTGGGGATGCCGCTAATATATTTAAAAAAGATTACGAAAAGAATATAGCAAATGATATTTTAAAGGGAAATAATGTTACGAATATTGCAAATCATAATGAAAGATTGTTACAAAAGTATTTAATAAACAATGCTTCATTTTGCCCAGATGTTTTAATGCTTGGCGCAAGTCGTTCGATGCTCATAAATTCGACTTATTTCAAAGGAGAAACCTTTTTTAACAATTGTGTTAGTGGGGCTACTATTGAAGATCTGATTGCAATTATTGAAATGTATAGACAAAAAAAATGCCTTCCAAAAAAAATTATTATTGGTGTAGAACCCTATTTCCTTAATAGCAATAATAATCAAAAAAGATGGGAAACATTGGAATTAGAATATCAGACATTTATAAATCAAACGGCAAATGATTCATTGAAAAAAGAAGATAATCTGATTTTTAAAACAGAGGTTTTTTTAAAGGAGTTTTTCGTTTTTAAAGAACTATTATCACCTTCTTATTTTAAAAGCAGTGTTTTGGAGTTGATAATGAGTAAAAATAGTGACCCATTTGTTACTGACAAAAGAACTAACAAAACATTTACAAAGCTATTCGATGGCTCCGTTAATTACGATGTTGGATATCGAGAAGCTTCAAATGAAATGGTTGAAGAAAAGGTTTCAAGTTTTTTGGCACGTGATATTTCTAATTTTGAGAATTTTGATAAATTAGATATTTCCTTGCAATCAAAATTCGTTTCTTTGATAGATTATTTACTACTCAATAATGTTAAAGTTGAATTTTTCGTAGCTCCATACCATCCCAAAGTTTACGAATTCATCACTCATACTGCAAAATATAAAAACGTTATAAAAAGCGAAACTTTTTTTGAGAGTTTGGCATTGAAGAAGAAAATTAAAATAATAGGCTCATCTGATCCTAACAAATTTAAATTAGATAAAACTTATTTCTACGATGCTTTGCATCTAAAAGAGAAAGGGGTTGGAATATTTTTCAATTCAGTTGCGGAATAAATTTCTGACGAATAAGTTATTTGTAATCTTTTGAATAAACTAATCAGATTTTTTGCGCTTAGGGCGGCGGTGGAAGTGATAATGATTCATTATTTTATTTCAAATCCAGTTTTCTGATTATAGAAGTAAGTGCCATATTTGGAAAGTGATTATTGATCCCGAAAAAATATAATGAGTTGGTTGAAAAAGTAACAGTCGATGTAAATAATATATTTTTTTTCATAGTACAGAACTGAATAAAAAAGTCAATAAAATTAGAAAAACCGGGAATTATTTTTTTAAGTGTTAATTCGATAATTTAGTAGGGTATTATTTCATAATAGTATAAAAAAAACGGGATTTTAAAATCCTGTTTTTTTTTATAGCATAAATAAAAAGTTTTTTTTTCAATAGCATTCGCATCTTAATTTATATTTCTAAAATGTCGACTTACCCAAAAATAAAAAACTAGAGACGGTCTTGTAAAAATTGCATTTAAACGGTTATTTTGGTTGTTGGTTAGAAAAAAAAATCAATATTATTTTTTTTTTATAACTTTGAACATAGATGTTAAAAAGCTGTTTTTCAGCAGTTTAAAACACAATAAAATCAGATAGTTGTTTTAGTAGGAAAAGGTTCTTTAACCCTAAAAAAAGAAACCTTTCATTCTTTAAAAATTTAAAAATACGCTTAAGTTTTAGATTTTTAATAGTTTGAAAAAACAAAATCGGATTATTGCTACTACGAGGAAAAGGTTCTTTAACCCCAAAAAAAGAAATCTTTCATCCCTGAAAAATTTAGAGGTATATCTAAATTTTAGATTTTTTAATTTTATGATTAATTCAAAGAGTGTAATTAAAAATTATTAAGTTAAAACCTGTTTAAACAATTTTTTTAAGAAATGTATGTTGTGGGGGAAAATGCCCAAACAATACAGATGGTCTATATTGCCAAAACAACTTTTGGAGAGATATGGAAATGCGGTTTATAGGAATAAATAAATATTCTTAAAATCAGGTATAAAAAAAATACTCTAGTAATATTCTTGTTTTAAATCAGAAATAATTCGATTATGATAAACTCAAAAATATGCCTCTCCACTCCCCACATGGGTGGAAATGAGCAAAAATACATTCAAGAAGCGTTTGATACAAATTGGGTAGCGCCTTTAGGGCCTAATGTCACTGGATTTGAACAGGATATTGAAAGATATATAGGAGAAAATTCTTTTGCCGGAGCCTTAAGCTCGGGAACGGCTGCCATACATTTAGGATTAATCCTGCTTGGAGTGAAAGCAGGCGACGAAGTGCTTTGTCAGAGCATGACCTTTTCGGCATCGGCCAACCCCATTCTATACCAAGGGGCTTTCCCGGTATTTATTGATAGTGAAATTGATACCTGGAATATGTGCCCCATAGCATTAGAAGAAGCCATTATAGACAGGATAGCAAAAAACAAAAAACCCAAAGCCATTATTACCGTACACTTATATGGCATGCCCTATAAAGTAGATGAAGTTCATGCAGTAGCCGAAAAATATCAGATACCAGTTTTGGAAGACAGTTCAGAGGCATTAGGAAGTTCTTACAAAGGGCAAAAATGTGGCACTTTTGGAACCATCGCTTCATTATCCTTTAATGGAAATAAAGTTATCACCACTTCCTGTGGTGGCGCCATTGTTACAAGAACCAAAGAATTAAAAGACAAAGCCGTTTTTTTTGCCACGCAATCCAGAGATAAAGCACCCTATTATCAACACAGCGAAATAGGTTATAATTACCGCATGAGTAATATTTGTGCAGGTATTGGTCGTGGCCAAATGGAAGTTTTGGATAATCATGTGGAATTGCGGAGAAATAGGAATGCATGGTACCATGGCTTTTTCAAATCAATTCCCGGTGTAACAGTTTTTAAAGAACCTAGTACGGATTATTTTTCCAATCATTGGTTGACTGCTATTGTGATAGATCCTGAAATAGTTGGAAAAACAAGTGAGGACCTAAGATTGGCTTTGGAGGCTGTAAATATTGAAAGCCGACCTTTATGGAAACCCATGCATTTGCAACCTCTTTTTGCAAGCTATCCGTATTATGGAACCAATATAGCCGAAAAGCTATATAGAGATGGACTGTGTTTACCGTCTGGTTCTAATTTAGGTGAAGAAGATGATGAAAGAATCGCTGAAGCATTGCATCTTTTTTTTGATGCTTAAGTGTTTTTTTTTTAAACTTCGAAGTTGAATATCAAAAATGTTTGGTGTTTTTGTAATCCAATAAACAGAACTTGGTAGAGAAATTAATGGTTCATTAATGGCTCACATTTAAAAAAAATGAGAAAGTCATGAATTTGCATAAAAAAACAAATGGATTTTTCAGTATTTTTTCTTTTTATCTAATTATCAGGTCATTAAGTTGGTCTGAATTGATTTTTCAATAATAAATAATTTATTTTGAAAATGAATTCGATATTAAATATTAAACTGGGATTAAATCAGTTTTTTAGCGTAGCTAGTACTGGTTTTAATATAAAAAAACTAAATTATTTACCGCGGTGGATTATTCTTTCCATTGATATAATGGTGGTTTTTTTATCTGGGATTTTGGGTTGTTTATTATTGAAAGGCATTGGGGTTGATTTCGCTCTCAATAGACATTTTAAGATTATTGTATTGCTTTATTTTGTGGTCACAATTTTCTTTTTTTGGTTGTTCCAAACTTATGCGGGTGTCATCCGGCATTCTACTTTTATTGATGAGATAAAACTATTTGTGTCACAATCCGGGACTTTTGTAATCATGTTTTTACTCAATTCTGGTTTTGAGCTTTGGCAAGGACAGAAACTATTTTTAAACGCTCAATTGTTTGTAAGTATTTTATTGTCTTTTTGTAATTTGATATTGTACCGCATTATTATAAAACTGGTTTTTAAACATTATTTTCTTGAAAAACAAAAAAGAGCATTAATTCCTGTTTTTATATATGGAGCAAATTCGAATGCCGTAGCCGTGGCTAATGCTTTAAATTCTGAAAGCCCGCTTCGTTTTCGATTGATGGGATTTGTTGATACGAACAATCGAAATAGGCCTAATCGGGTAATGGGTTTGCCCGTATTTGACCATCTTCGAACGGTACCTATGCTGATGCGTTCACGAGGAGGTGAAATACTCATTATTGCCGATAAAGAATTGACCAATGAGGCGATATCAACAATAATGGATGATTGTTTACAATACAATTTTAAAGTGTATTCGGTTCCGTCGATACTAAATTGGGAAAATCAAAATGAGGTTTTCAAAAAAGTAAAGAATTTTCAGATTAAGGATTTATTAGGAGGAAATTCTATTACGCTTGATAATAATGCAATATCTAGTCAGTTAAAAGGAAAAACGGTTCTTATAACAGGAGCTGCAGGTTCTATAGGTTGCGAAATTGTATGGCAAGTGCTTGCTTTTGGTCCCGAAAAAATTATTATGGTTGATCAGGCAGAAACACCCTTGCATCATTTGATTTTAGAAGTTGAAAAGGTAGTTACAGGTTCAAAAATTCATGGTGTTATTGCTGATATCCGAAATTATAAAAGGATGGATGCTTTGTTTGAATTGTATCGGCCCAATGTGGTTTATCATGCAGCGGCGTATAACCATGCTCCCTTGATGGAAGAAAATCCAGCTCAAGCAGTATTTACAAATGTGATGGGAACTAGGAATATAGCCGATTTGGCATTGTGTCATCAAGTGGATTTGTTTGTGATGATTTCTACAGATAATGCGGTGAATCCGATTAATGTACTGGGAGCCAGTAAACGAATTGCAGAAAAATACATACAGTCATTGTTTTATAACTCGCAAAATGTTGTAAATAATGGAACTAAATTTATAACGACTCGTTTCGGAAAGATGTTAGGCACTAATGGTTCTATTGTTTCTTTGTTTTCAAAGCAAATTGCCTGCGGAGGCCCAATCACAATTACTCATCCTGAAGTTGTTCGTTATTTTATGACTATACCTGAAGCTTGTCAGTTGATTCTTGAAGCGGGTGCCATGGGCAATGGAGGGGAAATATTCGTATTTGATATGGGTAAGCCGGTTAAAATTATCGATTTGGCCAGAAAGATGATCAAGTTGGCTGGATTTATTCCAGATGAAGAAATAAAAATTCAGGTTGTCAACTCAGGACCCGGAAAAAAATTATATGAAGAATTATTTAATGGTGCGTCGGAGACTTTTCCTACACGCCATGATAAAATAATGATGGCTCATGAAATTAAAGAAGGTTTTGAAACTCTGCATAATGATATTGATGAATTGATAAGTGCCGCTAATTTATTTGAGAATAGTAATATTGTTTTAAAAATGGAAAAAATAGTACCGGAATTTAAAAGAATACATTCCACTTTTGAGATATTAGATCAATAGCTTACTAAATAATTTAAATACGAAGGGAATTCAATTTAGAGGCTTTTTTTTGTGAATAATGGGGCTGGATTAAAGAAAAGCAACTCATAATTTCATGTTTATATTTGTACGATATTAAACTGTAATAAAAAGTTAAATGCTTATATTTGTGTATCTTAAAAATAAAAATCATATGAAATGTTTTTTTTTAATAAAGAAAGTAATCCCATTTTTGTTCGTAATTCTATTGTTCTCTTGTGCTTCCAGAAAGGATTTGGTTTACTATCAGAATATCGATGGTACAAAGCTTCAGGAAAGGGCTAATTCGTATGAAATTAAAATTCAACCGGATGATTTGCTGCTGATTATTGTTTCTGCAGAAGATCCTGAAATTGCAGTTCCTTTTAATTTAATGTCAGTTTCTGTCGAAAGTACAGTCAGACCCTATACGGTATCTGGACAGCAAACGAATCAAATGTATTTGGTGGATGCCAACGGTACTATTGATTTTCCTGTTTTAGGAAACTTGAAAGTCGGCGGACTAACTAGAACCGAAGTGCTTAAAATGCTAAAAAGTAAAATTGCAGTCTATATCAAAGATCCAATTATTAACCTCCGCATAACGAATTTTAAAGTTTCGGTACAAGGAGAAGTTGGCGTACCGGGAACTTACAATGTGACCTCCGAAAGAATCACCCTGGTGGAAGCATTGTCGATGGCGCGCGATCTGACCATTTATGGGGTAAGAAATAATATATTGATCATAAGGGAAATAGATGGTGTTAAATCGTACAATAGAGTTGATATTACCCAATCGAATTTTATCAATTCTCCTTTTTATTATTTGGCACAAAATGACGTAGTCTATGTAGAGCCCAATCAAAATAAAATAAACGGAGCGGCAGTTGGACCAAACACAGGTGTTCTTATTTCAATTACTTCTTTATTGATTACTCTTATTACACTAATTATGACTTCAACCAACTAATTATATTATTATGGAAAATAATAGACTAGACAAAAATTTTGAGAATGATTATCCATTAAAAACATTTTTAGAAAAGTACTTAAATCATTGGCGATGGTTTGTTATTAGTGCTAGTATTAGTTTATTTTTAGTTTTTTTATATTTACGCTATACCCCGCCGCAATATCAAGCCATATCTACAATACTGGTAAAAGATGAGCAGAAAGGCGAAATGCTATCTGAAATGTCTTCTTTTGCCGATTTGGGATTGAGTACTGGTTTAAAAAGAAATGTTGATAATGAAATTGAAATTCTAAAGTCAAGAACCTTAGTGAAAAGGGTCGTAAAAAAATTAAATTTAAACACTTCTTTTCTAGTTGAAGGTAGAGTAATTGACGGAGAAATTTACGTAAAAACGCCAATTGAAGTTTATTTTGTCGATAAAACGAATCAGTTTTATGAAAATAAAATTAACTTGAAATTTTCGGAGTTAACGCCCCATACTTTTTTATTGGAAGAAGAAATTTTAGAAGATACTCCAAAGATTATCTTAAGCGATAAAAAGGAGTTTAAATACATGGAATTTATTCCAACACCATACGGACGTTTGATTATCAAAAAATCCCAGACTAAGGACAATAATAGTACAGATAATCACAAATCGATTCGAATTGTCATAAATCCCATTGATAAAGTTGTGGAGAGTTTTATGAAACGACTTAAAGTGGAGCCTATCAATGAAAAGAGCAGCGTTGTTGCCATTTCCATAACGGATCCGGTGGTAAAAAAAGCGGAGGCTTTCTTGGATAATTTGATTCAAACTTACAATGAAGATGTCGCTGCAGATAAAAGTTTTATTTCAGATAACACTTCCAAATTTATTGCCAACCGATTAAAATTAATTACTCAGGAGCTCGAAGGAGTAGAGCATGATGTGGAAAGTTTTAAAAAGTCAAATGAGCTCACCGATATCAGCTCGGAGGCAAAGCTTTTTATAGAAGGATCTAATGAATACGATAAAAAAGGGGTGGAGACTGAAATCCAATTAAATGTGGTGTCTTCTATGCTAGATTTTATGAGGAAAAGCACTAATTCTGATTTGTTGCCTAGCAGTGTTATCACAGGTCAGGGAGATGCTTCTGGATTAATCAATTCTTATAATCAATTGGTTCTGGATCGAAACAGGATTTTAAAATCAGCCACAACGGCTAATCCATCTGTAATTAAAATGGATCAGCAAATAAGCTCTTTGAAATCTACCGTAATAGAAAGTCTCCTGCAATTACAATCCAGATTAAATATTCAAAAAAGAAATTTGAACATGAATGAAGGGGTTTTGGATACTAAAATTGGAAAAATACCAGTTCAAGAACGACAGTTTAGGGTGATTGCCAGACAGCAACAGGTAAAGGAAGCGCTGTATTTGTACTTATTGCAAAAGAGAGAAGAGACCGCCATTTCTTTATCAGCTGCAGAACCAAATATTAATGTTATCGATATGGCAAAGACTGGTGAAACACCTATTTTTCCTAAAACAAACATGATTTATTTTGCCGGTTTATTGTTAGGATTATTGGTTCCTTTTGGAATTATATATACGGATGATTTATTAGACACTAAAATAAAAAGTCGGTTAGACGTAGAGGGAAAAATAAATATCCCTTTTATAGGGGATGTGCCTACCTCTGATTCCCCTTCAAAGATTATAACATCGGATAACAAGACCAGTTCTGCAGAAGCATTGCGAATTATCAGAACGAATCTGGATTTTATGCTCAGCAAGGTTCCTGATGGTACCGCCAAAACAATATTTGTTACCTCTACTTTTGCTAAAGAAGGGAAGACTTTTGTTTCGGCAAATCTTGCTGCGACTTTTGCATTGTCAGGCAAAAAAGTATTGCTGATAGGTATGGATATCAGAAATCCAAGATTGGATGAGTTTATGGCACTGCCAAAAGAAGGTGTTACCAACTATTTGGCATCAAAAAAATTGGTTCTGAAGGATTTGATAGTGAAGTGTGATGGCTATAAGAATTTTCATATACTTCCATCAGGTATGATACCTCCTAATCCTGCAGAGTTATTGATGAGTGAAAAAGTAGATGTGCTTTTCAAAACTTTGAAAGCACAGTATGACTATATTGTTGTAGATAACTCTCCTGTGAGTATAGTAGCCGATACCTTATTGACAGCTAAAAATGCGGATTGTTTTATTTATGTAATTCGTGCCAATTTTTTAGATAAACGAATGCTTAATATCCCAAATGAATTATATAAAGACCAAAAATTACCAAATATGTGTTTGCTTCTTAATGATACCGATTCTGAAAAAGGGTATGGTTACGGCTATGGCTATGGTCAAGTACCTGAAAAGAAAGTTTGGCATGAAGAGTTGTTTAAGAAAATAAAAGAAAATAAAAGTTTGGTAAATGGAGTTATGGAAAAAATAAGAAAAAACTAATTAAAAAATTATACCGGTCAATAAGGGGTGATATAATTCTTTTGTATTAAAGTTGTAAATATGATTGTAAATAAGGACTTAAATCAAACAGATGTATTTTTTGATGTATATTGAGGATTGGTTTTTTTATCAAAGCTTCATTGGTTAGATAATAATGAAGTCCATCTTGGGTTGTTATTCCTTCAATCTGATGAAAGGGTAATGAGATACTGATTTTTCGCTTGTTTCCTGACAAAAAATCAGATTTCGTATAGTCATATAAAAGATATAAAAATGGCTGCATAGTCTTGGAATATCCGCAAAGCACAATCAATTTTTTTGAAGATAAATAAGTAGCTCCGGTGATTAATCCTTCGACATTTATAGTTTCTTTTAACTGAGCAATGTGAGTTCCGGGATTTTTTGGCAACACATACACACCTGTTTTATTTTGTTGCCATTGTTTGGTGAACAAATAAATATTACTTTGAGTAACAATAAAAGCTTCACAATCGAAATTGGTAGTGTTTACTTTATTTTCGATAAAATTGGTTTGATTGGAGTACGAAAATGAAATCGTGTCTATCTTTGGATTATTCGATAAAAACGATTTTTTTTCGATCTTCAAAATTTTTAAATCGGTTCTATTTCCTTTATAATTATTTCCAAAATCACCTATATATAAATGAGTGCTGTCTTGAGAAATCTCTTCCCAATCATTATTTTTTGTTTTTTTAAGCGAAATTTTCTGTTTAATCAAACCCAAATGATTGATTCCATAAATGGTTTTGTCAGTACCATCATTTTGTGTCCATAATAAATTATTGAATGCGATCAAACCTGATGTTTCGTTAAGTGAATCACTCAGTTTTAGGGTTGTTTCTGGTTTTATTTTGGAAGAAACATACAAACAACTTCCGTCGTTCTGAGTAGCTTTTGGGTTAAAATTTTTAGAAAGTGGATCTGTGCAACCTGAAATTTGGGCATAGGTTGAGGTGATAAATAAAAAGAAAAGTAAAAATGCTTTTTTCATTTAAAAAGAGTCATGAAAATCATGTTTTGTCAAAATTAAGATTTAAAAATAAGCTTTTAATAAATGTTTCGTTAATTATTTAGAGGAGAAAGAATGTGTTCTTAAATTATAATTTTTGCTCTTAAAGGCCGATTATCTAATTATATTTGTGCAATGCAACTATCCGTCATCATTCTCAACTACAACGTCCGCTACTTTTTAGAGTTGTGTTTGCTTAGTGTAGAAAGTGCGCTTGAAGGCATTGACAGCGAAATTATTGTTGTTGATAACAATTCTCAGGATGACAGTTGCCAAATGGTGAAGGACCGTTTTCCCAATGTGAGACTTATTCAAAATAGTGAAAATTTAGGTTTTCCAAAAGGCAATAATATAGGCGCAACTAAAGCTAAAGGAGAATACATTTGCATTCTCAATCCCGATACGGTTGTGGCCGAAGACACTTTTATGAAAATGTTGGCTTTTGCCAAAAAACAGTCCGATTTAGGGATTGTGGGTTGTAAACTCATAGATGGAACCGGTAATTTTCTTCCTGAAAGTAAAAGAGGAGTTCCCACACCATGGGTAGCCTTTACCAAAATTTTGGGGTTGTATCGATTTTTTCCTGAATCGAAATTATTTGGCAAATATTATGCCCAACATTTATCTGAAAATCAATCCGGAAAGGTTGATATTCTTGTTGGTGCTTTTATGTTTCTGCAGCGTGATTTATATCTGGAAGTTGGTGGTTTTGATGAAGATTGTTTCATGTATTCGGATGATATAGACTTGTCTTATATGGTTTTGAAGAAAGGAAAATCCAATTACTATTTTCATGAAACAACCGTTATACATTATAAAGGAGAAAGTACCATCAGGGATGGAATTTATGCGAAACGTTTTCAGGAGGCAATGAATTTCTTCTATAAAAAGCATTTTAATGTTTCTTTTTTCTTTTCTCTTTTTATGAAAATGGGAATTTTGTTTTTCTCTTTGGTAAAAATGGTTCAGGGACAGTCTTCCAGGAGTGTCCGGGCTGTTAATTCACCCCAATTGTATTTGCTTTTTTCTTCAAATGTAGAGCTGTTAAAAAAAATGATTTTTGTATTAGGAAAAAAGGTAGTTTTTCGGGATTTGGAAAAAGAAAAAATGGTAAATTTGTGCTCCTTTTCAATGAGAAAAAGAACAGAAATTATTTTGGATAACCATATGGTTTCATTCAAGGAATGTATCTGTCTTTTGGAAACTTTTAAAAACAAAGCGATTACTTTTAAAATTTTGCCAAAAAATTCCGATTTTATCATCGGAAGTGACTCAAATATCGAAAGAGGTAAAATTGTAAAAATCGTTTAAAAATTACATTTAGTGTAATTTATATTAAGAATATTTAGTAATTTCGCAAACTGAAAATCAAAATCACCTTTTAGGTTAACAATATGGCAAGATTTGAATTAAAGCTTCCAAAAATGGGAGAAAGTGTTGCAGAAGCAACCATTACAAACTGGTTAAAAGAAGTAGGCGACAAAATTGAAGCCGATGATGCGGTTCTTGAAATAGCTACCGATAAAGTAGATTCAGAAGTTCCATCGGAAGTTTCGGGTATTTTGATCGAAAAATTATTTGGCAAAGATGATTTGGTTCAAGTAGGACAGACCATTGCCATTATTGAAACCGAAGGAGGCAGTGTAGAGATTTCAACAGCGGATGCTATCCCGGCAGCGGCAGCGGCAGTTCAAAAAACTGTAGAGGCAGCTAAAGAATCAGTAACGGCACCGACAAATTTTTCGGATTCGGATAAATTCTTTTCTCCATTGGTAAAAAATATTGCCAAAGAAGAAGGTGTTTCATTAGCCGAATTAGAAAGTATCAAAGGTTCCGGAAAAGAGGGGCGTGTTACTAAAGAAGATATTCTAAATTACGTAAAAAATAGAGGTAGTCAACCTGTTGCTACTCCTGCGAAAGCGGTTGAAACTCCTAAAGCTGTATCGGCTCCTGTTGCCCAAAAAGCGGCGCCCGTTTCAATAAGCGGTGGTGACGAAATCATCGAAATGGACAGAATGCGTAAGTTGATTTCTGGTTACATGGTGGCTTCAGTTCAAACATCGGCGCACGTACAATCATTTATCGAAGTGGATGTTACCAATATCGTAAAATGGAGAGAAAAAAATAAAAATGTTTTCGAAAAAAGAGAAGGGGAAAAATTAACATACACTCCTATTTTCATGGAAGCAGTGGCGAAAGCTTTGAAGGATTTCCCAGGAATGAATATTTCTGTTGATGGAGATTTTATCATTAAAAAGAAAAATATCAATCTTGGAATGGCAGCAGCTTTGCCTAATGGAAACTTAATTGTTCCTGTAATTAAAAATGCAGATCAGTTGAATTTGGTAGGAATGGCCAAAGCGGTGAATGATTTAGGAAACCGCGCTAAAATGGGTAAACTAAAACCAGACGATACACAGGGAGGAACTTATACAGTGACCAATGTGGGGACTTTTGGAAGCGTTTTCGGTACTCCGATCATCAATCAGCCGCAGGTAGGAATCTTGGCTCTTGGGGCGATTCGTAAAATGCCGGCAGTTATCGAAACTCCGGAGGGAGATTTCATCGGAATTCGTCAAAAAATGTTCTTGTCGCATAGTTATGACCACCGTGTGGTAGATGGTGCGCTTGGAGGAAGTTTCGTGAAACGAGTTGCTGAATATCTTGAAGCATTTGACGTAAACAGAGATTTTTAATCATTTTTAGATTATATAAAATAACCCTTTCAGAGTTTTTGACTCAGAAAGGGTTTTCTTTTTTGTGGTATCTGTATGAAGGAAGTGTTTTTATTGAATGTTTTTTTTGATATTTAATAGAACTTTAAACAGAATTGAACCCAAAACTTTATATTTGTATCGACTCAAATAAAAAAAATGGAACTTAAACTCAACAGGCCAATTTGTTTTTTCGATCTTGAAACCACGGGGATTGATGTGGCAAAAGACAGAATTGTGGAAATAGCTATATTCAAAGTTTTTCCAAACGGAAACAAGGAAAGTAAAACATGGTTGGTTAATCCTACTATTCCAATTCCGCCCCAATCTACGGCAATACACGGGATAAGCAATGAGAAAGTGGCGAATGAGCCTACTTTTAATGAATTGGCTTCCCAAATTTTTAATATGATTAAAGATTCTGATCTTGCGGGATATAATTCGGATCGTTTTGATATTCCGTTGCTGGCTGAAGAATTGTTGCGTGCCGGAGTAGATTTTGATATGAAAGGAAGGGTTTCTGTAGATGTACAGACGGTTTTTCATAAAATGGAGGAGCGTACTTTGAGTGCGGCATTGAAATTTTATTGTGGACAAAGTCTTGAAAATGCACATTCCGCAGAAGCGGACACGATGGCAACGTACGAAATATTAAAAGCGCAATTGGACCGCTATCCTGAACTGGAAAACGATATCAAATCATTATCTGAATTCTCAACCAGAAAGAAAATTGCTGATTTTGCTGGAATGATAGCGTTTGATAAAGAAGGAGAAGAGATTTTTACTTTTGGAAAACACAAAGGGGTGAAAGTGGATAAAGTTTTAGAGTCAGAGCCAGGTTATTTTAGCTGGATTCAAAACGCTGATTTTCCGCTTTATACCAAGAAGGTTTTGACGGCTATTAAATTAAGGAAACTGAATACGAAATAAGTATTTGTTTTTTTAATCGCAGAAATGAATACCAACTGAAACTATAAACTGAGACTAGATATGAAGATTATTTGCATCGGTAGAAATTATGCCAAACATATAGAGGAATTACAAAACGAAAGACCGGAAGAACCAGTTGTTTTTATGAAACCGGATTCGGCAGTTTTGCTAAAACAGCATCCTTTTGTGATTCCTGAATTTTCGGAGGATATTCACCACGAGATCGAAATTATTGTCAAAATAAACAAAGTAGGGAAGTACATTGAACCTAAATTTGCTCATAAATATTATGACGAAATTAGTGTAGGGATAGATTTTACTGCGAGAGATTTGCAGGAAAAGCTTAAAGCGAAAGGGCTGCCTTGGGAAAAAGCGAAAGCATTTGATGGTTCGGCGGTTATTGGAGAATTTTTGCCTAAAAAACAATTTAGTTCAATGGAAAATATTACATTTGAGTTAACTAACAATAATCAAACGGTACAAATGGGTGATTCCGGTTTAATGTTGTGGAAGATTGATGAACTTATTTCGTATGTTTCTCAGTATTTTACATTAAAAATTGGAGATATTATTTTTACAGGAACCCCGGAAGGAGTTGCGGTAGTAAAACCGGATGATGTTTTAGAAGGATTTTTAGAAGGACAGAAACTATTTAGAATTCAAGTAAAATAATGGCATTAAAATACAACCTAGCAAAAGTGTATGCACTTTCGGATAACGATCCGGATTTTGTAAACGAAATTCTTAATTTATTTATTACCGAAGTGCCTACTGATTTACAGGAAATCAAAGATGGTATAGAAAACAAAGATTATAAAAAAACCTATGCTCATGCGCATAAAATGAAACCAACACTGGATTTGCTTGGTTTGAATGTGGCATTCGAGGAGATTCTTCAAGTTGAAGCCTGGACAAGGGCTGAGGGTAAAAAGAAAGAAATAATAGAGACTTTTAAAAGCATAAATTCTTGTGTCGGAGATGCTATTAAAGAGATAAAAAAAGATTTCAGTCTGTAATTTTTTTATTAAAGGATAAAATTCGATTTTCGATACTTATTGGAAATCGAATTTTGTTGTTTAATAAACTTTTAATAGGCCGTCTTTATCTGTTAAAATGTTGATGGCAAAAGAGAAGTGAATTTTAAATTTGAATAATGAAAGCTACTATAGTTACAATTGGTGACGAAATATTAATTGGTCAAATAGTTGATACGAATTCTGCTTTTATAGCGAAATCATTTGACAGAATTGGAATCGAAATCAATGAGATGATTTCGATAAGTGATGATAAACAGCATATTCTTGATACCTTCAAGAAGCTTCAGAATACAGTTGATTTGGTTGTTGTAACTGGAGGGTTAGGTCCGACAAAAGATGATATAACCAAAAAAACATTCTGCGAATATTTTGAAGATGAACTGGTTGTAAATCAGGAAGTTTTAGCGCATGTTACGCAATTAATCGAAGGGTATTTCAAAAGGCCAATTACACAAATAAACAAAGACCAAGCGCTTGTCCCTTCGAAATGTACCGTTCTTCATAATCAGGTGGGTACGGCGCCCGGAATGTGGATGAAAAAAGAGGAAACGGTTTTTATTTCGCTTCCAGGAGTTCCTTATGAGGCGAAATATCTAATCGAAAACGAAATAATCCCAAAAGTGGTTAAGGAATACAAACGCCCTTATATTATTCACAAAACAATTCTTACTTACGGACAAGGCGAAAGTCTGGTTGCGGAACGGATAGAAGATTGGGAAAATAATCTGCCGGAGTTTATAAAATTAGCGTATTTACCTAATCCTGGACGGGTGCGGTTGCGACTTTCTGCACGAGGCACGGATAAGGATTTATTAGAGAAAGCGATAGAAGAGAAGGTAGTTTCGTTAACGCGAATTATTGGAGATATTATCGTTGGTTTCGACGACGAAGAGACGATTGAAGTCGTGTTGGGGCGATTGTTGACCAAGTATAAAATGACTGTTTCTACCGCGGAAAGCTGTACCGGTGGAAAAATTGCGCAAGTGTTGACATCGGTTTCCGGTGCTTCCAATTATTTTAAAGGAAGCGTGGTTTCGTATGCAACATCAGTCAAAATTGACATTTTGGGGATTCCCGAAAGTTTAATAAAAGCGCATTCGGTAGTGAGTCGGGAGGTGGTCTCGGAGATGGCTTTGAGTGTAAAACGATTGATGAAAACGGATTACGCAATTGCCACAACAGGGAATGCCGGGCCGCTAAAAGGGGATGCAGATGCTGAAATTGGAACTGTTTTTATCGCATTGGCAACACCTAATGAAGTTATCGTTGAGGAATTTGATTTTGGTCAACCACGTGAGAAAGTGATAGATAGATCCGTAAATAAAAGTTTGGAGCTATTGCAGAAAGAAATTTTGAAAAATGTGCTTTAATAATTTTGTATTATAGGTTTATTTTTTGTTACTTTGCACCCTCGATTTGAATAACGATTTAAAGATAAGCATAATGTCAAGAGTTTGTGACCTTACAGGTAAAAGAGCGATGGTAGGAAATAACGTTTCTCACGCTATGAACAAGACTAAGAGAAAATTTTCTGTAAACTTAGTTAAAAAGCGTTTTTATCTTCCAGAAGAAGATAGATGGATTACTCTTAGAGTAGCAGCATCTACGATAAAAACAATTAATAAAAATGGAATCACTGCTGTTTTGAAAAAAGCGCAGTCAGAAGGATTTATCAAATAATCTTTTCCAAAATAAATATATAGCAAGATGGCAAAGAAAGGTAATAGAATCCAGGTAATTTTAGAATGTACTGAGCACAAGACATCAGGTGTTGCAGGAACTTCTAGATACATAACAACAAAGAACAAAAAAAATACTCCGGACAGATTAGAGATTAAAAAATTTAATCCAATCTTGAAACGTGTAACTGTTCATAAAGAAATTAAATAATAATTAGTCATGGCAAAGAAAACAGTAGCATCGTTACAAACATCTTCAAAGAGATTATCAAAAGCCATCAAAATGGTGAAATCTCCTAAAACAGGTGCCTATACATTCGTAGAATCTATTATGGCTCCTGAAGCAGTTGATGAATTCTTGAAAAAGAAATAATTGACTATCATATCATATAGAAAAGCTACTTTCATTCGGAAGTAGCTTTTTTATTTTCTATATTTACCATTAGAAAAATGTATTGGTTTTTAAAACCTAAATACTTCATTCTTAACACTATTTATACAATGAGTTTTTTAAAAAAAATATTTTCATCAGAAAAAAAAGACCCGAGCCTAAGCGAACAGGCAAAGCAAACGTTAGACAAAAGTCTTGAAAAAACAAAAAATACTTTCTTTTCTAAGTTAGCCAAAGCTGTTGCGGGAAAATCCAAAGTAGATGAGTCTGTTTTAGATAATTTAGAAGAAATTCTTGTTTCTTCAGATGTTGGTGTAAATACAACCCTTAAAATAATATCGCGAATAGAAAACCGCGTCGCCTTAGATAAATATCTTGGAATTGAAGAGCTTAATGGAATTCTGCAAGAAGAAATAGCCAATTTGTTATCTGAAACCAATACAGGCGAAGCAACCGAATTTGTAATCCCGATTCAAACGAAACCTTATGTTTTGATGGTGGTTGGTGTAAATGGTGTTGGTAAAACAACCACTATCGGCAAGTTAGCCTATCAATTCAAAAAACAAGGTTACAAAGTAGTTTTAGGCGCTGCAGATACTTTTCGTGCCGCTGCCATCGACCAATTGCAAATTTGGGCTGATAGAGTAGGGGTTTCTATTGTAAAACAAAGCATGGGGAGCGATCCTGCATCGGTCGCCTTTGACACTTTGCAATCGGCTGTTGCCCAAAATGCGGATGTTGTAATTATTGATACGGCCGGACGTTTGCATAACAAAGTGAATTTGATGAACGAATTGACCAAAGTGAAACGTGTCATGCAAAAAGTTGTTGGTGATGCACCTCACGACGTATTGTTGGTTTTGGATGGTTCTACGGGACAAAATGCCTTCGAACAAGCCAAGCAATTTACCGCTGCCACTGAAGTGACTTCTTTAGCTGTAACCAAACTTGATGGAACAGCCAAAGGTGGTGTAGTAATTGGTATATCGGATCAGTTTCAAATCCCTGTAAAATATATTGGAGTAGGAGAAGGAATTGAAGATTTGCAGGTATTCAATAAATATGAATTTGTAGATAGTTTTTTTAAATAGTAGCACATGAATTTTTCTTCTTTCAAAAGCAGTAACCCCATTTATTTCTATTTTGTGAGCATTATAGCCTTTGTTTTGGCTAATGTTGTAAGAGATAAAAATATTAGTTTATATTATTTTTTGTTGCTTGTTGGTTTAGTTTTCTTCGTTTTTGGATTATTGAAACGAATCAAGTCTAAATAATATTTCGATTCATTTTAAAGCTTCGGCTTTACTTTAAAATAAACTCATCGAGTTTATTTTGTTTTTATGACTTTTCCGGATTTTGTGTGTAAGCACAAAATACCCTAAAAATTAATTTAATTTATTCAAATGAAAAACATATTCAGAATTCTTGTTGTGGCACTCTTTTTTGTGAGTTGCCAGCATAAAATTACTCCGTCGGATGTATCCAAAATTAATGGATATTGGGAAATTAAGAAAGTGGTTGCAGAGGGAGAAAAGGATAAAGAATACGGAATAAATGAAAGTTTTGATTATTTTCAGTTAGATAAAAGTAATACGGGTTTTCGAACTAAAGTCATGCCTCAATTGGATGGCACTTTTTTGACCAATAATATCAAAGAAAAAGTTTCCGTACGATTTGATGGAGATAAAGTTTATTTGGACTATTCCACGCCGTACAACAAGTGGAGTGAAGAATTGGTTGCCGTTTCCGACGACGAGTTAGTGACTCTGAATACTGAAAAAAAGGAATATCATTATAAAAAAACAGGACCAATAAATCTTCTGGGCGATGGCAAAAAGACTAAATAACCAAAGTATTGTTGGGGATGTTTTGAAACAAATTATCCAAGTAAATAAACTTCAGCCCGGATTAGACCAAATAGATGTTAAAGAAGCTTGGCGGAATCTGATGGGTAATGGTGTTAACAGCTATACAAATAATGTGGTGCTCAAAGGAAGCACCTTATATGTTGAATTGACTTCGTCGGTTTTGCGGGAAGAATTAAGCCACGGGAAATCCAAAATTGTGACCATGATCAATGAAGAATTGCGTCGGGATGTGGTCAAAGATGTAGTTCTTAGATAGCAGATTTCAGAAGACAGAAAAACCGAAGACAGAAAAACCGAAGACAGAAAAACCGAAGATAGAAAAATAGAAGATAGAAGTCAGATTACTTAGAGAAACTTACAGTCAGAGGGCTTGTGTTTTATATAAAAAAAATCCCATTCGCTTAGCTAATGGGATTTTTTTTATATAATCTGAAATCTGCGTACTAGAACTGCTCTCTTCCTGCGAAATGGAAAGCACCTTCGATAGCTGCATTTTCATCGCTATCAGAACCGTGAACTGCATTTTCTCCAATAGAAGTAGCATATGCTTTACGGATAGTTCCTTCAGCTGCTTCAGCCGGATTTGTAGCACCAATTAAAGTTCTAAAATCTTCAACAGCGTTATCTTTTTCTAAAATAGCAGCAACGATTGGTCCTCTAGACATGAATTCTACTAGTTCTCCGTAGAATGGTCTTGCAGCGTGAACTGCATAAAATGCTTGTGCATCAGCAACAGTCAATTGAGTTAATTTCAAAGAAACAATTTTGAAGCCAGCATTGGTAATCATTGCAAGTATGTTTCCGATGTGTCCGTTAGCAACTGCATCAGGCTTAATCATTGTAAAAGTTCTATTCGTAGCCATTTTGTTTGTGTTTTTTAAATTTCGTGCAAAAATAGACTTTTTTATGAATTGATTTTAATAAATCAACGATTAAAAGGGGATTTTTTGAAGTGAGTATGGTTATTTTTTAATCTTATACTTTGAAAATCAACTTTCTTTTATAAAAATACCATAATAGAACAGTCCAAAAGCTAACATAAATTAAGGCGAAAGCTAAGGAAGCAGTCATAGGATTGTTGAAAAGAGGTTGGACTCCAAAAGAATACAGATAATCTAAAAGATTGATTTGCTCTGTAGCTATTTTCGGATTTTTAAATTCAACCATCTGAAAAGCTTGTGGAATGATTTCGGAAAGGAAAAATACAATCATGGGATTTACGCCCAGATAATAAATAATTGAATTCCTTTTTTGTAGTTGATTATATCAATGCAATAGTATAAAAGCGTAAAACAAAGCGTCGCCAATCCAAGCCTTACATTTTTGTAAGATTTGATGCCGCTGTATGCCTAGGAAAGGCAAATAATCGGTATTTAAATATCAATTAGGCTTTTATTTTTGAATTGAAACTACCCGTCAAAACATAGCCTATGGCAATCGTTATCATTATTCGTCCTAGTAGTAATGGAATTCCTTCCAGCTCGAAGATTTGGGTTTTTCCAAAAAAGCTAAAGAACACTCCCAAGCAAAACATACGAACCAAACAAACCAGTATTCTGTTAAAAGTGGCCTTGTCAAAAGTTTTTGCCGGCATCGCAAATTATATAGCGGCACCCATAATAAAAATAAAGAACGAAAAAACCATGTCGGTAGGAGTACAGCCATTCCACTCGGAGTGTAATAAAGGGGTTAAACTGTTGCCCAGCTACCGGGATTATTGACAATTATCATCAATAAAATAGTGAATCCCCTAAATACGTCGAGAGATAGTAAGCGTTCCTTTGGCATTGGTTGGTTTGTTGGTTAATTCGTCATTTTAGTACAGAGTGATATTAGTAAAATTATTCTCCAATGGTTTTAGTTTGCTGATCAATAAAGGAATCAGACTTTCTCCGTTTTCTAAATAGAATTCCGAAAAATTGGCCTGTCTCTCCTGCAGGCTTTGGTTGGGGAATAATTCGTTTTGCAGGTCAGTGATGCGTTCCAGTTGTTCCTTATGTTTGCGTTTTTGGGCTTTCAACAACCTTCTTTCCAGATTTTCCAATCCTCTCATTTGTTTGGCTTCCTGCGCTTTTACAGCTCCGGTAAAGGATTTGTCAGTTTGATGCACTAATGAGTGCAAATAATGAAATTGATTTTTTAAATGTTCTTTTTGAATGGTTAAATCAATGGGGAATTCTGAGAATACTTTTACTTTCTCATTGATTAAATAGACTTGTTTGCTGAACAAATCTTTCCAAGTCAAATCTAGTTTATCTGCTTTTTTGGCTTGTTTCTCAGTTGCCAATAGCACGGAGTTACGAACTAATAGTATTGGGAAAGTAATCTTAGCGGCATCAAAAAATGATTTCAGTTCCAACCAATAAGCAATTTCCCCACCTCCTCCGATATAGCATAAATTGGGCAAAATCAATTCCTGATACAGGGGGCGCATAATCACGTTTGGACTGAATTTTTCGGGATGATTTTCTAGCAATTCTAAAATTTCGCTTTCAGAAAACTCGATTTTGGTATTATTTACTTTGTATGTCCCGTTTTCCAGGATGATGCGCTCGCGTAATGTATCTTCGATGTAAAACAGATTAATTTCCCGCGGATTCACCTGAATGGTGTACTCTTTTAATTTTTCGGTGGTTTCCAGTACTCGTTGATGTGCAGTTTGATGCAGCAATTCTTCTTTTGCATAAGGAATAAATGTCTTTTTTAATTCGGCGTCATCGGCATCTAGAATCACCAGACCATAAGCTCCAAAAAGTTCGTTTGCTAAATATCTGGTGGCATCGGCTAAGTTGTCATGCTTGAGATACGAATCCTGAAACAGTTTTTTGATGGCATTGGCATTGGTGCTCGAACCTATTTCAAGTGCGAATATTTCAAGAAAATCGTCCAGTCCCTCGGTGGATAATCTCCCGACAGGACCTTTGCTGTTTCTGTTCCAGTGGAATTTTTTTCCTTTAAAACTGAAATAATTAATTTCTTCAAAATCATGGTCTTCCGTTGCCATCCAATACACGGGAACAAAATTATAGTCTGGATATTTCGCTTTTAATTCGTTGGTCAAATTAATGGTCGAAATAATTTTATACAAGAAATACAAAGGACCACTGAATAAATTCAACTGATGTCCGGTGGTAACCGTGAAAGTGTTTGGATTGTTTAGAAGTTTAATATTGTTTAAAGTTTCGTTCGAAACGACAAATCCTGAATATTGCTTTTCTAAAACGTTAACTAAAACTTGTCTTTTGAAATTGTCATTGTCATTGAAATTGTTTTTTTTTTCAATGATTTGTTCTTCAAAATTTTCAAGCGTGGGAAAACGATTATATAAAGATTTTAAATCGGGTCTTTGGTTTAAATAATCACTCATCAAAGGGGAGAAATATCCGGAATTTTGATAGCTGATGCAGTCTGTTGGCATGTTGAAGTTTATTTGACGCTAAAATACCAAAAATTATTGGAACTAAAATTTGGTGAAATGAAAATATATTTAGACATTTGTCTAAATATATAAATACTTTAAATTATGAACGACATATTTAAAGCATTGAATGATGCCACACGAAGGGAAATATTGGAACTTTTGAAAACAAAGGATATGTCTGCTGGTGAAATAGCGGATCATTTTAATATTTCGAAACCGAGTATTTCACATCATTTGGATATTCTAAAACGGGCCGATTTAATCACTTCCGAGAAATCGGGACAATTTATTTTCTATTCCATTAACACCACCATTATGGAAGATGTGTTGCAATGGATACTAACTTTTAAAAAATAAAACTTATGAATGCAGCTTTCAGGAAAGAACTTCCTATTATTGGAATTGTGTTAATGCCTTTTGTTTATTTGACTTTTATTTGGAATACATTGCCCAATAAAGTACCTACCCATTGGAATTTCAAAGGCGAGGTCGATCATTGGGGAGATAAGCATTCTTTGATTGGATTGTTGTTTATGTTGCCTGTTTTGATGTATGTTTTACTGCTTCTTGCTCCAAAAATCGACCCTAAAAAGAGAATTGCTTTAATGGGAGGAAAGTTCTATCAGTTGAAGTTTTTTATGGTTTTGCTTATGTCTTTACTGGCTTTGTTTTTTATATACATAACAAAAAATCAAACTTTTTCAAGTCCAAATTTGATTTATGTTTTGGTTGGAATTTTATTGATGGCTTTGGGTAATTATTTTAAGGTAATTCAGCCGAATTATTTTATCGGTATTCGAACGCCATGGACTTTAGAAAGTCATGAAGTTTGGAAAGCTACACATGCTTTTGCCGGTAAACTTTGGTTTATTGGTGGTTTAATAATTGTTTTGGGAGGATTAATTTTCCCAGGTTTTACTTTCGCAAAAGCCTTTGTTTCTATTGGTGTCACATTAGCATTTGTGCCGATAATTTATTCTTATTTTAAATTTAAGAACTTAGAAAAAAAAGAAGAGATTCTATAACTTTTTATTCAAATTACAATGAAAAAAACAATATTTATCTTAATGGCAGTTTTAACTTCTTTTATAATGACCGGACAAGAAATTACGGGGCAATGGAATGGAGTTTTAAAAGTTCCTGGCGGACAATTAAGAGTGGTTTTCAATATCACTAAAACGGAAAATGGCTATAGCTCAACCATGGATAGCCCAGATCAGGGAGCCAAAGGAATTCCGGTGACTACAACCAGTTTTGAGAGCTCTATTTTAAAATTGGAAATGCCAAAGGCTACAATTGGTTATGAAGGAACATTGAATAAGGATAATGTAATTGTTGGTAAATTTTCGCAGGGCGGACAATCTTTTGCTATGGATATGTCAAGAGGAATAATAGAAAAAAAGGCTGTAATAAGACCTCAAGAGCCACAAAAGCCCTATTCCTATTATACGGAGGATGTCACATTTGAAAATAAAAAAGATAAAGTTGTTTTGGCAGGAACTTTAAGTTTGCCTCAGCAAGAAGGTCATTTTCCTGCTGTAATTTTGATTACCGGTAGCGGTGCTCAAAACAGGGATGAAGAAGTAGAAGTATTGGGACACAAACCTTTTCTAGTTTTAGCCGATTATTTGACTAAAAAAGGAATTGCTGTTTTGCGATTTGATGATCGTGGTGTTGCAAAATCGACGGGTGATTTTAAAACAGCAACCACGATGGATTTTGCCCATGATGTTCAAGCCGGAGTCGATTATTTGAAAAACAGAAAAGAAATTGACAAAAGCAAGATTGGATTAATGGGGCATAGCGAAGGGGGAGTAATTGCACCCATTGTTGCTGGGAATTCAAAAGATATTGATTTTATTGTATTATTGGCAGGAACGGGAATTCGTGGAGATAAATTAATGCTTTTGCAAAAAGAAAAAATAGAACGTCAAATGGGAGTTTCTGAAAATGAAATTCAAAAAGGTCAAGAAATTTTTAAGGGGGCTTATGAGATTGTTTTAGCTTCATCCGCTACCGATAATAATTTAAAGACTAAAATCAATAGTTATTTCAAATTGCAATTTGGGGATAAAATGAATGAGGAACAAATAAATGCCATAACTAATCAAATCACTAGTCCGTGGATGGTTACCTTTCTAAAATTTGATCCTGTATCAGCTTTAGAAAAAGTGAAATGCCCAGTTTTGGCCATAAATGGAGATAAAGATTTACAAGTTCCCGCTGATGTAAATTTGGGTGCGATTAATAAAGCGGTCGCTAATGGAGGAAATAGAAAAGTAACAACCAAAGTATTACCCAATTTAAATCATCTGTTTCAGGAATGTAAAACGGGGTTGCCCACTGAATATGGAATTATCGAACAAACATTTTCTCCAATTGCATTAGAGGAAATCTCCAAATGGATTTTGGTTCAAGTGAAGTAACAGAATTTTTATTACACTTAAAAAGCCCATTAGGGCTTTTTTTATGCATATGTTCTTTACCTCTTCAAACTAAAATGGCCTTTGTATTCTTTCCCGTTTTCTCTGGTTACCACAAACCAGTAATCGCTGGCAGGAAGTTCTTGCCCAGTATAGGTTCCGTCCCAACCAATAGAATTGGAGCCTAGTTGTTTAATTAATTTCCCATATCGATCGAATATTTTTATAGTTAAACTGGCTTCGTTATTCGAAAATTTTATATTCCAAGTATCATTATAACCATCACCGTTTGGGGTGAAGAATTTGGGATACATGAGTAAGTAAACTTCTTCTGTAGCCGTACCGCAGCCATTTTTATCTCTAACGTGTACGGTATATTCGCCACTATTTAATCCCGAGAACTGTTTGCTATCCTGAAAATGAATACCATCAATTGAATATTTATAATCCCCTAATCCAGTTACAAAAACAGTAATTGTGTTGTTATTGTCAGTCCAGTCTTGAGTTTCTATTGAAGTGATTTTGGCACTATTGGATGTTTTTGCCATAAATGTTTTGGTGCTGGAACATGAAATCGTATTGTAATTCTTGGTAACTTTTACAGAAAAATCTCCAGGATTATCTACTGTAATGACTTGGCTTGTTGCCCCATTAGACCATAAGTAGTTATCAGCACCTATTCCAGCATCTATTAGAATACTTTTGTTTTCGCATATGGGTACAATGTCTTGAATCGGAATAAATGGTTTTGATAAAAGAGTCAGTTTTAAAGTAGCTATCGCATAGCAAGGTGTATTTGAATTGATTCGGACATAGATTTTGTTTTCGCCCAAAATCAATTTATAATTGGAAGCAGTTGTTATTTTATTGATTGTTAAATCACTATCGGCATCCGAAAATGATTTATAATAAGTGAAAATATAGTTAGAAGCATTAGAAATTATATTTGGATTAAAGTCTTCCAGTTTTACGGTTTCGATTCCGTCATTCAAATAATCACAAATTAATTCTTCGTAATCATTAGCAGGTAAAGTGCTTATAAGTGAAACGGTAACAGCGAGTCTATTGGTGCTTTCACAATTGTTTTCGGTTTGTGATGCGTAATAGGTTTTTCCATCTTGTAAAGCAATTGAATCAGATAAAAGTATGCCTGCGTTATCATACCATTTTATAACAGTGCCTGAAATAGTAATTGTACTTAGAGTCGAATTTTGACTAGTACAAAAACTTTGAGTTGTATTTCCTGTTGGAGCCTCTGTATTTTGAATGTTTACAACAACAGGAATTCTTTCGCTTTCACATCCATTTATGGTTTGCGAAGCATAATAAGTCATGCCATTTTGAAGAGGAGTTATATTTGATAAAAGCGTTCCAGCTGTTAATGCATCATACCATTTTAAGTTTTGGCCTGTTATTGCAATATCGTTTAAAGTTACATTTTGTTGAATACAGAAAGATTGTGGGGAGGTTGTGGTAGGTGGGACATTATTAATAGTTACCGTTATAGGTACTCTGCCGCTTTCACAATCATTTACAGTTTGAGTTGCATAATAGGTTGTGCCATTTTGTAATAATGTCATGACTGGGATATCTGTGGTATCTGTTAAATTTGCATACCATTTTATATTTTGCCCCGAGATGACAATGTCAGATAATTTGGCATTATCACTTTTGCAAAAGTCAAGATTTGAGGCTATTGGTATTTGTGGAGCTTGAGTGATAGAAACAGTGACTGCTAATCGTTCATTTCCTGCGCAACTTTCATGGTAAGCTCCATAATAAATATGGTTATCAATTACTGATGAGCTTTTTGAAAGGGCTAAAGTTGAGTTTGCTGAATCATACCAATCTATAATTTCAGAACAAGGTTTTAAATCAGCTATTGTGGGAATATTTGAAGAACAGAATAAGTGGTTAGTTTCTCCTTCTGGAACTGCTGAAGTACAGGGAGCGAGTTTTAAATTAAAACCATCACTATAAGAAGAGTACATTAAAAAAGAATTTGAAGGGCTAGGGTCAAAATCTCCTCCACTAAAATTACCTCCAATAAGAATATTGTTTTCAAAATCACAATCCATACTAAAAGCGTTGTCAACAATATTTTTGAAATTAATAAAAGCACCGGCTTGATTAAATTTTAAGAGTAAACCTTCATTACTGCTACATGTATTTTTATTTGGAAAAACTTGATTACAGTCATCGTTTATAAATGTTTCTCCATTAACTTGAGCTATTAAGTAAAGATTTTCATTTTTGTCTAAATCTATTGAGTATATTTCTTGCCTTTCATTTCCGTAAATGGAATTATGCCATATATAATCTCCATTTTCATTTATTTTAAAGAGAATGCTATCAATACTGTTTGAAGTAAAAGATAGATTGATGTTGTTAAAATTTGGAATAAATAGGCTTAAAAAACTTGAATAAGCTGTATTAAAATAAATATTGTTTGAATAATCTGTTTTTACAGATTTATCTTCATTACTAATGAGACCGCTAACGTTTCCTAACTGTCTAAACCATAGATCTTGCCCGTCTGATTTTATTTTACAGATAAAATTGCAATTATATGAGCTCGAGTAATTTATGTTTGAAAATTTAATATTATTTTCGAAATTACCTTTCAAAATAATATTATTTAAATTATCGCAAACCAATGAAACTGGATAGTCATATCCGTTCCCTCCAATGTTTTTAGCCCAAATGAATGCTCCATTTGAATTGTTTTTTAATATAAATATGTCATATCCTTTAGTATTTAAATTATATATTCCGTTTCCTGCGTCAAAGTCTATATTTGTACCGCCAGAAACACCGGTTGTAATAATGTTATCATCATTATCTAATGTTGATTCGTCAACATATGCTCCAGGATAATAATTTCCAAAAATGAAATTTCCATCAGAATCAAGTTTAACGATATAGGATCCTGGATTACCTGTTGGATTGTCAATCATATATTGATCAACAGGATCTGGATTTAAATCTATTTGCGTTCCTGTAGCTAAACCTGTAATGATTACATTTTCATTTTTATCTAAAATAATCGATCTACCACCATCCACCCAGCTAGAAATTATTTGTTTTACCCATAAAAAATTCTTATTCTTATCTAACTTTAATATAAATCCATTTGAAGAACCATTTTGAGCTACTAAAGTAGAACTATTAGTACTAGGATCGAAATCAACTATTCCACTAAATGAACCCGTTGAATAGATATTTCCTTTGCTGTCGCTAACTATTGACCTTATTCCTGAACTACCATTCGCTTGTTGATTGGTATTTGATGCCCATATAAAATCTTGTCCTCTACCAATAATTGAAAATAATAATGTAAAAAGAAGGAATATGTTTGTGATTGCTTTTCTATTGAAATGATATGTCATTGAAAATGAATTACTTTAAGATTGTAACAGCCGTAAATGTAATTAAATATGTATAAATAATAGATTCTGACTTAATTTTTGTAATAAAATAATGAATATTAGATGGCTAATTGCTTTTGTATAAAATTCATAAATATCCCTTATTTTTGCACAAAAACAATCTCACCCTTGAAAACCAAACTTTTCCTCATCACGCCCCCGTTTACCCAATTGAATACCCCGTATCCGGCGACGGCTTATATCAAAGGGTTTTTGAATACGAAAAATATCGAATCGGTTCAGGCGGATTTAGGTATTGAAGTGATTTTGAAATTGTTTTCGAAAGAAGGATTGCGCCCCCTAGCCCCCAAAGGGGGAATAGAACACTGTTCTGATAATGCAAAACGAATTTTTGCACTTTGGGACGAATACATCAAGACCATCGATTCGGTTATTGCTTTTTTACAGGGGAAAAATCCAACTTTGGCGCTCCAAATTTGCCAGGAGGATTTCTTGCCGGAAGCTTCTCGATTTGCACAATTGGAGGAACTCGATTGGGCTTTCGGAACGATGGGAACGCAGGACAAAGCCAAACATTTGGCAACTTTGTATCTCGAAGATATTTCCGATTTTATAGTGGAATGTGTCGATGAAAACTTTGGGTTCAGCCGTTATGCGGAAAGACTGGGACGAAGCGCCAACTCTTTTGATGAGTTGTACGAAGCTTTACAACAAGAACCGACTTATATTGACGGGATTCTGCTTTCGATTCTGAAAGAAAGAATCGAAACGATTCAGCCCACTTTATTCTTGATTTCGGTTCCGTTTCCGGGGAATTTATACTCCGCTTTTCGTTCGGCACAATGGGTGAAACAAAACTATCCGAATATCAAGATTTCGATGGGTGGCGGTTTCGCGAATACCGAATTGCGTTCGCTTTCGGATACCCGAGTTTTTGAGTTTTTTGATTATATCACTTTGGATGATGGCGAAACGCCAATAGAGGAGTTAATTTTCAATATTCAAATTCCAAATTCCAAATCGTACAAACGAACATTTCTTTTAGAAGACGGAAAAGTAGTTTATAAAAATAATTCCACTAAGCCGGATTACAAACAATCCCAAGTGGGAACACCGGATTATTCGGATTTGCTTCTGGATAAATACATTTCGGTTATCGAAATCGTCAATCCGATGCACCGTTTGTGGAGCGACGGACGCTGGAATAAACTCACCATGGCACATGGCTGTTACTGGGGAAAATGCACTTTCTGTGATATTTCTCTAGATTATATAAAGGTGTACGAACCCGTTGCGGCAAGTTTGTTGTGCGACCGAATGGAAGAAATGATTGTCCAAACGGGAGAAACTGGTTTTCATTATGTGGATGAAGCCGCGCCACCGGCTTTGATGCGTGCGTTGGCACTCGAAATTCTTCGTCGAAAATTAGCTGTCACTTGGTGGACAAACATTCGATTCGAGAAAAGTTTTACGAAAGACCTGTGCCTGCTTTTGAAAGCTTCTGGCTGTATCGCCGTTTCCGGAGGG
>Ga0137355_1000002_pt1 | contig 47341 bp, 68 predicted proteins | sample EasRivERMLT800_2_FD_104763 | JGI IMG/M metagenome (GOLD analysis project Ga0137355, IMG submission 104763) | Soil microbial communities from meander-bound floodplain in the East River, Colorado, USA - East River MetaG ERMLT800_2 | ecosystem: Environmental > Terrestrial > Soil > Floodplain ... | reverse complement strand
TCCGGGGGGCAATGTGTAGGGATTGACAGCCGGAGAACTACCCGCTACCAGTGTCGTCACGCTATGCGGTTCCGGGCCTACCCCCGTTCCCCGTTGTTGTACGGCCCCGCCCATAGCAGACGGCCCCGGCGCGGTTGACCATAGGTCCGCTACGTTCGGGGCCGTCTCGTTTATACGGCTAAACGACGCCTTAAGGTTACTAAAATCAATCGGGGGCATGTAGCGGTCAAAGCTACGAACCACCATTGTATTGACGTAATCGTTACGGAGCGCCTTGGTACGCTGGCCTAGCGCCGACATACGAAAGACCCGCGCGATTTGCTCCCGGTTCTTCGTATGGAATACTAACATATCTATCAGCGCAAAATCAGCTTCCGATTGCGATTGATAAACCCCCTGCCATTCTCCCATGAATAGCGCCGCAAACTTCGCGCTTTCTTCCATAGCCTTTAATATTAGTGTGTTATCGTCTAACGTTTGGGGTTCGTCAATGGTTATAGCATGTCCATTGATATCCTTTCCCATTTCGTGCCAAAGTGTATTGGCCAAGGATTGACGTTCGGCTATCGGCTTCGCTGCTACTACGTCTCCCGTTACAGTCATGTATCTATGTGAAGAATATAATTCGATATTGCCGCGCCGCCGTCCTTGTGGGACATGAGCCTTAAAGATGATATGGCAACCGAACCCGCTAGGCGAACGTTCGGCGTAACTGTCAAACGCTTCAAAGATTTTAATTTGCCGTTGGAGCGTTGCCGCGTCCGTCGTCTTGTCTAAATCAATGAACGCAAACGGGTCCGTATCCGAAAGGACAAACCCCAACCCCGAATATCCATTGACAGTTGAGTAAGTAGACAAGGCGTGTTCAAACGGTACCCAAGTTCTAAAATCGTCTACTTTAGCCGGAAACCCCGTCTTAGGGTCATAGGGAATTTTCGTAGGTTTGCCGTCCCGTTCTTCATAGCGCCAACAAATCCAGTTGGGATATTGCTTCAACTCTTGTGGAATATCGTCGTATGCCATGTCATTCAACCCCCACACTTGAGGTTGCCCGCCGCCCCGGCCCCGTTTTTTAGCTTTCGGAAAATCGTTCCCGGGGAGTATCATGCTTCCGTCATGTGGCCCTTGTCAAACCCCCATGGGTAGCGTCTTGACAGGTTTGGCCTACGGGGACAGACTACCGGACGGGAACGGGATATGGACTATTGGCAAACACACCCGGGTTAGCGAAACGGCACGCCCGTTGCAGCGTTACAGCAACGGGGCCGGGTAGCTTGTATTTGTCGCCAACTCCTATCGCCTGATACCCGGCCCTTTATATCGTAGTTCCAAACGGGGAAAGAACCATGGCAAAGAACTTTGAAGAACTTGAGAACGGTATACGACAAGCGGCTAGTACCGCCGTAGCTGAAGCCCCAACCAAAGGGGAAGTCCTAGCGGACAGGGTAGCGAATACACTGGACCTTGCTAGTGCAACTGTCCTAGAACGTATTGACGCTATCGTTAGCGAAATGCAAGCAATGCGAACAGCTATCATTGCAGACGCCGATAGGGTCAAACAGGAAATTCAGAACCATATGAGATTTAGCGCCGAATGTGCTAACGTCATGGACAGTATGAAAAGTCTGATTAATGTTACTTCGCAAGAGGCTGAAACCCTCAAGAGGAAATAGCTATGTCATGGCAAACAGCAACGGCTAAGACGTATACGCCAGATACCCAACGTTTGCTAACATATGTGCAAGGCGATATAAACGCTTTGCTCCAGTTGTGGCAAGCGAAACACGCCGAATTGGAAGCCGCCAAGGCTACCGAAATGGGGTTGCGCCGGGCCGTATTCGAAGTCCAATTTCCGGACGCAAAAGAGGGAACCCAACGGGTAGCCATTGGCAACGGATGGTTTCTGAAAGCCGTATACCCTCAGAACTACCGGCTAGACAAAGACACTACGGAAGGGGTCCAAGCCGCTATTGCGAAGATTAGCGCCAAGGCTGAAGTTGTGGGGGACAGGCTTGTAAACTGGAAGCCTGAACTTTCAATCAAGGAATACCGGCTATTGGAAAAGCCGGAACTAACTCCGGAAGAACAACAAATCAAGAAACTGATTGACGGAGTATTGACCATTACTCCCGGAGCGCCCCAACTGGAGTTAGAGGAACCTAAAGCGTAACATGGCACGAACCCGCCCGCCCCATCTTCGTTTGATACAGACGATTGGTAACAGCTACCCATTCTTGAACTTAGCTACCGCCGTTAAATTACCCTACGGGGATATACTGTTATACGCCGACGCTTTTAGTAAGGGGTTTCATGATTTGAATTGTTGGGAGCGTATAGCGGTTCAGAAGTTGGCGGACCAATTCGCTAAAGACGGCGAATACCAAGGGGCCTTTCTACAGGCCTACAACAAAGGAAGGAAGGACAATGGATAAGATCATTAGCGCCGCGTTGAAACACTTCAACGTTGACGAAATGCAACATCTACGCTCCCTCTTGACTCGGGTTGCGGCACGGTTGGCCAAACCGGACAAGGCGGAAGTCCAAGCCGCCGCCGACGCCTTGGGAACCAAAATCAGCGAACAGGTTTCCGCGTCCGAACAGACGCCCCCGGAGGACCCCGCGAAGTCCGAACAGCCCCCGGCGGAAGCCGAACCCGTTCCTCCGCCGCCCAAGGCCTAACCCTTGGCGCGGTTTCGACATAACATTATTGGACAAGGCGAATATAAGTTCGCCTTGTTCGATAGCGTCGTATATAAGAACGAAGATATTAAAGTTATGGCTACCGTCGTCGCACGATTTAGGAAACGTAGCAACCTTCAATTCAGATATGTAATTGAAGATAAGAACGGATTTCTAGTAATAACAAGCGAAGAACATTTAGAACCCCATTTCAACAAAGGTAACGTACATCGAACAGGGAAAGGGAATGAACCATGGACGCAACCAAAGTAATGCCAGTATTCGACATTATGACAGTTGACGAATTACAACACGCTAGGTCACTATTCACTAGAGTAGCTACCCGCTATCAACATTCCGAAACAGCTACAGAAATGACTATAGCTATCGTTGCCGCTAACGAAATGGCGGACGAAATTACGGCGAAAACTCCGGCGGATAAACCGGCTCCAGAAGGCGACGAAATCACCGGGCCGGAGCCTCAAGAATGATACAGCTACAATCTACAGCGTCTTACCAATCCCGGGGCGTTAAGGTTCTGGTCTATGGCCCCCCGAAAGTTGGAAAGACCCGGCTAATCGCTACCGCCCCTACTCCCGTCATATTTTCAGCGGAAGGCGGACTATTAAGCTTACGAACGTATAACCTCCCGTATTTTGAAATCCGTAACCTTAGCGATTTGCGGGAGGCTTACCATTGGAGCATTAGCAGCAACGAAAGCCGCCAATTCAACACTATAGGACTTGATAGTATTTCCGAAATCGTTGAACAGATACTAAAGGCCGAAATGGCTAAGACCCGTGACCCTCGCAAGGCCTACGGCGAAATCATTACCCAAGGTTTGCAGATAGTCCGGGACTTCCGGGATATGCCGGATAGAAACGTCGTATTGATTGCGAAACAAGAATACAGCAAAGACCAAACCGGAATGATGTTCAATCAACCGTCATTCCCGGGCCAACAATTGCAGAACCAAGTTCCGTATTTTCCGGACGAAATCTTTCAATATAATATTTTACGCAATCCGCAAACCGGCCAAAGAATAGAAGCCTTGCGTTGTTGGCCGGATCAAACTAACATAGCAGGGGACAGGTCCGGGGCCTTGGACGAATGGGAACCTCCCAACTTGTCTCACATCTTTCAAAAGATAATGTCAGGTCATGTAGCCAAACGGTAGAAAGGACTAAACCATGGCGTTTCAATTCAATGCGAGAACGGTAGCCCCACAAGTAGCGTTGGACCCTGTACCCGAAGGATGGTACAAAGTTGTCATTGACAAATCCAACGTCAAACCTACCCGGGACGGCCAAAATGGCATGATTGAACTTCAATGCAAGATCATTGAAGGACAATTTCAAACCCGGGTCTTATACTATAATCTGAACCTTTGGCATAGCAATGCGACGACAGTTGAAATCGCCTATAAGCAACTGTCCGCTATCTGCCATGTTGTGGGGCAATATGATATCGTAGCCCAAGACAACGCCCCCGCCGACAACTACCTTCCAATGTTGCACAACGTCCCCTTTATGGTTCACGCCGTAGTTACCCAAGGCGAACGGGGACCAATCAACAATATTCGGGGCCTCAAAGACACAATGGGCAACGACCCCGGCAAAGGGGGACAGGCCCCACAACAGACGGCCCAACAGTTCCCGCAAGGCGGTACCGCGCCCGGAGCATGGCAAGGGGGAGCGCCCGCGCCTACTGGAGCGCCGCCGCCCGCCGCCGGTCAATGGACTACCGCCGCCCCGCAACCCGCCGGAGCGCCCCCCGGGCAACCTTGGGGAGACCAGCCCCTTCCCCCCGGCCTAACGCCTAGACAGCCCCTACCCCCGGCCCCGCCGCCCGGACAGCCCTTCCCGGGCCAACCCTACCCGCCCCCTCCGGCCCCGGCCCCCGCGCCAATGCCCGGACAGCCCCAATGGGGAGCGATCGCGCCCGGGGCACCCCAACAGCCCCCACAAGCTGCCCCGCAATGGCCGGGCCAGCCCGGAGCGCCGGGACAGGCTCCAGCTTGGGGAGGCCCCCGCTAACTCCCTTGGCGACCCCGTTTAGGGAGTTGGGACGGCGGGGGGTTCAACTTTGGCACACACCAAACCCCCGTGAACCCCCCGTCTGCCCCGTTCACGTTTTGTTCTGGAGGTTCCCGGTTTTCTATATTTTTGGGAACGTATGTCTATAAACCTCAAGATACTATCCGAACGTATACGCAATGATATTGATAGGCATTGCGTTGAACTATACGCTGAAGAACACCGTAACCATTTAGGGGCCAGCGTAATAGGGCACGATTGCGAAGCCTATATTTGGCTAGCGTTTCGTTGGGCTAGAAAGGAAATATTCAGCGGACGTATGCTCCGGTTATTCAATCGGGGGCACCGCGAAGAACAGCGTTGTATTGAATATCTAAAGGGTATTGGTTTCAATATCTATGACGCTCCGAATAACGAACAGTTCCGTATTGTGGGGTATGGGGGTCATTACGGAGGTTCAACGGATAGTATTGGGACAACACCGTATAAGGATTTCCCGGAGCCTATGGTATTGGAATTCAAAACCCATAATTCTAAATCGTTTGCCGATTTGAAGGATAAGGGGCTACTCCGTTCCAAGCCCCGACACTACGCCCAAATGTGTAGCTATGGACAAACCTACGGATATAAGAACGGATTATATTACGCCGTTGGCAAGAATGACGATGATATACATATTGAAGTTGTGAAGCTGGACTATACCCAAGCCGAGTACTTACACGCTAAGGCGGACAAGATCATTCGTTCAATGGTCCTACCGCCCCGCATTGCCCTACAAGAAACCTACTTCGAATGTAAAATGTGCCCATTCGTAGGCGTATGCCATAGGGGAGAACGTCTTGACATTAGTTGCCGTTCGTGCTTCAATGCCGAACCCATTGATAACGGGCAATGGTTCTGTAGACACTTTCAACAGACAATACCAACGGAGTTTATCCCGAAAGGCTGTACCAACTGGAAGTCTATTCTATGATACCGCGTTACTACCAAACGGAAGCCGTCAATAGTTTGTTTTCGTATTTCAACGAAAACAAGGGGAACCCCGTTATTGCAATGCCAACGGGGACAGGCAAATCTATCGTCATAGCGGACTTCCTCCGTACCGTATTTCATTACTGGCCTTGGCAACGGATAATGATTTTAACTCATGTCCGGGAGTTGATTGAACAGAACATTAAACACTTACAGTTGGCATGGCCTACCGCACCTATCGGCGTCTATTCCGCCGGGCTAGGTCAACGTGACTTCGTGCAACCAATCATGTTTGGGGGCGTTGCCTCCGTCGTAAAATGTATTGAACGGTTTGGACACCGTGACTTGCTAATTATTGACGAAGCACATTTACTGAACCCCGACAGTAGCACAATGTATCAGCGGGTCATTGAAGGATTGAAGGTTATCAACCCGCATCTAAAGGTCATTGGTCTAACCGCGACATGGTACAGGCTAGGCCAAGGGCTATTGACAACCAACGGAATATTTACGGACCTTTGCTACAACATTTGCAATACGGACGGATTTACCCGGCTGATATCGGAAGGCTATCTATCAACCCCTATCCCCCGTCAGACGCAAACCGCCTTGGACGTTGCAAACGTAGACATGGCAAAGGGGGAGTATATCCAATCCCAATTGCAGAAAGCCGTAGACAAGAACGACATTAATAACGCCGTAGTTCAGGAAATGATTAAGCACGGGCATAACCGCCAAGCTTGGTTGATATTCTGTAGCGGTATCGAACACGCCGAACACGTTGCCGAAATCCTGAACTATTACGGTATCCCAACCGGAGCCGTACATTCCAAGACCAAAGACCGGGAAAAGATCATTGACGATTTCAAAGCCGGAAGGCTCCGGGCTGTCACGAACAACAACGTATTGACTACGGGCTTCGATCATCCGCCCATAGACATGATTGGAATGTTACGCCCCACACTATCGCCCGGCCTATGGGTTCAAATGGTTGGACGCGGTACCCGCCCGTCCCCGGAGACAGGCAAGACCAATTGCCTTGTCTTGGACTTCGCCCGCAATACCCTCCGGCTAGGCCCGATAGATGATCCCCGTATCCCCCGGACCAAAGGGGCCAACGTAGGCGGGGACGCTCCCGTAAAGATTTGCGACGTATGCGGAACCTATAACCATGCCCGCGCCAAGTTCTGTATTGGTTGCGGTACTGAATTCGTCTTTGCTCAAAAGATGGTACGCCAAGCTGATACCCGGGACCTGATATCTACGGGCCAACCTTTAATCGAAACCTACGACGTAGACCGGACGCATTATAACCGTCACATTGGTAAGAAATCCGGCATTGCAAATATCAAGATAACCTATTTCTGTGGCCTGAAGATGTTTCAGGAATACGTTTCGTTTGACCATATAGGCTTCGCGAAACATAGGGCTAATGAGTGGTGGAGACAGCGTAGCGCCGACGAACCGCCGCTATCAACGGACCTTGCCTTACAACAGATAGCTAGACTTCGTACACCCCGAAAGGTCCGCGTTTGGATTAACCGCCCCCATCCTCAAGTCTTGAGCTACATCTATTGAACGGAGCTACCATGGATATCAAACGCCTAGAACTACAAAATAAAGAATTCGACGCTCTAACAGACTTAGCCAAAGAATGGGAAACCTTAAAACGTATTGCAGTAGTAGACGACGATTACCCCTACTACCGGCAGAAATATGAATGGGCTTTGAAAACTTTCATTGAAGCCTGTAACGCAAATCGTAAGCCGTGAAATGTTCTTGTGGCAAAGAACTAACGGACGTTGAACTATGCCCGTTACCTATCGGACAACCCTGCTACTATGGAGCTACGAACATGGCAAAGAAACCCCGGGCTAACAAAGCTAACCCTGCTACTGCCCCGCTACTATCCGCGTTGAAGTTCCTAGAACCCGCAATGTCTGACGAAGGACAGGTAAACCAAACCCATTGCCTATTGACCAATGGTTGGGCCGTCGCCTTCAATGGAGTTATTACACTGGCAACGAAGATTGATACGGATATCCAAGCCTGTCCCAATGCAATGAAGCTTCTAAATGCTTTGTCCAAGTGTGACGACAAGACGCAAATTACCCAACTGGCAAATACGATATCCATTAAGTCCGGTAGATACTCCGCTAGCATACCTTGCGTAGACCCGGAGCTAATCGTTATCGAACCTCCAACCCCTATGATGCTTCCGATTGACGATAGCGTTAGGGAAGCGTTGGCTATTGTGGGGGAGGTTGTTTCCGATACCGCACCCCGGATGGTTGCCGCGTCCGTCCTGCTACGTAATGGGTCCGCCGTCGCAACAGACGGGACTATCATTTTCGAGGCATGGCATGGACAATACATTCCCGAACCCGGCGTAGTATTCCCTAAGGCGTTCGTAACCGCCCTATCCAAGATACCTAAAAAGATTGTGGGAATATCCGCTACAGCTACGACAGCTTCAATCTATTTCGAGGATCAATCTTGGATACGAACCCAACTGTATACCGAACAGTATCCTAACGTTGACAGGATACTAAACGAACAGGCTAACGCCATACCTATTCCGGAAGGTTTCTTTGAAGCCTTGGAAAAGATTGAAGGACAAGCGGACGACGGACGGGTATACTTTGGTAACCTTAAACTCCAAACCCATAACATTGACGAAGCCGGAGCTATCTACGAAATAGACGGTATCCCCTCCGGTATCTGCTACGATATTGACTACCTACGAATGTTCAAAGGACTTGCGACACAAGCCGATTTTCAGGCCAAGAACAATCAAATGGGTATATTCTACGGAGATAGGTTCCGGGGTATGCTAATGCAAATCCTTATTCAGAAAACTCCGGAGGTTCGGGATATCCAGCCAACGGGTCCGCAATTGGTTCAAACTATCCCCGACGATATCCCGTTCTAAAATGTTTTTTGACGACGACGAAATGGGGCCTAAGAAAGGACGGAGCCTATTAAAGGTTCCGCCCCCAACCCCCGCGACAGGATGGACCCCGCCCCGCGAATACCCCAACCTATCCGCCGCAACCATCCTAGGGATTGACCTAGAGCGCCGGGAGCATGACCCCGAACACGGGCCGGGCTGGAGACGGGGCAAGGCTGAAACTGTAGGGTTTTCCGTAGCCGCCCGGGACAGGCTAGGCAACGAAGGGGCTTGGTATTTCCCAATCGGACATAAGATAGAACCCCAATACAACCTTGAACGTGAACCGTCTTTACGTTGGCTAAAGAGTATCCTAGAAACCAACGTCCCAAAAGTTGGAGCTAATCTATTATACGATATAGGTTCATTGACGGATGATAGTATTCATGTTCAAGGGGAATTACATGACGTACAATACGCTGAAGCTTTATTAGATACAGATAATCTAGTGAACCTAGATAACCTAGGCGTAACCTATCTAGGCCAAGGCAAAGAAACCTCCCAACTATACGAATGGCTAGCCAACGCTTACGGAGGCAAGCCGAACCAAACCCAACGATTGAATATCTGGCGCGCAAGCCCCCGCCTTGTGGGGCCGTATGCAGAACGGGACGCTGATAGCCCCATACGTATCCTTGAAAAACAATGGCCCCGATTACAAGCCGCCGGGCTACTAGAATTATATCGAATGGAATGTGATCTAATCCCGTTACTTATTCAAATGAGGATTGAAGGGGTCACCGTAGACCTAGACCTAGCCGAACAACTGTACGAAGAATTAGCCGTAGACATTGCCCGGTTATACGTTAGCCTATTCGAGCTAACTGGCATAGCTATTGACAGCGTACAATCGGGACGGGACGTAGCTAAGATATTCGACGCCGTAGGAATTAGCTACCCCACAACAGCGGAAGGCAACCCGTCGTTTCGAAAGGATTGGTTGAAGAACCTTGAACACCCCGTAGCAACCTTAATCAACGACATACGGGAGCATGAAAAGGTTAGATCAACCTTCGTTAAGAACTACATTCTAGATGGTAATGTTAACGGGAAAATCCATTGCCAATTTCACCCGCTACGGGGAGACGACGACGGGACTAAAACGGGCCGGTTCAGTTCTAGTGATCCGAACCTACAGAATATCCCGGTTCGTACTAAGTTAGGGAAAAGAGTTCGCCAGATATTCGTTAAAGATAGGCTTCATTTATGTTGGGAAAAGAATGACTATAGCCAAATCGAATACCGGGGTTTGGCACATTACGCCGTAGGTCCGGGTAGTGACGCCTTGCGCGAAACTTACTGCCGTGACCCCCGGACGGATTACCATAAGGCAACCCAAACGAATGTGAAGAACCTAACGGGTAAAGAGATTGACCGGAGGCCTATTAAGAATTTGAACTTTGGACTAATCTACGGAATGTCTGAAAAGAAACTTATTCGGCAGAATGGATTTACAGACAAAGACGGGCGCGAAGTATTCAAGGCCTATCATTTAGGTAACCCATACGTCCGCCCCACAATGAAAGCCGCTGCGGACGAAATGCAAGCCTTGGGCTATATCACTACTGTAACCGGACGACGTATACACTTTAATACTTGGGAGCCTATTGAACATGACTACAACGAACAACGCCCCTACCCATTGCCCTACGACCTAGCTATTCACCGTTGGGGTTCACGAATTAAAAGGGCTGGAGAACACAAGGCAATTAATTACAGGCTACAGGGGAGCGCCGCCGATCAAATCAAAGCCGGTATGGTCAAAGCTTTTTACGCTGGAGTATTCAACGTAACCGGCGTTCCCCGTCTACAGGTTCATGACGAATTAGATTTTAGTGTCGTAGATGATAACCCCCAACAAAATGAAGCTTTCAAAGAACTACGATACATACTAGAGAACGCTATTAAACTCCGCGTTCCTGTTATCGTAGATTTTGACCGGGGGCCGTCTTGGGGTGAACTGGAAGATTAACGGTTCATTAACCGTATCTACGATTGAAGTTGACAACGTAGACCCGCCGTGCTATCCTCCGTATGTTAAGTTGACAACAACGGAGAACAGACGAATGGCAGACAACAAATGGAATAGCCCCCCGGCTATTTACGTCTTTGTCACGGTTAAACCCAACGGAAAGAACGGACTAACCAAACCGTTTACCGGACGGGTTGGAACCTGTCAGACGGAGGCTGAAGTAGCTTCAATTATCCGAAAGGATTTGAAGGCTATGGGTGAAACGTTCGGCGGTTTGTTTGAACCGATGAACACAAGCGGACGAACCTACCGGGCCTTCCGCGCAAGCTGGACAGAACTTACGATCAACACGAAATGAGGTAACGAACATGGCAAGAAAGAAAGACCCGAAACAAGAAAAATACGAAAGCGAATTAATCGCTTGTATGAATGAACTTGACCGGGCTATGGGCCGGGTCATTCGCTGGAGTAACAAGCTATCGGCGCTACGGACCCGCCGGAGCCGTCTCCAACGGGAGTTGGCCAAGATCATAGCCGCGCCCGTCGCCTAGCCAAAAGACTAGCCCCGGGTTCGCGCCCGGGGCTAGCAAGCCGCGTCACGCCGTAATATAAAATTCAACTTCCTGTATCCAAGGATTACTATTGAAGTTCCCCGACACACCTAGCAACCTAAACCATTGCCCGGCACCGGGACTAGTGAATATGTATTCTGAAACCGTAGCCCCGCCAAGGTTGATTGTTGATCCGGCGTTAGTCCACGTTGAACCGTTCGGAGAATATTGGGGTTGCCATACGCCATGTCCGTTAGCGTCTTGCTGATACCATTTGATACGCTCAATAGTTTTAGTCCCATACGACGATAGATTGAATTTGATTTCCAATCCGACGCTAGCTTGGTCCGCCGCCCAAAAGCCGTCAAAGACGTTATTACCAAAAGCCCCGTCTACGGCGTTCCCCACAACATCCGTCCGGCCCCCGGTTAGCGTCGTCGTCACCGGGAGGCTAGCCGTCCTGTCCCCGGACCCGCCCGGGTTCGTATAGGAACCCCCGCCCGCCGGGACGCTAGCTAGGACAGCTTCCATAAGCCCCGCCCCGACGAAGGGGGAGCGCAAGGACAGGCCTAGCCGGAGTACCGCCCGCATAGACCCTACAGCAACGAATGGAGCGTCCAGCCTTATCGTGGCCGGGCCTAGAGGGGGCCGGGTTTGCCGCCTAATGACGTTGTGCCGTGATACGCCCGGAGTACCGAACAAGGATTACACTCCGTCAAAGTCACCGTATACGACAGACACTTGAACGGACTTAGCCGCCGTAACTGCCGTTAACGCCCGAACCTGTAGAACGTCCGCCGCTTCCAAGAATAAGTAGGGTTGGGCGTCAGCGTCACGGGGGAGAATGTCCAGCAAGTCCCCGCCCATAAGATTGACCGGGCCTACGGTATTAGTTAGGCCCGCGTTCTGTGGAACCGCTACGGTTTGTAAGACGTTGGACATTGACGCCCGTTTGATAATCAGTTGAACGTTCCGCGCCGCCGTATCTTCGCCCGCCGCAATAGCTGCCGTAACCTTTGCCCCGCTAGCGCCCGCCGTGAATACGTCAACCGGGTTTGTTACGTCAGCGTCCAAGATTTGCGCCAAAGCTATTCGAGGCTTGTTTACGAATGTGGGGGTTTTGTTTAGTGCCATTTCATATTCCTCCAAAGGCCCCATGGTATAAGGCGTTCAACAGCGGGGGACTTACTGCCACGCCGAACATTTGTTGATACAACGCCTCTAGGCTTGCGTCAACGGCGTTAGGGTCAAAGGTTGCCGCTGAAATATGATCCTTAGTTACCATGAATAGTCCTACGTTTAATACGGTAACCACGTCGAATGCAAAGTAAGCTGTATCCGGGGTCCATTCCCCGCGCCAAGCAAACGTAGCAACTGGTAATTCATACGGCCCAAATTGCGTACCATCTTCAAGGTAGATTGTGAATAGATGGCCTTCAACTAAGATATTCGAAATCTCATTAGGTTCAGGGGGGTTTTCTTCGATGGAAGTAACGCGCGAAACTAGTTCCCAAAAGTTCAAATCAACTTCCGTTGGGGTTAGGTTTGAACCTTTACCCATACCCCATTTTAAGGCGTCGTCTGTCCGGAAAAGAATAGCCATGGCCTAGGCCTTTGTTGCTGATAGCTCTAGCGTTTCCAGATTGAGCGTATAGGTTACCATATAAGGGGGCAATGCGCCAGTTTCTACCGGACCCGCGCTTTCATAGATGATATGCTCCGCGTCTTGTTCCGGCCAACCGGGGGAGCCTTCGTCTACGGGGAAATCTACTTTATCTTTATACGTCGAAAAGATAGTCCCCCAACCAAAGTTGTCACCTTCAAAATGGTTTACTGTTTGGGCTTCAATAAAGTAACTCACACTACTATCATTATATCCTAAATCAATAAACGCTTGCGCTTCCGCTTGCGTATCAAATGCGATTGGAATTGAAACTATGTCTGTAGGGTCCGGAGTTCTTAAGTCCCCCGTTGTAAAAGGATTAGCCTGATTTTCTGCTAGGTTCGTTGCCCCAAAGGCACTAGACCAAACCCAATAACTTGTAACGGGTACTTCTATGGGAGCCGAACCCGCCGGAGTATTCAACATAAAAGTTACTTCAGTAGCGCCGGGATTTTCCGCCCGTATCTTTCCAACGTTGAAGAACAACGTAGCGAAGCCCCGGTAGATATCGCTTACATGGTCCACTTTAGGTTCACCGTTCCACATAAACAGCTTACCCATCATATCATCCGAAATAGGATCAACATACGGAGGAATAGCGCCGGGAATATCCGGGTCCATAACACGCAAATCAAAAGCGAATGGATTATAAGAACCGCTAGGAAATGGAAGGCTATGTAATGTAAATGCGGGGTGACCAAACTTTCGGGAATACGTTAGAAATAATGAAGCAATATCCCCGCCCGCCCATTGGACGTTGACAAGATTAGTAGCCGGTAACGTTCTATAATATATCTCATTCATTTGTTGTAATGTTGTGTGTCTATAATCATGTTCTTCTTACGGAGTTCATAAGTTGCGTCCGTTACGTTCCCAAAGTCCCCCATTGGATTATAATAAACTACTTGCTTGCCAGTTTCGCCAGAATTAGCAGCGGATTGCGATACGATTTGGCGAACGCTTTCTACGTCAACGTAGTTCTCTGGATTGTCCTTGTTCTTAACCCGGATGATATCGACATGACGCCTAACTTCGTGCGTTTCAGTTTCAACAATTACTTCAGTATGCCTATTGAACTTCGCCGTAAAAACATCGTCCCCCGCCGAACCGAATTCTAATACAGCTTCGTCAACCTCCGGTTTCTGTTTGGGGGTTGTCCGCTTCCGGGGGCCAACGTACAAGCTTTCATGAGGCCTAACAACTAATTCAAGGTTCGTCATGTTGCCGCCTCTAGGTCAATACCTTGTGGGATTACCAACGTTGTAGGTTGTATCGTATACAACGTTTCGAATGGCCCGCCGGTCAATGGCACGAATTCTATCCGAACCCGGGTAGGATGATCCGATATAGCTTGTTTTGTTAAAGCTTCGTCCTTTGCCTCCCTAGTAAGTTCAACCGCCTCCCGTTGAACAGACGGGGAATTAGTCACATCAAATTCTTTAATTGCAGTATGTGGGGTAAATCCACGAATAAAATCTACCCCATCGTCATTAGGGTTAGCTTCCGGAATTGTATAGCCAACGTCGCCGGGGCCAACAGCTACAATCGTTCCCGAACGTTCTTGATAATCTTCCGTATAACCATCTTCAACATACATTGGCAACCCGGGAGCCGTCGCGATAGCGTCCCCATATCCGACAGCTACGCCAAGGGTCACCCGCCCCACAAGAGCGCCCGTAGCTCCGTCAAGACTTGCGCCGTAGTTGACAACCTTACCCGTTGCCTGTCCGCCGGGTAAACGCGGATCATGAATTAGCCCGGACTTCCGACAGCTTAACGTTAACACGTTTTCAAATTGGGTTTCAAACTTGACTTGAACGGCCCGCGCCCGATGTATCAGGTTCGCCCGCGCTAGCATCATGAGATAGTCAATCGCCAGCTTGCCGTTATCCGTCGTCAGGAAACTACGCCGCCTAGCGTCAACGATAGGGGCTTGTCCGTCAATCAGTTCCGACAGGTCTACGGAGTTAATAGTTATCTTTGCCCGTTCGTCATCCGCCGCTAATGTTACGATAGGTTGCATAGACGCCCGCATAATAAACTTTACCCGTTCCATATACTCCCGGCTAACATCATAACCAACAACTAACGTAGGTTTGATATGCCACAAAGGAACAACGATAGTTTCATAGAACGCGCTAAGCGCCCCTCTTACCTGAAACGTTGGAATAAGGATTGAACCCGGAGGCGTACCCTTGGGAACAACAACTCTATGGATAAGTTCAAAGGCGTCGTATTCGTCCGGGATAACCTTACCGTGTTGGGGTTCGGCTAGGCCCGTCTTAACTTCCCAACCCCCGCCTATATTACTTTCATCCTTGGGCCAATCGCCTACCAATCCTTCCCCGCTGAAGGACGTTATAAGCTTCGTTTCAATATCGTTTGGCCATTTAGACTGGAGATAATCCCGTAGGTCTAGTCCAGCTATTGCCGATTGTGTCCATGGCAATTCGGCCTCAACTTCAACCGCCCGTAGGGGTATCCCTGAAAGATTGATTTGAACCCCATCATAGAAAACCTTGTCCGTTGTGAAATCTACTAACCCATCTTCCCCGGTCAATACGTCAGATACGCTAACGTCATGGGTTAGCCGGTCAATATGATAGAGTTGGGAACGGGCCTCTAGAACAGCGTCTAAATCTTCCCGTCTATCCGGTTCAATAAATGCAGGGTTCCAATACGGAGGAACCCGAAGGGTTGCGGCTAATGCTTCCTTTTGTTCGATATAGTCCGAAGGCCTAGCTACAAAGTCCAACGAAATAACTTCCGCCTGAAGTTCAGACGGGACCCCCACAAGCCGCCCGAAGAACAGGGGAGTTATCGTAGTCCCGTCGTTGTAGGCGAACCATGACCAAAACTTACGCCCGGGGGCCAATAGCCCAATCTTGGGATTACGAACCCCTAACCTTAACGTACTGAATTCCCCCTCACTATGCTCTAGATCGAAACTGAAAACGCTTTCATCTACCCGATAATGTTCCGGCCCAAAGGTTGTTTCTGTGGGGTCAACCCAAGCAAACAGGAACGGCCCAACCGGGGCCGTTAACGGATAGCTATTGAACCGGCCCGAACCTTGAAAGGGGGATTGCAAGTCTACCATACCGTTAGACTTCCTCTAACGTCAAAGACCATTGGTGACTAGCCGCCCATTCGTCCTTGCTATTATTGTAGGCTACAACCCGCATAGTCAACCGGGGCCTATAGAACGTATACCCGTCCGCTTCCCTAGAGCTACCGGGAACAACGTTCTTAGCCGGAGCGCCGCCGGTCAAATACGAAAGTTCAACAGCGCAATCTATCTGGACTAGTTGACCGGGCCATATACCGTCTAGCGCCGGAGCGTCCATATCTTGACAGGTAATAACAGACGAATACTTTTGAAACTGAACAGCGGAAATGTCCGCCAAATCTCCGTTGACAGTTCGCCGGAGTTGTTGGGACGCTGTAATAGGGTCCAATGATTGGGTCAACCCCCGCGCCGAATAGGGAGGCATACCAAACGGCGTAATAACTATCAACGTACTTTCTATAGTCATTTCTTGCCATGATACCAGTTAGGTTTGCGTCCGGCGGAACTCATTTGCCGTCTAGTTGCGAACCGTACCAAGCTTTCCGCCGTATCTTCCGGCACCGTCAACCCCTCAAATCGTTGCCCCTCGATTGTCAGATTTATAGGCCTCCCCCCGACCCTAGGAAGGGCTACCAAGCCCCCTTGAGCGAACCGGGCTGTACGGGGGGCTAGAGCGCCTACGGCCCCTCCCATAGCGTATTGGAAGTTGTCGCGGGGTATCGCCATGGAGTTTAGCGCCCCCATGATCCGATTGCCATAGTACCGCGCCGCCCGAGCCTTCATGACCCATTCGCCATTGGATAGCCACGCCGGGATACTATCCGACGTAGACCCGCCCGCACCCCAAACCGGCCCGCCCCTAGCCCAACCGCCACCCCCGCCGCCTTCCGCCGTCTTTTCCCGGTTGATCTTTGACATGCCCAACCATTCCCGGGCCTTGTCAATTAGCTTCTGATATTGCTCAATAGCCCATTGAACCTTCTGGCCCAACCAATTCCATAGTTCGTCCCATTTCTGACGGATAAGGTCCGGAAGCTTACCTAATTCATCCGCCGCCCATTTATTCCACTCCGCTACTTTGGCTACTAATGCGTCCCATTTTGCCTCTAAATCAGTCCAGATATCACCAATCCATTTAGCGAAATCAGACAACGCTTTACCAATGGACTGAACAACCTCTAGCGCCGCCTTTCCAAACTTTTGCCAATCAACTTTATCCAAGTTCTCTATAAGTAGGCCTAGCCCGATAACTATAGCCGTAATCGCAATCCCCCATGGCGTAAAGGACAGCGCCAGCGAAGCTACCCGGGCTAGGCCCAATGCCGTAGTTACCAAACGTAAGACGCTTAACAACGACGTGAACGCCTTAACCGCTATGAGAACTCCGGCAACCAAACCTAAGTCAGACATTGAAAAGTTTGTACCGAATATTTTGTTAACCCATTCAAATGTCTTTTCAAGAATAATAATCCAGCCATTGAATACAGGAATAACAACGTTCTTAATACCCAAACCAATACCCTCTATGATCTTCCCAATAGCATATATAAACGTACTTTGGACTTGATCGGAGCGCCCCGTAAATGCCAACACTAATTCGTTGACAACCTTTTCAACGGACCTACCGAAGCTCAAAATCTTTTCCTGATTGCGCGCAATAAACTCCGCAATCCAATCCTGCCCCGCCGTCAATTGTGGGGTAAACAACAACCCAAGTTTGGTTGTCGTAGTTCCTAGCGTAGCGTTCAACTTCTTTAGGCTCTTGTCGTATTTGTCTCCTATCTCTACCTCTTGTTCAGTCAAAACAAGGCCTAACCTTTGAGCCTCTTTAATGAAGTTATCAATACCCTTTTCACCTTCCCCAAGCAACGCAACCAACGGCCCGCCAATACGCCGCCCGAATACGCTGATAACTTTTGCTGCCCTATCCGCCGGGTCCGGTATCCGTTCTAATGCTTTGGCGAAATCCCGAAGAACAGCCGTACCCGAACGCGCCCGATTAGCTCCATCAACTAACCTAACGCCCATATCCTCGAATACTTTAGTAGTTGCGTTTCCTCCGGCTTGGGCTTGCGATATGATATCGTTCAACGAATTGAATACTAGATCAAGATTACCAAGGCCTCTTGACGTTTGATTGATTGCGTAAGTTAGTTCTTGGTAGTCCTTGGTTGATTGTCCAGTTTGCGCCGCCCCGTCTCCGATACTGTCCGCCGCGTCTCCCGCGTTCCCGGCTAATTTCTTGAACGCTACGCCGATAGCTGCAATACCAGTTACAAGAGCCGCCGATTTAATTGCCGTTCCCGCCGCCGCTATCCGGCTAGCTACGTTGTCAATATTAGTTCCGAAAGACTTTGCCCCGGCTTCAGTTCGCTTTATAGTTTGGTCTATACCTTTGAAGGTTGTATTAAGCCCCGCCGCTGATTTGTCCAAAGACTTAAACGAACGTTCGCCCGCCGACGCAATATTATTTAGGGAAGCCGTAGCTTCCTTTTCACCTTCAAACAGTAGACGTTGTAATAGGTCTTGAGCCTTGATTGCCATACTACACCCTTAAGTTTCGGTCATAGTATGATTTCCAATTCTTCAAAATGTTCAAACAGATTTGACGAATAGTCCATTTCTGAGGAATACGAACGGACTTTAGCCCCACATACTTAGGCTTCTTATCTTTGATTGACAGCAACAACGGGGCACGCCCGCGCCGGTTGACCCGGAACAAGCCGCCTTGGGTTCGGGCATAATCCCGCGCCCGAACGCCCTTCAGCCTTGCATAGGTCAAGGGGAGCCATAGCAGGGGCTTCCCCCGGACAACGCCCCCGTGTTCGAACAGCCCCGCGCCTATCTGGTCATGGGTTACGTCAATGCGAGCATTAATCAAAACTCCGGACGTTGGATACGTCGTAGCTACTAACCCCTTCCTCCAACGTTGGCCAAACTTACCCGCCCCTTTGATATTCGCCCGGCCTTCGTTCTCAATATCCTTTGACGCTTGCCGCGCTCCCAACGTCGTAGCCCTAGCCATAGCTGTAACCATCTTCCTCATTTGGTCACGCCATTGTTTATCTAGGTTCTTGTTTGTAAATACGAAAGCTAAGGCCATAGGTTCAACGCGGAAGCCGTAACGATGGACCCGTTCCCGTCAACTGTAATAAGATTATGATAAGCGCAACCACAGCAATAACGACAAGGACAATAGATACAATCTGTTTCAATGGACCCGGTAAAAGGTTCGCCGGGATTTGTTGAATTAGCCAAAAGACAAAGATTAAGACGATAACAAGAATTGCGATATATACTAAAACGTCAATCATGGCGAACCTCCGTTAAGCCGTTCTAGCTTCCCATTGCTTTATCTGTTTCTTGATTTCTTTAACGTCCCCATGTTGGCCTAGCGTTATCAAGTGTAGTTGTTCAATTAGCTCCCGATACTTCCGACGTTCGGCTAGGTCTAAGAACCCTTCAAGTTGCCTTGGCGTATACTCCCAAACGTCTCCCGATCTATGCCCCAATGATATTAGTTGCTCAATTGCGGAAGCTATTTCGTACCCGCTTCCTTGCCAAAGTTTTCGTCTACTATGTCTTTTGGAATTACTCCCAACTTTTCTAGAGTTGCGACGAAAGGGCCAACACCCGTTGGGAACGTTAAGGTTACGATTGCGTCCAAGAATTCAACTTGGGTTCCCAATGGTAACAGGTCCGCCGCTTTCTTGTGTTCGTCGTTCCCGGGGTTGCCTGTCCCCGCCGCTATGATAGCCGCCGCCGCGTCCGGAACAAGCTGAAGGACAGTAGCCCCATTCAATCCTTTGGCCTCCCGTCCTGCTAGAACTTCCTTTAAGGCGGGGAAATCTTGCAAGAGCGCCACAACGCCCCGCGCCGATATCCCCGATACCGTGACCCCTTGCACCGTCAAGAATGACGGAGCAATATCCAATAGCCCAACCATTCGCCATGTATCCTATAGTTAGGCAATAACGTTAGCCGTAGCTCCCGAAGTTGCCGGAGTTGTACCCGTTGCATTGACTGCCGAAACGATAACGGTAAGCGCCGCCCCAACGTCCCCCACAACAGGAACATACGTTGACGCAATCGCGCCCGGAATATCAACCGCCGCTTTCTGCCATTTGTACGTAAAGCTTGCGGGGTTACCGGACCAAGAACCATTGTTCGCCGTCAACGTCTGCCCAACTTGAGCAATACCCGCAATAGACGGGAGCGCCGTATTCGCCGGAGCAACGTTATCAGAGAAATCAGCGGAAGCCGTTCCGAAGCTTTCGGGCGAACCCGACGCCAAGACTTCGCCGGTAATCTCCATGTTATTCCATTCGTCAGAAATGGGGTTCATGGACGACGAAGGCTTGAACGATACGGTAGGAAAGTCAAAAGTCCATTTCGGGCCTACGTCATTGGTCCCGACAATACGCAAATGTCCGTCAATTTCAGCCTCCGAAAGAATATCAATGGTAACGTTAGCCGGGTCCGATACATTCGGAATACCCATAAGCATACGTCCCAAGTTTTCGGGGGTGAATTCTTCCATAACAAGCCGGATTTGCGCCGACGTTTCCAACGCTACGGACTTGTCCTTTTTCCGGACCCCTTCCCGGCTAGAGAAATGGTCAAGAGTTTCAACCGTTGGCGTGAATTCGGCTTCCGTACAGTTGCCGATTTCATGATCCAAGATAGCGCCCGATTGTCCGGTACGCTGAAAGTAGATTTTGGCCTTGCCGATTGAATAGTTATCGACATTCGGGGAAGCTATAGAGATTGTCATTGACGTTCTCCGTTAGGTAAGTTCACTAGGGATTAGCGGGTATGTAAACGAAAACGACATACCCAATTCCCCAACCATTTGACGCCCGCGCGCTAAGTCTGTCACTAGCCCGTCATACCGCATTGACCCCGACGTACCTACAATACCCTGTAACGCCGCGTCATACAACACGCTATGAATAAACTTACGGCGGAACGTATTCAACTCCGTACCTACCGTTAGGTTCGCCGGTTTCTTGTCGTCCAAGATAAAGTATACTTCCGGTGTAGCCGTTACCATATTCGGAGCATTCGACGGACGGCCCCGGCCTATGTCGCCTTCCTTTGCCAGTTCGTCACCGTCAAACACTATAATCCCGGGGCGTTTGTCGTTCGGAAGTTCGCCCCTATTCCGTACCCAACTCTTAACGCCTTCAGCCTCTTGAGCTACGACATATAGCCGGGCCAAGATTTCTTCACGCCTATCCCTCATTTGCGTATCTGCAAATCAAAGTAGATAGCCACGCCGTTAGGCATGAAAGGTTTAGACGTAACTAAACGATAATCCCCCACACTAGGGGCCAGTTCTTTGTCTGAACTTTCGATTACTACCCTGTCTGTTTCCGGGTTCGGGATTAGAACGCTGTCAAGTCCCAAGGCTGGACACATAGCCTTAATATCCGAAAACTGAATAAGTTCGCCGTCCCGTTCTTCAGCTTCGTAGGACAGCAACAACAGCGAAACAGAAGCCCGGGTAGAACCGCGCCGTATAGTCGCACGAACGCCCGCCGCTTCAATGTCCGCTTTAGCCGATTGCCGTTCCGCGTCGTATACGCCCATAGCTAGACCCTTTCCACTCGCAAGGGTCCGCCGCCGTATTGCTTAAGCAAAGGGTCCAGCCAACTATCGACAGCCGCCGACGACGAATAGTTAGCCGATTGGTCCGCCGAAAACCATTCGGTTTCAAGGGGTCCAACTACCTTACGTTTGACTGCCCCGCCTTGAGTTGTGGGGAGGAAATCAACGCCCGCCGCTCCGTCTACGACTAGTTGACACTCAAGGTTCTTGACTTCAGGTACGATAACGTCCGGGGCAATCAATGTGCCGTCAATATACATTCCCGTCCTTGGGAAGGGTAATGGTTGATCGGAGTAAGTTTTCGTTCCTTGATATCGCGCCCGGTTCGCTATGATGAAATCCATAGCCCGGATAGTCAAGGCTTCTAATTCTACGTCATCTTCAGGAATGGTACGGTTTCGCGCCGTCGCATACTCTTTAACTTCGTCAAGAGTTACGAAGCTATTAGCGTCCGGAACGTTCGAACCATCTTCGATTAACAGCGTCATTGGTCCGCCTTATGTGACGGTAACCGTTGAAGTCTTGGACAGGGATAGTTCCGGGCTTGCCTGATAAATCCATTTCCATGTAACGACAGACGAACCCGCCGCAACCCCTGTCACCAAACCGCTAGCGTTGACAGTAGCCGCCGCCGGAGTTGCACTAGTCCAAGTAATCCCCGCGCCGGAAGTCTTTTCCGACATAACAATATCGCTTCCAACAATCTCCGAAATGATAGCTTTAAGTTGCGTCGTAGCTAGCGCCGCAATACTAACCGCCGCCGGAACTACAACAGCGTCTTTCATTTCATTCATTGGCGTAGCTGCAACTACCCCTAATGGGTAGTTGGCAATAGCCGACGTATAAGCCGCCGGAATAGTCCCCGCCAAACCGTCAGCGGGTTCAAGGGAGCCGTTCAACGGAATATCCGCCGCCCGAACCCCTACCACGCCGTAACGATTGTTCAACGTATCAATTTGCGATTGTTCCCCCGCCGTAGGGATTTTCGTTACACAAAAGAACAAAACCTTTAATGCGTTCATTTGGGTTCCCCGGATTTCCAACTGCTAGGGTTGGCCGGGGGTTCCTCCGTAGGTTCCTCCGGCTTTTCCTTTTTCAATTTGAACTTTGGGAACGCTTCCCGGTAGTTCGCCGGGATTGCCGGGCCAGCTACATAGTCGCAAGCCTCTAGCGGAATTTCGGGTTGAATGAAGTTCGCATTTCGGTAAAAGACCCCCGGCCCCATCTTCGCCCCGGCCTCCATATCGTCGTTTGACGGACGACTACCAGCGACAAAGTAAAGAACCTTTGGACCTTTAACCGCCATGACAAACTCCATTCAACTTACGAACGTTAACAGGGTGGACAGGGGATAGGGTGTTAACGTTATTGGGTAACCAACAGAACGCCCGCCAAGTCCTTATGGGACGTAGCGTACCTGTCCCAATTGGTCATGACCGCAATAGCCGCGTCATTCGGAGCCGCCGCCCCGCTGGCCTTATCCCAAGCGTAACCCTTCACGCCAAGTTCGTAGGACCATTCGGCCTGATAGTCGCGAAGGATATTTTCGTCGCCGTTCGTCGTGCTCATGTTGTCGTCAAAATCGTTTTGCTGGTCAACCTGAACAGCGTTCGCAACAAGGCCCAACGTGTTGAACGTATCCGGCGTAGCCGCCGGGTTCGTCAACGAAGGACTATCCGACACAACGAACACGCGCCCGAAACCATCTTGACGAACGTTGATAGTTTCGAATGAGAACAACGCTTCCGAATTCGCAAGGGCCGAACCGTAGATATCGAACAACGGTTTCGAGTGCATAACCCAAGCTAGAATGTCTTGGTAGCTGTCCCCGAATTTGGATTGCGCCACATTGAAAGATGAAATGGTCGCAATAGCAGCTTGGGACGTAAGAATTTCCGCCGTGTTGTTCAACGCTGCAACCGTCCCCATAAGCGCCGTATTCAACATATCGGCCATGGTATCTTTGGCCAATTGCTGCCCAACAACCGCGCCGCCTTCCTCCGGGTTGCGCTGTATCCAACGGAATTGAGACGGAGGCAACGAAATCGGGGGAGTACCCGCCGCAACCTTGACCATGGTTGCCACAAGATGTTCAAGGGTCTTTGGCGTAACCGCGCCTGAACCGTAGGGATTGCGCCGACGAACAAGACCCGAAATCTTTTTCCAAAAGGCTTCGTCCGAATAGTCCCCGACATGAGCCTTCGTAGACAAGACGATAGTTCCCCGCGAAGCCGCGTTGAACAAATCAACTTGCTGTTTCAGAACTTCCGTCTGAGACGAATAGACGAATTCGGAAAAGACGGCCAAATCAGAAAGGGCCATAGTTACCTCCGTTGGGTTAAGCTTCCGACGCCGCTTCCCGTTTCGCTTTCAAATGCGCCGCCAAATCCTTAGCGGAAGCCTTTGAAAGATCAACAGGCTTTTGAGTTTCGGAAGCCCCGCCACCGGGGGGCCTACTATCCGGGCTACTTCGCGGGGCACCGCCGCCGCTAGCCTTACTGCCGATAATAATAGCTGCAAATTCTTTATTTGCAACAAATTCCTTTTCCAGTTGCGCCGTCGTCAATTTCGACGATTGCCCGTCCTTGTCCAAGATAACTAATTCCGGTTCGTCTCCGTCAAATGATACGGTAAGACGTTCAAGTAACGCCTTTGACATAAGGGTTGGAGCCGATGAAATACGACTAGCGATTTCGTTAGCCGCCGCGTTGACCATTTGCTTTTTAATGAATTCGTCCTTACTTGAAAGCTTCGTAGACAGTTCGCCCTTTTCGTCGTCCCAAGCTTTCTGAAGCTTGGCAATATCCGTTGTCTTTCGTTTGTTCGGACGCCTACGCCTATCGCCTTCCCCTTCGTCATCTTCGCCGGGTTCGTCGCCTTCGTCGTCTCCCTCCAGTTCCTTCAACCGGGCTTGTGCTTTCTTCAAATCGTCTTGAGCCTTTTTCTTGTCCGCCTTTTCCCTATCCCGCGCCCGCCGGAGTTCTGCCGTATCGTCGTCCCCCTCAAGATCAAGAATATAGCTGTCCCCGCTTTCGGTATATTGTTCTTTGATACCGTCCGCTAGCTTCGTATATTCTTCCTTGGTTAGCTTGCGCTTCATTGCCATGGGTACACCCTCACTAGATCAAGATGATATCCAACTTATCCCGTAGCCCGTCTAACGAAATAACCTTAACGTTGTCAAGGCTAGGGTCCACGTCCCCAAAGATATCCTTTAAGACTTCGCTAGGTTGTCCGTCTAACCATTCGGCTAACGTATCCGGTTCCTCAATATCTTCCCGGCTAGGGCTAATTGGAACCGTCGTACTACGACAGTTGTAATGGGCTGGAGGTTGCGGACCTTCCCCCATCTTATAAATCTCGCCGTCACGTTCCCAACAGATTTCAGTAGTTACGTCGTCCAATACAGAAACCCATTGGTATTCGTCGTAGTAAGATGGGGCTATCTTATCCTTTACCGAAGAACTAGTATGCGACATTAGGGTACTAGCCAACGTTCGGCCCCAACCGCTAATCTTTCCAAATACTCCGTCCTTATATCCTAATGATTTAACCCCTCGAATACTTTTGAATACGTCCGTCGTATCCAATTTATCAGCGTAGCCATTCCTTAAAAGACGTTCGATATTCCCGACAGACGAATTCCGAAATGTATTGGCAGACTTTTGAAAGGTTTGCCCGGTAGCTGGAATATTGGAATTCTTCACGCTACCCCACACATTCGAGGGGGTAGCTAACCTGTCTCCGGTATCCTCCCGAAACATTCCTTGGAATAAGGTAGTTTCAACCCGGGACAGCTTCTTAGTATCGTTCATTAGTTCTTTAGTATTCTTGTTATGAACGTCGTTTGTCCGGAGCCGGATATCTGCCACAAACCTATTAAAATCCGCTTTGGTAAATTCTCCGAAGTTGTCAACGTTAATATTCTGAAACGCCCGTTTAACTACAGCGTCAAGGTCCGATACAACAGACGAAGAAAATTCGTCCGCTGTACCTTTCTTCGCCCCCTCCAGATAGAGGGAGTGTCTTAGCATCATGTCGTATAAAGACGCCATTTACGCCGCCGGAGGTTCGCTACCGGGTTCGTCTAAGGTTACGTCCCCTAGCCCCAACTTTTCTTGTTCGTCCCGAATAACTTTCAAAGCTTCGTCGTCAGGCATAGTAGCAATTCCAGCCCGCCGGAGGTTCGCCCGCATTTCGCCAAAGCTAAGGGCTTGCGCTTGCCATTCCTGAATAAGCGCCGAACGTTCGTTGGACGATAGCTTAATCAAATCAAATTCGGTATTCAATTCGAATTTGATAGCGTTCATAGCTTCAGGGGATACGCCTTCGAATTGCGCCGCCCAACGTAGCCCTTGGGTAAAGGCGTCCGATACGTTATCCGCCGACGCCGACAACGTAGACGTTTCATAGCTTTGGTCTATGCTAGCCTCCGTCGCCGTTCGCTGTACGGCTTGCGGTTCTACCAGCTTGGCACCCAAGGCCACCATTTGCCGTTCCTTGTGCTTCATGGCCTCAAATGGCAACGTGTTCGGGTTGGGCTGGATCATTCCGGCTAGCGCCCCCATAGGCAACGGGATAGCCGCCCTAGCCCCCATTTGAACCTTACCCTTGAATATTTCATCTACCCATTGTTGGGTCAATCCGCTGAACCACGCCGTAGGCTGTCCAGTAATATAACAACTTTCTTCATAATCAGCCGAATTGCGATAATGAGCAATATTAAGCGCCGCCAAATCATACAACGGAGGTTCGTCAACATCCGGATCATTGTTTTCGGGTCCAATGAACGTAAACGGAATTTCATTGAATGGTTGCCCGTTCGCTTGTGTGGGGGTTATTTCTTGATAGCGCCCCGCCTCCCTCCAACGTTCCGCCGTGTATACGCCGTTCGTCAACCTTAAGACCCTGTATTCAGGCCTTTTAGTTTGTACGAAACCGTCATCCGAAATAACTTTATTTTCTTTGATTACGACCATGGATAGAATACTACGTCCGCCCTTTGGAGACGTTCGCCAGTTGATAATATCCTTTGGGTCAAAGATCGTAAACCCCGCCTTCATATCTCCGTTCTGAAGTTCAGCCCGGGTAACCGTTCCCCCTGTCTCCGGGAAATCTACGAACAGCCCGGAGCGCCCGTACCCCACAGTATAGCCCGCCCCGAATTTAGATAGTTGGGTAAGGTTGACGCCTAGCCCCGTCGCATCGTCCTTTAATGGCTCCAGTTCCGGGGGGACTTCGATGATTGGTTCCCGTGAATAGATTTGGCCAACTAGTCCGCCAAGGGTTCGCTTAACAACGTTGTAAAAGACAGCCCGCATAATATAAGCTTCGTATCGGAGTTTGTTTTCCTCCGTCACGTCCAACGGGTTCGGTATCGGCAAATACTTATTCCGCCGTTTCTTTACAGTTATTTCCCCCGCTACGCAATCCCGGATTACGTCCCATTGTTTCTTGACTTCGCGCAAATCGTCGTGTTCTGTATTCACGGGCATTTGGTTTAACCCTTACGTTGGAAAGACCAGCTTTAGGTTTCGAGCCGCGCGATTGCTTCCCTTTAATACCCGATACCTTACTACGTCGTAACAATGATCTTCGCTTTCAGTGTCTACGTCGTCTATTTTATCTTCGTCACGGGGCAACGCTGGCAACGTTGAAATAGACGCTATACAATTCGACATGAAATAAAGCCCCGCCCCCTCCCGCCTTATTCCAGCCTCCAGCCGTTCCCGGATCAATTGTAAGCCTATCTTACGGGAGCCGGGGGACTTGTCTGATTGTTGCCAGTGTACGCCCTTATCCCCCATTTTCTTTTCGAGCGTATCAACGTCAGCCTCCCGAACGTCTCGAATAGAGTTGTCCGCCGGGCCGGGCCATGGACGGGTTACAATCCATTCGTCTTTGAGTAACGTTAATTCCCGGTCTATAATTCCGTCCGCTATATCCGCCGCCGATAACCTTAATCCTAAGTTCGTCCCGATATCCTTGGACCCATACCATTCATGAAATACGATAATTGAGCCGGGAGCCGGGGCGAATATAGACCCATCACTTAGGGTCATTTCTTCGCCATTAGCTTCAGCAAACCATAGGACAGCGAATGGTTGCGTTGAACCCCAATCTAATCCCCGGTCTATACTCCAGCCCGCCGGTATCTTACTTCGCGGGATTACGTGAACATTCTTCCGCCATAGGTCCGATAGAGCGCCGCCCGCGACTATATCCCAATCCCCCCACAACCAAGCTTTACGAAGGTTTTCGTCCATAATACTTTCTAGTTCGGCAATGTATTCAGGGGAAAGGTATATGTTCTCTTTATACGAACCGAAGATAGTAACTTGCGTTTTGGTGACAGGCTCCCGCTTTTGTGTGCGGGGATTGAATACGTCAATGGTTCGTTTAATGACTTGCCCATACGGAGCCGGGTCTATGAACCGCCGCTTTACTACGGAATGTCCAGCCCCGTAGGGATTAGTTGTAGCGAAGATTTCAAGAGGGATAGGCGGTAGGTTTGGGTTATCCTTTTCAGGTACGAATGACGAACGGTTGCAAGTCATCATTCGGTCAAACAGTTCAAGGGTAGGATACTTACATACTTCATTCCAACCTATGAAGGGGAATTCTTGCCCGTGATAATTCCAGTAATCGTCAAGTTTCTTAATAGCCCTAAACAAAAGTTCTTCGCCCGTTGGCCAAGTCCATTTGTAGTCTTGCGCCGACGACAGGAACCTAGCGCCGTCCCCAAATGCGTTGAACCAACGACGGGACTTATTCACCAAATCGTCAAGGTTCTTGTATTCCCGGTCAAAGATAACCCCGCGCCAGAACGGGCCATAGCCCATACCTACCCGCTTTCGAAACTTCATGAGTTGGGTATCAGTTTTCCCGGGGCCTCTAGCGCCCGTATACAACGTAATATGGGCACGGCTATCAATAGCTAACTCTTGACTGGAATTAGGTATCGGAACCCAAACAGGAACCGGCCCCGGCTTCAACTTGGCGTTAGTCCCGTGCATACGTTATTCAATCCCTTGAGTGTTCTATTAGCTTCGTTTGATGCTTCCTTGCCTTCGTCTCCCATTCTCCGTCGTTCCCGAAATCCTTAACCACCATGACCCGTAAGTTAGTGTTGTTCTGGATATTCTGGATATTCGTTTCCGGTTTTGCAATGAACGAACGGATTTCGGCGTAAAGCTTATAAGCCGCCAACCTGTCCTTAACGTCCGTATTAGGCCTGTCCGCCAAGTCAAAAACACGACGGGCCAGTATCGCCTTTGACGGAAGGTATTCATCTTCCCCAAATTCCTTTAGTAGTTCGGCCTGAACCTCTAATACGTAGGGGTCAATAACCCAAGCTTGCGAAACTTGTAGCGCCCGAATAGTATCCGTTCCGAACAGACGATAGGCCGCGCCGTAGGGGTCATTCGGATTACGCAAGAGTTCTTCAGCAAACTTGCGTTTAAGTTCCTTTTCATTCTTCGTTTCAACTTGCGTTAACCATGCCATTTCAAAATTCACCTATGACATTGACCGCAAGAAGGTAGCCTAATGTGAGATTGCATACCCGGAGGCGGGGGGACAGGAGGGGGAGCCGGAGCCGGATAGCCTCCCGGATAGGCTCCAATGGGTCCACCTACACCCCCCGGGTAGCCGAATGTCAACGGCGAAACTGTTACCGGGGCTACCGCGCAACCTTCAGCTACGACAGCCGTAAGCATTAGCGATACATATAGCCAACGCATTAAAACCCCCGCCGTTGGAGTTTCCAACGACAGGGGTTAACACATTCGAGCCGCTAGGGCAATGTGGCTATTCCGTTCGCCAGATACCCGCGCCTTTCTGGCCTTCAGCAACGCCCCATTGCCCCGCCATATCCGCGTTAGCGGTGACACTCCGAACAATGAACCGTTTCGGGTCCAGCCGTTTCGTTGCAGACGATACGGTAGACGCAATCCGTTTTGCGGGGTTCGGGTTGTCCGCCGTCGCCGGAATGAAGAACGATTGATTTACGTCCATGGTTTCGAACCCGTAGACGGTTGAACCACGCCCGCCCCGCGCCGCCGCCGGGGGAAGGATATTCGACGCAAACTTATACGTTCCCCGTTTCGCTCCGTCCGTTGCCGGAGCCGGGTTCGGAGCCGGGTTCGGAGCCGGAGCCGGAGCGCCCGCCGGAGGACCCCAACCCGCCGGGGTTGGATTGACCGCCGGTTGCGTAGCCGTATAGACGGACGAACCAAGGGGAGTTGCGCGGAAGGCGATTTTATCGCCGTCCTTGATTGCCGCGTTGTATTCAACCAACGGCCCCCGGGTATCCTTCAAGAGCGCCGCCATATCAGCTTCCGTTGCCATGAACGGCGTATTTGCGTTCAACGCCTTGACAGCTTCCGCCAGAAGATTGACCGGAGCCGTTGCCGGAGCCGGGGTAGTTGTTGCACCCTTGCGGGGACTTCGTGCCATGTTTCAGTTCTCCATATCCGGAGCATGATTGCCCGGTACGTTGAATATAGGCATGGACGTACACCCCTGTCAATACGACAGGCCTACGATTGTTCGGATAGGAATTAGTTCACAAGAGCCGATAGGCAAAATGTAATGCATAAATCGTGTTAGATATGCCTACGTTTTGGGTCCACTTCCAAGACGCCTTATCAGTTGTAGCGTTCGCTTCAATACGTCCCCCGTCCGCGTTCGCCAAACCGGCCATTTGGTTAGCAGCCGTCAACGCACTAGCAATAGGCAATTCAATTTGAATTTCAGTTGTCGTATTTACTAACGTAGGTTGAGCCTGTATTCGTCCTGTTACCATCACATAACTGCCAATACGTAACCAAAAGAAAGAACTAGCCGTAGACGAAGTAACATTAGCAATATCAGTTAGAATAGGTACATATGTTCCGGAAGCAATATCCGCAAAGTCCGCCGCCGTATACGCTAGCAACGTCTTAGCTTGCGCTACCGTCATATCCTCCGGATCACCTGTCCCCGCCGTCGCCCGTCCTTTGAACCGCGCCGTTACCATATTCGCAAGATGAACATTCGTAACCTTATCAACTCCGATAGCCGTAGCCCCGTCCCCCGTACTAGTTACATCGCCCGTATGATTGGGGTGTACGTAATTGTTAGCTCCGTCCGCTACGTTCAAAATAGTTCGGACTTGTGTAGCCGTTAAATCTACGGGGTCCGCCGTTCCAGCCGTCGCATTGCCTTTAATTCGTAGCGTAGGCATTTGCGCTAACTTAGCGTTTGTAACTACGTTAGCCTGTATTGTTTGCGCTCCGTCCCCCACAGATACAACGTCCCCGGAGTGATTAGGATGGACGTAAGTTGTACGGGTTATACTAATTTCGTCAACGTTAATAACAGACGCTAACGAACCCGCCAAATGTTGAACACGAATACGGGCAACCCGTCCACCCGCCGGAACAGTCCATGTACGCTCAATCTTCGTCCATGCGGTTGTGAACGCATTATCCATGTTGGCTGTACCGGGGACAGTTATATGCCCAATATCATAAGGAAACATCGAAATACGTAAATGGTTCGCTGAAGCTACGTCACCTTTAGCTAATACCGATATGTTCAATACTTCGCCTTCAATAACTGGAATGAATTCATTGTAAAGCACATTCGTATTAATAGGGATTTGAGCGTAGTATTCGCCCGAAATTCCGTTAGCATCATTCATTAAAACAACACTTGTCGCCGTCCAGCCCGTTAACCCATCTTCAAAGCCGCCATTGGTGACAAGGTTACTATTAGTTGAAAGACCTTTAGCAATAACCATCCTGACTTGGGAAGCCGTCAAGTCCTCCGGGTCATTCGTTCCCGCTGAAGTTCGCCCCTTGATTGTTTGCGTGGCCATGTTGGCCAAATGTGTATTAGTAACCTTATCAGTTCCAATAACCGTTGCACCGTCCCCGGTAGACGTTACGTCCCCGAAATGGTTCGGATGAATATAATTATTGGCTCCGTCCGCTACGTTCAATAACCCCCTTACTTGAGCCGGGGTTAAGTCTTGGGGGTCACCTAGCGAAGTTAGCCGCCCCTTTATCGTATCCGCCGCCATATCCGCCAACTTGGTATTAGATACGGCATTAAGCGCGATAGTTTGCGCTCCGTCTCCAACGGAAGTAACGTCCCCAAAATGGTTAGGGTGTACGTATGAACTACCGTCTACGATAGCCAATAGCGCCCGGACTTGCGCTACGGTTAAGTCTGTGGGGTCACCCGCCCCGGCCCCTAGCGCCCGGCCTTTCATAGTATCCGCTGGCATGTCCGCCGCTTTGGCGTTCGTAACAGCGTTAGCTACAATCGTCGTAGCGCCTTCCCCTGCACTAGTAACGTCTCCCGAATGATTAGGGTGAACATAAGCGTTAGCCCCGTCCGCTACATTCAATAAGGTTCTAACTTGTGTAGCGGTCAAATCCTCCGGGTCACCCGTTCCTGTAGTTGTTCGTCCTTTGATCGTTTGAGTAGGAACGTTAGCTAACTTAGTATTTGAAACTACATCCGCCGCTATAGTCGTATTCCCATCCGCTACAGAAACAACATCGCCCGAATGGTTAGGGTGAACATAATTAACAATATTCAAAAGGGTTCGGACTTGAGTAGCGGTCAAATCTTGCGGGTCACCTATAGAAGTTAATCGCCCTTTGAGCGTATCCGCCGCCATATCAGCAAGTTTGGTATTGCTTACCGCGTTCGCTGCGATTGTCGTATTCCCATCACTAACAGAAGTAATATCACCACTATGATTAGGATGAACGTAGTTATTGGCTCCGTCTGCAACATTGATAATAGCCCTAACTTGTGTTGGAGTTAAATCTTCAGGGTCACCCGTAGCCGCCGTAGCCCTACCCTTAATCGTTTGCGTAGGAACGTCCGCCGCCTTAACGTTACTAACGGCATTGTTGGCAATCGTCGTAGCGTTGCTATCAACCGGGGCTGTAACGTCTCCCGTTAACGCCGAACGTCGTAGCGCCGTACCCGAAATTCCTAATGAAACTCCAACCGTAATAGGTTCGGGTTGACCCGTACCTGAAGCCGAACCCCGACCCAACAGCCGGGACGCAACTAAGTCCGGTACAAAAGCGTCTGAACCGTCTGCCCCCGCCGGACCCGTTGGACCTATCGGACCTTGAACGCCTTGAATACCTTGAGCGCCGGTTGCCCCGGGAGTACCCGGGTTACCTTGGGGGCCTTGCGCTCCAGTTGCGCCGGGATTTCCTTGGGGACCTTGCGAGCCGGTAGCGCCCGTAGCGCCGGTATCGCCTTTCGGACCCGCCGGGCCGGTTGCCCCGTCAACGCCGTCTGTACCGTCCGCCCCCGGAGGCCCCGTAGCCCCATCCGCGCCCGTTGGACCTATCGGCCCCGGGTCACCTTGCGGACCCGCTGGACCCGTTGCCCCCGCTGGACCCATGGGGCCTTCTGGACCCGGGGGGCCTTGGTCACCCCCGCCCGGACCAATGGGGCCTTGTTCGCCTTGGGGGCCTTGTGGACCCGCCGGGCCTTCCGGACCCTCCGGACCTACCGCCCCGTCCGCCCCATCCGCTCCCGGAGGCCCGCTAGCGCCTGTAGGCCCCTCCGGACCAATAGCCCCCGGGGGGCCGGTGGGGCCAGCAACCCCGGGGGCACCGTCAGCCCCTTCCGGGCCGGGAGGCCCCGGGGGTCCATCCGCGCCGGGCTGTCCAGCCGGGCCGGGTAGCCCAATCTCAGTTACAACGGTAATTGGGCCGTCTGACGGAACTATTGAAATATCTTCAGGAACTACGGTTATAATATCCGTTTCTTGCGTTATCGTAATTTCTTCGTCACTATCGTCTAATACTATGTCGTCTTGTTCTGCAATATCTAACGCTGTCTCCGGCGTAGTTACCGGGTCCGATTGTTGAACTACAATAAGTTCATCCGCCGTAGGCGTTATTACGAAATCATCCGGTTCGGAATTGATTACAAAATCAGTCATTGCGGGTTATCGGGTTTGCAGCTTTGAAGTTGCCCCCAATAACATAAACCGGGTCACCCCCGTCTGTCCGCAGAAAATCAAACAGGTATTTCTTACCCGCAACTAACGCCGTCGTATTCGACGTTTTAAGCGTAAACTTGAACCGCCCCGCCGTAGCTTCAATAACTTCAAAGTTACCAAGAGCCGTTGTCAATTCGTCCAAGATAGCTACCCCTTCAACTGTCTCCCGAACATCCGCCCGAAAGGTCCAGCCGGTTATATCAATCGGCACCCCGTCACTATCTTGAACTCTAAAGATACGTTCGTAAACCGTTCCCCGGTATACTGGCATGATACCCTCTTACGGCGTATGTTTTTCGAAACTAAACGACAAATCCCCCAAGGGGAATTTAACCGTATCGTTTTGTGCAATCGTCTTTGGCGTATCCAACTCCCGAACCGCCAAGATATTCCCCGCCGTAACCGCGTCATGTAACGTTGTATAGGTCACGTTAACGGGCGTAACTGAAACTGAAAGACCAAATGAAGTTTCAGCGGATTGTTCAACTAGATTATCAATCCCATCATTCGCCGGAATTACGATAGCTACCGCTATTCGAGCCGCCGCCCCCGTAATCGTAGCGCCAACCTCCGTACCCCCGGCCAACGGGTCACCATTCCAAAGCCCCACAAACAGCGACGTTGGAGCCGTAGGCATGGCCTGTCCTGCCATCCAACGGGCCAGCTTGTTAGCTAGGTATGGCGATAAATTCATATGGGTTCCCCTTGTGAATTGGGGACGCTAGGCCCGTTCTGAACAAACGTCAATTCCGGGCCGGAGGGTTATCAACCCTTTCCTGTCAACTCCGGTTGACCTTCAAACCTTGCAATCATTTCTTTCATTAATACAACTACGTCTTTCCTATCCGCGCCGTTAGATATATAGTTACAACGGCTATTCATATGTTCGCCGTAGGGAAAGACCATTAATACGAAACCCGTTTTACGTTCGGGTCCAACAATCTTACCGTTGAACATACGATCAAGATACCGGGCTAACATTACCATCTAACCCTCCGTTAACCTTTATATTTCGAGGCTCCGCGTTAACCCTAATAGACGGTAATTGAATTAATGCCAAGGTATCCCGAAACAATACGTTGAATGGATCAAGTCTACCATTTCGTCCGTCATATTGTTACAGCCGATAAGCCTACGAGGAATATCCGTATTGCCATGCTTATTCACGACGTAGATACAGCCGCAATCATCCGACGTAACTAGTTCTTTTGAAAGTCCTTCCCGGACATACGTTTTCTTTTTCGCCATGATAACCCCCTGCCATGTAAGAAACCCCGGGGCTATTCACCCCGGGGCCTTCGTCGTAGGTTAGGCCGCAAGGGCCATTACATCGCCCGCGATACGCTCGATTGCTACCCTGTCATCCGTCCGGCCAATTCCCCGGGCGTAGGCGGTAGCCGCCGTAGTCACGTCCCAAAGGGTTTCAATCGGGCGGTTTTCTTCCGCCGTATGCGTCATCTTCAGCAACGGAGCCAAACGCTTGCCGAACCTCTTGGCAAGGAATTCGTCCACGTCGTCAACCCGCGAAGCCTGAGCCGCCGCCACGCCGTCCGTAATGGATTTGACGGACGAATTGGAATAGGCGTCAAGGGCCGGGAGGATTTCCCCCAACCATCTATCGGGAGCCGAAACCGTATGCCGTATCTTGATTTCGGAATACTCCGTAGCACCCCAAACAATACGGTTCATACAAACGTAATCGAACAGGAAGGTACCAAGCCCGAAGGTCTTGTCCCCAACTTCCGAATTCCAAACGAAGAAACCCCGGGCCAAAGACCCCGACGAACCATTGCGCCGGTTTGGGATTTCGATACGATTGGTTTCGTCCGCAAGGAATACGAACATATCCCTATCCGAAGCGTACAGCGTCGTATTGGACTTGTCCACAACGACAGCCTTACCGAATTCGCCCGGAACCCGCCATGAACCTGTCACGCCGTCTCCGAATTGCCGGACCATTGATCCGACAATATCCGAATTCCAGATACGCCCATAACGCGGGCCGGTTGCGGCGCGAAGTTCCGCCGAATGTTCGTCATAGACCAGAACGCCAACATCTTCAATGTTGCGTTTGTGCTTCAGGCCATAGTTGATACAGTCCGCCGAAATTTCCGCTGGAAGGGTCCGAAGGTAGTTGGCCGGGGCTTCCGCCAATTGCGACAGTTGGCCAAAACTCCAGTGTGTCGGGGCATGTTCGATACCCTTGTCCCCCACAATCAGGAGGCTCTTATGGTCCTCAGACGGGACAGCTTCGATACGCCGCGAAGATACGACGGTTTCCCGGGAATGATCCCGCTGATTGCCGAAATGCGCCAACATCGCTGTCAGCGAAGTAAAGCGTTCGTCGTCCGGTCTTGACGCCCATTGATTGGACGCCTTCATTAACGTAGCCATGTGTAGTCCTTTCGAGGTTGTGGCGCGGTTCCTAACCGGCCTTACCCCGTCAACGTAGGCCCCTCCCGAACCATTGTCAAACCCTAATTTGCAGACGTTGGCATATGGTTAATTTTCCGTTAACGGGAACCGTCAAAAACATGGTTAATAAAATCCGGTTCCGCGTTAGGGTTACTTATCCGTTAAGTTTGAAATATTCTTCAATTGCGGTAACAGCGTCTTGCCAACTCCAACATAAAACACAACGATAGCCTACGCTTTCAAGTTTATTAAACCACGCAACTTGACTATCCGATATACGCCCCTTACTAGTTTTCATTTCGATAAACAGCCCGTGATATCCGCCGGAGGGGACGGCTAGGAATACGTCAGGTACGCCCGCCCGAACGCCTTCCGCTTTCAGCTTGTTTGCCACAACCGGGTCACGCCAACCCCCGTTAGGGATTGCGAACAGGTTACGGAGTTGGGGATATAGCTGGAACTTCGTAGCCGCCCAACAAAATAGGGCAGCTTGTTCGCCGTGTTCGGTTCCGCTAGACGCCAACTTTTCCGGGGTCACTAAGTTTGATTTTGATTGGTACATTCGGGGAGGCCTCCGGTTGGGGGTACAGCTTCGCCAAATCGTCCAAGGTAAGGTTAGCGTGTTCGTCCGGGAGGGGGTGTACCGCCGCAAGTTCGCCCGTCACGTCTTTGCCCGAACGGGAGCCGGGAGGCCCGTCAGGCCATAGGGAAGGCCAGCAACGCCCGTTGTACCGAACCCATACGAACGCCCGCCCCATGGCCCCTAGCCTCCCCTGTGACAGCCCCAAGCCCGGGAGCATAGCCCCGGGGCCGGGTAGGCTGTCAATCCTCCGTTTCGTCGTCGTCGTCCTGTTCGTCGTCCGATTGTTCCGCTTCCATAGCCGCGTCTTTGATCCGTTCCGCTTCCGCTTTTTTGCGGAAGGCTGGAAGGGTGCGGTCAAAGTCCGCCGCCCGTCTAGCAGCTTCCTCAATTTCCCAAGCTTCAACTTCGTCCATGAAACTTTTCGGCATGTTCCGTTCCCATTGTGGGGAAGCCCCCGTAGGGGCCTCCCGGTTACGCCGCATGATCCATGAGGCCAACTACGATTTTGTAGCCCCGCCCCTTGAGTAAAGCCGCCCGGCGGTTCGCTTCCGCCAACGTCAGCCAGTTGATAACCCGGACTTCGCCGTATTGCGTCCGGTAGGCTACGGCGTACACGTCATGAGCCGGGGCCGTATGGGAGGCCAACACGTTCCGAAGATCGTTGGGGCCTTGGAAGGGAATAAACGTAACTTTGTCCGTCATTGCCGTTCTCCGTTGCTGATAGGGGGAATATACACCCCCCTATCCGAAAGTCAACTACGATCTTGACCTACGTTGGCCTACGGTTAATTTCGGGTTAACGCCCCAAATATCCGTATTTGAGGCCCCGGAGGTAGCAATGGTAGTCCGGTTCGTCGTTCTCGCAATCCAACGCTTGCGCGTCCCAACGAATGGCGGTAGCCCGGTCAATCCCATGGTCCGCCTGAAGCTTGGCCATATCGGCCTCGAAAGCCGCCGCCGCCCGGACTTCGCCAGCCCGTTCCGCGTCAATGCTTTCAACGATTGCGTTCTGGAGGTAGTCCAGTTCCGCGTTCTGTTCGGCCTCAGACATAGCCGCCACATTGCGGATATATTCGCTGGAGGGACGAAACCCGTATGCGTCTTTGTGCATGTCCAAAAGGCAAGAAAGGTCGTTCATTTCCGTAACTCCCGTTTGCTGATACGCACAACATACGCCGTTCCCTACGAATGTCAACTACGTCTTTAGGCTACGACGGGTTACGGTTAATTTTCGGTTAACGGGAACTTACGGCACATACCAAACAGGATTGCCGTATTCGTCGTTGAACGTTTCAACCCGATACGGAACAATTTTGTAAGGCTTGTTCCGAACGAAGTAATCTTCCGTACTTTCAATCCAAACCGGATCAAGGATAGCAGACAGCTTGTCAAGAGCCTCCCGGATTTCAGTTTCCGAGGTTCCAGCCTTGAACACTAACACAGTTCCATTGCGTACCATTGTCATCTACTCCCCGAAATCGCTATCAGACCAATCGTCTGACATATGGTCCGCAAAGACCAGATAGAAGGCCTTCAGCGTAACCGCGCCGTTAGCGCGGAGCATACGGCAGCTTGCGCCCCGGGCGTTTTGGGTTTCAACCCAATTATTCGCCAGCGTCTTGGCGTGTTCAACGCTTTCCGCGTCCAACTCCAGCCAAGAGCCGTCGTCCGCTTCAACGTGGACGACAGCAACGAAGGGAACGCCCGACGAAGCACGAACCGCCCGCCCCGCCTTCGCGGGAGCCGTCAGCAAATCGCCCAACTTGGTAGCAAGAAACTTGGCCATGTAGGCCTCCTATGTTCGGCGCGGTATTGCGCCAGCAACTTCGCGAATATACGGAGCGTAATTCCGTTTGTCAACTACGCTCCGTACAGACGGTTAATTTTCGGTTAACGGGAACTTTGCTCGTTACTTCGTCGCCAAGGCGAACTTGGTTTCGCCCATATTACGGAGGCAAGCGTTCATCTTGCGTTGTGAGGCTAGAACCGTCCGGGCTTCAACCGTAGCGATAACTTCGCCGTTCTTCAGGACTGAAAGACGGGTCTTACCGTTCGCCAGTGTTTCGCGGCTAATGTCGTATTCGTTCATTTCCGTAACTCCGTTCAAGTTGTCCGTTCCAACAATCCGGAATATACGACGGGCCTACGAACAAGTCAACGATAAAAATATGGGGGTGTAATAGACGGTTAATTTTCAGTTAACGGGAACTTTTGCCGGATATCCAGCCGGGAATGGAGTAAGGTTAGCGTCCGGTATTCGTCCCAATCAGTAGCCGTCCGGCCCCGAACCGCCATGACGAACGCCCGCCCGGACCTTGTGGGGGTACAGGTAACAGACAACCTCCGTTCCGGAATTACTCCGTCCGCCATGCTCCAGCCCCCACAATTGGGGCCGTAGACCCCTTGGAAGGGGCCGTAGTCCAGCCGGTTTCGTCTGTGGGAGGTTTTGGGGCCTCCGTAGACCATTGGGAGCCTGTCAACAGCTTGGCCCGTTCCTTGGCCTCCCTGTCCGCCCGGACAGCCTCGATTGCCATGGCCTCCCGGAAGGTCACCCGGGAGCCGTCCCCCAAGGGCTTGGCGTTCAGGAAATTGTCCCGGCATACTTGACAGGTTACGTCCTGAAAGACGGTTGCCAGTTCATTTGCTGGTACGATTTCATCGCACAACGCCATTTGCTTCGTTGTCCCGTGCAAAGGACCATTCCAGAACATTAGTGCCATATGTCTAGTCATTTCTTTACCCTTTCCTTGATCGTATCTACGTCCCAACCAATGTAACCAATTGAATTGCGTATCCGCTCTAACTTAGCGTCAACGAAGTACGTAAAACCTGCTAGACACACTAACGCAAAGATATACGCCCGGATTTCAGAGTAGTTCATTTAGTTGTCACCTCTAAGATTGTTGTCATAAGATACGCCCCTAGGAACGCCGCCGCTAGGCCGGATATTATGGCTGTCCATATCATGTAGTTCTGTATTCGTTGTTCAAGAGCTACGGAGATAGATACGAACAGTAGATACGTTACCAGCCCCACTATCCCGGCGGATATCAGCCCGGTTAGCAGGATCAATTGAACGTAGTTCGGAGCCTTGAACACGAACACGAAGGCTCCGATCATGATTGATACGGATAAGCCGTAGATTAGTAGTCTACCCGGGTCAATCATTCCTTGGCCTCCATTGAAGCTTTGATGTGCCGTTCTTTCAGGATGATACCCTTTTGAATATCGCCCCGCCAGAACTTGGGAACCCAACGTATGCATTCGTCTGTTTGCTCCCGATGATAGGTTCTGAAATGACCTTCAACGGCATGATAGGCCGGACTTTCCCTGAACCTGTCCCCCACACTAAGGGTAGAATTGGAGTTAGGTTCGTATTTGATCCGGGGCTTATCAATCATGATCGTAACTTGTTTGAATTCGATCAACGGACGTTTGCCGCGCCTAGCCCTAGCCTTTTGCAGCTTGTGGGAATGAACAGTCTTTTTAATCTCACATACCTTGGGAATGGACAGGACAAACAAACAATCCAAAGCGTCTCTAACGTAAGCCGTTATCGTATCTTCGCTATCCAGCCCATCCGTCCTAGGCCAACCCAAAGTAAGCATTTCAAAACTCTCTTGCGAAGCATACGGAGGCATATCAACGGCTAGTACGCCGAACGTATGGCAAACAGCGTCGTTGCACATAACGAACGATATCGACAACATTTCGGCTTTCTTGGCTATTGTCCCATCTTCGTATTTCATTTCAACGTCGCAAGACGCAATATAGACCCCGATCTTGGTCCGCTCTACCGGGGTTAGAATAGGGTACTCTATCCAAATGGGGTCCGATGGAAGTTGAATGTTTTTAGCCCATTGGGCAGACGTTAAGGCCTTTGCCTTGTAAAGACGTTCCACCGTATCGGAAGGGGATTGCTCAAATACATACTTTGAACAATTGTCGTTAGACATTGCCCCCACAATAGACATATGGGCGGACATGATGTGTTTCCGGTTTTCTACGTCCGACATTGGGGCCGGTTCCCCTATCTCAAGGTAGCGTTGGGCTACTGTAGCCATGTTGTTCCCCCGTGTTCGTAATGGCAGGTTGCCATGTTGTTCCCCACAAGTTGTTGTAGGATGGGAGGCTAGCAGGGTGAAAAGGGTACGTCAAGGTTCAAACGTATATACGGTTAACGATTAAATTCAGACGGGGTGGAAATGGGGTAGCCCCGACGTTTTGAATAAAATTTTAGGGGTAGGTGGGGGGTGGCGTTAACGTTAACGAATTCGCTTTGGGTGTTGTTGTCTATTGATTAAAATTAATTTTAATTTGAATACTTAACGAGTGTTAGGGTAATTAATTAACGTTAACGGGTATACACCATGTATGTATGTATGTAGGTACAGCCATACGCTTCACATTCATACAACCATAGTGTGTTCGCATAACATACATTATGGAATATAAGGCGGTCGCCTTATTATTGCAACCTATGTTAGTATGGTAAGTAGCGGTTAGCACTAACGATTAGGGTTAATCATGTATACGCTGTATGAATACTATCTATCAGATATCTAGCACCCCACAAGGGGCTAAGCCCTTGTTCTTACTTAATATCTATTATATCTATTATTATCTATTAAAAAAGAGAGTAGTTGGACAGTATAGAGGTGTATAGAAAGGCCGGTTTCCATAGATATCATAGATATTGATTATTATTGTTTAATATCAATAGCTTACCAATATCTATCGCCCCCTAGATATAATAGATATTGCCTCCCAACAACAACTTTTAACCGTATTTACATAGAGTTCTTGACGTATACACTATATACCCCTATGATACCGCCCCGACTACACAACACTAATTTGTGGGGAAGTAACATGTCTAAGCTTGTCTTAATAATCAAAGATGAAAACGAAGTTATCTACCAACATTGGGAACTAGAGACAGACGAACAAAGTATAGTACGAAACAAAATGAACATATCTAATCTATGGATTAATTACATTTTGCATAAAACTAAGAATATGAAATGTATCATTATCGCAGGCAAACCCCCTGTTAACCGATAATTAACCGTCTCCCAACACTCCAATCTTAGAAGTTGACAACACTACATTCCCAACGTATATTGAATGAAGTTGAACAACGGGAGACAGACATGACCTACTACCAGAACGAAATACAGAAATTCTTTGGTTGCAGCGAAGTTGCAGCTAAGAATATTCACCAATTGGTGTGCGTTTCGGGGATTTCGTTTTCGAATTCCTCACAAGAACAGTTGAACCGGGCTTACACCAATGCCCGTGACGCACTTGTATACCTGAACAAGCTGGAGGATTGATAAATGTCTACGGAACTAATCAAACAGCTACAATCCGAAATTGCGTACTGGATTGTTCGTATCAAGTTAGAGAATGACTGGAATACGATTGTCAAGATTGAAACCCATATCATGGCACTAGAACATGAAATCGGAAGATTAGCCCCACATAGGGGCTAGTTTCTTTTTAACTCATTATCAAAGTATTAAGGTTAACGCCACCCCCCAACTTTATTAACCATGATACAAGATAACTATTGACGTATAAATAAGGATATGCCTAGGCTGGACCCCCACATAGGAGGGCAGATTGTTCAAGGACCTAGAGGCCAAGTCCCATAAGTATACTAACATTGAACATAGGGCATACATCAAGTGTGGGGATAAGTTACTACTAATATCCGTCACAAGTCATTATAAGTCCCATAGAACATACGGCAAAGTTATTTCTAGCTTCTGGAGGCTGAAAGGGGATACAATCAGCCGACTAGCCGCCCAACTGCTATTCGAGGCCTACCCATCACAAGAGTTTCGCAAATGCAAGCTACTAGCGCCCAACCAATCCATATCAACAACGTAACCTTTCGCTGCTATCATGTCGTAGGCCTCCGGTTCAAATGGGTTAGTGACGATACAGAACTAGAGGCCTATCGCTACCCCCATTCATTGACGTATCGGGCCGTAGTAAGAGGGGAACTAATCCAGAAGAAATTTCGTTCAATGCAAGGGGCAATGCGATACGCCGTTGAAGTTCGGCAATCCTATGACGTATGGAAGGAAAGATAATGCCTCAAACCCGAACCCTTAAAACGAATTGTACGAATTGCCAACTTGAACTAGACGGAGCTACACACCCCACAATGGACATTGGACCCAAGCCCGGGGATATATCCGTTTGCGTCTATTGCGGTCACGTCATGGCATTTACAGACACTCTTGGATTGCGTGACTTGACAGACGCCGAAATCGTTGCCGTAGCCGGAGACAAGCAATTATTGGAGGCCCAACATTTCGGGGCGTTCTTCCGCAAGCTGGACAAGGAAAATCAATGATGCGCCTACGCCCGGGGGTCAAAATGCTACTTGCGGTCATGTTGCTGGAGGCATGGATTTTAGTTCTAGTTGTGCTATGGTTGCTATTCCACTAACCCCCATCCTGAAAGGATATTCCAATGCTTAACGTTAAAGACTTAGGTGCGAAAGGCAACGGAACAACGGACGATACAGAAGCACTACAGAACGCAATCAACGGAGACGACAGACACATCTATTTCCCCAAGGGGCGCTATCTCATTTCCAGCCCTATCAGCTTTGAAACTCCCAACTTGAACTTTCATTACGAAGGCGAACCCGGGGCCGGTATCGTAGGCAACTTCCCGGACGCATTATTCAAGCGTAGCGTAAAGTCACCAATCGGAGGTGTTCACGTTATCGAAAAACTGATATTCGAGAACGGGCATAAAGACGGTAAGTGTTTGATGCTTCATTCTTGCGTTACGGCTGAAGTATCCAATTGTGGGTTTCAAGGTCAATGCAAGGTAGGAATTGAAACGTTCAATTCACAATGTCTTACAATGAATACCTGTTACGTCATCGGTATCAGGGGTGTTGGGGTTATGGCTGGAAATGCTACAGCCCTATTCAATTGTGATATTACGGGCTGTAACGAAGGGGTACGTCATCAAAACCTAGGCCTTACGGTTATGGGCGGTAGGTACGAAGTAAACGGGATTGCGTTTCACTTGGGGCAGAATGAAAAGGGTGAAACGTTCCAATCTACCGGGGCCAAGATTTCGGGCCTATCCATGGAAAGTAACGACTACGGTATCTATGTTCGGGCCGGGGCCTCCATTGAAATCAGCGGGAATGCAATTACGAACAATACGCCCGATAAACATGCCGGGCTATACGTCCATGATGGGGAGGAAATCTTGTTCATGGGGAACGGCGTTAGCTCCGGTACCCATCCGTTCCTAGACGCTGCAATCTATCTGAACAACCCGAAACAATCCGTATTTCTTGCGAACCGTATCAGCGTAGCTAGTGGCAAGGATTGGCGTATGCCCGAAAGTTTGGAGGGGCGTAACTTGTTCTTTGCAGCGAACCTACCCCCGGCCCCCGGAGCCTGATATCGGATAGGTTGCGAAGCCCCGGGCCACAACCCGGGGTTTTTCTTTATCAATTTGTTAACCACTATCAATCGTCGTAGTTGACGAACGTAGCTAGGCCCCGTATATTCTAATTCATGAGCAACGGGGAATGGTCCCCATAGACGGAGGCTCTAATGAACTCTCAAATCGTAGCGAACGTCAACGGACGGGACGTAACCCGGGGCGAACTTTCGGAGGCTTTCAACTTGGTTGTTAACAAGACCAATTGGAAGTATCCAGTTGACGCCCGGGTTATCTTGACCCCCGAACAGCGCAACTTGGTAACGGAAGCCGTTATCTTCTTTGCCGGATGCGTCCCCACATTCGAACCCCAAGGCCCCGTGTTCGAAAGCTTCAATCAGCTTGTTTGCGAATACCGGGTTAGGGCAGTTGGCTACTACAATGCGGTAGGGGCCTAGGACCATGGCAAAGCCTCCGGGCTACGACGTTAAAATTCTTACCCTGATACGGGATACGGAACTAGGGGAAATTCGGGTCACGAATTATTCTACCCCTACGTCCCAACTCTACCGGGTCACGGCGTTTATTCCGGGCTACGCCTTGTTAGGCCCCGGTATTCCGGATTTAGAGAAATGGTGCGATACGCTGCTACTTGCCATAGATACGTTTGGGAGGTACGCTGATACCGCCCGCAAACAGGGTTGGAGTTCCCATTAACGGTTTGTTTACTATACGCCAACGTCCCCCATTTTCGTAGTTGACTATCGTAGGTCCGTCGTCTATATTCCGACTATCAGGAACGGGGCAAGGCCCCACAGACAGGAACTACGAACATGATGGACATTGATACCGCCAAGTCCTACGCCACCCGCGAAAACCTCATGAAAGCTCTTGAGCGTCTTGGGTTCGCTGATAAGCGCCCGATGGTTGTTCGGAATTCGGAAGGACGTTGGACGGCTATTTTCTCCCTGTCCATGGCCGGGATTGACGGCGGGTATATCGCCGTGTTTGCGGTTCATGGTTTCAAGACGTTCCAGTAATCAACAGAAAGGAAGGTGATAAGGAACAGCCCCGGTAGGTCCCCCCTCCGGGGCTTTTTCGTTGCCCGTATACGATTGATTAAGGTTAACGGTTCTTAACCGTATACGGCGAAACTACGTACGTATTCAACGTAGTTGACTATCGTAGGTCCAGCCCGTATATTCTCACTATCGGAACAACGGAACGGAGTTACGGACATGGCCAAGAAAACTTATACGGTAACTTTCAAGGACGGGGCCACCCATAGCCGCAAGTCAGAACGGGCGTATACCTACGCCTACAAATATTCGTCATGGTACGAAGCATTTTGCTACGACCCGGAAAACCCGGACGCGGAAATTCCAGTGTTCCACCACTATACCAAAGTAGGCTTTGCAGCTACGAAGGAACTTGCCGAAAAAGCCTTGACAACTCGGTTGAACGAAGCCGCTACCGCCCCGGATAGGGTTCACGTCATCGGGGGCGAAGTTGCCCCCGTTAACGGATAATTAACCGTATACTACGGGAGGGGTTGACTATCGTAGGTTCGTGCCGTATATTCGTGACAGTTGAACGGGCCAAGGCCCAACGGGAGAACGGACATGACAAAGTTTCTTAAGAGCGAATTCCACTATTGGGGCGGATATCTGGACTACGGGCCGGAGCGCAAGTTCGTTGGCCGGTTCAAACATCAAGGCTCCAAAGCCGCCGCCGCGTTCGCCCGGTTCCTTGTGAAGAACTTCACGGTTGAAGAATACTTCAACGCCCGGGAGGCCAAACAGTCCCCGTTGGACATTCTGGAGGCCAAGGGGTTCATCCTGCCCCATATCCTGTCTTGGTTGAAGTCCGGACAGCTTGCCGAATGGAAGGGCCAAGGCTACGCCTATTGGAAGGCCCGGCAGTAACCAACGAACCCCGGGGCGAACCCCCGGGACTTTCTTTGACCCATAGTTACAATTTGAACTATTAGCAATCTATTAAGGTTAACCCAAAGACCCAAAACGTTAACCAACTTGGAACGCCCGTAGCGTACCCTTAGCCGCCTTGGGAGCGCCTTCCTTCCTTAAGAATTCCTCCGTACATTCGAATAATTCGCCGTTGTCCTTTAACGCTTGCAACGTCTTATTTATAGCTTGGGTAGTTCCAAATCTGTCATTCTTGAAAACAGATATAACAGACAAACGTTTATTAATATAAAGATACGGCACAATACGTTGTTTATGTAAGTTAGCAGCAAATGACCCCATTTGTTTAACGTAATTAGATACATTATTAAAATCTGAATTTACATATTCATTACATATCCTCATAGCTTGCGTCTCTTGTTTCGAGGTTGTATCGTCCTTGCCTACTTCGCCATGTTCAAACCGGCTAGAGATATTGCGGATACTGGACGTAGTGAGACGTTCCGACCATTCCCATATCGGAGCGTCAATTGTGGGGCTATGGGGGTTGATCCCTATGGCTATCAGGCTAGCAACCTTGAGCGTTATAAGATGCGCGCGGTTCCATAGTTCTGCCATTGATTTATTCTCAGGCTTATTAATTGCCGTTCTGGCATATTCGCCATATATCCGTTCCAACTTTTTAGCGTCATCCGTAAATGTTGGAATGACGGTTTGCCCCTTAGCCATTAGGTCATGACATTGTGCCCCTAGCGCCGCTATCTTCTGGACAAGTTCCATAGGGGGTTGGACTATATGAAACGTTTCGCTTAATGGGGGACGTTCGCCGTAGTATTCAATAATCAGGAACCGGGGCAAGAGGCCTTGAGATATCATACCTTCCGTTAAACCTTCGTAGAATGTTCCCGGCGTAGTTTCCGCCAGAATAGAGAACGCTGGAGAATTCAAGATTTTCGTATTCTTGTCCTTGTCCGAATAGACCATGGGACGGAGAACGTTACCCGCCCCGGACTTGCCGTATACATCCAACAGAACACTACGCAACCCCACAAGATAGCCGCTAGCGTTTTGCGCTGTCATGGCCTGAAGCTTCAAACCAAATTCACCAATGACAGAAACAAAACAAGAGCGCCTATCCAACTCCCGGAGTAGTGCCGCGTCCGAACGTATTTCCCCCGGGCCAAGGAATTCAACGATTGACGGAGTAGCTACAGCCCCGGGCCGGTTCGGAATTAACGTTGCCGCCGAATTAATAAGTTTCGAAATCCCCGACGCCATGGCCTCTTTACCGCGTCCGCTTTCAGCTACCAGCAACGTATAGAGGTTCAAACCGGCCCCGCTATAGGTGTTGAAGGCCCGTCCGCAAAGTCCGGACATAAGCCCGATAGCTCCGGCTAATGCGATTTCAGGAACGGGGAGGGGAGCCGCCTTATAAATGAAATCTGCAATTTCGCCCATTAATCCG
>Ga0137355_1000001_pt1 | contig 58995 bp, 69 predicted proteins | sample EasRivERMLT800_2_FD_104763 | JGI IMG/M metagenome (GOLD analysis project Ga0137355, IMG submission 104763) | Soil microbial communities from meander-bound floodplain in the East River, Colorado, USA - East River MetaG ERMLT800_2 | ecosystem: Environmental > Terrestrial > Soil > Floodplain ... | reverse complement strand
GCGGGCCGTGACAACATCTCGGCCACCGACATGAAGTGCCGCTACCTCACCTTCGCCAGCGAGTGGTGGGTGTTCGCGGCCGAGTTCGCCCTCATCACGCACTACCACCCGGAGTGGAACGAGAGCGGATTCGGGAGCAAGACTCCCGGCGTTGGACGTCCCGGAACAGACCGCGTGAGCCAGTGGAATGCGCGGTTCCCGAAGAAGCCCTAGGCGCTCTTCGCCGCGACGATCGATCGCTTGAGCCAAGAGCCAGCGGCCTCGCCGAGCTGCGCCGGAACAGCGTTCCCGAGCTGGCGCATGCTCTCCGACCATGACTCGGGGAAGAGGTAGTCGTCGGGCAGACCGACCAAGCGCGCGGCTTCGCGGACGGTGAAGTAGCGCACCACTCCGTTGTCCTTGACCATCATGTTCTCGCCACCTGGGACACCGTGCGCGCCAGCCTTCAACGCCTTCGCGGGCATGTCGAGCGGGCTTCCCGTGTGCCCGGTATACGCGCGCGCTCCCGGCTGTAGGACGTGGTTCCGTTTGCCATCGGGTGCGCCCAGACCCGCGAGCGCGTCGCGCGTGGTGACCCACGGCAGATCGGACGGCGGTTCCAGGAGTTCACGGAGCGACTTGACGCGCGCCGCATCATCCTTCGATGCCGTGCGCTTCTTGAGGCCGTGCCGCTTCCAATACTCGCCAGTCACGTACTGATCCCAGAGGAGACGGTCGCGCGAGTGCGTCGGCTTCATCGCCTGCACCGTCGATCCAAGGCGCGACGCAAGCCCGAAGATGAGCACGCGGAATCGAATCTGCGGAGCGCCGTAGTCGGCCGCGTTCACCACTTGCCAAGCGACGCTGTATTCCTCGGGGCGCGTTGCGCGCTGGAGTCGCGTCAAGTGGTCGAGATGATTCTCATCCGCGTGCGCCTCAAGCGAAGGGCGACGCAGACTGTTCGCGATCCAATCGAGGTACACCTTGAACTTCGGGCCAGCGAGGTTGCGCACGTTCTCGAACAGGAACCCATCGGGCTTCGCTTCTCGAATGGCGCGGATCGCTTCCGGCCACATATCGCGCGAGTCCTTGTGTCCCTGCTTCTTCCCGCCGATCCCGAACGGCTGACACGGCGGACCGCCAGAGATGACAGACAGCGTGCCCGCTCGGTCGGCCCATGCGATGTCGCGGACGTCGGTTTGCTCGATCGGCCACGCCGCGACGTGCTCCAGCCCGCGCGACTTGTTGTGCTTCGCGGTGGCGACGGCGGACGAATCGAGTTCCGCCATGACGACGTGGTGAAACCCCGCGCGGGACATCCCGAGCGCGAGCCCGCCACAACCGGAGAACATCTCCGCGCTCGACAGCACGCCCTTCGCCGAGCGTTGCCGAGCCGCGTGAGAGTCGATCTTGTCCTTGGGCGGTCCGTACTTCAGAACCGCATCCATCATGCGGTCGAACGCGAAAAGGCCGGGATTCATGCGATCAAGTCCTTGTAGGTCACGCGCTGTCCGAAGGAAGCGCAGACGAGGCTGTCGAGGCGCTGCATCGTGTGGCGCTTCACGTCGCCATCGTTCAGGCGAAAGGTGAACTCCGACACGTAGCGGTCCATGTGCTTCGCGCTGGCGTGGTGGTAGACCCCGTGGAGCCCGCGCTTCATCACGGCCCACACGCTCTCGATGCTGTTCGTCGTCACGTCGTCGCGGACGTACTCGTGCGCGGCGTGGGAGATCGATTCGTGCTGGAAGCCAGCCGCTTCGACCCCGTTGTATCCGGCGTGCTCGTCCGAGTGGATCATCGAGCCCGCTTCGACGTGCGCCGTGAGCGCTTGGGTGAGCGTCGGGCCGTCCGCCTTCGCGATGACGTGGGCTTTCGTGCGTCCGCCCTTTTCGCGCATCCCGACGCGACCGTCGGGCAGCGGGACGAAGCGCAGCTCGTCGTCGTTCACGGAAACACGCCGGGCTCGTCGGCGTAGTACATGCGCAGCTCGGCCGCACGGGATGGAGGAAGCTCGGCGGCCAGACGGCGGGCGCCGAGGAATTGAATCAAGGCCACCTCGCTCGTGCGACCGAAGAGCGTCCAGTCATTCGCGGCCACGCGCTCAGCGATCCACGTGGCTTCGCCTTGGCCGAGGAAGATGGGGAACTGTCGCAGCCAGTCCTGGATCGACACCAGCGCGCGCGGGTCGTTGATCTTCAAGGCCTCGTCGCTTCGTAGGAACGCACCGTAGGGCGTCGACTCGTCGAAGCGCAGGCGATCAAGCTCGAGCGCGAGGCGGGCGATGTCCTGGCGCAGCGTAGCGATCGCGATCGCGCTCTCGGCGTCTCGAGCGTTCGCGGCCTGCAGCTGCTCAAGGACGGCGGCACAGGGATCGTTCTCAGGCGCAGGCGCGCCGGCCGCGGGCGTGCGCTCTTCGCTCGACGTCCAGAGATCGACGGTGGATGTAGACGCACCCACCTGCTCAGCTGGAACGGCTGCGACGAGGGGGGTGTCGCGAACCGCGGGCAAGACGTGAGGCTGCTCGATCGCTCTCAGGAGCGCAATCAGCAGCGCCGCGGCGCCGATTCCAGTGAACAGGTAGGTGCGATTCATTGTCAGCTCCGAAGCGTCAACCGCCGAAGCCGATCGTACTGCCAGGCGGAACGCTGATCGTCGCGCCGCCCGTCTTGACTGTGATCGAACCGCCGCCGGCCGGCGCCGAATTGGTGATCGTGCCGAAGCTGCCCGGCCCGAGGTTCACCGTTCCGCCCGTGCCAGTGATCGTCGCGTGCGATCCAGCGGCCGTGTTCACGACGTCGTTACTGTCGATGCCGGTCACGCTGCCGGTCGCGTTGTTCTTGAACTCGACGGTCGTCGAGGACGTCGTCGAGCCAGTCTGCGGGTCGATCGTGATATCACCGGCCGTCGACTCGCCCGTGTTGCACACGGTCACGAGATCCTTGTTCGTGTAGCACGGGTCGCCGGGCTTCACCTTCTTCATCGTCGGCGCGGTGGTCGGCAGGGTCGGCACGGACGCCGCTTCCGAAAGGGCCACGCCGGCACACAGCACGATCGCGATCGCTGCGAACAACATCTTCATGGGTCTGTCCTGGGTCAAGGGTTGTCGTCGGCGCAGCGAAGTGCAACGCCGATTTACCAAGTGAATGCCTACGGTCCGGAACGCGCAAGGGGGGAAACTTGGAAATCGCTGCGCGCTTCGAGCGCGTCCCGCGCCTTCGTCGCCACCTTCGCGTAGTCGTCCACGCTCTTGATCGAAAAGAACATCGGGTTGACTTGTCCGCCGCCGCCGCGGCCGCCGTTGGCCTGGACGCACGATAGCAGATCGCGGATGTGCAGCTCCAGATCGGCCACGCGCACGCGCGACCGTCCCAACTCGGCCCTGATAGCCTCAAGCTTCTCCTTGAGCGTCTCCACTAGAACAGCTCCTGGCTCGCACGCACTTCGCCGCGGCCGACCTGCACGATTAGACGACGTGACGCGAGGCGCTGCAGGTAAGCGTCTCTCGTTGACCGCTGATAGCCGGTCGGTCCATCGAGCAGCGAACGCTCAACAGCCTTCGGGTAGTGCTGGAGCAGAACCTCAAGCACGCGCCGCTCACCCTCCGGCAGTCGCCCGAGCCAATGCTCGCGCAGCGCAGCGCCGGTCGGGAGCGGTTCGAAGTCCGAACCCAGGGCCTCGACGCCGACGGGCGTGGCGATGATGTCGCCGTGATGGTCCTCGACGAACTCACGCTCGCGCAGGCGCTGCACGTACGCGTCCCTAGTCGACCGCTTGTATCCGGTCAGGATCGTGAGCTGGTCGCGCTTCACGCCGTCGGGATACTGCGCGCAGGCGATGAGCACAGCGCGCTCGCCCTTCGGCAGCTCGTCGCGCTCGCTCACCTGGCGCAGCACCGGCTGACGCGGAACCGCGGCGCTGTTCGTGTGTCGCGGCGCAGGATCGCGGCGCTGCAGCAGGACAGGGACGCCCCAAGCCGCCACCGCACGTCCAATCGCGTCGAACATCAGCGCCGCATGCTCGCAGGCGCGCTTGCCGGCCAAGTCCAGGTCAGAGACAAGACCGCGCAGCTTGACGATCTCGCCGTCGCCCAGCACTGGGACGTTGACGCGCTCGACCTGCGGCGCGCGAGCATCCGCCTTCTTCAGCTGCAGCTCGAGCTCACGCACGCGAGCCTGGAGGTGCTTGGGGTCCGAGGCCTTCGCCTTCTCGGCCGCGGCGCGGATGCGATCGCCGAGGGCGTCGAGATCCGGCGCCGCGAGCTGCTTCGGCTCCGCGCGGCGCGTGCCGATCCGCGGCGTGGCCGAGCTGTCGAACGTCGCCGGCATGGGGAACTGCGCCGTCTTGAAGACGCGCAGGTGCGGGTGCTGGCTCATCAGGATCGCCTGCCCGTCGCGCAGCCCGGCGACTTGGCTCATCGTCGCAGCTACCTGCTCGGACGAGGCAACTCGGCCGATGTGATCCTTCAACTCCTTCAGGTCGAGAGACGACGTCGTGCGGAACGTGACGACGAGCTCGCACTGGCTGGTCACGTTCTTCGCGATCACCGCCGGGCGCTGCGACAGCCAGAGCGAACCGATGCCGCGCTTGCGCCCGCGCCTGGCGATGTCGTCGGCCGCGCCGAGCGTGACGTTGGCCTCGACGCTCATCGGCTTCTGCGGCGCGTAGCGGTCGGCCTCGTCGCAGATCAGCAGCAACGGCTCGCGGTTCACGTCGTACAGCCGCTCAAGGAACACGCCGAGGAATCGAATGCCCTTGCTCTTCGACAGCTGGTCGAGATCGATCACGAAGGAGTGCGGCGTCTCCGCGACGATGTCCGCAACCGCGGCGCCGGCGTTCTCGTCGAGCGGGATGTCCGCGCGCGGTCCGCCGATGATCACGATAGGGATCGCGGCGCGCTTGCCGTCGGCAGAGCTCTTCAGCCCCCACCAATCGTTCTTGAGGTCGATCACGCAGAAGCGCTGCCCGGCCTCGTGGATCTTCTCGGCGAGCAGGCGCCCAAACGTCGACTTGCCGGAGCCCGACACACCGAGCACGAGCGAGCGCATCGTGATGATGTCGATCGGGAGCGTGAGCCCGTCGCCTAGCTGGATCGTCTTCAAGGCTTCCGCTCCTTACGCGCTTTCTCGTTCCGCTTGCGCGTCGCGGCCGCCTTCTGGCCAGCGGTGAGCGTGACAACCTCGGGAACGGCAACACCGTCGGCGCCTGTTGCCAACTCCACCGTCGGAGGCGAGATTGGGTCTGCAGCGATCTCTGTCCCATTGCCGATCGGCATGAGGATGCCGATTCGATTCTGCAGCGCTGGCTCACTTCCGAAGCTGTACGCGCGGACAACGACGGGGCCCGGTCCTTTGCGCAACTCCAGCTCGACCCATCCCTCGCTCCCAAGCGCCTCGGCAATCTCATGCAGATAGCGCGCGTTCAGGTTCACGCGAACATGAGGCTCGCCGCGAGGAATCAGCGGCGCGAGACGAGGGAACTCACCTTCGGTGTACGCCCATGTCGGCGCACCCGAAGCGTGCGGAGCGATCACGGATCCACTCAGGCTCAGCACCGGCGGGCGCTTGTGCTTGTCTCCACGCGTGGCCTTGTGTGCTGCCTCGACAGCCTCGCGCGGGATCAGCACTTGCTTGTCTGGCGCACCCTCGTCTGCGGTCACGCCGACCACTACGGCGCGTCGACCATCGGTAGCGACAAGGCACGGGCCGGTAATCGGACCGCACCCACTCGGATCGTAGGCCACGCTCGCCATTGCGTAACGGCCGGACTTGGTTGCGCAGACTTTGTGAATCTTGCTCGGGATCTCCATGCGCTCACACGCTCCTTTCCTGAGCCTGGTACGGTTTCAACGTCGTCGTCTCGGATAGTCGCCCAGGATGGTCCTCACACTGAGGGCACCAGTAATCGTCAGTCGGCGGGTCACCGTTGGCGATGACGTCGGTATTGACGTGCACCCAAGCTGTCCCCTCGACATCCGTGCAGCCGCACGTAGGGCAGCACCAGAAGCGCGGCGCGTCCAGCTCGATAAAGGTCTCTTTACTCAACTCTTCACCTCACTCGCGAGCAAGGCGTACTCACGCTGCTCGGAAATGAGCATCGCGCGCGCGCTGCCGGCCAAACATCCAGCGGCGTCGGCCCATGTTTCAGGTGAGAGCGTCTCGCGCGGCAAGCTGTCGCGGAGCTGGCGCGCGGCAGCAATGCGCGCCTCGCGACGTTCCTTCGCGCTCTCGCGCTTATCCGCACGCGCCTGCTGCTCGACGCTCCAGCAACGGCCTTGCGCATCGATCTCGCCACGGTCGAAGGCGTCGGCCTGCGCCTCCAAGTAGCGAGCGCGCTTCTCCGCATCGACGGCGCGCACAGCGCGATCGATCGAAGACTCGATGCGTTTCTCGGAGCCGCGCCGGCCGAAACCTGCACCGAGAGGAAAGGCCTGCGCCATGCCGGCATCGTGCGCCCTCGGCCGGTTCAGCTTGTCGGCGAGGGCGCGCGCCGTGATTGCTCGATTGCGGAAGCTCATGGTGGGTCTACTTGTTGACGAGATAGGAAAGGGTTTCGACGTACAGCGTAATTCCGAGGTACTGAACCAGTGTCGTCTCGCGGTTCACTTCGGCCTGGGTCACTTGTTCCGTTGCGTGCTTCATGTCCTATCTATCGGAAGGCAGTGACATACTTCGCGCACCATGAGTAATTGCAGGTTGAGAACATCGGCGTGGCTCACGTTTCAGCGGCTCCGCTTGCGGCGCTTCCGCTTGGGCGTCTTGGCGATTGCCTTCTCGACCGCCTCTTTCGGAACGGCGGTCAGCTTGCGCGCGAGCGCATCGAACTTGGACCAGCCTCGCGGCTTTCGATCTTCGGCCATTGACGGTCTCCTAGGTCAGCGACATGAAGCCCGCGCCGTCGATCCCGGTGAGCAGGCGGTAGGTCAAGCGGCGGCCGAACACTCCGGCCAGCGCGTCACGGAATCGGCCACCGTCGTTGTCCTTGCGCGCGTTGAACCGAAACACTTGCTCGGTCGTGTAGCGCGACAGGTGGAACGGCGCGACGTGGATGTAGGTGCCCTTGAGCGTGCGCTTGAAGAACGACCAGAAGTTCTCGATGCCGTTCGTGTGGACGTGCCCGCGCACGTACTCCCGCGAGTGGTCGACGGCCTCGTGCGCGAACGTCTCGCCGAGCGCATCGTAGGTGCGAGCGTCGTCGGTGAAGACTTCCGCTCCGCGCGCGACGTGGCGAGCGATCTGCGCGCGCTCGGCGTTGTCCTCGCCCGTGAGCACCACCGCTGTCACGCGACTCGGAGCGGCATCCGTGGTGCGCTGGAGCACGCCATGCACGGCCGTCTTGCCGACCGCGCCGCGCCCGTGGATGAGCTTGGCGCGGCGAGCGGCGTGCATGTTGTCGGCCTTGCCGCCGACGTATGTCGTGTCAGCCTCGGCCGGACCGTCGAACTTGGAGAAGTCTTTGGTCTCCATCGCCTTGCGGATTCGGTGGAGCATGAACCATGCTGTTTTCTGCGTCACGCCGAGCGCGCGGGCAAGCTCATGCGAGCTAATCCCGTTCTTGCAGTTGGCGATGGACCACACGGCGACGAACCACTTGTCGAGGCCGAGCGGCGAGTCTTCGAAGATGGTGCCGATTTTGTGCGAGAACTGGCGTCGGCAGTCCTTGCAGCGGAGCAAACGGCGCGTCGCAATCGCGCCGATGCGGTCTGCGCCGCACGCAGGGCAATACGGCTTGCCATCGGGCCAGCGGATCTCGGCCATGTACTCTTCGCAACGGTCGAGGTCGGCGAAGTAGCGCGCGGCTTCGAGCAGGGTGTTCGGGGTGTCGGTCACGGGTCAGTCCTCGTCTTCGTCTTGCGGGTTGCATTTCGCGCAGTCGTTCTCCAGCTCGATCGGATCGCCGTCGGAGATGTCTTCCCGCCACGTCCACTTGTAGAAGTAGAGGTGGCCGTGCTCGCATCGCGCAGCTTCGAGCGGACCCCACCAACTCAGACCGGGGCGCGTTGCAAGCGCGACACGATCCGAGTCGGTGAAGTGCGTTTCAGCCGTGGGCTTGTCCTTGAGCACGGCCACGGCTCACGTCCTCTCGATCTGCTTCTGGATCTGCTCGCACATCGCGAACACGCCGCTCTCGAACGGGTCTCGCGGCCTTTCTCCAGCCTCGTATCGCGCGATTGCGGCGCGCACTTGCGCCTCGTCTCCGATCCCGACGGGGACGCCCTCCACGATCTTTGCCTTGATGCCTTCGATGAACTGCATGCGCTTCGTTGCCTTAGTCGTCTTCATGTTGTCTCCTTAGTGGCGGTTTACTTGCCGCACGTCCTAGATACTAGCCGCACCATGCCGGTGCGCGTACTGCCTATCTCGGATTTCTTGGCCGATCGCCGTAAGTCGCGGTCCGGTGCGTCTAGTATGTCACTGCCTATCGGAAGGATGACAGCTAGAACTTGAGTACGTAGGACTGAAATCGAAGAAAAACAAACTGCCACGGAAGATGGAGGGGCGGGCCCTGGGGATAGGGCCTGGGGCCTGTTGTGGGCGGCCTGTGGGCCCCGTAGGCGCGTGCTCGCCGGCCGGGATGTAGGAGGGGGGGGGTAGGGCCGCGCGAGCGTAGGGGCCGATTGGAATGGCGCGCGGCACAGGGAAAGAAAGGGCGCGCGCGACCACCAACCTCGGAGAGAGACGGAGCCAGCAGTCGCGCGCGCCCAGATTGCTACCAGTCGAACATCGACAGCCCCGGCTGCTCGTCGCCGTCGCGATCAAAGCGCACCCAGTCGAGACCAAGCGCGCGCGCCCACGTCGCGGCCACGAACAGACCGGGCCAGCGTTCGCGTTCCTCCTCGGGCAGGCTCTTGAACTGCTCGTAGAAGACCTCACCAACCCACACAACGAACCCGAGCTCGCTTTCGTACACCTCCGTCGGCCAATCGCCGCAGGCCTCATCGGCCTCCCCTTGCGACAGATGCCTCGTCGACACAACAGCGACGCGCATCACTTCAACGGGCTGAGGAACGGGCGCGAACTTCTCGTCGAATTCAAGCTTCGCAACGATCTCGTCGGAGGCCTTCCGCGCGATCGCCGGCGGCTCGAGGAAGTTGTCAGGCACCTCGCGGCGGACGTGTTCGTCGTGTGCATCGTCTTGTCTGTGGCTCATCGATGGATCTCTCTCTTTCGATTGTCGGTTCACTTGAACAGCGAGAGCGAACGTCGCTCCCGTGGGTACTCGCGCACGATCTTGCCGTCCAGCTCGATGCCCAGCTCGGTTCGATAGCCGGCGCTTTGCTTGTGGAAGAACGCAACGCCCTGCTCGGAGCAGAGCGCGTGCATGTCGCGCGCCCATTGCTTGTCCTCGCTCCGGTATCCGGGGCCAGACTCGCCGCCGTAGATCACCCAGTCGATGCCGGCGAGATCGATCGTCTGCGCGAGCGGGCCGATCGCGGGCTCGTATGAAATGAACCGCACGGCCGCTGGGATCGTCGCGAGCGTCTGCGCGCGATGCGCGACGCGCGCGTCCTCGACGGACGTCCCGAGCCACACGTGATCCCAACCCTCGCCCCAGTCTGCGGGCAGGTTGCGCGCGATGTTCTCGGGCCGCTTCGTGAGCAACTGCCAGTCGAGACCGGGGGTCGAGCGGATCAGATTCCAGAAGTCGGCACGTCCGGCATTGATTGTCGGGTGATCCTCGAACACATCCGAGAGCGAAGCGCTGAACACTCGCATGGATGTGCCGCGCTCGAATGCTTCGCGATTCCACTTGATCGGTTTACGCCAGTACGAGGCGGTTGTGCGCTGGCGTTCGCCCTTCGGGCCCCACAACCCTGGACGTCCCATGCGTCCAGTGACCAACGCCTCTGCGTAGCAAAATTTACAGCCCGCGCTAACCTTCTGGCAGCCAATGAATCCGTTCCAGCTAAATTCCGTCCAAGCAATGATCGTGTTCTCAGCCATTTGCTCTCTCTCTTTTCTTTCGTTTCTTTCGGTACTCACGCCACCAAGCAGCTGTCTGCCGAGCCTTTACCTGGATCCTGTGACATGCACGACAGCCGCGACCACTTGCCCTCTTCATTGTATTCCCGGGAGTGAACTCGTGTCCGTGCTTGCAGTGCGTTAGTTTTGATTTCCAATTGTCGCGCCGATGATGGCAGCTGCGGCAGACGGGCTCGACTGTCTCCCAGTGTTCGCGCGCATAGCCGCTAGCGTGATCGTATTCCTGTGCACGGCGTGAACAGTCAGTGCAGCAAAAATGCTCGGGACGCGGAATCGCACCTGTTCGCACGAGATAGTTCACGCGCTCCCGAGCCTTTAGTTTCGCATCCCTCATTGCTTCGTAGCGGCCAAGACGATCCTCAGCGCCTTGCGCTTGTCGATGTGCGAAACACCGAACAGATTGCTGGTAGTCCTCTGCTCGCTGTCGTCCTCTGAATGACCACGCTGGTGATCGTGGTATTCGGTCGCCGCGTTGAGGGCCGACCACGCGCTGCCTTCGATGCCGGCGAGATTGTTCCGCTCGTTGGCGAAGTTGACCTGCCACGCGTCGAGGATCAGGGTACGACGATCGCGCAGCTTCGCCGCAGTCTTCGAATCGACGTCACCAGGAATCGCGCCGAACGTCGCATCGTAGATCGAGAGGAACAGGTCCTTCGCCTTGCTCGCGCTCAGGTTCGTGCGAACCATCGCGTCGACCTGCTCACGGAACTTGTTCGTCTCGACCGTCATCAGGCCGAGCGCCGTGCGCGCCGTCTTCAGACGCTCCTCGGTCGTCGTCTTGCCGAAGTGAATGAACGACAGGCCCTTCGCCGCATCCTTCTCCGACCAGCGGAGCGTATTCGCGCACACAACGCGAACGCTCGTCGGATAGATCGCGAAGCTACCCGTACCGCCGTGGCCGTTCGTCAGCAGCGTATAGACCTGCACCGCATCGTCCTTGCCGGCGATGATCGGGTCGGGGAGCTTGAGCAGCGCGAACACCGTCTTGCCGTCGCGCAAACTACCAGCCGTCTCCAGCTTCAGGCCTTCGCCGCGCAGGCTGTCACCGAATTCAGCAAGCTCCATGTTCTCGACCGAAGGGTAGTCGTCAGCGACGACGCCGAGCACGCCGAGCGTGTCGTTGCGAATCTGCGCCGCCTTGCCGCGGACGTCGATCGTAGTCCCATCGGGCATCGTCGCAGTCAGCGGGGCGAGGCTCGTCGTCCAGTCCAGGCCGACGCGGCGGAAGCCGTCGACGGCGGACAGGCCTTCTTCGATCTCGATCCCCAGGCCGTGCCAAGCGCGCTTGCCATTCTTGCGGGTTTCGGCGAAGCGATCCGTTGCCATGATTTCGTGAGCCATTGTCAGTCTCTCTCTTGTCTCGTTTCAGGTTCCAGGGGGAACCGTTCCCCCCGCAATAAGTGTATCGGCAGGAGCGTGCGCAGGCCGTAGGGGATTCGATGAAATACCAACTTGGCTAGGGCACGAAAAAGCCCCCAGGCCCGTATGGAGCCCTGGGGGCGGGGGTGGTGTGCAGAAACTTCCTATGCGGCGGCCTGGGGCGGCACTGGACGCGTCGGCAGGTTGGAGGCAGCGGGCTTGATCGGCTCCAGCCGCACGCCAAGGTAGCGCGCAGAAAGACCCCTGGATGACTCGGCCAGCTCGACCACGCGGAACCCGTGCAGCTCGGCGCAAGCGATCATTCGAAGGGTCATCACCTTCGCCAGTCGCAACTTCATCTTGTTCGGCATCGACGTGTAGAGCTTCGCGAGCCCGAGCAGCTCGGCCTCGGCGAGCGTCAGCGGCCGCTTCCGAACGCCGTGCTCGCCGATGGTCAGGAACACGGTGCGCGCGATCTTCGCGCCCTTCAAGATCGCCGACCAGTGCGCCCACGGACTGCCGTACGTGTCAACGTCGATCACGTTCTCGGACAACCCAGCCTTGAGCAGCTCCACGCTGTCAGCGTGCACGCGCCCTGCCTTGCGCTTGAGATCGCAACCCCAGTACGTCGCGACCTTGTACTCGTCGCGCAGGTTCGTCCAGATCACGCCACTGCCCTGGCACGCATCGAAAACGCGCGGCGGTTCATCAGCGTGGTAGCGCTCGAGAAAGTAGCGGCGCAACGACAGCTTGCTCGTGAGGTTGTCGTTGTCGGTCATCCGCGCTTCCCGTCGGCCACTTCGATGATCGCGCCCTCGATGCCCTGCGCCTTCTCGATCATCATCGCAAGGTCGCCCATGTGCGCGACGGGCACACCAATCAACGCCCAGGTGAACTCGATGGCCTTCGGCGTCTGCAGACGAGACACGGAGTCGCCGCCCTTCGTCAGCGCATCGTCGAAGCCGGTCAGCGTCAGATCGAAGTTGAGCGCAGCGAGCTCGGCGAACTCGAGCGCCAACGTCTCGCGATCCCAGCCGGCCTCGAGCGCCAGCTTGTTATCGGCGATCACGTACGCACGTTGCTGAGCATCAGTCCAGCCGACGGCAACGATCACCGGCACCTCACGAATCCCGAGCGACTGCGCAGCGAGCACGCGGCCGTGACCGGCGATGATTCCGCCGGCCTCGTTGACGAGCACCGGGTTCGTCCAACCGAACTCGCGGATGCTGCGCGCGATCTTCGCGACCTGTTCGTCGGAGTGCTTGCGTGCGTTGCGCGCGTACGGGACCAGGTCGGCGACCTCCCTCGTTTGGGACTGAGTCGCCGGCCAGGGGTTCGTCTGCTTCTTCACGCGGGGCCGTCTCCGGTCGCATTGAACAACGGGCCGGGACCGAACCGCTGATCGTTGATCTCCTTCGCGAGCGCGTCCTCGGCATCGGTCAGCGCCTTCTTTGCCGACGCCGCGCTGCGCTTGGCGACGTCGTGCACCGCGCGCTTGCTTTCGATCGTGCGCTCGAGCCGGTAGATCGCGACGCAGCGCTTGCGCGTTTCGGCTTCGCTCAGGTTCTTGACGTCGACCTCCTTCGGCTTCTCCTTCGGAGTCGCGACCGCCGCGCTCGCCTTCGCAGCCTTCGTAGCCGCGGCCTTCTTGCCGGCGGACAGCTTCGGGTCGGCGGGCGCGGTTTTCGCAGGCGCCTGGGTGGGTGTCTTCGTCGCTGCCTTCTTCTTCGTCATCGTTGCTCGCTGGGGTTGGGGGTTGGGATTCCTGCGCCCCTTTTACAGCGGGGTGCGGCGACGAGGCAAGGCGCAGCTCATGCAAACTCTCGCGCCTCGCCGTCCTCGATCCAGATCCCCGCGCGACGAACGCCGGTCACGGGATCGGGCTCGTCGACCAGCTCGAGCCACAGCTGGAACTTGTTCGCGAGTGCGATCTCTGCGAGCAACGCCTGGCTCTGGCGATCAAGCAGCGACCCCTCGCGGACGAAGATCGCACGAATGCGCGGCGCGCCGGCCATCGATACGGCCGCGGCAACGCGCAGCTTCTCGCCCTGCGATGCCTGCTGCAGCGGGATACCGGCGAGCGTGATCTGCTTCTCGTCGGGATCGTAGGCCATACCGGGGATCGGAAAAGCGACGCCGGCGAGCAACGCCGTGATCTCTTCACGCTTGGCCGCGAGCTTCGCATCGACGGCGCCGTGCGCGGCCACAGCGACGTTCGCTTCTTCGACCGTGCCCAGCATCTGTTCGCGCCGGCCGGCATAACGGCTGGCCTCCTCGTGCGCTGCCAAGGCCTGCAGGATCGGCAACGTCGCGATCAGACCGCCCATGCCGTCGAGCGCGCTCTTCGCCGCGGACCACGCGCCGCGCTGTGCCTCGATCTCCTGCTCGAGCTTCAAGATCTCCTCGCGCAACCGCACGAGCCGCGCGCTCGCTTCTTCACCGCGCGACCTGGCAGCGGCCTGGGCCTGGTGCTGCGCATCGATCGCCGCGTTATGGTCCTTCGCGCGTGTCAGCTGCGTGGTCAGCTCCTCGATGCTGCCGCCGGCTGGAGGCGGGGGCAGGCCTTCGACCTCGCTCACCATCTGCGCCGCGGCCTTCGAGAGTCGATCCGCGTCGCGCCCAACGTCGCGCCGCTGGTCGTACAGCCCCTTGGCGTCGGACTCGAGGGCATCGAGCTGCTCAGCGAGGCCGAGCACTGCGAGCACGGTCTTGACCTGGTCCTCTGGCTTCATGTCCAGGAACGCGCCGGGATCCGCGGCGAACCCGACCAGCTCCTTCATCACCGCCGCAGGCGACGCGAACGGGGTGCCATCGGCGCCCTCGACGGACAGCCGGGCCTTCGCCTTGCCGGCGCTGTCGCGGCTCCAATGCTGGCGCACGACGAGCAGCACCTGACCCGCCTCGTTGGCGAGCTCGACCACGACGTCGGAGCTGTGCTCGCCCTGCGTGATCGGGAGCAGCGGCCGCTCGATCCCGAAGGCCGATAGCATCGACTCGATCGTCGAGGACTTGCCGTCAGTGTTCTTGCCTAGCACCGGCACGAGGCCGATCGGGCTGGGGGTCAGGTGCGCAGCACGCAATCGCTTGAAGCTGTCCACGGTCAGGCGGACGACGGTCATCGGATCGGTCGGAATCTCGGGCATGGTAGAGGGCTCGATTGAGGGTCGTGGAATGGAAGGATGGCTCAAAGTGTAACCCGCCGAACAGGCTCGAAACGGTCCGCTTGAGTCATCCTCGCGGAGAGCGTTTCGGGGGGACCGGCAGAAGGGGAAAACCCGGTATGGAAAGAGAAGAAGAATTGACAGGCGCGACGCGCAGGCGTACGCGCGTGCGCACGCGCGCGCCTGCGCTCCGCGCGTGGGTGTTCCTTTCGTCTTTATGCGCGCGAGATTCCCCCTCACGTTAGGCTGCCGTTAGGTAGGCGTCCACGTGTCCCAGCCCGGAGCCTTTGCCCTCGTCGGCCTGCCGGTCAGCTCTCGCGAGAATGTCCAGCGCAGGCGCCCGCCGTTGGTCTGCTCGACGTCGACGGCGAAGCCCGCTGCCTCCAGGTACGCACGGCCGTCCAGGAGCCTCTCCTGCAGCTGCCCGGCCCGCAGCGAGCGTTGCACCGAGTCAGGGCCGTTCATGGCCTTAGCGGAGCTCCTGGCGAGCCTGGCGAGCTGCGTATGCCGAAGCGGTCCCAGCACCTCGATCCCGCCGGCGGGGTCCTGGACGTACTTCCCGTCGAACGACTTGCGGAACTCGGGCTCGTCCGGGTCCTTCTCTGCCAACTCGGCGCCGTGGTCGAACACGTAGCTGACCGCGGTCACGCACAGCTCCTCCATGATCAGGGAGCCCAGCGAACCCTCCCCAATCGACCGGAACGCGTCGGCCCACAGCGTCGCAACGCTCACCAAGGCCGCCGGCTGATTGACCGCCTCGAGCCCCGCGACCCAGGCGAGGTACATCATGCGCAGGTAGGACGATGTTCGGCCGACTCGCGCGGCGCCGAACAGGTGCTCGATCTCGGCACCCAGGCGCTCGCCGTGGTCCAGATCGAGCTGCATCGCCCAGGCGCAGCGGCGGACAGCCTCGCTCCAAAAGGCGTCGCGCGCCGTAGCGATCGTGGTCATCAACACGAAGTTGTCCCGCGGGCTGTCCTTCTCGACGTGCTTCTCGCTACAGCGCAACGTCAGGATGCGCGACGCGAGCTCGGGCTTGCCGTCGTGAATAGGCTCGATGCCGTTCATCAGCAGCGCGCCGGACACGCGCTCGAGCACGGTACCGGTATCCGTGTTGCCCTTCCGCTTCTCGCGCGCGCCCAGGTGCGTGGCCTGCAGCAGCGTCGACAGGAACGCCGGCGACACGTCTGCCGTCTCGCGGTTGTCGTCGACGGTCAGCATTTCGCGCGACAGCCGGGACGTGAGCGCGGCCGCGGTCGGGACGCTCGACGACTTCCGTCCATTGACCAAGTGTCCGACGGCGTCGATCGCACGCGTCTTGCCAGACGAACTGCCGCCTTGGATGCGCACGATAGGGATCGTGCCGATGCGCCGCAGTACCGGCAGGCACACGAGCCAGTAGAGCAGCACGAGTCGCTGCTCGGGCGGCAGCGACGTCCAGCGGAAGACGTCGAACACTCGATCGATCCCGCCGGCCGTGTCCACGTAGCGAATCGGGTTGAAGTCGGCGCCGGCGACGGCCGGCACGCGCGCCTCGCTCATTCGCGTGAGCGTGACGACGCCCGGCTGGATGTGCAGGATGCGTCCCTGCGCGTCGCCAGTCGGGAAGTAGACCGAGCGGCCTTCGGTCACGTGCGACCACGAGACGTCCTCGACGTGGCGCGCGTCTTGTCCAAGATGAAACTCGACCGCGGCGATGTAGCCACCGTGCGACGACCGGCGCGTCGTAAGCCCGCTCACGTGGTAGAGCAGGTCTCGAAACGGTTCTCCCCTGTCCATGTTCACGGCCACGCGCTCGTTCTGCCGAACGAGAATCACGCCCTCGGGCGTGACGAATGGCATGAACCCCATCGTGCGCTTGAACACCTCGGCCACGAACTTGCCGACCTGCTCGTCCGGCAGGCGCGCGTCGACGGCCTTCGCCACGTTGGCGCGCGTCTGCTCGAACGTGTCCTCGGGGTTCGGGGCTTTCTTCCCAGGCAACGCCGGCGCCGCTGGCGCGCCAGGCCTTGACGGGGCAGTCGACGGCGACGTCGGCGGCAGCTGCGGCACAGGCGGTAGCTCGCGCTGCATCGGCGGCGGGACGATCAGCGCCTTGGCAATCTCGCGCTTGGTCTCGGTCTCGGCCTCCTTCTCGAGCTTGTCGCGTTTGGGCTTCACGATCGAGCGGCGCGCCTCGGCGATCGCGGGCTCGATGTCGCCCTTCTTCGTCACGCCCTTGCCAGCAAGCTCGGCGATCAGCACGGCCGCGTCCTCGCGGTGCTGGCGCACGTCGAGGTGCGCGGCGAGCTCGATCAAGTCAGCGAACGCGGCCTGCCGGACGAAGGCGTCGTCCTTCGGGTCGACGACGATCTTCTCCGCTAGGATTCGAACGACGCTGCGGGCTTGCTGGCGCAGCTTGCGGAACTCTTCGGCCGCGCCGGCGCCCATTGCCGCAACCCATTCCGCGCCGTCGATCTTCGCGGCATTGATCTGCGACACGACCCAGTCGCGCTGCACCTGGTCGGGAATTTTCTGCTTGAGCAGCTCCTTTCTCTTGTGCGGCTCGCTTGCCTCCAACTCGTCGAGTACTTCCTGACCGATCGCCGAGAGCACCTCACCGCGAGCTGCGAGCTGCTGCGGACCTGGCGGAAGTGTGATCACGCGCGCGTCGAGGCCGCCCTCGATCAACTGACGGCCGGTTCGGATGGCCGCCCAATTGCCGGAGCCGGACAGCTCGTTGTCGAACAGGATCCACACGACGACGATCCCGTTCTCGTGACACTTCGCGACGAACCGCTCCAGGTCGGGACCGTTGAACGAGATCGTGACCGGCGACACGACGTCGACGCCGATGTGCGAGAAGGCCACGGCATCGGCGATACCCTCGAGCACGCCCACCTCTGAACCGCACGTCTTCAGCACCGTCTCGTTGAACAGGTGCTGATTCGTGATCGACGGCGACACGTACGTGTGCGTCGACGAGTGCACCGACAGCTTGTGGTACTTGGGCGGCGGCATCGGCAGCCGGCCCTCGACCTCGATCTTCGGCGTCCAGGGAGTCGCACGACCGATCAGGTAGACCGGGCGCCCGTGCTCGAGATACGGGAACGTGATTCGTCCTTCGAATCGCGACAGCAGCTTGTCGTCCTTGAACCAACCCAAGCCCGCGGATCGATAGCGCAGCTTGTTCTTCGTCGCGTCGCTCGCGATCTCCGGCAGCAGCGGCACGGGCATGAACCCGATGCGGTACGCGACCACGGTTTCAAGATCGAATCCCCACTTCTGCTCGATCCATTCGAGCACGTCGGGCCGCTCGAGCAGGTACGTCGCCGCGGCGAGCACGAAGGTCTCGAGGCCGATCAACGCCTCGTCTTCGTTGATGTCGCGGCCCTCGTTGAACGGCTCGCCGAATTGCTCGCAGAGCCAGCGCAGCGCTTCGGTGCGGGCTACGCTTGTGCCCTCGCCCTTCGACGGTGCGCGCCCTCCGGTCTGCACGTACTCGACGAGGTGGAACAGGTCGCCGCGCATGCCAGCGGACTGGCACGCTTTGCAATTCCACGAGCCGGTATGCAGGTTGACCTGCAGCGACTCGCCGCTGCTCGACTCGTGACAGAGCGGGTCCAGGTAGGCTTCGGCCCCGAGCTTTCGGGTTATCGTCAGACCGAGCCGTTGGATCAGGTCGAGCGGGTCAAGGTGTCTGCGGAGCCGGTCGTAAATCGAAGGACGGTCAGGTACGCTCATGGGGTACTTCGCAGGCTTGGAAGGATTGCGGAGCACAGTCGCGGCCGAGGCCGAGACTGGGGGCGCGCGCGACGGTAGGCGCGCGCGCCCCTTCTACTCGCTGCGCGCGCCAGATCAAACAACGGCGCACGTGCACGCGCACGCGCCTAGTGTCTCAGGGTGCCGGCGGCACAGCGGATAGTGGGTCTCTCCCGCGGGGGATCCAGCCGTGCACGAGGAACGCGCCGAACGTCTGGCGGGTCTCGCTCTTGCGCTCGTGCGCGAAGTGTGCGAGACCGGTCGCGTCGCCCAGGATCATCAGCGATTCGGCCGAGCGACTGGCGCCGGTGTAGAGCAGATTCCGGTCGTGCATGATCCAGTGCGAACTCGAGGCGACGAGCAGCACGAACGGCCACTCGCTGCCTTGGCTCTTGTGGATCGTCATCGCGTAGGCGACTTCGACGTTGCTGCGCTTCGACGATGGGACGATCACCTCGCGGCCGTCCTCAGTAAAGAGCTGCATCCCTCCCTTGGGGAATCCAAGCACGATCGCCTGCGTGCCGTTGAACAGGTCCAACTCGTAGTCGTTCTTCGTCCAGATCACGCGGTCGCCGGCTAGCGGCTTCGGCGGCTTGTTCTCTTCCGTCGGCTCCGGCGGCGGGTTGCCGAGCAGCTTCTGGCGCAGGCGCTGCAGGTGCACGTTCAACCTGTACGTGCCGAGCGGGCCCTTGCGCATCGGCGCGAGCACCTGCACGTCCCAGTCGAGATCGAGCTTGCGACCGAACGGCTGCAGCGGCTCTGGCGCCGTCACGACCATGTCGGCGATCGTCGCGGCGATCGCGGCCGTGCCCTCCTCGTCTCCGCGCTCCGTCTTGTGGATCTGCCAGACGACCGAACCCGGAGCCGAAGGCGCAACGATGCCGCTGAGGATCGCGGTCGTGTTGCGTGCGAGCTCGCCGGCCTGGCGCACGATCTCAGTCAGCACGTGGATCGCATCTGAATACTTCGTGCGAGCAGCGAGCAGGTCGCGCAGGATCGCACCGGCGCCGACAGGCGGGATCTGATTGTGATCGCCGACGAGCAGCAGCCGGCATCCGTCCGGCAGCGCCCGCAGCAGCGCGCGCATCAGCTGGACGTCGCACATCGACACCTCGTCGATGACGATCAGGTCGGCCTCGACCGGATTGCCGGCGTGACGCAGGAAAGCGAACTGCCCGGTGCGCTCGTCAAACTTCGGCTCGAGCAGCCGATGGATCGTCGAGGCCGGCCGGCCGGTCGCGTGCGCGAGCTTGCGCGCAGCCTTGCCAGTCGGAGCGCAGAGCGCGACGCGCAGCTTGCTCTCCTCAGCGACAGTGCAAACCGATCGCATCGTGAACGTCTTCCCAACGCCGCCGGCGCCGGAGACGACAGCGCAGCCGAACGACAGCGCCGCGTTGAGGCTCGCACGCTGTCCCTCGTTCAGCGGCGCAATCGCCGGCGTTGAACGCGGCCCGTCGATCGGGAGCATTCCCAGTCTCGTGCCAAGCCGCCCCATCAGCAGCTTGAAGACGTCGAACTCAGTCTCAGCGATGTACGCATCGGCAACAAGCTCCGTGCCGACCGGGCTCGTGTCCGTGTGCACCATGCCCAGCCGAATCAGCGTGTCGAGTGCTTCGAAGATCAGATCCTCGGCTTCGAGCGTGTCTGGCCGCAGCTCCTGCATGGCCGTGTCGAGGAGTCCCTCGCGCGTGGTCCACGTGTCGCCGTTGCTGGCGATCTGATCGAGGCAGAAGGCGACGCCGGCCTGTAGGCGACGACGATCGGTCGAGGCCATGCCGAGCTTCAGCGCGACGGCGTCGACCGTGCGGAAACCGAAGCGCGGGATCTTGCCGATGAGCGAATAGGGATCCTCCGCGATCATCGACGGCGCACCGTTGCCCAGGTAGTGCACGATCGTGCCAGCCTGTCCGTTCGTCCAACCCTGCGCGATCAGCGCGCCCAGCGCGTCATAGTGCTCGCGCTCCTTCGTCCAGACGTCGGCCGCGTTACACACGATGTCGAGCGCGATGCCGGCGGCCGCGGCGACTTCGGCCGGGTGCTCACGCAGGCCGGTCGCCATGTCGCCGTCGCTTGAGAGCGCGATCGCCGCGTCAACTAGCCGGCGCGCGCGCACCTTGCCCAATCCCTTGAACTCGGATCGAGCGGACAGCAGCGCGGCTAGTGCTTCCGGACTTTCGTCCATCTTCGCCACACCGCTCGTTGCGACGAACTGCCGGCCCCACTTCGGGTCGTCGTGCCAGTCGCCAACTAGCTCGAGGAACTCGCCAGCCTTTGCGAGCACGTTGCCCTTGAACGCAACGCATGCGTCGTCGACCTGCAGCTCACCGATCGAGAACCCGCTGTCGGGGTTCGCGAATCTCACACGACGGCACTTGCCTCGAATCGTCTCGGTCATCTGGATCCTCCTGTCGGCACACTTTGCCCCAAGAGGAGCGGCCGACGTGGCGGGGTTGTTGAGCTTGGGATTTCGCCCAAGCGTACCACAGTCAACCGCGCGGTAGCTTCGCCGCGGCCGCGCGCAGGAATGCACCGGCGAGCACCTGCGCCTCGGCGCGCGTGCCAGCCAGGTAGACCGGCACGGCTTGCTGCACGGCGATCTCGGCAATGAACCCGAGCACGCTCGCAGGCTTGACCTCGGACTTGTAACGACCGGCCATCACCTCGCGCACGCCGGCCTCGATGATCACGCACCGAAACTGGAACGCGCGCATGCGATCGAGCTCGCGGTAGAAGCGGCCGCGCGAGGACATGACAGTGCCGACCCAGTCGTCGAGCGACTTGCGTTCGATGCACACGCGCGACTCGAGGCCGGGCAGAGAGTAGTCGCCCGTGTCGAGGGTCTGGCGCTGGACCGTGATCCCTTGCCCTTCGAACGTCCAGGGCACCTGCTCCCGCGTGTCGCACAGCACCAGCATGCGCGCAATCTACGAAGACGCCCCCGCAAGCTGAAGCCTGCGGGGGCGCGCAAGTACCTGACCCTGGCGTCGGTCAGGCCATCGCTAGAACGGCACCCCGTCGGGGCCGACCCCTTCGACCGCCCCATCGGCCGAAGGCGGCGGCGCAAACGATGGCGCCGCGGTCGACGGACGTCCAGGGGCGGACGGCCGAGCCGGCGCAATAGGAGCCGCTGTGGGCGCGCCGGCTCCCCACGCGGGGGGCTGGGCGGAAACGGTCCCCTGCGGCCCAGGGGCAGCGGCGGGCGCGGCCTGGGGAGCCGGTGGCCGAGGAGCCGCGGGAGCAACAGCACGAGGGGCGGCCGGGGCCGTCTGGACGGGCGCAGCGGCCGCGGGCGCGACCGGGACGGCCTGGACAGGCGAGTGCGGCGGCGGCGGCGCCGCGGGAGCCGTGCCGGGCGGCGCGGACGTGATCGCGCGCGCCTTCTGCTGGTGCTTCGCGCGCAGCTTGTCGAGCAGGCCTCGATCGACTGGAGCGAACGCACCGCGGGCCTTGGGCTCGTCGGCATTCGGGTTGACCCAGTTGATGCGGTGCCGAGCCTTGTACCCCTCCTGCTGCTCGAGCTCGATGTCGCAGAGCACGTACACCGCGGGCGGCGGGCCCTGGATCTTGTCGAAGTCGCCATCCCACAGCCCGCACTCGGCGAGCCGCTTGACCGTCTTCTCCGAGAGCACGGGATCCGCGTTCGCGATCGTGTTGCCTTGCCCGTCCTTCGGGCGGATGAGGATCCAGGCGCGATGCTCGCTGTACCAGCCGGGTGGGTACTGCTCGCTCCAGCCGGCCTCTCTGCCGTGCCACTTCTGCGAGACGCCCATGCGAATCGCAAGCGCGACGCTGCCCGTCTTCTCGGACTCCTCGAGAGTCCAGCTGATCGGGAACATGCGGAACGTGCCTTCCTCTTCGACAAGCTGCTGTGTGTAGTCTTCGACGTTCATTTCGGAAATTCGGTTTCGGGGTTTCAGGGATCAGACGATGCCAAGCTCGAGCCACACCGCGCCGGGTTGCTCGATTGTGAACGGACGCACGAGTTGCTTCGTGCGCGACTTTGCGACGTGCGTGCCAGTCTCGAGCGTGGAGAGCGTGCGGCTTCCGCCTCCGGTAGCCTTGCCTTCGGACACGCTCAGGTCGTACCCGATGAAGATCAGGTGCTCGACCCAATTCTTGACGAGGCCCGCGATGTCAGCGCGGCCGCGCTTGTCGCCGGCGTACAGCTTCGGTTGCCAGCGCAGGTAGTCCTCGGCGTCGGGGTTCGGCACGACAACCGCGACATCGTGCATGATCAGGCACACGTTCAGGCCTGCGTCGGCGACGCGATCGAGATCAGACAGGAGCGCAGTGAATTCGTCGTAGACGAACTGCCAGCCCTTGCCGAAGCCGAAGCCTTCGATCGACTCGACGCGTTTGCCCTTTTCGGTCAGGCGCGTGGCGACCACGTGTTCCTTCGCCAGCTCCTCGGCGATCGTCGCCGTGTCGATCACGAGCGATCGTGCACCATTCGGCGGCGTCTCGCCGAACGATCGCACCTTGCCGCGAAGCTCGAGCCAGTCGCCGACCATGCTGCGCGTTGCCGCGATCTTCTTCGTGGATCGCTCCAAGTCGAGGAACACCGGCGCCGGCAGCCACGCAGCGAGCGTGCTCTTGCCGATACCACCTGTGCCATACAGACCGATGCGATCGCCGCCGGTCATGACGCCGGTCGTGAGCTGCAGCGGCCATGCTTCGGGGATGGTCGCCTTCGGGCTGCGAAGCGGCGCCGTCTTCGCGGGAACGGGAGGTGCGGGCGGGGGTTTCGTCATTGCTGGACCTCGTCAAGTTCGGGGTGCAAGGCTGCGCGACGTGCGAAGCCGTTGGGGGCCGTGTTGGGTTGCGGATACTCGCCGTTCGAACAGAGCGCGAAGAAGTCGCACACGCCGAAGACGTCGCAGGCGTCCGGGTTGCGAGGGAACATCGGCCGCGGCGCGTCGAAGTGCTCGCGATCGAACTCCTGCTGCGCGCTCAGCGATTCGATCGCGTCGATCGTCTGCACAGTGTCGCGCTCCGCGAGATCGAGGTCGAGCGTCGTGCGCGCAATCATCTTGCGCGCGAAGTAGAAGTCCGGGCGATCGCCGATGTCTGCGGTCAGTCGCGCGCCGTACAGTGCGGACGTTTCCATGCCCGCGGCGAGCGCGGCCTCGATCTCTTCCGGTCCGAACTTCTCGCCGAAGTACACGGCCTCGCCGCTCTTCATCAGCTCCGCGCGAAGTCGAGTCATGTCGGCCTTCACGATCGACTTCGGGCGGATCGTCGGCTTGCGCACGACGTCGTACAGAGTGAACGCCGGCGGATGGCCGGTCAGCGTCTTGAACGCGTTCGCGTAGAACGAGACCTGCGTCCCCATCCGCTGCCGCTGCCAGTACGTCGAGCCGTCGTCGATGTCCTCGCCCGACGTCTTCCGCTCCAGGTTGCCGATCTGGCCCTCGATCTCGATCAGCCCGTCAATCTGGCCGCGGCGCGTGCGTCCTTCGGCGTCGACATACTCGAACCGCTGCTCGCTTGCGTGCATCTTCAGAGCGTGACTCGCCCAGCGCCAACGATAGGCAGCGAACAGCCGGCGCAGCTTCTCGACCCACAGCTCGCCGGGCGCGCGCGCCTGGATCACCGCGTAGGCCGGACCGTCGGCGCCGGCCTTGCTCGCGGCGTCATGGGCCTTGTGCCAGCAATCGCCGACGGCGAGAGTCTCGCGCGCATCGCCGAGGCGCTCGAGCTGCTGCTGATAGCGCAGGTCGTACTCGCGCGGGCATCTTCGAAAACAGGACAGGCAACTTTGCGTGTAGCTCGCGATCGTCATGCTCGGCCTTCCTGCACTGCCTTGCAGTGCGCCTCCAGCTCCGCGTGGATCTCGGACAGGAACGCCATCGCGTCCTTCTCGTCGTCGACGATCACAAGGAACCGTTTGTAGAACCAATCCGCGGCCGCGAAGAACGCGCGCCGTGTCTCGATCACTTGCGTCTCGCCGGCGTCAGGCGGCAGCACGTACCGACGATAGACCTTGAACGCATCGTCGATCGAGCGCAGACCAGTCAGGTAATCGTGCAGCGCAGGGACTTTATTCGGGTCGATCATGTTCTGTTCCCGCACTCCGGGCCGATGCCCAACCGAATCGATTCGGGATGCGTCAGCTTGCGATTGCAGACGACGCAGCGGCCTTCGAGCTGCAGCTCGTATCCCTCGCCGAGCCAGTAGCTCGTACCGAACAGCGCGCCGGCGGCGGCCGTCTTCGGCAGTAGCTCAAGGCCAGTCTCCGTGAACCTGTATGCGCGCAGCGCCAGGTCGAGCCAGATCGCGAGCTTCTGCTCCACGCGCGACCAGCGATCGCCCCAGTGGTAACCGTCGATCGGCGACTCGATCGCATCGCGCAGCACGGACTTGAACTTCGTCCAGATGCGCGCGGTCAGCACTTCATCATCCCAAAACGCAACGCCTTGCCAGTCGGTCTCGTTGTTCGGGCCCTGCAGCAGCGCGACGATGCGCTTGCCGGCGAGGGAGGAATTCGGTCCGGCCGTGTAGAGCTTGACCGTGAAATGCCCGTGCTTCGGGTGCGCGATCGTATACGCGCCGTTGTGTAGCCGCGGTCCCGCGGGCGTTGCCGTGCTGTCGTTGCTCATGCCGCCGTCGTCCTCCTATCGATTGCGGAGGTGGGGCTGGTCTGGCCCCGTCGCGTGCAAGGGTAACGGCCAGTCGAAGAAATGCCAACTGCAAACGACGGAGCCCCCAGGGCCTTATCCCAAGGGGCTCCAGCTGCAGCAGACGCTACAGGTTGGGGTCAGGCTCCGGCCAGCGCGAGCGCGGCGAAGCGCAGCGCACCGTACAGCAGGCCGCGCCATTCGACACCGGCCGCGTCCGCGCCCTCGCCGATGACCAGTCCGCCCTTGAGCGCGAGGTTGTCGCGCGCCGCGGTCAGGAACTCGTCGAGACCCGGCTCGTTGCCGTCGATGATCGTCGCCGCACGCTCGGCACGCCCGGCTGCGTACTGCGCCATTTCCTTGCGCTTCTCTTCGCCGAGATCACCGAGGCGACCGCCGGCCTCCTTCAGCATCGTTTCGAACTCGTGGGCGATGTTCATAGTCCGGTTCCCTGCAGCGACTCGATCGTCGCGGTGAAGTTGGCGACCCGCTCGAGCAGCTCGGCTGCGACGGTCGGGCCGATTGTCCCGTCGCTGAGCTTGACGTTCACGCCACGATCGGCCCACGGACGCATGATCAGCGTCCAGGGAATCGCACGCAGCGCGGACGGATCCTTCGCGTTGATCGCGACGCTCATCTGATCAGCGGTCGCGATCAGCTTGTCGTGCGCGAGCGGAGTCAGATCGCCCTTCGTCACGCCGTCGGCGAGACCGCGATCGTAGTCGCCGCGCACGCCGGGCCACGCGAGCATCGCGGCCGGGAACTGCGCCGCTTGCTTGACCTGGTCGGACTTCTCTTTCGAAGCTACGCACGAGCTAGAGCCGGCGAACATCGTCGCGAAGAGAACGAGCGCGATCGCGATCGCGAAGAACGAGTAGAGCTGTTTCATGACGGCTTGTTTCCGTTGGTAGTGGTGGAGTGGATCCGCGCTTGGCGCTCGGATTCTGCTTCGACCTTCGCGCGTTCCTTGCCGAAGTCGGTGATCCCCTGCACCGTGATGAAGGCGACGATCGGTCCGATGATGATCCCGATCTGCTCGGGCGTGAATCCCTCGCGCACGCCAAGGAATGAGATCAGTGACGCGAGCGCCGCAGCCAGGAACTTCTTCGACTGAAGAATCGGAGGCAGGGTTTCCATGCCTTCTCTCTAGCGAGGCACACGCAGACGAGCAAGCCCGCCGTGGCGATCAGCACGCCGACTGCCAAGAACCAACCCCACAGGCAGGTTGCGATGCCGAAACAGAGAGTGCAGAGGGACATGACGCCCGCGGCCGTCAACGCGCCAACGCTCATGCCCGGCCGATGCAGCGGCACTGGCCACTGCTCCCTCTCCCGCTCGTCCCTCATGGACGTGCAATCTGCCTCGTGATCCATGTCCAGTCAACGCGCGCCGCTACCGTGAGTAGCTGACGCGAAGCTCGTAGGGATCATTCGGGCTAGCCGGCAGGTCGATCGAGTGCGCGCCGGCGACGACGCGCGACAGGCGCCGCTCGCAACTGCCGAACATCGTTGGCTCAGGAATCCGGCGCGTCAGCTCGAGCGTAGCGTAGGCCGCTGCACAGAATGTCGGCGGCTCGTTGCCCGTGGACGGGATGGGGCGCTTCGCCGTCGCGATCGGTCCGATGCGCACGACGCCGTGATTCGAACCGAGCACGAGGTCGAGAACCTCGAGCATCTTCAGGTGGTCCGCCTGCGATTGCTTGTCGTCGAGCCACAGCACCAGCTCGGCGCCCTTCTCATCGAAGTGGAGGAACCCTTCGGGGAACATGAACAGCGGCGACTCGTACCATCCGCCGTTCCGCGCGCGCACGTACGTGGTCAAGGCTTGGCCTCGGGCTCGTCGCAGTCGTCGAACGTCACCTTGATGTCTGGAATCGTGTCGAGCAGCAGCTGCCCGACCGGATGGCCTGGCACGAGCACGCCGCCGAAGCGATTGAGGTTCTTGTACGCGCAGCACTCGTTCCACGTGCCGCCGCACTTGGCGCCGGCTGGGTGCTGCGTCAGGTCGACGTCGCAGCCTGGCTGGCCGAGAACAAACGAGCAGGGCGTGTAGCCGTGCTCGAGCTCGAACCGTGTCAGCCTGCGCGTCATTGGCCCGGTCTCATCTTGTCGAGCTTGCCGGCCAAGGCCGCGAGGTCTAGCTGGATCGATTCGAGCCGCACGCGGTAGGTCGACTGCAGCGCGGCCGTATCAGCGGCCGAGTCGAGCCTTCCGGTCCGCGTTGAAATGAACACGACGAGGAAGTAGGTCCAGCGAGGAGCGTCCGCCAAGTCGAGCGCGAGCAGCGTGCCGAGGAACAGCGCGAGATCAATCGCGAGACGTGAGCGCCAGCCGAGCAGCGAACGAATCGCTAGCGGTCGAGGTTTGGGATCCATGCCCAAAAGCCTGTCCGCACTTCGCGTAAAACGCAAGTCGGGAAATCAGGGGCGCAGCTTGTCGCGCCGCAGGCTTGCGTTCGCGTGGCCCATTTCGCACAAGCGCACGCGATCCTTCCGCAACCCGAGCCGCTGCCCCATCGTCTGAACCGACTTCGTCGACTTGTTCAGCTCCAGCGCGATTTCCTGATTCGACCGCGTCGGGTAGCGAACGCGCAACAGTCTCAGCTCAAGCTCTGTCCAGCGCGGCATGGTGCGACCGGGGAATCGGCGCTTGTCTTTCGCGAGGCGCAGCTGGGTAGCCTTCGCCTCGATGTCTTCGGGTGAGCGGTCGAGGTACTGGCACAGCCAACCGGTAGAGCTGTTGCCGTAGTTTCGGCGCAGCACAACGAGATCGTCGGGGCGCCAGGGACGGAACATCGATCAGGACACGACTTCGGGGAGGAAGGCCGTCACGCCGCGACACAGCTCGCGCACGATGAGCTCGGCCATCGCGACATGCTCGTCCGTGCAGGGCGAGCCTTCGGACAGGCAGAGCTTGATACGGCGCAGGAGCATCGCGACATCCAGGTCGTTGCCGGCTTCATTCTTCATACCCTTGTATCGACAAGGGGCGGGCGGGACCTGAGAGAAATCGAGGGTAACCGGGAGGCCTTGGGACGGGGAGGGGGGAAAGAATTTCCGGCCGTTCGGCCGCCTGGGATGCTGCGTAGCGAGGGCTGTCCAGCCGCGGGGGATCAGAGGTGCGCAAGGGCTCGCGCGCCAGGGACGAGCGGGGGCGCGGCCCGAAGGCCTGGGATCGAAACCGCCCTAGCGGGCCTTCCAGTAGGAGCGCAGGCGGCCATCCGACACCTTGCCGATTTCCATCTGCCGTAGCCACCAAGCCGACACCTTCAGGATGCGGGCGAACTTCGCCACACTCGCGCCGGCGCGCAGGCGCATGAGCAGGCTCTGTTCGAAATAGGCCAGCTTGCTGACGTGCCGCTTCGGGCCCTGCTCGACGTCGGACTCCCAGCGGTTGTACTTGTACAGCGTCACCTTGAACTTGCGGGCCGCCTGGGCCTTCGTCGTGCCCTTGCGCCGGCGCAGGATCAGGAGCCGCTCGCCGTTTCGAAGATCGGAGACTCTCAACATTTCGGCGAAGCTACCATCGGACAAGAACCTCTTCCAGCAAGAACGGGGCCCCCTGACGCCTGGCAGCACTCAGAGGGCCCCGCGAGTGTGAAGGGCCAAAGGAAACTCACCCCCTCGCACTTTACGGGTCGCGCGGGAGCGCGATCTGCAGCTCGACGAGCTCGCGCTTGTGGCGCAGCGCCAGCTCCGCGATCGTCTCCGTGGCGACGTGCTCGCCGATCGTGCTCGTCCAGCTTCGTTCCAGCCCGCCGCTCATCCATTTCGTTGTCAACACGTGAGGGTCCTCCTGTTGCCTCTCGATCTCTTGCAGCCTGTCAACCACGCGAAGGTGGTACACCCAATTGAACGCTGCCGACGCGAGCACGATGCCCGCCAAGAGCGCCCACGGCGAAATCGAAGGACCACGAAGTTGAGGCACGCGGGTATTTCACTTGTGCTCGATCTCGCGCAGACGAGTCGCCAATTCGTTGACCTGCGCTTGCAGCGTCGCGACCTGCACTTGCAGCGCGCTGGTGTCGCGACGGGTGTCGCTGGCAAGCGCGCCCATGTTCGTGCGGATCTGAGCCACGTCGAGCACGACATGGCTCACGTCTTTCTGCACGAGCGCGACGTCACCGCGCAGCGAGAACATCATCGAGACGTTCGCGACGATCCCAGAAATGATCACGATCACCAGCGCGATCGACACGCTCGTTTTTTGGGTAAGGTTCATGGCTGGAGCACCACCTTGCTCGGTTGCAGACTCAGGTTGATTGTCAGCGTCGCTCATGTAATCAGGACTCCATAGGCTCGAGTGTTCGCCCCGACGGTCATCGTGGCCAGGTGCTGAGCGCCGACGTCGGTTGAGGTATGGCGAATCTCGATCGTGTCACCGACAACGATCGAAGCGTGGGGGATGGCGCCGGTCGTCAGGCCGGCGGCAATGTAGCTCGTGAACGCGCCGCCATTGATTCGGTACTGTACGGCACCGAGCGTGAATGCAGCCGACAGAGTGAGCACGTGGTCGGTCGTGTCGTCGCCCGTGAGCACGGTGTAGACCGTTGACACGATGTTCGCCAGGCGCGCACCGAACGCGTGCTTGCCGATCAGAGGCGAGGAGAGCGTCGAGATCACCTGACAGTCGATCAGAGAATCCCGGCTCACGCTTTCGAACACGTGCGTGGCGCGCACACCAAAGGTCAGGCTCGCCGGCAGCGTCGTGTTGTTCAGCGCCTGCAGGATGTCGAGCTGACGCACCGTGCCAGTCACGGCCGCGCCGATGCTCTGATTCACGAGCACGGTCACGCCGTTCTTGACCACGAGCGAGTGCGTGGTCGTGTTCGCTGCAGGGAAGTCGGCGAAGAGCGAACCGGCGTCGGTCGTCAGCTGCGAGATCTCGTTCGTGGCTCGGAAGTCGCGGCGGATGATCGCGGCGAAGAGCACGCCAACGTTCTCGCCGGAGCCGCTCGCCGTCAGGCTCACGTTCGTGATGTCCAGGCGCGAACCGTTCAGCGTGAACTCGCTCGGCGGGTAGGGGCGCCGGGTGCGGCTCGCTAGCGCGATCGCGACCGTCGTCGCGGATGCCTCCAACACCTCGTCGGTACTCGAGCGGGGCGTCAGCTTGACGTCGACGTTGTTCCCTGCAGGGAACGAGTCCGTCGACATGGCGCCGCCGAGGAAGAGCAGCAGCACGTCGGCGCCAGCGGTGTGCGGCCGCTGCGCGGAGTCGAGCACACCGCGATAGACACCGTTGAGCTGCACGTTGCCGACGCTCGAGCTTGCCGAGGTCACGAGCATGAACTCGCCCTCGACGTAGATCAGCGAGCTGAGTTCGGTGCCAAGGTCCACGAGGTCGGTCACCAGCGGGAACGCGTTCAGGATCGACGCCTGCGTGTCGGGCGACGGCGTGACCGTCAACGTCGCGAGCGGGTAGGCGCTGTCCTCAGTGATCGACGACAGCAGGCTACCGATCTTGAGGAACGAGAACCCCTGACCATTGATCGCGAACGGACCAGCAGGCGCGCCGACAGCGAAGCGTGTGCGAATGCGGAACGAGACTTCGACGCTCTGCCGGCGAGCCGCAGCCCACACCTTGTCGATCGTGGGCGATTCGGTCTCCGGGTCGCGGAGCGTGAACGCGCGCGGCGCTTCGAACACGAGCTGCTCGTCGGTCGGGAACGGCACGAGCGTATCCTGCGGCGGATCCCAGCCAGTGTTCGCCGGCGTCGCGAAGCTCCCGATCGCGGCGCGGAAAACGTCCTGCACCAGCGTCATGCGGATCTTCCCGTCGAACAGGTCGCCATAGTCGACGCTCTGGATTCGCAGCGGCAGCTTGACCACGTTGTAGTCGGGATCCGTGAACGCAATCACGCTGCCCGGCAACTGGCCGTAGGCGCTGCGATCGAAGATGATCGTCGCCGCGATCAGCGGCTGCGACAGCGTGCGCAGCGCGCGCCAAGCGAGCGCGTTCGCGAGCGCGGCATCCTTCACGCCGGCGTGCGTGATCTGAGTCGGCGTCTTCTTGCCGACGATGCGCTGATTCGCCATGTCCTGCGCGAATCCATAGGTGCCCTTGTACGAATCGCTGCGCTGATTGAACGGGATCGAGACCTGGTTCTTCGTGTCCTCCCAGGTGCTCTGCGTGTAGCTGACCACCTCGACCACGTTGTCGACCGTCGCCTGGAACACCGTGTTGATGTTGTAGTCGTCGCGCGCGAGCTTCGCCTGCCACTTGCCCGTGAACGGGTTCTGGAACACGACCATGTCGGCCTGCTGCTCGAGCCGACTCAGCAACTCGCCGACGTCCTCGTCGCGATCGAGCAGCATCGAGAAGCCGTTCCCCTCGTCGTACAGCACCGAAGCGACAGCACGGAAGTTGGCGACGTCAATCTCGGCGGGGTCGATCCCCTTGCCCCAATCCGTGCTCGTCATCGCCTCGTAGAGCACGCACATGGGGTTCGCGTCCCACGTGTTGACGCGGTGCTTGCCGGCCGGCACGGCGAGCTGATTGGGCGTGCGCCGCACCTCCCACTTCATCGGCTTGATCTGCGTGCTGTCGCCGACGTAGATCCTCTCCGTGCTCGGCGCCACGTAGCAGAAGCCGCGATAGGCGGGCGTGTCGCCGGTCACCACGGGGAACTTCTGGAACGCGGACAGGTAGGTCGAGACGGCCTGCGTGCTCGAGCCGCCATGCAGCTTCAGCGTGCCAACGAACCCGCCGCTGCCGAAGTCTTTGCCGCCGAACAGGTCAGGCTCGTCGATCGTGAACGTGCCGTCGGGAACGATCGGCGTGCCGGCCGACTCGTCGAGGACCAGGTCCTCGTCGATCCAGACTCGGACGAGGTCGTCGATCGGGCCCTCGCACAGCACCTGCTGCACGCCGATCGAATACTCGAAGCCGCGAATCACGTTCTCGCTGCTGAACATGCTCGTCTTGACCCGCTCGATGATCGGATCCTGCAGCAAGTCGCCCCACCAAACGACGTTCGGGCCCGAGAGCTTCACCGTGCCCCACAGCAGCGGCACCTTGCGCTGCTCGGTCGCGGTCGGGAACTGGAAGTCACCGAGACCTGCGGGCTTCGCGTTCTCGAGCTCGGGCTTCGGAGCAAGCAAGTCCGAGAGCACGAACAGCACCGCGTAGATTAGCAGCGTGATGAAGAAACTCACAGGACTCCGCTCGTGTAGGGGTTGAGCAGCGGGACGAAGGCGAACCCGCCGTAGTTGAGCACGTTGTCGTGGTCGTTGTGGCACGCTTCGATAGTGTGCCCGCAGCCGCGAAAGATGTTCACCTGCACCGGCGGGGTCGTAAACGGCTGCAGCAGCGTCAGCGCGTTGCCAGTCTGCGAGAGGATCAGGCGGAAGTCGTTCGTGCCAACGGCCTCGACGAATCCGCTGTTGAACTGCCCGTCCGCGAAGCCGAGCCCGACGATGCTGGTCACCGTCATAACGTTGCCCACCTGGCTGACGACGTCGTCGGCCGAGATCCTGTTCGCCGGCGACGTCTCGTCGACCTTGCACGTGTTCGGCTCGTACAGGATGTGCCCGCACGAGCTGGCGAAGCCGCGGGTCGGGATGATGCGGCCGAGGTTCGCGAGCGCGTGCCGCGCGGTCAGCGTGCACTCCTTGCCGAGCTTCGTGAAATTCGCCGAGAGCACGAAGCCGGTAAACACCGTGATGACTTCGGGCCCGCCGCCGCCGGTGTCGCCGCGGTGGTAGCGGCTGACAGTTACCGGCACGCGCACACCGGGCAGGATCCCGAGGAACCGCTGCGACAGGTCGTCCGACGTCGGCAGAATCACCTGAAAGTCCGTGTTCCGCTTCTGCGGGCCGTCTTCGATGTTGCCGCGGCGGATCGGTTTCGGCTCGTACTCGTTCGCGCCGAGGATGATCACGTCCTCGGCTGACGTGTAGCGGTACTGCACCGACCCGACGGTGAACTGGTACAGCTCGATCGGCTGACCGCTCTCGACGCTGGTCTCGGGCGTGTTGTAGTCCATTACTCGAACACCGTCACGATCGGAGAGAGCAGGCGGACAGTCTGAGCGTTGACGTCGAATTCGAGGCGCACCGCGTCAGTGTCCAGGCGCATCTTCTCGAGGAACGAGATCCGGCTGATGTTGGCGAGCAGCGTCGTGCCAGCCCAGGCAATGTCGACGGTCAGCCCCTCCTGCGTCGGGTCGAGACTCGCGGCACTGTTCACGATGTCGCGCATCAGAACCGTGCCGTTCGTCAGCTTGATGTAGATCGAATTCCTGGGCATCCGCTGACGGACGTGCTGGTAGTACCCAATGTTCTCGATCGCCATCGCAGTCGAGAGGTTGAGCAGATCGCTCTTCGGGACGATGTCGGGCGCGTCGCGCGGGACGTAGAACGTGACTTGCTTTCCGCGCAGCCAGTGCGCGAAGCGGCGCAGCTCCCAGCCGGCCTGCCGTCCCTGCGCGCGCAGCTCGAGCTGCAAACCGTGCCGCATGCCATCCCACGGAGACGTCTGCTCTCGCAAGCCGACACCGCTGTCGATGATCGACACCCTTGTCTCGAACGATTCGGAAACCGTCCCGTTGACAATCTGCCCCGACTCGATCACGGGCTTGCCCTTGTACAGCGTCGGGAAGTGCGCGATCGATCCCAGGTTCGCGTCGTTGTTGCTCGGAGAGAACGGCAACCGCATCGACGAGAGGTTCACCGGCCAACGCTTGACCTGCAGCTTCGACGGCAGGCGGCACGTCGCGAGCGGGAAGACCTGCGTGTTGAGGCCGAGGGGATAAGCGTTCACCGTCGGAGAATCGGACGTCAGCGTCGTGGCACCGATGGCCGTCAGGCTCAGCACGTCGAATGTCCCGTTCGCCGCGAGGATCACCGCGAGCCCGCCGACGCGGTAGTCACGGAAGGCGGTCGAATTGACGTTGACCACGGTGTCGCCGGCAAGCACGGCGACACTCAGGTCCGAATCGTCGAACCACACCGGCACGCCGAACTGTCGCGCGTGAAAATCGAACAGGCGGTTTTCGAAGTCCGACCGATCGAACTCGTCGACGAGGTACTCGTAATCGAACGTCTGCCGCGGGTTCTTGCGAAGCGCGTGGCGCCGCTCCTTCCCGCTCTTCGCTTGGATCACGTCCGTAAGGAAGGCCAGCACCTCCGCGTACGGGATCTCCGGGCGAAGCTCGAAGAGCACGATGCGCTCCAGCGAAATCGGAACGATCGTCGTGCCGGTGCTGAACTCGAAGACCAGGAACGAGTCAACGAATGGATCTCCGGTCGCGCTGATCTCGAGCTGCATCGCGAACTGCGTAAAGGGATCCATGACCACGGGCAGCGCCGGATCCCCAGTCAGGTCAACGCCTGCGCCAGCGTTGTTAGTGAAGACGTTCCACGTCTCTTGCCTGCGCGTGCTCGCGAGGAAGACGTAGATCGGAAGCGACTGCGACGACAGCACGTTGCCCAGGTCAAAGCTCCGCGGCAGGACGTGGAACTCTTCGAACCACACCTGATAGCCGCCCGAGCTCTTCTCGAGGGACTGGCCGCGGTACGTGGTCACGGACGCGGCGGGCGGCGTCACGATCGTGAAGCCGCTAATGCTCGCCGTCGGAGACGCCGGCTTGATGATCTGCAGAGACGGCGCCTGCAGCGTGATCATTCCCGCAGTGACGCGCATCACCGCAACTGCAGCAACGAGACCGCTGACCCTTTGGGGGAAGTTAGCCACGGGCGCCTACGGCACTTCGCGGTACATAACCCCGAGGAAGCCCGACCGACCGGCGATCGCCGCCGACGTCTTCTGCGACATCGGGAAGATGTGCCAGGTCTCCGACCCGATCACGATCGTCTCGCCCGCCGCGAAGTTTCGAATGTTCACGATGCGCGTATCGCTCAGCTTGCCCAGCAAGTACACGCGCAGGTTGCTCGGGTCCTTGTAGAAGCAATCGATGGGGTAGCCCGTGACGAACCCCGCGGCATTGTTCCCCATCGGGTTGCCATACGCGCTCGCGATCACGCCGCCGCGGCCGCCGGCAATGATCTGCTGCCGAGCGTTGCCAGCCGTGTCGAGCAACAGGTTCGCGCTCGAGGCCGTGTTGCAGACGCCCCACACGGCCGCGCCCTGATTCGCGAGACCCGACGCGATGCGCACGGTCGCATCCCGCAGTCGCGTCGTGGTCGTGCCCAGCGCGTTCAAAAGGAAGCTGTGCACCGCGTCTACCGGCGTCGCGTTCGTCGCCTGATTGACGAAGTGCCCATAGACGTACTCGCCGCCGGTCCAGTTGTTCCCGAACTTGTCGAGCTTGCCGAACCCGAAGTGCCGGAACATCCCGGTCGTGATTTCGACGACCACGTGGATGTAGTCCGCCGGCGCCGTGTCGTCGGCGAAGAAGTGGTAGGAGGGGAACGGGCCGTTGCCGATTTCGCTCACGCACCGCTCGGCCAAGAAGTTGGCCGACGTGCCGCCGGGCGCGGTGTTGTACCCGTTGTTGCTGTCGGCCGTGTGCAAGCCCGGAGCCGTGGCGGCGCTGCTCGAGCCGGTCGCCTGGTGCACGCTCACCGCATTGCCGGCGGCGATCGACGCCGGGTAGCGCATCGAGAACGACAGGCTCCCCTTCTTCAGCTCGAACCAACGGTTCGTCGTGTCGGGGTTCGGCGAGTAGATCGACGTCCATCCGCCGTGCGTCGTCTGCGCGAACGTGTCGAGCTTCGAAAGCAGATCGACGAGGCTTGACGCGCTACCTGTTGCGTAGGTCATGGATCAATCCTCGCGCAGCGCCAGGAACGAGTAGGGTTGGACGCGCGTTCCGTTCTGGAAGATCGTGTAGGCGCTGCTGCCCTGCAGCACGCGGTCCTCGCTCGTGATGCCGCTCCCGCCCTGATCGAGCCAGAAGACGCCCTCCACTTCACCGTACAGGTAGAACAAGATGCTGACGTCGTCGCTGCGCGAGTAGCCGACCGGGAACAGCGGGAACAGATCGCCACCAGTGTCGGGCGTGCGATAGATGCGAGTCGCGCTGGCCGCGAGCGTGATTTGCTCGGGCCAGAAGCCGCCTGCAGCGGGCTGGTCCCACGTCTTGTCGTCGTTGACCGATTGCTGATTCTGCACGCCGAGGGGGATCGCAACGGCGCGCGGCGGGCCGATCGTGCTGTAGGTCGGCGTCAGGCTCACGTTCGAACCGATCGTCGCGACCCTGCACTGAATCCAGTTGCCCGTGATCTCCCACACGAATGCGGGGCCGTTGTTCCGCGAGATCGGTTCGGACAATCCGCCCCAAAGAGAAGCCGTGTCCCTGTACCAAGCCTTCGGGCGATCCGACGCGCCGGCAACGTACAGCGGGTACGGGATCTCGGTCGCAGTGCCGAACGGGTTCAGCAGGCCGAACGACAGGTGTGCGTAGTACGTCGTCGAGGCACCCTGCACTCGCACGATCATGACGACGCGCCGGCCGGTGACGCTCAGCCACCAAGTCATGTTGAACGCGTCCGCGGCCTTCAGCGGAACCCACGCGCCATCGCCCGAAGTCGTCAGCGTCGTGATCGCGCCGTTGTGCGCGTTGCTCATCCCAGCCTCGAGGATGTTCGCCTGCTGGTGCAGCGGCAGCGCGGCCGACCACGTGGTCATCCCGTGCAGCGACCAATTGTGGACCGTGTTCGCTCCGCTCTCGTCGAGCTGCGAACTCCACGTGTGGATGCCGACGAGCGGATCGATCGAGCTGCCAGCGTCGCCCTGCAGGATCACGATCGTGTCGCCGGCGAGGTCGGACCAGGTCACGTTCAGCGTGGCGAGGTTGTCCCCCGTGCCGCTGTTCGAAGTCAGCACCGCGTTCGTTGGGTGCACCTCGTAGCTGCCGGCGCTCGTCAGCGTGACCGTCGCGACGCCGCTGCCGGCGCCGCCCGTGAGCGTGGCAACCGTGAACGTGGCCGCGCTGCCACCGACCGAGAGCACGCCGCCGATCAGCGTCAGGACGTTGCCGACGTTGTACCCGTTGCCTGCGGCGCCGACCGTGGCCGATGCCGCGACAGAGCTGCGCGCGAGCTGGGTCCAGCCCGTGCTCGCGAACGTCAGGTTGAACGTCGCGCCGATGCCGGCGCCGGTCGTCGCGCTCTGCGCGTTACCGGTGGTCGTCGTCGGGTCGACCGTGTAGCAGCCGGCACGGTAGATGCGCGCGGCCGTGATGACGCCGGCCGCGACGGTCACGACCTCGATCTTCGCGACGAGCGTCGACGTCGAGCCGGTCGGGTCGATCGTGATGACGTCACCGACTGCGTGGCCCGTGCCGCCGGCGTTGATCGCGATCGCCTCGAGGTGACGGCGCGTCAGGTTCTGCACCAGCTGATTCAGCAGGTCGATGTAGTCCGTCGCTGTTCCGACGTTGAAACTCACGCGCGCCTCACAGTCTCGGGGTTCCGGCGAATGATGTTCAGCACGCCCTGCTCGCCTTCGGGCGTAGCCAGGTCGCTCTTGATGTCTCCCTGGATCACATTCGTAATCGGCACCGTGACGTTGGGCGCGGCCACGTTGACGTTCGGCGCGCGATCGCCACCCATGCGCGCAGCCGTCTCGCCGGCGGGGATGACTTCGCCCGATCCCTTGGCCGTGATGATCTCAGGGCCCTGCTCGCCAACGAGCAGCGTGTCGCCGGCATTGAAATCGCCGCCGGCAGCGTGCGGCGAAAGACCTGGAATGCCGCCGATGGGCGCACCGCCGAAGAGTGCGAACACGGCCTGCTGAACGAGCAACCGCGCGACGTCGTCGAGCAGGCTGTCCACGAACTTGCTGAAATTGAATTCGCCGGTACGGGCGAAGGCGACCAGCGAATCCTCCGCGCTGCGAAAGGCATCCGTGAGCGAACGCTGGATCGCCTCGCCGGCAGGGTCGACCTCCTCGACGATCTTCGCAGCGCCTTCGGACACACCGCCCTGCGCGTCGGACAGCATGCCAGCGGCCTTCGCGGCGTCCTCGAGCACGGCACGGTACTCGTCGACGGTGATCTTGTCCGCTGCGAGCAGATCGTTCAAAGCCTGCTGGGTCTCGAGGTACTTCTCCTGCGGGCCATTGAGCGAATCCAAGATGTCGGCTTGCAGCTGCAGCTGTTCGTTCTGAGCCCTCAAGGCTTCGATGCGCGCCACCTCTTCGGGCGTCGCATCGATTCCCTGGCTCTTCAGCTCGTTGACGATCTGCAGCTGCTCGGCCAGCTCCTTCTGCCCGACGACCTGCAGAGCGAGCACGTTGTTCTCCTGCTCGAGCCCGGCAATCGAATCGGCCGCTGACTTCTTCGACTCTTCGGCCACTTGCTTGACGCCGGCGAGCAGCTGCTGGATCGCGGACAGATCCAGGTTCTGCAGACCGCTCAAGTCGAGCGACGACAGGTCGATGCCCTTGAAGTCCTGGCCGAGTGCGGCCACGGCCTTGTCGAACTCCTCGGTCGAGATGCGACTTTGCAGCTGCAGCTGATTCAGCGCCTCCAGCTGCGCGCGGAATTGTTCCTGGGGTCCCTTGATGGCATCGAAGGCCTGCGCCTGTTCGCGAAGCGCCTGGGCCTGCTCAGCAGCCAGGCGAAGCGCGGCCTCCTGCTCGGGCGTCACGCCCTTACCCGTTGCCTTCTCGATCTCTGCCAGCTCACCGAGCAGCGTCTTACGGATGGCGAGCTCGCGCGATGTCTCGACCAGGCCAGCTGCCTGAGCGACCAAGCCTTCGGACGTCTTGCGCACAGCATCGTCAAGTTTCGTCAAGGCCGCTTCCTGCGCGCGGATCTGCGCGAGCGTGCGGCCCGTACCGTCTGACAGCGCGGCCTGCTCCTCGCGCAGCTTCTCGATGCGCGCGATCAGCGGATCGATGCGCGCCTGCGCCGAGGCCGTGTCAGGGAACAATCCCTGCGCCGCCTGCTCCTGCACGCGCTCGAGCGTCTTCTCGACGTTGGCGATCGACTGCGTGAGCAAGTCCTCGTCGGTCAGGAGGAACTTGTCCATCTCCGCCTTCGTATCGCGCGCGGTCTGCTGCACGTCGATCAAGTGGTCGATCAGCAGAATGATGCCCGCGCCGGCGGCTGCGACACCGAGGATCAGCGGATTGAACAGCGCGCCAGAGAGCACGCCCTGCAGGATCGTGCTCTGCGCGATCAGGGCACCCATCGCGCTCAACGCTGCGGGCAGGGCTGCCACGGCGAGCACGATCACGCCAGCGGTCAGGATGTCGATGTGCTCGCTGGCGAAGACGATCACCGAAGCGAGCGCTCCGCTAACCTGGGTGGCCTGATCCGCGGCGCCGACGAACTCGACGATGTTGTTCTTCAACACGACGAACGCTTGCGAGATCGTGGGCACCGACTTTGCGAACCGCGTCTCCAGCTCTCCGCGGCTCTGCTCGAACGCATCGAGAATCACCTGCGCAGTCAGCTTGCCGTCTTCGGCGAGCCCACGCAGCTCGCCACGCGTCACGCCGAGCGACTTCGCGATCACGTCCGCCACGACAGGGAGCTGCTCGAGCACCGAGCGCAACTCGTCTCCGCGCAGCGCGCCGGAGGCAAGGCCCTGCGACAGCTGCAAGAGGCCAGCGCGCGACTCTTCAGCCGCCGACCCGCCGAGCGCAACCGCTTGATTGAGCGATTTCGTGAACGCCAGCGTCTCGTCCTGTGAAATGCCGAGCGCCTTCACGGCCGAGGCCGTGCGTGTGTAGACCTCAGCCACCGCATCGAACGCACCACGTGTCTCGTTCGCGATCTGGAACAGCTGGCGCGTCACGCTGTTCAGTTCGGCCTCGGATTCCGTCACGGTCCGGATCCGGTTCTGCATATTCGTGTAGGCGTCGGCCGCCTGCCCGAGCTCGCGGACGATCAGGGCCACGCCGATGCCGGCAAACGTGTTCCTGATCGTCCTCTGTAGCTTGTCGGCCGCCGTCTCCGTTTCCTTCAAGCCCTTGCCAACCTGCTGCGCGCCGCTGACGGCTTTCGCGGGGTCGATCGCGACTTCGATGTGGAACGTTGCGGCCATGTCGTCTCAGGTTCTACTTCACTCGCGGTTGTACCGACCACCGTCTTTTTTCGACGGCGTCTTCGGCGGACTGTGCGTCCTCACGTACCGATCGTGCTCGCCCTTCATGTACTCGAGATACCCGGCGTCCATCTGCCTGATGATCCTCCAGAAGATCGGCAGCATCGACTCGTCGAGCCCTGAGTACGCACCGTAAGTCATCACGCGCGACCAGGGAATTCGGCCGAGCGTCTGAGATCCAGCACCCGTGCGTTCGGTTGCGAGATCCCAGTACGCCGCGATGTACCACTCCTCGCCAGGCAAGAGCACCGGCTGCTCTAGGAACCAGTCGGGCGGCTCGCGCCCTTTCTCGAGGCCGGCCTCGATAGAAAACTCGTCGCGTCTGAATCGAAGTTCCCATTGAAGCCGGCTGCTCAGTTTTTTGCGGTCTCCTCGACGTCTTCGGCCGCGAGCTCGTCTTCGCCGAGGAAGTTCGCGGGCACCGCGGCGAAGTTCCGGATCTCGTCCATGATCCACGGCGGGAGCGCGGCGAGGAACGCCGTGCAGTTGTCGGCGTTGAACTCGACCGCGTTGCCGTTCGAATCGTAGATCCCTTCCCAGCCCTCGATCACGTGCCTGGGGAACAGCTGCACGTCCTGCTGGCGATTGCGCTCGACCATCTCCGCGTCGATGCGACCCTGAGCGATGCGGCGCATCTGCCCGGTCTTCGCGTTCGCGCGGGCCACCGCATTGAAGTAGCCAGCATTCGCCTGGCCGGCATTGCGCATGATGAGCTTCGGCAGGATCAACGCACCCGTTTCTGCGTTGAGCAGTCGCGGCTTGATCGGCAAGTGGAAGTCGGCGGTATTCGCCTTCGGGTTGTACCTCGCGAGGTGTTCGAAGCTGGGTTGAGTCATGGTGTTTCCTTTGGTGATTTCGCGCGCAGGTAGTGGAAGGGGAGCGGCGCGCGCGCGGCCGCTCCCCCTATCGTTTCCGGTTCGGCCTACGCGGCCGGGTAGAACGCGAACAGCGACACGCCGATCGACGTCTGGAAGAAGCTGTCGACGAACGCGGACAGCGTCAGCGGGATGCGCACCGACTCGTTCACCGGCAGCTCGACGCCCTTGTAGGAGAGCTCGGCCGACGGGATGTCGATGCTGATCGCGCCATCGGCGTTGCGCTGCACCCAGCCAGCCGTCACGGTCGTGCCAGCGAGCACGCGCGCCACGACCGTCGGCGAGGTGAACAGCACCGTCGTCTCGACGTCGATCTCGAAGTTGCCGTTGTTGATGTACTTGTTCCCGAGGAACCCGAGCACCTTCTCGCCGGCGACGTTGTTCGCGAACGTCGTGACCATGTCCTTGAAGTCGGACGTGAGCCCCGTCTCGTCGACATCGAGGATGCCGAGACGGAAGAAGTCGGCGGCCGTGTTGAACGCACCCGTGCGGATCGGCTGGATCGGCGTGGCTGCGTTCGTCTTGCGGCTGGCGTCGTTCACGATCGCGTCGCTGGTCGTGCCGACGAATCCGAACTTGATCGTCGCCTTGTTGGCGAGCGGGTTCGCCAGCTCCATGACGTTCGCCCGCTGGCCGATGTTGTACCAGTAGCCGTTCGGGTTGGCGACCGGCGTCGGCGGCGTGGTCTCGTACAGGTTCGGCAGCGTGGACTCGAACTGCACACTGCGCTCGAGATACGCCGCGTTGTCGACCGACACGTTGCGGATGAACTGGCCGAACAGCAGGTCGACGCGAACCTCGGCTCCCGCGGATCCCGTGTCCGTGCCGTCGCTCGCGAGGAGACGCGAGTCCAGCTTGTCGAGCGTCAGCGCGCCGGCAGCGATCGCGCGCACGCGCGCGCCACCGTAGCTGCGCGTGCCGGGGGATGCCGTGGCACCGAAACGGTTCGTGCTGGTGTCGCCGCCCACGTGGATGCGCTGGCCCACGGTCAGGCCGAGCGTCGTGAAGTTGATCGGGTTCACCGACGCACCGTTGCCGCTGGTCAGCGTGCCGATCGTGCCGACGACCGCGAGGGCCAGGTCACCCGCCTCTGCGCGGATGCCGCACACATGCACCTCCGCGTTCGTCGGAGGCGTCTCGGCGGTGAGCGTCGCCACGGTGTCGAGCAGCACGCCGGCGAGTCCCGTGTCGGCAGCGAGAATGTGCAGACCGTTGTTGGCGGCGTTCGCGTAGCCGAACGCGTACAGCAGCGAGGCAGGGCCGCCAGCCGCGCCGAACTGGATCTTGGCTGCCTGGGCGGCCGTCGCTGCGGGGATCGTGAACCCCGTCGTGAGAGCCGGCGCCGCGCGGAAGATCAGATCGTTGTTCGTCGCGCTCGCGTACACAAAGGCCTCGACGAAGTGACTGATCGCCGTCATCGTCAGGTCTTCCTCGAACTCCGTCGGCGACTCCTGGTCGACGATCGTCCCCTTCCGCCGCTGGCGCAGCTTCGAGATCGGGCTGCGCGCCACCTTGGTCGGATTGGCGCCGTACGCGCTGATCGTGTTCGGCTCCGTCAGGAACCACGTCGGCGACACGGGCAGTACGCCGAGCGACTGTTCGATCGCGTAGGCCAGAGAGGTGTTGTTCGTGAGGACGCGTCCCATAGGTCAGGTCTCCGTTGTTAGAAGTACGGTCTGTGAAGTCAGCTGCTCTTTTCGACTGACACGATGGCTGCGACGAGCGCACGCTCAATGAAATTGGACGGCGCCTGCGAGCTCGAACCTTGATCGAGAAAGATCACGTAGGGCACGTTGTTCGAAATGAACACGGTGCCCTGCGGGAGCAAGTACGAATCCGCGATGGCCTCGGCCTTCGCGCGGTTTTCTGAAAGCCTGCCGGACGCGGAGCTCTTCGCGTCGACCTCATTCGCAGGACGATCCAGCCGTTCCTCGACGGGCGAGCCGACGCTCGGAGTCCAGGCGCTGCGCGCATGTCCGGTGTCGACGGGCGTTGCGCTCTGTAGTGTCTGCAGCGCGCGCAGCTGTAGCTTGCGGATAACCTCTGCACTTCCGCCCTGGATGATCGCGACGACCTCATCCACGTTCTTGAGCACACGACCAGTCGGAGCGCGACCCTTCAAATCGTCGAAGTCGTCTTGGACGCCCACTAGGCGACCTCCTCGTAAGTGAACGCGCCGCGCACGTTCACCTGGAACCAGGCGCCGGTGACACCGATCTCGAGCGGCGGGCTCACGTCGAAGAGCCAAACGGCGTTCGGGGATCGCAACGACTGCATCGCACGACGCACGATGGGCACGATCGTGTCGCTGAGCTTGTGCCCGTCGCCTGGCGCCGTGAAGACCTGCACGGTCAGGATGCCGCGCGAGACGAAACGCCGATTGCCGACGTTGCCCATCGTGTCCTGTCCGCCGTCGACATGCCGCACCGTCATGCGGATGAACGGCACCGGCTTGCCTGCTGCGTCGACGGCGGTCGGCTGATCCGCGCGCACGTCGTCGTACTGACGCGCGATCGCGGTCGTGATCGCATCGGCGGCGAGCGCTGCGTCCATTGCGCCAATCAGAGCGTCGCGGGCTTGAGTGATGGTCGTCATCGCTTCAGCGCCAGGATCCAGAGGACACTCGTCGTCGACGGCTTCAGCTGCGCGCGACCCACGATCTTCCAGGACACGCCGCCATCGAGCAGGCGGTCGTACCTCTCCAGGTCGACACCAGGGGCCGACGTCGCGGCCACGAGGCACATCTGATCGAACTCGGTCACGAGCTGGCCTACGGCGTCACGCACCTCTCGGCCGAGGCCGCCGCCATCCGACACGAAGCATGCAAGTACGCTCGTGCCAGGGTCCCCGCCCGTGCCCGTCGCCGGCGTGCTCGAGCTACCGCGCCAGGGCTCTCCCGGCGTGTCGGCCGTGCGGTTCTCTCTGACCAGCGCGACAGACCGTCCATTCGCCTCGACGAGACGCTTCGCGGTCGCTGCAGCGTTGGTGAAGTTGACCACTAGCGATAGCTGCCGCCGGCGGACAGCACGTACTCGGACAGCAGCTCGTCGGCCGCAGGGTAGGGATAGAACACGCGCGGCAGCGCGCCGTCGACGTACGTGCGCGACTCCTCGATCGGACCGACGATGTCGGTCTTGCTCTGGATCGCAGCGCCCGTCGAATCGATCACGGGATCGGGCGCAAGGATCGCAAGCAACGAACGCACCGCGTATTCTGCCGTCGCTTGCTTCAGCTTCAGCGGGATGCCAAAGACCTGCAGCCCCTTCGACGTGAACAGGTCGGCCTTCGGGAAGCTGAGCGGCTGCGGTGCCGTGTCGATGCCGCCGAGCAGCGTGGCGCCCGAGACCGTCGCGCCCGTGACCGTCGTCGTGAGCACGATCGCGTTGCCGCTCTCGCCGCCCATGTCGGCGACGACGTCGAGAACGGACGTGTCGTCGGTGTTGTGCGTGAGCGTAGCTTCGAAATTCTGCCGCGTGTCCTCGTGGTAGATCGTGCCCGCGCCGTCCGCGCCGATCGAAGCTGCGACTAGGTTGTCGATCGACTCCGCGACGTCGGCACCGATCAGGACGTCGTTCTCCTGCGCGAGCACGGCCACGAAACGGAAGACCTGCGCACCGATGGTCACGAGCTGCGTGGTCAGCGGCAGCGCGCTGAACGTGACCGTGCCGCTCGCCGCGCGGCCGATTATCATCGAACGCAGCGGACAGCCCATGAAGCGCGGGCCCCACCGCTTCTCGATGTAGTCCGTCGCCGCGATGATCGCCTGTTCCTGCCGCGGCGTGCCCACGGTGCTCCACAGATTCTCGGTCTGGCGAGCGCGGTCCGTCAGGTACGCGGTCACGAAGCTCGCGAGGCAGTATGCATTCGCGTTCGGAGTCCCCGCGCCAGTCTCCAGCACGAACGTCATGCGCGGAACCCCCTCACCACTTGCTTGTTGTAGACCGACAGAGGTTGGATCAGCTCAAAGCCGACAGGCGCCCCGGTCTGCAAGACGTCGGCGGGCAGCACACCGTTCGCGGCCGCCGCGAACGAACCGTTCGAATTCCGCGCCCACTCAGCCATCGGGCTGACGCAGACATTGCGAGCCCGCTCCTTGCCGCCGAGGAAGATCGCCGCGAGTCGACTGCCGGGAATGACCAGGAACATCAGCTCCATCTTGCGCCCGATCGTGAAGGCGCCGCCGTTGTTCCAGATCGCATGCGCGAAGTCGGTCCCGACACCGCCAGCTCGAAAGTGCAGCACGCCCGTCGATTCGAGCCACGCGGCAACGGCGCCGTTCGCTGCGTCACCGAATTCGAAGAGCAGACCTGCAGCCGTCGCGCCGTTGGTAATCCGCAGCGCGGTCTTGAAAGTCACCGGAGCGGTTCGCGCAGGGAAAGCAGCCGCGGGAATGGTCGCTGTCGGAATCGCGAAACTATGCGTGCGGAACAACTCAGGGACGCCGGCGAGAGACTGCCGTCGCTCGGTCGCGTTGAAGCGACCCGCCTGGAGAATGGCACCTTCGTTGTCGAGAGTCATGCGCGGAAGTGCCTCGGCCGCTGCTTCCAGTACACGGACAGGGGCTTGATCACGTCGAAGCCATTCGGCGCACCGGTCTGGATGACGTCTGCAGGCATCGGGCCGTTGGCCGCGGCCGCGAACGCACCGTTGGCGTTTCGCGCCCACTCATTCATCGGGCCGGAGCTGAACGCTCGCGCGCGTTCCTTACCGTCGACGTAGATCGCGGCGAGTCGAATGGAAGGCTGCGCAACGAAGATCAGCTCGAGCTTCTGACCAGTGGGAAACAGACCTTTAGTCCAGATCGCATGAGCAAAGGCCGTTGACAAGCCACCCGCACGGAAGTGCAGGCTGCCGTCGAAGTTGATCCATGCGCAGCAATTGCCAGTACCCGAGTCCCCGAATTCGAAGATCAAGCCAGCGCACGACCCGCCGTTCGTGATGCGAATCGCAGTCCGCCAGGTCACGGGTCCGGTTCGCACCGGAAACGCAGCTGGCGGAATCGTCGCCGTCGGGATCTGATACACGTGCGTCCGAAACTGCTCAGGCTCGCCCGCGAGCGCAAGACGACGCTCGCGGGCGTTCAAGAGAACGGCGCCCCGCTGACGGGCGCTCATCGAAATCGGACGTGCACGCTCGAACAAGGTTCAAGCTCCAACAGGCGCGCGAAGCGCCGGACGAGTCGAACCCGGAGCCGGCTTGCGGCGGCTCATCGCGTCGTCGAGCGCCGAGCTCGGACGCAGCTGCCGGATCACGTCCCTCACGGTCGTGCCGGCATCGATGAACTTCTCCGCGCGACGGCGACGCTCCTCACGAGCACGCTGCGACTGCTGGAGGTAGGCACGCACGTTGTCGTGCGGATCCTCCTTCGTGCGGATCTGATCGAGCTGGCGCGTGCACAGCTCCGACTTCGCGTGCAGCTCGGACAGCTGCTGGTCGCAACGGAGCTTCGTGCGGATCAGCTCCTGGCTCTTGTCGTTCATCTCGGAGATTGCCGCCCGCAGCAGCTCCTCCGACTGCATCAGCTCGATGAGCGGGACGTTGAGCGCCGATTCTTCGCCGAGCAGCTCGTCGACGCGCGCCGCGCCCGGCTTGCCGTTGGCCGGATTGATCTCCAGGGCGGCCAGCGTAGCCGGCCGCTTGGGGGCTCGTGTGGCCGCGCCGGCCGGAGGCAGGGAGGGCTGGGTATCCAGGGACTGCCCGACCTGGTGAGCGACAGGGGAAGGGGCGCGGGGGGCCAACGGAGGGGGGGCGGGCGGGGGCGTCCGGGCGAGCGATTCGTCCGGCTCCCGCGGCGTGTCATCGGCATCGTCCGGGCGCGGGGCCAGCGGACCGACCGCAGCGTGGTACTGCTCGATCATCGCCGGCGCCGTCTCGCGCGTGAACAGCGGCGCGCCGTCGATGATGTCCTGTCGCGTGACCGTGTCGCCGCCCAGGTTGGCGAGCTCGGCATTCACGACGTCGACACGTGCCTGTCCGTCGTTCGTCCAGTGCCCGTCGTTCGTCGTGTCGAGGCTCGCCAGGGCAGCGGCGAGGAGGGGAGAGAGCTGCGTCATCGGTGTTTCCTTTGGTCGTCAGGCGCTCAGAGATCCAGACGACGCTACGCGCCGGAGCAGCTTCGTCTTGTTCGGGTGCTGGCTGAGGGAGGGACGAGACCATGTCAACTCGCCCCTCCCCCCACCAGCTCGCATCATCAGTCGTCGCCCAGCAGCACGTACGACAGGTACACCTCGCCGTTGGCCGTGATCACCACACCGTTCGCGTCGATCGACGCGTCGGCGACCAGCAGGTTGAGGTTGACCTCGAGCGAGTCGTCGGTGTTGTCGGCCACGGACTGAACCGCGTTCGTGCCACGCGTCAGAGGCGACAGCTCGGCCGTGGCGGCCGACAGTGCCGTCGAAGCGATCAGGTCGACGTCGGCATTCGTGATGGTGCCGTCGTCGGCGGGCGTCGTGCCGATGCCGAAGTTGCCCGTCCACGTGTCCACGAGATTCGCACTCGTCGGACCGTTGAACTGCAGGTTGGCGACTCCGCCGAGAATCAGGATGTTGCCCTGCGGGAAGTCGCCGATCACGGCCGAGCCGAAACCGACACCGGTCAGGCCGGCAACGGTGATCGGCACGTTGCGCACCTTGATCGTCATCTTCTGGATCGGCGAGCGAAGCTGAGGTCCGCGCGTCAAAGAACGGGGAATGCCCTTGCTCATGTTTGTGTCCTCGTGTGCGGTTGCGGTTGCGGATTGTTCGTTCACTGGAGGCGGCGCGACTGATGCCGCGCCGCCCACGTTGACGTCAAGATCAGGACTCGCGCGTGATCAGGCGCGCGAACTTGATCTGCTTCCGCTCGGGACGACGACGGTCCCACGAGGTCGCGATGTTCAGGTTGTTCGTCGACGCCGCGTTCGACGGACCGCCGCTCGGAGCCGTGCCGATGTAGGCCTGACCGCTCGGGTGGATGCACCACTGCACGCGCGAGTGCAGCACGTCCTGACCGCCGCCGTTGCCGGCCGCGGGCTGGCGCGCGACTTCGGTCGAGTCCGGGTTCGATCCGACACCGAGCGCGACGGCGCCAGCTCCGAACAGCCAGGTCTCGTAGACGCCCGCCACGCCGGCCGTGCCAACGCCGCGCACCGCGCTCGTGCCCGTCGGCATCCCGTCGTCGACGATCACCTCGCGACCGAGGAAGGTCGGGATCGTGATCCGGCCTTCGCTGTCGGGGATGAAGTCGATCAGGTTGTTCTTCTGCATCCGGTTGTAGACGACCGAGTGCACCATGACGCCGGTCAGGGCTTCCATCGAGTCGCCCATCGTCAGCGCCGCGTCGAGGAACGCTTCCGCGCTGAAGTTGGTCACGCCGTCGACGAAGGCGGCGCCCACGATGTCGTTCGAGTAGTCGCCCGCGTCGTTGACGCCGTTGTCCTTCGAGACGCCCTGCATGGTCGCGATGAACGCGGCCTGCAGACGGCGCGCCCAGTAGAACGCGACGCGCTCGGCGATCGCGCTCATCGGGTCCGCGCCGGCGAGCGCACGCGCCAGGCGGGCGGTCGACCACGACTGGTTGCGGTTCAGGCGAACCGCAATCTCGGTGTCCGTCTGGATCTTCTTCGGGACGGAGTCGCTCAGCGTCGTGCCGCCGGGGATGCCCGAGAAGAGACCGCCGACGGCCGCCGCGGTCAGGCCGATGATGTCGGCGACGCTGTCCGTGCTGACGTTCTCGGTGTCGTTGTCCAGGTCGCGGAACGACGGGACGTTGAACGTCAGACCGCCGCCGGCGAGCAGGTTGTCGATGAACGGGTCGCGCGCCAGGATGCCGCTCTGGACGATGCGCGCCTTCTGTTCCGTCAGCTGCTGAACGTAGGGAGTGAAAATCGCCGGGACGACGACGTCGGAGACTTTCGTGAGGGGTCCGGTTGCCATAGTGGGCTCGCGTGTATGTCAGGCCTTCGAGGAGTAACCCGCGAAGTCTGCGACCATGCGCCGGCTTGCCTGGGGCGCACTCTTCCGCTCGTCCATGCCGAGCTTCTGACCCCTGCGCTTCGGGAGCCGCCGGCGGCATCACGCCCCTGCGACTCCCGAAACTTGGCGCTGCACCGCGCCTGCCGTCAAGAACTTTTCGGCTGGCTGGCTACTTCTTGGCAGCGGGCATCGGGCCGCCGAGCTTGGTCCCTGCGGACTTTGCGGCTTGTTCGGCCTTCTCCTGGCCGTGCTGCTTCAGGTACGAACCCTGCGCGGTCATGTTCCAGCCCTCGCGAGACCAGGGGTTCGGTCCGCCGATGAATCCGACGCCGCCGCCAGACCCGCGCGCACCGCCGCCGGTCGAGCCGGGCAGCCAACCGGGACGCTTCTCGACCAGCTCGACGAGCCAGTCCTTCGGCAGCGAGCCCGCAGTCACGCCACTCAAGCCTTCCTTCGCGATCCACTTCCCGTCGTCGGTCAGCTCGAGGTGGCGCTCGGCGTACATCATCACGTCCTCGTGATGCTCGGGCAGGATCTTCGCTTCGATCAGCAGCGGGCGCAGCACGTCCTCGCGGTTGCGCGTGCGTTCCTTGCTCGACAGCTTCGTGTTCGACTCGAGCAGCTCGTTCTTCTCCTTCTCGAGCGCCTTCAGCTGACGCTCGAGCGGAGCGACGCGCGTCTTGACGATGCCGTCGGCGCGCTTGTTCGCCAGCTCCTCGAGCTTTGACGCGTCCAGCTTGTTGCCGGCCGCGGCTTCGAGCTCTTCGATTCGATCCATCTTCGCGATGACCTCCTCGTGCTTCAGGTCACCCCACGCGCCGAGCTTCGCCTTCGTCGCGGCGTGCTCGGTGCGTTCCTTCTCGAGTGAGACGTTGATGCGCGCGACATCGGCGCTCGTCTTCACGCCGGCGATGCCTGTCAGCTCGTACTTGCCGGCTTTCTCGGTGTACAGCTCGCGGAACGGTTCGGGGATCTCGTCGAGCTTGTCGTGGACGTCCTTCAGATTGGGCATGGTCGTTTCCTTTGGTCGGTCGATCGGTCAGGGGTTGAAGTGTGCGCTCACTTGAACTCCGCAGGATCGAGCCCCGCGGCAGTGAACGCGTCTGCGTGGAACTTCGCCAACTCGCTCAGCGGGATCTCGTTCCCCGCCTTGTCGACGAAGCTCGACAGCTCGAGCGACCCACTGCGGAAGAGCTTCCCGCGAGTCGGCCCGAGGATGTCGTTCTGGAACTGCGCCGACTGGCGACGCAGGAACTGCGTGTACGTTGTCTTCGCCGGCACGACGCCTGTCAGCTCGCGCATGCGCGCACGCGCGAAGTCGTCGAAGGAACCCTTGTGGCCGAACGGCAGGTTGTCGCGATCCGCGCCGGTGATCTTGCCGAGGCCGTTCTTCTCCGCGTACTCGCGCACCAGCTGCTGCTGCGTGAAGTTTCGCACGGGGCGATCGCCGATGACCTCGCCGTCGACGATCGGCGCGTACAGTGATCGCTCGCCGTAGTGCAGCGGCAGCTTCGGGCCCGTGCCGACGTCATAAATCTTGCCGTCCAGCGCGCGGCAGATAGGCGTCGTGCGCGAGTCGAGCGTCGCGACGAAAATCTCCTGCGGCGCAACGTCTACGTTCGCCAGCGCGAACTCGCGGCGCGCTTCGGCGCCGACACCGTTCACCATCGTGCGCGTGATCGCCGCGGCGTTGCGGCGCGTGATCTCAGTCGCACCGTCTGTCCCTTTCAGCGAGACCGTGCCGACGATCCGCCGGCTGATGTCGGGGATAGATTCGCCCTGGACCATGCCCATGCGCACCGACTGCTCGATGCGCCGCACGTCGGCGTCCCGCATCTTGTTCAGCGACTGCTGCAGCGTCTCGCCGTTGAACGAACCCTGATTGACGATCGCAGCCAAGCGCGACACCTCGGGCAGCGCGAGCCCTAGCTCAACTGGGAAGATCGTCTCCAGAATCTGAACCTGGAAGGCAGGCTCCGCGCGCGCATACGCGCGCAGCTCCTCGAACATCACCGCGTTGACGTCCTTCCAGGCCTCGACCCTGGTCTCGCGCAGCTTCTCGATCAGGCGCAACGTGCGGTTCAGGTTCGCGTCGGTCAGCGACAGGCCGATGTTGCGGCGCAGTCGGTCAGCGATCTGCGCGCGCATATCGGACTCTGTCGCGTCGAGGATCTCGAAGATGCGCTGCCGCACGCCGGCCGTGAAACGCAGCACGCCGATCTGGTGACGCACCATTGCGTCGAACAGCTGCTGATTCCAGGAGTCGGCCATCTAGCCCACGCGCAGCTCTAGGCCTTCGCGCCGCCGAACGGAGGCTTCGCCGGCGGCTTCTCTCCGGGCTGCGCGTTGGGATCGGCGTTCGGGTCCGCGTTGGGATCGGCCTCGGGCCCGTTGGGGTCCGTGCTGCCGATCGGCTGCAGCGAATCGATCGACTGCTCCTCTTCGATCTGCTGCAGCTCCTCGTCCCACGTGTTCTCGGTGAGGTTGCGCTGCTGCATCAACGTGTGGATCGTCTGCATGGAAATCGGCGCGCCCATCGTCTTCGCGCCCATGAACGCGCCGAGCTCGGCGCCCTCCATGCGGTCGTCGACGAAATCCAGATTCGGCGTGACCTTCACGTCCTCGGGGTTCGCGCCCATCCACTCGGCCGCCATGCGCAGGAGTGTCTGCAGCGCGAACGCGCCGGAGGTTGCGACGCTGTTCAACGTCGCCGTGCGCGCAGCGACGCGCACCTTCAGCGCCTCGCCCGACTCGCGGCTGCGCGACGTCTCGTCGATCATTTCGCCGGCCTTCTTGCCAGCGCGCGTGTGATCGTTCTCGATCGCGCTGCGCATTTCGCTCAGGCCTTGCGAGTCCACGCCGATGAACTTGGCATCGCCGCCGATCGGGAGATCGATCGACGCGCCAGTGCCGATGCGATGCTCGGGCGAGTTGTCGACCTGCGCGCCGATGACGACGAGCGTGTCCTGTCCCTGCATGAACAGCGCCTGCCGGTAGTCGGCCTCGCCGCGGTAGATCGTCAGCGACAGGTTGGACAGGCCGAGCAGCGGTGCGTCGTCGGGCTCGGCGACGATGTCCTTCGCGTTGACGAACACGAACGGGATGCGCGGCATCGTCCTGCCGGCGATCGCCGGCGTGATCAGCTTCTCCTCGTTGAACTCGAGCGTGGCCGACGCGTTCGGATCCTGTGCCTTGGCATCGGCGTTGTCCGTGAACACGCCGACTCGATACACGCCCTCGCCCTGCGGCTCGTTCGCCTCGACGTCGCCGAGCACGAGCACGCGATACTTGTTCACGAACAGCCAATCGAACGTCTGCGGCTGGCGCTGGAACGTGCTCTCGTTCAGCGACACGAAGTTGAGCGATTCGAGCTGGCCCGACGTGCTCTGGCCCTCGTCCCAATTGATCACGTCCTCGGCGCGGTACATCGCGACATAGGGCAACGTCGCGCCTTGGCCTGGCGGAACCTCGAGCAGCAAGCCCAAGCGGCCCGTGATCAGCTGCTCCTCATTGATCCGGCGCAGCAGCATGTCGAGGCTCTCGTTCTTGAGCGTCGACTTCTCGCGCAGCGGCTCCATCGACTCGGGCAGGTCGATGACCGGCGGCTTGCTGTGCATCACGCCGAGCATGGACTCGACCGCGGCCTTGACCATGTCTGGATAGACCGCGCGCTTCACGTAGGCCGAGTACGCCTGCGCGCCCTTCGCATCGGGCGAGGCCATTCCGTCCTTCAGCATCCCCGACGTCGGCGGCAGGTACAGCGTGCCCTTCTGCTTCACCGCACGCTGACCCTTGAACGTGTCGCGCATCTGTTCCCAGTCGAGGATGAACTGCCCGTACAGAGGATGCTTGGCGTCGACGCTCATGGACTGGGACGCTAGCGCACCGAGGGCACGGCCGCCAAGAAACTTTCAGTAGGTGCCGACCACCTTGCCCGGCCTAACCCCCATTCCAGTAGCCCGCACGCGATAGCGCGTCTCGTCGCCGGCATGGTCTTCGGCCGCCGTGTCGACGTCGTCCATGTCCCGCTCGTCGCGCGGCAGGCTCAGGACGGTGCGCATCCACTGCGGGCATTCCTCCACGACCACGAAGAGGCCAGGGCGCTCGCGCGGCGTGCCCAGCTTGGGCTGCGCGGCCTTCAGCATCTTGCGCATGAGCTCCCAGCCGTTCTTGCGCGAGCCGGGCGACTTGTCGGACGGGATCCAGCTCACTCCAGAGTAGACACGGCCGCCGATGCGCACCGGCTGCTGGAAGTCGGTCGCAATGCAATTGCCGTTCTCGACTTTGAAAATCGCCGAGTCGGCCACGCCTGGATTCACGCGACAGGTCACAGTATCGCGCCAGCCCCATCGGATCTCGCGATCGACGATGCCCTCGGCGATCTCGCTCGCAAGCATGCGCACGCCCTCGTTGGGTCGACCGGTCCAGCCATACCACTCCTTCACGCGAATCAGGTCGCCGCGCACCGTCGAGTAGCAGCGGCCGTCGGACATGATCAGGTCGCTGCCATCGCTCTGCGCCCACCAGCCGACAGAGAACGGATGCGAGCTACCCCAGTCGAACGAGCGGTCGATGCGCCACGTCGCCGGCACCTCGAAGCGCGGCAGGCCGTTGTGCGCGTGCGACCACACGTCGCTGAACATGCCGCCGGCGATCAGGTTCCACGAGCCTTGCAGCCACGCATCGGCCATCGCGCTGTTCTGCGCGGCCGCGCCGATGTTGGCTTTGTAGTTCGGGTCAGAGTCGAGCAGGATCTTGTTCTCGTCGATGTGCCCGTGGATCGCGACGCGCACCGGCTCGAGCTCACCCTTCGTGTTCTTGCTGTCCGCAATGACGATCGTCGACCACCACGCACCGAACAGGCGGAAGCGTTCCTTCACCCAGTTGTGTCCGACGCCGTACGGATTCGTCGTGCTGCGCACCATGCGCGGCGCCTCGGCAGGCAACGAGCTCGAGCGGTTGCAGCTGAACATCATCTTGTAGCAGCCGTCATCGGCCCAATTCGTCAGCTCCTCCCAACCGATCCACGGGTACTCGTGGCCGTGATATTTCCAGTAGTCCTCGTGCTGCTTCATGTGCCGGAAGAACAGCACTTCACCGCCCGGCCACTCCCAAGCCATGCGCTGACGATTGAACATGGCCGAGGGGAAGATCAGGCGGAACCATCGCTCGCTCTTCGCGACGACGTCGGCGAGCTGCGGGTACGTCTGGCGAAACAGAATGCCGCGCCACGCTGCGCCCCAGCCTCTGCCCGTGTACTGAGCGAAAGACATCAAGAGCGCGTCCGTCTTCCCCGGCCCGCGCGTCCCGTGATACAGGCACTCTGGCAACGGGCAGGACATGAACTCTTCCTGGCTGCCCGGCTGCGGGCACCAATTCACGAGCTTGCCGTCGACGTAGCGTTCTGTCGGCGGGCCAGAGACAATCGCCACGCGCGCGAGCGCGAGCGCCTCGTCGAATGCGCGCTGCTCGTCTTCAGCCGCGACGATCGCGGGCTCGAAAGCGGCGGCCATGCTGAGAGACTACAGCGGACCGTTCGTCAAGCCCACGAGCGAACCGAAGGCGGTCACCGAGTAGGTGTTCCAGTCGATGCGCTCATCGTAGGACCAAAACTCGACCTTGACTTCGTCCGCGGTCACAGCCTCGAGCCCCTCGCGCGATCGCAGGATCTCGATCAGCTTCGACAGCGTGTGGCAGGGAACGGCCGTCTTCACCGACTCGGCCAGGGTCGCGCGGTCCCAGCGAAAGAACGTGGCGCTCGGCCCCTCGTCGACCGCAGGCACAGTCGGCTGCTCGGGCTCGGCGTCCTCGTCGACAGCGACAGACACCTTCACCACGGGCGTGTCCTCGCCAACGCGGCCACTCGGTTGATAGGTGATCTTCCCCACCGGCTTGCCCAGCTTCGTCCACGTGCTACGCACGATCGCCTCGGCCTCAGCGACAGAGCGACCCTTGGCCGTGCACTGATTCGTCATCACCTTGCCGCCCAACAGCTCGACGGTGAAGAAGCGCACCGTCTCACGTTTGGGAGCTTTCGTCTCACCGTCCACGTCTTTCGGATCGCGTCCGCCCCAGGTCGGCGGCGCCGGCGGCGTGCTCGTCTCGTTGACCGGCGGCTCATTCGACTGGTCGAGACCGCCCTGCGGCTCGGGAGGATCGATGGGCAGCGGCGGCACGGGCGCAATCGGCTCGACGGACGTCGCAGCTCGCATGCGCGCACGTGCACGATTCGCACGGCGACCGCTCTCGATTGTCCTCTCCTCTGCAGGGGAGGGCATGACGGCCGGCATCGGCGTCAGGATCTCGGCCGGCGAAGCCACTAACACCACTGGCTCTGCCGCCACCGGCGCCAGCTCGAGCGTGCCGATGATCGACAGCGCACGCCCGCCCGAATGCTTTGACTCCTCGAAGTGCTGCACCTCGATCTCGACCCACTTGCCGTCCTGCCAGATGGCAACCCTCACGGCGCACTTCCTATTTTTGCGGTCGACTTGAGGGTCGCGAGCACGTTGCCGAACAGCAAGTCGCTACCGAGCCTGTCGGCTGCGATGCCGCTCAGGTACTGCTCCCAGCCGGGACGCTCGCGCGCGAGCATGGCAAGCGCCAGCACGATCGCCTGCCGATCCTCCTCGCTGACCTTGAACTCAAAGTCGAGAACTTGCTTGCCGTCCAGCCCGATCTGATTCTTCGCATCGCCGATCGTGATGCACCGCGCTGCAGCGCGCCTGTTCTCGTCGGCCTCGGCCTTCACGCGATTGACGAACGCGGTCAGGTCGATGAGGTACTCACCGGCAACGCGCGCGATCGCTGGATCGACGCCCTCAACGAACAGCCGATGCCCCTGCAGCTTGCACGGCAGCTCGCTAATCGGCGGCGCGAGACCGAGCAGGACATAGCCCGAGCGCAGCAGCGCGCCCTTCTCGAGCGGGAGGTCAGAGCGATGGATCAACCGCTCGGTCGACTCGGCCTCGAGCACGTAGGCGATGCGACGCATCACGCGCGCACCCGTGTAGCAGGATGGCTGAGCGGCCTCAATGTCCGCTGGCTTCCACTCGCGCAGCTTCAGCCAGTCGCCCACCTTGAAGTCGCGATCGTCCCTACGCAGCTCGAACAACTTCTCGCCGCGCTCGATCGGACCGAAGAACTCGGGCCACACCTTCAGGTCGTGAGTCGTCATGGTCAGCTCGCCATCCCAATCTTCGGCCGCTTGTCGCACGCGCTGCACAGGTCGGGCTCGACCCAGCAACAGCGCAGACGCTTGCTCTCGTCGACGCACGCCTTCGAGTCGGTGCAGCCGCACACACGACAGCGAGAGGGAGCGACGTAGTCACGCTTGCCCCAGTCCTTCCGCACGGGCGCCAGTCGGTTCGCGACGACGAAGTCCTCGACGAGACGAGCGACAACGCCGAAGTCGTGCGCCTTGCTCATCGTCACCGGCTGCGCGCGCGTCGACAGCCAGGACGTGAACGCGTACAGGGCCTCGGTCGCGGTCAGGTTGTCGAATTCGGACAGGTCGTTGCGGCGCGGCTTGATGCTCATGGGGCGCACAGCCTGCCAAGCGATCGAGCAAATGCCAACTAGCCGGCCACGTTTCGCTTCAGGTCTTCCAGCTCGGCGCGCAGCTTGGCATTCTCGGCCGCGGCCTGGGCCTGCTCCTGCAGGTGCTGCAGCTTGGTCTGGCCGGCGCCCTTCGCCAGCAGCGTGATCGCCGCGTTGGCTCCGGCCAGCATCTGCTGCGTAATGTGCAGCTGCACGCGCAGGCCGGTGTTCGCGGTCTCCGCGTTCTCGAGCTCGCGCACCTTGGCCGAGAACTCGAGCCGCGGCACGGGCTCTAGGATGATCGACGTCGCATCCGGCTCGGTCGATGGCTCGGGCACAGCCTCAAGCTCGGCCGTCTGCTGGTCCAGCTCTTCTGCAGCGAACGCACGCTCGAGCGCGCTCATCATCGCGGCCGTGCACTCGTCGCACTTCCACGGCGTCAACGGTCCACCTGCAAGGCCGCAACGCGTGTTGCCGCAGCCCTTCATCCACTCGCGGAAGATGTCGCGCGGCTTCACGTTGGATCGCTCGTCCTGGACAGCTCGCGCAACAGCTTGCTGACCATCGCCTTGGCCTGGCGCAGCTCCTCTTCCAGCTTGTCGATGTGCAAGCGCAGCGCGGAGTTCCTCGTCTCGAGCGCCTCGATGCGGACCTTCTGCCTGGTCTCGAGGGGCGTGTTCACATGCGCGCGCCGCGGACGAGCATGCTGTCGAGCCTCGACTGTTCGCCCTGACCCGGCGCCCAAGTCTGCGGGCCGTACTGGCTCGCGCGCTCGAGCCAGCACGCGCTGGGCTGGAGCTTGTGCAGCGCGACGCAGACGGCGCTCCAGTAGCCGCAACCGGGATCGCCGCCCTGGCGCGCGCCGGTCGCCGAGTGCAGCTGGCCGCCTTGCGAGTACGTGAACGCAGGCACGCTCGGATGGCCGTAGATGATCATGCTCGGCAACGCACCCAATGCGTTCATCCACTGGACCGCGCACGACGGCACGGGCTTGTTCAGGCGCTTGCAGCACGCGAGCAGACCCATCAACGCGAACCCCTGGTGGAACGAGTACACGATGTCGGGCTGATCGATGTTCGCGTCCGTGTCGCGCGAGAGCTGGCCCGTCTCTTCGATCGCGACGAGCGTCAGGATCTCGACGAGCGCCTCCATCCATGCAGTGTTCACGGGCGCACCGAGCACGCGCGAGCACTTGTGTTCCATCGCCTTCGTGTAGGCAGCCTGCCCGAGACAGCGCAGGTCCGTCTTCGGCAGACCCGTGTGCGGATGCGCCTGCGCGTACGCCTTCAGGTTCGCGAGGCTCGAGGGGAACAGTGCGCCGTTGACCACCTCCGTGATCGGACCGTCGAGCGGGAACAGCTCGTCGACGTACGCCGAGCACTTCACGATCTGGCGCGCGAAGTACGGCTCGTGCGTCATTTCGAAGCCGGCCATGTACGGCATGAGTCGGCGCAGCAGATGGCCCCAGTCCGGCTTGGTCGGCGTGTTGTCCATCGCCTTCGCCCACACGCGCACGGCCTGCAGGTCGGGCTGCGAGTAGCCGAACCCGACACCCGATCCGCCTTGCTCCGCGGGATTCGTCGAGCCCCACGAGTGCGGCATGCAACCAGGCGCGCTCGGGATCGGATTCAGTCGGCACAGCCAATCGTTGTGTTCGTGTCCCTGGCCGGTCACCCACAGCGCATCCCAGTCCACACCGGGCTGCGGATCGGGATCCTCGGGCAGCACGAGGCTGAGCGGGCCAAAGTCACGACGGAACAGCGGACGCTGAAGGGTGACTGCGGTCATAGAACACCTCGCTTGGACTTTCGCTTCGACCTCGGCGCAACACGCACCGTGACCCTGCGCACGCTGACGTTCTTGCCAAACTTCTGCCCGCTGTCAAGGAACGCCTGCAGCGCATCCCCGCGCTTCCATCGGCAGGAGCAGATCAGCGGCTCATCTTCGCAGTACACGCACCAGCACAGCGCGGGCTTGATCTTCATTGAGTCGTGCTCCTTCTCTCGTTCGTGCCGACGTGCACGAACGCGCTCGCCTTCTTGCCTGGCTCGCTCTTCACCGCATTCGCCGCAAGCGCAGCCTTCACCCACGCCTCGGGCGAGATGTTCGCGGGCGCGACGAGCACGCCCGACTTGACGTCAAGCTCGACGTGTTGGGTTTCCTTCCAACCCGCGCGCGAGCGCAGCCAGAAGATCGCCGCGGCAGTCGAGCGCACGGCACCGTTCGTGCCAGTCGCCTGTTCGTACAGCGACTGCGCAACCTTGCTGTTCACCTTCGTGACGCCGTCCATGAGCTCGCGCCTGAAGTGCTCGAGCAACGTCTTCGTATTGATCGGCGCGGCGCTGCCGGGATGAATCACGAGCAGCGCGATCTGGTCGTGCGGGATCCCCATCGCCGCCATCGTCTCGACGCGCGCGCGGTCCTCGGGCGTCGGCAAGAACGGAGATCCAGGCCGCGCATTCGCAATGATTCCCGCCCGCTTGACCGCCTGCTTTGCATCTTCGCGCGCCAGTTTCAGATAGGCTCGCCGTTCGCGAGCGATCCGCGCACGCTTGGCCTTTCGCTCCTGGCGCTGATCGGGTGTGAGACGTGCCGGCACCGTCACAACATGCGACGCGCGGCGCGCGAGGGCAAGGGGACGCACTGCGGGCGAGGCGGATGGGGGGCGGGCACGGGCGCGCTGGATGGCCGCCTAGGATCGCTTGTGGGCCCGACGGCCGGATCAGGGAGTGGAAGGGGGCGGCCGGGGCTCTGGCGCGGGAGGACGGGCCAGGGG